>Ga0307415_100000303_pt1 | contig 21269 bp, 16 predicted proteins | sample DK1Cmetagenome_FD_204524 | JGI IMG/M metagenome (GOLD analysis project Ga0307415, IMG submission 204524) | Maize rhizosphere microbial communities from greenhouse at UC Davis, California, United States - DK15-C-2 | ecosystem: Host-associated > Plants > Roots > Rhizosphere > Soil | place: USA...
CACCTCAAGGTCCAGGAGGATCCGGACGGCCGGCGCCGCGCGCTGCTGCACCCCATCGCGGGTACCCGGTGGCGGGGCCACACGCCCGAGGAGGACGCCCGCCTGGCCACGGAGCTGCTGGCCGATCTCAAGGAGCGGGCCGAGCACGTCATGCTGGTCGACCTCGGTCGCAACGACCTGGGCCGGGTCTGCAAGCCCGGCACGGTGGAGGTGCCCGAGTTCGCGACCATCGAGCGGTACAGCCACGTCATGCACATCGTGTCGACCGTCGTGGGGGAGTTGCGCGACGACAAGACGGCGTTCGACGCCCTCGTCGCGACGTTCCCGGCCGGCACGCTGACCGGGGCTCCGAAGGTACGGGCGATGGAGATCATCGACGAGCTGGAGCCGACCCGCCGCGGGGTGTACGGCGGGATCGTCGGCTACTTCGGCTTCGGCGGCGAGATGGACACCGCCATCACGATCCGTACCGCCCTGCTGCGCGACGGGATCGCGTACGTCCAGGCCGGCGGTGGCATCGTGGCCGACTCCGACCCGTCGGCCGAGGAGCAGGAGACCCGCGACAAGGCGTCCGCCGTGCTCGCCGCGATCGCCGCCGCGGAGACGCTCAAGCCGGCGCGATGAGCGAGCGGAGCGACCGAATCGACCGGCACGGCGCACGTCGGCAGCTCACGCTGGCCGTGGTCATCTGCGCGGCCGCGGCGGCCCTCGCGCTCTTCGCCGCGTCGCGGACCTGGCGAATCGAGGTGCGGCCGCGTCCGGAGCCGCTGCCGGCGGTGACCACCACCCGGTCGGGTGGCGACCTCGTACCGGCGCTGCCGGCCCTCGCCCTGGTGGCCCTGGCCGGGGCGGGTGGCCTCGTCGCCGCCCGCGGTCGGGGGCGTCGCGTCGTCGGCGGCGTCCTGCTCGGGTCCGGGTCGGGGATGGCGATCGCCGCGGCGGCGTCCGCCGGGGTCGCGGCGACGGATGCCGCGGCCGTGAACGGCGGGCCGGGAAGCGCCATCGCCATGGTCTGGGCCGCGACCTGCGCCATCTCGGGGGCGATTGTCGCCGGCGTCGGTGTCGTGACCCTGCGCCGGGGGCGGACGTGGCCCGGGCTGGGCCGCGGCTACGAGGCGCCGCGCCCCGGCGCCGGCGGGCCCGACATGTGGGAGGCGCTAGACAAGAGAATTGATCCGACAGGTGATAATACATCACGGATGACTGGTTAACACCGAATCCGGCGCTTCGGCCCCGGCCGGCAACGGCCGCATCACGGGTTGGTAGACCTTGCCGAACGGAACGGGGGAACGCTTGACACGCCCAGACGGGCCCCATACCTTCAGCCCCACGAAGCAGCGATCACCATGCGCTGCTCAGTCGGCTGGACGGATGTGAGAGGGGACGGGCGGTCCGTGTTGCGGGCGGGACCACCTTCGACGTTCGACCGAGCAACCTGTGAAGCCGACCGGTCGGGTAGCCAGTTTGACCGGCCAGTCCGCCACGAGTGGGCTGGTTCGCCGCTGTCCAACCGACAGCGAACGAACCTGACACCTCTCGCGCGCGCGGGCCGAGACGCCGAACACCGGTGGTCACGAGGAGTGAGAGGAACAGGATGAAAAAGGCAGTAAAGGTAGTGGGCGCGCTCGCCGCCATAGCGCTCGCGGCGACCGGGTGTGGTGGTGGCAGCACCAACAACCCGCCCGGCCAGGCTGGGAAGACCTTGGTGATCGGTTACGACCTGCCGTTCCAGGGCTCGTCGAACGCCGCGTCCGTCGCCACCGAGAACGCGATGAAGCTCTACCTGAAGCAGCTCAATGGCAAGGTCGGCAACTTCACGATCGAACTCAAGAAGTACGACAACTCGACCGCGGCCAAGGGCTCGTGGGACGACGCGCAGTGCACCAAGAACGCGAACGAGCACGTGGCCAACGCCAACGAGGTGGCGGTCATGGGCACATACAACTCCGGCTGCGCCAAGCTTGAGGCCCCGGTGCTGAACCAGGCCCCGGACGGACCGATGCTCATGGTCTCCCACGCCAACACGAACGACGGTCTGACCAAGACCTGGGACCCGGGCGAGCCGGACAAGTACTTCCCGAGCGGCAAGCGCAGCTACGCGCGCGTCGTCACCACCGACTCCGTCCAGGGCCCGGCCGCGGCGCAGTTCGCCAAGCAGGACCTCAACGTGACCAGCTGCCTGGTGCTCGACGACACCGAGACCTACGGCAAGGGCGTCGCCAACGCCTTCGCGGCCGAGGCCGAGAAGCAGGGCGTCAAGGTGCTCCGTGACTCCTGGAAGAAGGCCGACGCGAACTACACCGCGCTGATGGGCAAGGGCAAGGCGGCCAACGTCGACTGCGTGTTCTTCGGTGGCGTCAACGACAACAACGGTGACCAGTTGACCAAGGACAAGGTCGCCGTGCTGGGCGACAACACCAAGGTCAAGCTGATTACCCCCGACGGCTTCGTCGGCTACCCGGACTTCCAGAAGCTGCCGCAGGCCGATGGGGCGTTCCTCACGTTCGCCGGCCTGTCGATCGAGCCGCTGCGCGCGGCCGGCGGCAAGCCCGCGCAGTTCCTGGACGCGTACAAGGCCGAGTACGGAGCCGACCCGGTGACCGCCTACGCCGTGTACGCGGTGCAGGCGCTCCAGGTGATCCTCGAGGCGGTCAAGAAGTCCGACGGCACCCGCAAGGGCGTACGTGACGCGGTCTTCGAGGGCGCCGGCATCACCATCCCGGCCGGCGACGCCATCCTGGGCAAGGAAGTCAAGATCGACCAGAACGGCGACGTCAGCGCCAAGGACATCTCCGTCATCAAGGTCTCGGGCGGCAAGGAGGTCTTCGAGAAGGCCTGGCCGGTTACCTGATCCACTGCGTTCCGGTGTGGCGTACTCTGCGCGGGTACGCCACACCGGCGCCTTAGGGGCGAGGAGCACGATGACGACGCAGTCCACGGTGGCCCGGCGGGGCGTGTTCGCGCGGCGGGGAGCGCCGCAGCAGTTCCTCTTCCGCGCCTCGGCGGTGCTGATCCTGGTCGGCGTCACCTACTGGCTGATCAGCGAGATCATCGACAACGCCACGCTGTTTTTCAGCTCGGCGATGGTGGGTCTGCAGAACGGCGTGCTGTTCGCGTTGATCGCGCTCGGCTACACACTCGTGTACGGCATCATAGAGCTGATCAACTTCGCCCACGGCGATCTGTTCATGCTCGGCACACTGATGTCGGGACTCATCCTCACAACAATCTTCGGGGTGACCACCGACGGTGCCAGTGTCACGGGCTGGGTGCTGTTCGTCGTCGCCCTGATCGGCTGCATGATCTTCTGTGCCGGCGTCAATGTGGGCATCGAGTTCGTCGCCTACCGCCGCCTGCGCCGGGCGCCCAAGCTCGCGCCGCTGATCACCGCGGTGGGCATGAGCTTCATCCTGCTCTTCGTCGGTCTGATGTGGAACGGCTCGCGGCCGACGACCTGGCCCAGCGTCCTGCCGCAGGGCGCGTGGGACCTCGGCGGGGTCCGGGTCGAGTACAAGTTCTTCGTGGTCATCGCGATGGCGGTGCCGCTGCTGCTCTTTCTGAGCTGGATCGTCACGCGGACCCGGACCGGCAAGGCGATGCGGGCCGTCGCCCAGGACCAGGACGCCGCCCGCCTCATGGGTATCAACGTCAACCGGATCATCTCGTTCACCTTCGCCCTCGGTGGCGCGCTCGCCGGCGCGGCGGGGATCATGTACCAGCAGGTGATCGGCACCACCCGGTACGACCTCGGGTTCCAGTTTGGGCTGATCGCATTCACCGCCGCCGTGCTGGGCGGCATCGGTAACCTCACCGGCGCGGTGCTCGGAGGCGTGCTGATCGGGTTGATCAAGGGCCTCAACGAGGGTGTCGGGTTGGGCCAGGAGTGGAGCGGGACGGTCGTCTTCCTGATCCTGATCCTGCTGATGGTGTTCCGGCCCACCGGTCTGCTCGGCCAGACCGTCGGCGAGAAGGTGTAGTGGCATGGCCGACATCGGTGTGATCGAGTCACCACCGCGGCGCCGGCGCCGGATCAAGCCGTCGATGCGCTGGCCGCTGGCCCTCCTCACCGCCGCGGTAGCGATCTTCCTTTTCTATTACCTCGACACGTACTTCCGCGGGTACGTGCCGCCGGCGATGCACGAGTTCGTCTCCCGTTGGCTGCCGCTGCTGGCGGTCAACGAGGCCATGGTCTACGTCCTGGCCGCGCTCGGCCTGAATATCGTCGTCGGTTACGCCGGTCTGCTCGACCTCGGCTTCGTGGCGTTCTGGGCCATCGGCGGCTACACCGCCGGCTGGATCATGTCCGGCTTCTTCCAGAAGGACGGCCTGAACTTCCGGTTCTTCGGCTCGCAGTTCACCAAGGTCAACAACATCGGCGGCATCCATATCAACTTCTGGACGGTGCTGGTGGCCGCCGCGCTGATCTGCGCGGTCGCGGGCATCATCATCGGCGCGCCCACCCTGCGATTGCGCAGCGACTACCTGGCGCTCGTCACGCTCGGCTTCGGTGAGATCATCTATGAGGTCTTCTACAACGGCGACGACGTCTTCGGCGTGAACGTCTCCAACGGGACGCAGGGCATCACTCCGGTGGACGCGGTGCGCTTCCTCGGCTTCGACAACACCGGTGCCCTGACCTGGAAGGATCTCGGCCCGTTCGACGTCCTGCCCAAGTTCGTGATCTTCGTCGGCCTGGTCGCCCTGGTCCTGTTCGCCTCGATCCGCATCCGCGAGGGCAAACTGGGCCGGGCCTGGCTGGCCATCCGGGAGGACGAGCTGGCCGCCAGCTCGATGGGCGTGCCGCTGATGCGCACCAAACTTTCCGCGTACGCGTTGGGCGCGGTTTCCGGGGGCGCGGCCGGCGCGGCGTTCGCGGTCCACGTCAGCGGTGTGCTGCCCGACCGCTTCCGCTTCGACATCTCGATCCTGCTGGTCGCGATGGTGGTGCTCGGGGGCATGGGCAACGTCTGGGGCGTCACCGTCGGCGCGCTCATTCTCGCCTGGACCAACTCGACGGGGCTGCCCCGGGTGGAGAGCGCGATCCTCGGCTCGGAGTCGAGCCGGGGAGCGACGACCGTCTTCATGTTCGTCCTGGCCGCCGCTCTCCTCGGCTTCGGCCTTTGGCTGGTGCTGACGAAACGGTCGGCCGGCCCGCTGGCGCTCTTCCTGTCCGGCATCTCGTTGATCATCGCCGTGGTGCTGATCATCAGCGACAACCCGACCTTCCAGTTCCTGATCTTCGGCAGCGTGCTCGTGCTGATGATGCTGTTCCGGCGCGAGGGCCTCATCCCCGAGGCGCGCACCCGCCTGGTCCTGCGCGAACAGGGACGCACCGACGCGGAGTCGTTGGGCGCCGACATGGAGGAGGTGGCACCGGAGTTGGAGGCGCTGACCGACGAGGCGGTGCACGCCGGCGGCACGGTGCCGGCGGCACCCGTCGGCACCGACGGCGACCGCGGAAGGCACCGGGCATGACCGCCACGATGACCCAGTCCGCCCTCACCGCGCGCGGCATCACGGTCCGGTTCGGCGGTCTGGTCGCCGTCAACGGCGTCGACTTCGACATCCCCCTGGGCGGGATCGTCAGCCTGATCGGCCCCAACGGCGCCGGCAAGACCACGTTCTTCAACGCCCTCACCGGGCTGTACCGGCTCGCCGAGGGAGACGTGCTCCTGCACGACCGGGACATCACCGGCCTGGCGCCACATAAGATCGCCCGGTTGGGCATGGCCCGGACGTTTCAGAACATCCGCCTCTTCGGCCTGATGACGGCCGAGGAGAACGTCAAGGTGGCGATGCACAGCCACCTGCGGTCGGGTGTGGCCAGCACGATCCTGCGTATGCCGTGGCAGCGCAAGGAGGAGCGCCTGGCGCACGAGGGCGCGCTGGACCTGCTGGACTTCGTGGGCATCGGTGCCGTCGCCAACGAGTACGCGCGCAACCTCTCCTACGGCGACCAGCGTCGGCTGGAGGTGGCCCGTGCGCTGGCCGTGCGGCCGACGGTGCTGTTGCTCGACGAGCCGACGGCCGGCATGAACCCGCGGGAGTCGGCGATCTTCACCGACTTCGTGCGCCGGGTCCGGGACGAGAAGAAGGTCTCCGTCCTGCTGATCGAGCACGACATGAGCGTGGTCATGCGGGCCTCCGAACGCATCACGGTGCTCGACCGCGGCGAGAAGATCGCCGAGGGCACCCCGGAGGAGATCAGGTCGAACGAGCGGGTCATCGAGGCCTACCTCGGCAAGTCCGGTACGGAGGGGTAGACATGAGCGGACGCGCGAGGCTACGGACCTGGACCACGACGGTGTCGGATCGCCGAGCGCGGGAGCGCGGGTAGACATGGCCGGCGAACCCATGCTCGTCCTCGACGACATCCACGTGTACTACGGCAATATCGCCGCGGTGAAGGGCCTGTCCATCACCGTGATGCCCGGCGAGATCGTCACCCTGCTCGGGCCCAACGGGGCCGGCAAGTCCACCACGTTGCGCACGATCTCCGGTCTGCTGCGCCCGCGCCAGGGCGGCGTGTTCTTCGAGGGCGACCGGCTCGACGGCGTGCAGGCCCACGAGGTCGTGCAGCGCGGCATCGCCCAGGCGCCCGAGGGTCGGCGCATCTTCCCGCGCATGTCGGTGGACGAGAACCTTGACCTCGGCGCGTTCCTCCGCCGGGACCGGGCCGAGGTCGCGGCCGACAAGCAGAACGTGTTCGAACTGTTCCCGCGCCTGCGCGAGCGCATCACGCAGAAGGCCGGCACGATGTCCGGCGGCGAGCAGCAGATGCTCGCGGTGGCGCGGGCGCTGATGGCCCGGCCCCGGTTGCTGCTGCTCGACGAGCCGTCGATGGGTCTCGCCCCGGTACTGGTGGACCTCATCTTCGCGACGATTCAGCGCATCCGGGAGCAGGGCACCACCGTGCTGCTGGTGGAGCAGAACGCGCTCGCCGCCCTCGGCGTGGCCGACCGCGCGTACGTGCTCGAGTCGGGACTGCTCAAGCTGACCGGGAAAGCCTCGGACCTCGCGAAGGACCCCGAAATCGTCCGCGCCTACCTCGGCGGCTGATGGCGAGCGCGCGGTCGAGCATTATGCATGAGCCCGTGGGATGAGGCTCTCCGTACCCCGGACGGACGGGCATCGGAGGCTACCCCTACCATCGGCCGCATGACACCCGGACAGGTGAGTCCATCCGCACCGGCGCGGGCCGACAGCCAGCGCGGAGGGATGGCAACACCGTGACGGTTCTCGATGAGATCCTCGCCGGCGTGCGTGAAGACGTGGCGGCCCGCGAGCGAATAGTGCCGCTCGACGCCCTGCGGGAGGCCGCCGCCGCGGCGCCCGCACCCCAGGACGCGTATGCCGCGCTACGGGCGCCGGGCGTCGGCGTGATCGCCGAGGTGAAGCGGGCCTCGCCCTCCAAGGGTGTGCTCGCCGAGATACCGGACCCGGCCGACCTCGCGCGGGAGTACGAGGCGGGCGGGGCCCGCTGCGTCAGCGTGCTCACCGAGGGCCGGTGGTTCGGTGGCTCCCTGGATGACCTGGGAGCGGTGCGCTCCGCGGTGGCCGTACCGGTGCTGCGCAAGGACTTCGTGGTATCCAGCTACCAGGTGCACGAGGCCCGCGCCCATGGGGCGGACGTCGTGCTGCTCATCGTCGCCGCGCTGGACCAGAACACGCTCATGGGCCTGCTGGAGCGGGTCGAGTCGCTGGGCATGTCGGCCCTCGTCGAGGTGCACACCGAGGAGGAGGCCGACCGGGCCGTCGCCGCCGGTGCCCGCATCATCGGCGTGAACGCGCGCGACCTGACGACCCTCGAGGTGGACCGCTCGGTATTCGAGCGCATCGCCCCCGGCCTGTCCAGCAAGATCGTGAAGATCGCCGAGTCCGGTGTGCGGGGCCCGCACGACCTCATCCGGTACGCGGCGGCCGGCGCCGACGCGGTGCTCGTCGGCGAGGGCCTCGTCACCCAGAAGAGTCCACGCGACGCGGTCGCCGAACTCGTCACCGCCGGCAGCCACCCGGCCACACCCCGCCCCGTGCGATGAGTACCGACGCGGGGTTGCTGTCGGCGGCCGGCCTGCTGCCCGACGCGAGCGGGCACTTCGGCCGCTTCGGTGGCCGGTTCGTGCCGGAGGCGCTCATCGCCGCGCTGGACCAGCTCGACGCCGTGTACCGCCACGCCCTGGCCGACGAGGCGTTCCAGGCCGAGTTCGACCGCCTCTTGCGCGACTACGCCGGCGCCCCCAGCCGGCTCTATGACGCGACCCGTCTGTCCGACGAGGTCGGCGCCCGCATCCTGCTCAAGCGGGAGGACCTCAACCACACCGGCGCCCACAAGGTGCGCAACGTGCTCGGCCAGGCGCTGATTACCCAGCGGATGGGCAAGCCACGGATCATCGCCGAGACGGGCGCCGGCCAGCACGGCGTGGCCAGCGCGACGGCCGCCGCCCTGTTCGGGCTGGAGTGCGTGGTGTACATGGGGGAGGAGGACACGCGTCGTCAGGCCCTCAACGTGGCCCGGATGCGGCTTCTCGGCGCGACCGTGATCCCGGTACACACCGGCTCCCGTACGCTCAAGGACGCGATCAACGAGGCCCTGCGCGACTGGGTTACCAATGTGGACTCCACCCACTACCTGCTCGGTACGGTCGCCGGCCCGCACCCGTTCCCGGCGATGGTGCGCGACTTCGCCCGCGGCATCGGGGTCGAGGCCCGCCGGCAGTGCCTGGACCTCACCGGCCGGTTGCCCGACGCCGTGTGCGCGTGCGTCGGCGGGGGCTCCAACGCCATCGGCATCTTCCACGCCTTCATCCCCGACACCGATGTCGCCCTGTACGGGTTCGAGGCCGGCGGGGACGGCGTGGCCACCGGACGCCACGCCGCGAGCATCACCGGCGGCGGGGTGGGTGTGCTGCACGGCAACCGGACGTTCGTCCTGCAGGACGAGGACGGGCAGACGGTCGAGTCCCACTCGATCTCCGCCGGGCTGGACTACCCCGGGGTCGGTCCGGAGCACGCGTGGCTGCACGAGACGGACCGGGCCGTCTACGAGCCCGTCGACGATTCCGAGGCGATGGAGGCCTTCGGGCTGCTGTGCCGTACGGAGGGGATCATCCCGGCGATCGAGAGCGCCCACGCGCTGGCCGGCGCGGTCCGGCTGGCCAAGCGGCTGGGCCCCGAGGCGACGATCCTGGTCAACCTGTCCGGTCGCGGCGACAAGGACGTCGCGACCGCGGGCGCGTGGTTCGGAGTCCTGGATTCGTGAGCGTGTCGGTGGCGTTTGAGAAGGCGCGCGCGGAGGGCCGAGCCGCGCTGGTCGGCTACCTGCCGGCCGGCTTCCCCACCCTCGAGGGCGGCGTCGAGGGTGTGCGCACGCTGGCGCGTTCCGGGGTCGACCTGATCGAGATCGGCTTCCCGTACTCCGATCCGGTCATGGACGGCCCGGTGATCCAGCGGGCCGCCGAGATCGCGCTCAAGCACGGGGTACGCCCGGCCGGGGTCCTGCGCACGGTCGAGGCGGCGGCCGAGGCCGGCGTGCCGGTGGTCGTCATGACCTACTGGAACACCATCGAGCGGTACGGCGTCGACGCCTTCGCCCGCGACCTGGCGGCGGCCGGCGGGTCGGGCCTCATCACGCCCGACCTCATCCCCGACGAGGCCGGCGAGTGGATCGCGGCGTCGGACGAGCACCGGCTCGACCGCGTCTTCCTGGTGGCGCCGTCGTCCACCGACGCCCGGCTGGCGATGACGGTGGCCGCCTGCCGGGGCTTCGTGTACGCGACCAGCGTCATGGGCGTAACCGGTGCTCGCGACCGGATCTCCACCGTGGCGCCCGCCCTGGTGGCCCGGGTACGGGCGGTGGCCGGCTCCCTGCCCGTCGGTGTGGGTCTGGGCGTGAGCGACGGCGGCCAGGCGGCCGAGGTCGGCGCGTACGCCGACGGGGTGATCGTCGGCAGTGCGCTCGTGCGGTGCCTGCTCGACGCGCCCGATCTCGACTCCGGTCTGGCCGCGCTGCGCGCGCTGACCGAGGACCTCGCCTCGGGAGTACGGGCGCCGCGCTGAATTTCGGCGCGCGTCTGGCGGGTCGGCGTGTCGTGCGGGTGTCGGCGTGTCGCGGTCGCCGGGGTATGTCTCCGTTTCGTATCTGCACCTGCACACTCGGGCGCGTCCGGCGGGGTCGGGCGGGTCCGGCGCGTCCGGCGCGTCCGGCCGGGGGGATACGGCGGCCGACACACCCGGCGCGCATCAGTGTGCAGAGCAGATGCGAACAGGACACGTACCCGGTCGGCCGAGACACGCCCGGGCCGGCCCCGACACGCCGAGGCGGCGCGACAGCGCGGTCCGGCTTAGGATCTTCAGGTGGATGTCGAGGTGACGCCCCTGCCGGGAATCGGCCTAAGGCAGGACTTCATGACACGCGCCGGCCGCCGCATCGGTGTGATCACCCATCGGGACGGCCGGTCGGAGCTGGTGGTGTACCGCAGCGACGACCCGGACGCGGCCGCCGTGTCGATTCCGCTCAGCTCGGGTGAGGCGACCACGCTGGCCAGCCTGCTCGGCGCGCCCCACCTGGTGCAGCAACTCGAAGGGCAGCACCGCGACCTCACCCCGATCCAGACGCATCAGCTCGCGGTGGTGCCGGGTTCCCGGTACGACGGGGCGACGCTGGGCGACACGGCGGTGCGCAGCCGTACCGGAGCGTCGATCATCGCGGTGGTCCGTGGTGGTGTGGTCCACCCGTCGCCCCGGCCGGACTTCGAGCTGCTCGGCGGGGACCTGCTCGTGGTCGTCGGTACCGAGGACGGCCTGGCGGCCGCCGCCCGCCTGCTCGAGCGCGGCTAGTGTTCGACTCCCACGCGACCGCCACAGCGTTGCTCGAGCTCGGCGCGGTTCTCTTCGGGCTGAGCGTGCTCGGCCGGCTCGCCTGGCGGATCGGGATCTCGCCGATCCCGCTGTACCTGCTCGGGGGCCTGGCCTTCGGGCAGGGTGGGCTGCTGCCGCTGTCCGGGATCGAGGAGTTCATCTCGCTGGGCGGCGAGATCGGCGTGGTCCTGCTGCTGTTGTTGCTCGGCCTGGAGTACTCGGCCGGCGAGCTGCTCACCGGCCTGCGGCGGTCGTGGCTGGCCGGCGTCATCGACGTCGTGGCCAACGCGGCGCCGGGCGCGCTGGTCGCGCTCCTGCTGGGATGGGGACCGGTGGCCGCCCTCGCGATGGCCGGGGTCACCTACATCTCGTCGTCGGGCATCGTGGCCAAGGTGCTGGGCGACCTGGGTCGGCTGGGCAACCGCGAGACACCGGTGATCCTGTCCATCCTCGTCTTCGAGGATCTGGCGATGGCGGTGTACCTGCCGGTGCTGACCACGGTGCTCATCGGCGTCGGCTGGGTGTCCGGGCTCACCACGGTGGGTCTCGCGCTGGCGGCGGTAACGGTCGTGCTCGTGGTGGCGCTGCGGTACGGCCGGCAGATCTCGACGATCCTGGACAGCCCGGAGCCGGAGGTCTTCCTGCTGCGGCTGCTCGGGGCGGCTCTGCTCTTCGCCGGTCTGGCCGCCGCGGCCCAGGTGTCGGCCGCGGTGGGGGCCTTCCTGCTCGGCATCGCCATCTCGGGAGCGACGGCCGAGAACGCGGCGAAGCTGCTCGAGCCGCTGCGCGACCTGTTCGCCGCGGTGTTCTTCGTGCTGTTCGGGCTGAGCACGGACCCGGCCGCGATCCCGCCCGTGCTCGGGGCGGCGGCGGGGCTGGCCGTGGTGACGACGCTGACGAAGCTGGCCACCGGGTGGTTCGCGGCCCGGTCGCACGGCATCGGCCGGATGGGCCGGCTGCGGGCCGGGGCGGCGCTGGTGGCCAGGGGCGAGTTCTCCATCGTGATCGCCGGTCTGGCCGTGGTGGCCGGCTCGGTGCCCGGGGATCTCGCCGCGCTCGCGACGGCGTACGTGCTGCTCATGGCCATCATCGGCCCGATCGCCGCGCGGGTGGTCGAGCCGTTGGCGCACAGGTTCTCACCGCGCCCGCAGGGGAGCGCCGGGGTGGCGGAGAGTATCTAGGCGGCGACGGGTACGCCGACGAGGTCGATCGCGTCGGGTACCTCGGGCTCGACGTCGCGTTTGACGAGCGTGACGATGCCGGACCGGCCGGCGATCGCGTCCTGGGCGGCCGCTCGCGCCGTGGCCGTCATCGGCTCCGGCAGGCTGTCCGGGTCGTGCCAGGCGAGCCGGCAGATGCGCCCGGGCGAGTTGACGGCGACGTCGCCGATCTCCAGACGGCCGCGGAAGACGTGGACCAGCACGTCGGGCAGGTCGGTGCCGCAGCCGTCGCCGGTCAGCTGGTACAGGCCCACCAGATCGATGATTTCGATCTCCGCGCCGGTCTCTTCGAGAATGTCGCGGATGGTGGCGTGTACGGGGCTCTCGCCGTGGCGGATCCGCCCTCCGGGCAGCCCCCAGAGCCGGTGACCCTGGCTCTGCTGACACAGCAGCACGCGGCCGGCCGGGTCGCGTACGACCGCGGCGACCGCTGAGGTAAGGACGCTCATAGCCGGAAAGCCTAACGCTCGACCGCCCCGCCAGAGAACCACTCACGCCGGGCTGCGCCGCCCTAGTGCCACCTCGCGGCCGGTCCGGTAGGTTGTGGCGCGTGAACGACTCGGTGCGGTATCTCGCGGAGATTCCCAGCCCCACGCAGGGTGTCTGGAACCTCGGACCCATACCCATTCGGGCGTACGCGGTGTGCATCCTTCTCGGCATCGTGGCCGCCTGCGCCATCACGGAGGTGCGGCTGCGCCGCCGGGGGGCGCCGAAATGGATGGTGCTCGATGTGGCCGTGTGGGCGGTGCCCTTCGGCATCATCGGAGCACGCATCTACCACGTGATCACGTCGCCGGAGGGCTACTTCGGCAGCTCGCCCGACGCCAGCCCCGTCAAGGCGTTGTACATCTGGAACGGCGGCCTGGGCATCTGGGGCGCGGTGGCCGGTGGCGCGCTGGGCGCGTGGTTCGCCTGTCGTCGCCTGGGGGTCCCGCTGACTCTCGTGGCGGACGCGGCTGCCCCGGGCCTGCCGGTCGCCCAGGCCGTCGGGCGGCTGGGTAACTGGTTCAACAACGAGCTGTACGGCGGTCCGACCACCCTGCCGTGGGGTTTGAAGGTCTACGACTACAACCTCGTCGAGGGCCGGGCGCGCACCGACGTCAACGGTGAACCGATAGTCCAGCCCGGCGGGCCGTTCCACCCCACGTTCCTCTACGAACTGGTGTGGGACCTCGGCGTCGCCGTGCTGGTGTGGCTGGTCGACCGGCGGGTCAGGCTCGGTAGGGGCCGCGCCTTCGCGCTCTACGTCATGGCGTACACGGTGGGCCGCTTCTGGATCGAGAACCTGCGTACGGATGACGCGCAGGTCCTGGCCGGCATGCGCCTCAACGCCTGGGTCTCGATCCTGGTCTTCGCCGGCGCGCTGGTCTACTTCCTGCGGGTCCGCGGGCCCCAGGAGCACGTGCGGGCCAACGATGACGGCACGCTCACCCTCGTCACCGCCGATGGCGACCCGATCGAGTGGCGCGGGGCGACCAAGGCCCCCGCCGCCAAGGCCGACGACGAGGTGCCCGCCGCGGTCACGGCCGACGGGTCGGAGGTCGCCGACCCGCCCGTCCCGGACAAGGAGGAGGCGAGGGCGCAGGCGACCGCGGCCGGATCGTCGTCCTCCTCATCGGACTCCGACGGCGGGGACGGCGACAAGAGCTAGACGGGCGGGACCATGCGTACGGCGGTCGTGGTGGGCGCCGGTGTCGGCGGCCTCGCGGCTTCCGGCGCCCTGGCCCGGTCCGGGTGGCACGTGACGCTGCTCGAACGGGGCGACCGCCTGCGCGGCGGCGGGGCGGCGCTGCTGATCTGGCCCAACGGCGTGGCCGCCCTGCGCGCCCTCGGCGTGAGCCTGGACGACGTCGCGTTCCCGGTCCTGACCGGGGGCATCCGGCGGCCGGACGGGCGCTGGCTCGTCGAGGCGGCCCCGGTCAACGGTGGGCCGCCCTCGTACCCGGTCGTGGTGCACAGCGACGACCTGCACGACGCCCTCATGGCCGGCCTGGGCGACCGGATCGAGATCCGGACGGGCATGGACGTGACGACGCTACGGGCGGCCGGTGCGCGCCGGCCGGCCGTGGGCACCGGCAAGCACACGTTCGAGGCCGATCTCATCGTGGCCGCGGACGGTGCCCGCAGCGTGATCCGCCGCCGCCTCGCCCCGGAGGCGACCGTGACGGCGGCCGGCTACACCGCGTGGCGAGCCGTGATCCCGTGGTTCCGGGCGCCGAGGCTGCCCGACAGCCTGGCCGGGGAGATGCTCGGGGCCGGGCAGCGTTTCCTGTACGCGTCGCTGGGTGAGCGTGGCTCATCGGCCAGCAACACGCGGGGCGGCATCTACTGGGCCGCGACCGCGCCTGGCGCGCCCCGGCCGGAGTCCGCGCAGACCCAGCTCGACCTGTTGCGGCGGTGGTTCGCCGACTGGCAGGCCCCCGTTCGCGACCTGCTCGAGATGACCGAGCCGCAGGACCTGGTGCAGCGGGCCGGCGAGGAGCTGCGCCCGCTGCCCCGCCGCTTCGGCTTCGCCGTCGAGTCGGGGGGATTCGTCCTGCTCGGCGACGCCGCCCACGCGGCAACGCCGGATCTCAGCCAGGGTGCCTGCCTCGCCTTCGAGGACGCCGTCACGTTGCGTTCGGTCGTCGGTGACCCAGCGTCGGTGGCTCCGCTTGGGCCGGCGCTGGACACCTACACGCAGATCCGCCGGGCCCGTGTGGCCCGGGTCGCGAAGGCGTCCCGCCGCCTCGGTCAGGTCCTTCAGGCCCGGGGGCGGTTCACGGTCCGCGCCCGCGATGCCGCACTGGGCCGCCTGCCGCACCATCTGTTCGAGCGGGCGACGGCCTCGGCCCATCAGTGGAGCCCACCGCTCTAGTCGTCAGTTCGGTGGTGGGCCGGCGATGCAGGCGGTGCCGACGCGGCGGAAGCCGATCCGCCCGTACACCCGGGCGACGTCCTCGCTGGCCGCCGACAGGAACACCAGGCCGTCGCCGAGCGCGAGCGCGTGCCGGGCCAGCGCCGCGCTCACCGCGGCCCCGTAGCCCCGCCGCCGGGCGCTCGGCAGGGTGGCCACACCGACGATCTCGGCCGCGCCGCCCGCCCGCTGCAGGCCGCCGCGGGCCACGATGCCCTCGCCGGGCGTGTCGAGGACCGCCTCGGCGGTGCGTCCGGCACGGATGCCGGCGGCGGCGTGCGCGACGACGGCGGGGTCGGGCGTCGCGATAGCGGCGTCGCGCTCGGCCGGTCCCGCGGCGGCCGTCGCGTTGTCCTTGCCCAGATCGCGGAAGGCGATGCGGGCCACGGCCGAACTCACCGCGTGCGTGTCGGCGAAGTCGGCGGCGTCCGGGTCGAGCAGCGACGCGTTGCCGTCCGGCGGCGGCAGCCGGTCCGGATCGAGAACCATGAGTGGGGCCTGAAGCACCTTCAGACCCGACGCGGCCACGGCTTCGATCACGCCGGGCGCCAGATCGTGTACCCATTCGAAGGCCTGCGGCACTCCTAACTCGCGCTGCCGCGCCCGTACCGCCTCGACGTCGGCCGCGTCGGCCGAGACCACACCGGCCCGGGGGCGCGCGTAGTAGGGCCAGCCCGGCGGCTCCCGGACGAACAGCAGAAATGGGCCCCATTCCTCGACCCGCGCACCCGCGGCCCGCGGGATGGCGTCGTAGCAGGCGTCGAGCCGGCGCAGCAGATCGGTGATCGCGGTCACAACCCGAACCTTAACGTCCACTAAGTGAGATCAGAAATTCGTTGCCGGCGGCTGATCCGGGCTGATCGCGTAGACTCTAGGGACTCCTCCCTGGGCCGACGTCGTCCCACCGCACAGGACGATGTCAGGGGGCGTCGATGACCACTCCTCCACCCCAAGGCCTTTACCATCCCCGCAACGAGCATGACTCGTGCGGGGTGGCGTTCGTGGTGGATGTGTCCGGCCGTCGATCTCACGATGTGGTGGCCCGGGGCCGGGCCGCGCTGCGCCGGCTGGACCACCGCGGCGCCCGCGGGGCCGAGCCGAACACCGGCGACGGCGCGGGAATGATGATTCAGATTCCCGACGAGTTCCTGCGGGCCGGCGTCGACTTCGCGTTGCCGCCGGCCGGGCGGTACGCCACCGGTCTGGCGTTCCTGCCGGCCGATCCCGCGGACCGCGCGCGGGCGGTGTCCGTACTGGACAAGTTCGCCCGGGCCGAAGGGGCCGAGGTTCTGGGCTGGCGGGACGTGCCGACCGATCCGCGGGGCCTCGGGGCGAGCGCGGTGGCGGCGATGCCGGCGATCCGTCAGGTGTTCCTGGCCGCGGAGGGCAAGGCCGACCTCGATCTCGAGCGCGTGATGTTCTGCGTACGCAAGCAGACCGAGCGCGAGACGCGGGAGCGCGACGTGGCGGTGCACTTCCCGTCGCTGTCAAGCCGCACCATCGTCTACAAGGGAATGCTCACACCGGAACAGCTCCCGGCCTTCTATCCCGATCTGGCCGACGAGCGCGTGGTGAGCGCCATCGCGCTGGTGCACTCCCGGTTCTCGACGAACACGTTCCCGTCGTGGCCACTGGCCCACCCGTACCGGTATATCGCCCATAATGGAGAGATCAACACCATCCGGGGCAACCGCAACTGGATGGCCGCCCGCGAGGCGCTGCTGGCCACCGACCTGATCCCGGGCGACCTGCGCCGGGTGTACCCGATCTGCTCGCCGGGCGGGTCGGACTCCGCGAACTTCGACGAGGTGCTCGAGCTGCTCCACCTGGCCGGGCGCAGCCTGCCGCACGCCGTCCTCATGATGATCCCGGAGGCGTGGGAGAACGACGGTTCGATGGACGCGGGCCGGCGCGACTTCTACCGGTTCCACTCCTGCCTGATGGAGGCGTGGGACGGTCCGGCCAGCGTCGCGTTCACCGACGGTACGGTGGTCGGCGCCGTGCTGGACCGCAACGGCCTGCGACCGGGCCGGTGGTGGCAGACGCGGGACGGCCTGGTCGCGCTGGCCAGCGAGGCCGGCGTGCTCGACGTCGACCCGGCCGAGGTGGTGGCCAAGGGTCGGTTGCGCCCGGGTCGCATGTTCCTGGTGGACACGGCGGCCGGTCGCATCATCGAGGACGACGAGATCAAGGGCGAGCTGGCCGCCGCCGCCCCGTACGGCGACTGGGTGCACGCCGGGCTAATGGCGCTGGAGGCGCTGCCCGACCGCGAGCACGTCGTGTACACGCACGACTCGGTGCAACGCCGCCAGCAGACGTTCGGATACACCGAGGAGGAGCTGAAGGTCCTCATCGGACCCATGGCCCGCACCGGGGCCGAGCCGATCGGCTCCATGGGCACCGACACGCCGATCGCCGTGCTGAGCCGGCGGCCCCGCCTGCTGTACGACTACTTCAGCCAACTGTTCGCCCAGGTCACCAACCCGCCGCTGGACGCGATCCGCGAGGAGCTGGTCACCAGCGTCATCACCACGATCGGGCCGGAGGGCAACCTGCTCGACCCCGGCCCGGCCAGCTGCCGGCAGGTGGTGCTGCCCTTCCCGGTCATCGACAACGACGAGCTGGCGAAGATCATCTCGATCGACGAGGACGGCGACCTGCGCGGGTACCGGGCCACCCGGGTCAGCGGGCTGTACCGGGTGCGCGACGGTGGGCGGGGCATGAAGGCGCGGCTGGTGGAGATCTGCCGGGGCGTGTCGGAGGCGATCGAGGACGGCGCCCGCATCCTCATCCTGTCCGACCGGGACTCCAATGTGGATCTGGCCCCGATCCCGTCGCTGCTTCTCACCGCGGCCGTGCACCAGCACCTGATCCGCGAGCAGACCCGCACGCGGGTCGCGCTCATCGTGGAGTCGGGCGACTGCCGCGAGGTGCACCACGTAGCCACGCTGCTGGGCTTCGGGGCGGCCGCGGTCAACCCGTACCTCGCCTTCGAGTCGGTGGAGGACCTCATCGCCACCGGCGCGCTGGCCGGCCTGGCGCCGGCCAAGGCCGTCCGCAGCTACGTCAAGGCCCTCGGCAAGGGCGTGCTGAAGATCATGTCCAAGATGGGCATCTCGACCGTCGCCTCCTACACCGGCGCCCAGGTCTTCGAGGCGGTGGGCCTGGACCAGCAGATGGTGGAGCGGTACTTCACCGGCACCACCAGCGCCATCGGCGGCGTCGGGCTGGACGAGATCGCGGCCGAGGTCGCGGCCCGGCACGCGACCGCGTACCCGGCCAACGAGGCCGAGCGGGCCCACCGGCGCCTCGATGTCGGCGGGGAGTACCAGTGGCGCCGCGAGGGCGAGGTACACCTGTTCAACCCGGAGACCGTGTTCCTGTTGCAGCACTCGACAAAGTCGCGCCGGTACGACATCTTCCGGCAGTACACCTCCACCGTGGACCGCCTGGCCGAGGAGACCGGCTCGCTGCGCGGACTGTTCCGCCTGCGCGAGGGCGTGCGCGAGCCGGTGCCGCTCGACGAGGTCGAACCCGTCGGCGACATCGTGCGCCGGTTCGCGACCGGGGCGATGTCCTACGGCTCGATCTCGGCCGAGGCGCACGAGACCCTGGCCATCGCGATGAACCGCCTCGGCGGCAAGTCCAACACCGGCGAGGGCGGCGAGGACACCGAACGACTCTACGACCCCGAGCGGCGTTCGGCGGTCAAGCAGGTCGCGAGTGGACGGTTCGGCGTCACCACCGAGTACCTCGTGCACGCCGACGACATCCAGATCAAGATGGCCCAGGGGGCCAAGCCGGGCGAGGGGGGCCAGCTGCCCGGCAACAAGGTCTGGCCGTGGATCGCCAAGACGCGCCACGCCATCCCCGGCGTCGGCCTGATCTCACCCCCGCCCCACCACGACATCTACTCCATCGAGGACCTGGCCCAGCTCGTGTACGACCTGAAGAACGTGAACCCGGGGGCGCGGGTGCACGTGAAGCTGGTCTCCGAGGTGGGCGTCGGCACCGTCGCGGCCGGCGTGGCCAAGACCAAGGCCGACGTCATCCTCATCTCGGGGCACGACGGCGGTACGGGCGCGTCGCCGCTCAACTCGCTCAAGCACGCCGGCACGCCGTGGGAGCTGGGTCTGGCCGAGACGCAGCAGACCCTGCTCGTGCAGCGCCTGCGCGACCGGGTCACCGTCCAGGTCGACGGGCAGCTCAAGACCGGGCGCGACGTGCTCGTCGCCGCCCTGCTGGGGGCCGAGGAGTTCGGCTTCGCCACCGCACCGCTGATCGTCGCCGGCTGCGTCATGATGCGGGTGTGCCACCTCGACACCTGTCCGGTCGGCATCGCCACACAGAATCCGTTGCTGCGCAAGCGCTTCACCGGCAAGGCCGAGTTCGTGGAGACGTTCTTCGAATTCCTGGCCGAGGAGGTGCGCGGGTACCTGGCCGCGCTCGGCTTCCGCAGCCTGGACGAGGCGATCGGGCACGCCGAGCTGCTGGACCTGCGTCCGGCGGTGGATCACTGGAAGGCCCGCGGGCTGGACCTCTCGCCCGTGCTGCACGTCCCGCAGATCCAGGATGGACAGCCGCGCCGGCGTATCCGCAGCCAGGACCACCGCCTGCACCGGGCGCTGGACGTCGCCCTCATCGAGGCGGCGGCCCCGGCCCTGCACTACGGCACGCCGGTGACCCACGCGACGACCGTGCGCAACGAGCACCGCAGCGTGGGCGCGATGCTGGGCGGCGAGGTGGTCCGCCGCCACGGCGGGGCCGGGCTGCCCGACAACACGATCGACGTCACGCTCTCCGGCAGCGCCGGGCAGTCGTTCGGCGCGTTCGTGCCGCGCGGAGTGACGCTGCGCCTGTACGGGGACGCCAACGACTACGTCGGCAAGGGACTGGCCGGCGGGCGGCTGGTCGTGCGGCCCGATGTGGACGCGCCGTTCGCGGCCGAGGACCAGATCATCGCCGGCAACACCATCCTGTACGGGGCCACCGGCGGCGAGCTGTTCCTGCGCGGGCGGGTCGGCGAACGGTTCGCGGTGCGCAACTCCGGTGCCGCCGCCGTGGTCGAGGGCGTGGGCGACCACGCCTGCGAGTACATGACCGGCGGCACCGTGGTCGTGCTCGGCCCGACCGGGCGCAACCTCGCCGCCGGCATGTCCGGCGGCTTCGCCTACGTGTGGCGGCTGGACCGGTCCCGGGTGAACACCGAACTGGTCGACCTCGCCGCCGTCTCCGAGGAGCACGCGCCGACGCTGCGCGGCCTGGTCGAGCGCCACCGGCTCGAGACCGGTTCCCCGGTGGCCGCCCGGATGTTGGAGGACTGGCCGCGGGCGCTGTCGGATTTCACCGCCGTGATCCCGCGCGACTACCAGCGGGCGATCCGGGTCATCCGGGCCGCCCAGGAGGCCGGCCGGGAGATTGACGAGACCATCATGGCCGAGCTGGCCGCCCTGGCCGCCGGGCAGCCGGTGCCGAACGCGCCCGTCTCGCCGGCTCCGCGCTACGCCATGTCGGCCATCTCCGACGGCGGCGCCACCACCGAGGTTGCCCGTGCCTGACCCGAACGGCTTCCTCCGGTTCGACCGCCGCCTCCCGGCCCGGCGGCCGGTCCCGCTGCGCCTGCTGGACTGGAACGAGGTCTATCCCCAGGCCGACGAGGAACTGGTGCGCCAGCAGGCCACCCGGTGCATGGACTGCGGTGTGCCGTTCTGCCACGACGGATGCCCGCTCGGCAACCGCATCCCGGACTGGAACGACCTCGTCCGTACCGGCGCCTGGGACTTCGCCAGCGAGTCGCTGCACGCGACCAACAACTTCCCCGAGTTCACCGGCCGGCTCTGCCCGGCGCCGTGTGAGGCGTCGTGCGTGCTCAGCATCGGCGACGACCCCGTGGCCATCAAGCTGGTCGAGGTCGAGATCATCAATCGGGCCTTCGACGCCGGAACCGTGGTGCCGCGCCCGGCGCCCCACTCGACCGGCCGCCGCGTGGCGGTGGTCGGATCCGGACCGGCCGGACTGGCCGCCGCCCAGCAGCTCGCCCGGGCCGGCCACGAGGTCACCGTGTACGAACGCGACGACGCCGTCGGTGGTCTGCTGCGCTACGGCATCCCCGACTTCAAGCTCGAAAAGCGCCACATCGATCGCCGGGTGGTCCAGCTCGACGCCGAGGGCGTGCGCTTCGTGACCGGATGCGCCGTCGGCACCGACCTGCCGGTCGACCGCCTGCGGGCCGAGCACGACGCCATCCTGCTGGCCTGTGGCGCGCTCGCCGGCCGGGACACGCCGGCCACGCCCGG
>Ga0307415_100000304_pt1 | contig 21263 bp, 22 predicted proteins | sample DK1Cmetagenome_FD_204524 | JGI IMG/M metagenome (GOLD analysis project Ga0307415, IMG submission 204524) | Maize rhizosphere microbial communities from greenhouse at UC Davis, California, United States - DK15-C-2 | ecosystem: Host-associated > Plants > Roots > Rhizosphere > Soil | place: USA...
GCCGGCGCAATCACCGTGGTCGGCTTCGTCGGGCTCGTCTACCGGCGGATCACCAACGTGCGCGTGCGGCGCACGACGTCGCGGACCGACCTGCTCGTCTACTTCCTGCTCGTCGTGCTGATCGGGTTGGGCTGCTGGATGACGTTCGCGCACAACCTGATCACCGCGACGCCGTACGACTACCGCGATTCGATCTCGGAGTGGTGGCGCTCGCTGTTCATCCTGCAGCCCGACGTCGAGGCGGTCCAGGGCGCCAACGTCGTCTACCAGGTGCACGCGATCGTCGCCTGGGCGTTCTGGGCGCTGTTCCCGTTCAGCCGCCTCGTGCACGCCTGGAGCATCCCGCTCCAGTACCTCGGCCGTCCCTACGTCCTCTACCGACGCCGCTACGCGACGACGTCCGACCGCTCGCGATGACACCTCCGAGGCAGGAGAGCGCAAGACCCGGGACCGCGCTCGCGCTCGCGACCGTGGCATTCACGACCTGCTTCTACGCCTGGGCCCTGCTCGGTCCGCTCGGGCCCGATCTCCAGGACGAGCTCGACCTGTCGGACTTCCAGACGTCCGCGATGGTCGCCGTCCCCGTGCTCCTGGGCTCGCTGATGCGCATCCCACTCGGCTGGCTCACCGACCGCTACGGCGGCCGGAGCGTGTTCAGCGCGCTGATGGCGTTCATGCCACTGCCGCTCGTCGCGCTGGCGCTGTGGCACAGCTCGCTGGGACCGATCCTGGTCTTCGGCTTCCTCCTCGGCTTCGCCGGCGCCTCGTTCGCAGTTGGGGTCCCGTTCGTGAACGCGTGGTACCCGCCGCAGCGCCAAGGCTTCGCCCTCGGCATCTACGGCATGGGAATGGGCGGCATCGTGCTGGCCGGGCTGACGGCGCCGACCATCGCCGACCAGTGGGGCCTGTCGGCTCCGTTCTGGATCGCGGCGGCGCTCGTGGCGGTCGTCTGTGCCGGCTTCTGGCTGGCCGCGCGCGACGCGCCGGGCGCACGCCGCACCGGTCCGGCCCCGACCATGTTCGCGGCGTTGTCGGTGTTCCGCACCAGCATGCGTGCCTGGGCGCTGACGCTCTTCTACTTCCTCGCGTTCGGCGGCTTCGTCGCGATGTTCCTCTACCTGCCGAAGCTCCTCACCGGAGAGCACGACCTCACCAAGGCGGATGCGGGCGCACGCGCCGCGGGCTTCGCTCTGCTGGCGGTGATCGCCCGACCGATCGGAGGCTCGCTCGCCGACCGCATCGGCGCCGCGCGCGTGCTGCTGATCTCGTTCCTCGGCGTCGCCGTTCTCGCCGCGGCGCTCGCCGCCGCCTACACGTCGATGGTGCCGCTCACGATCTGCTGCTTGACCATGGCGGTCGCGCTCGGTCTCGGTACGGGCGCCGTCTTCAAGCTCGTGCCGGAGTGGTTCCCGGATCGGGTCGGCTCGGTCACCGGGGTGGTCGGGGCCGCCGGGGGGCTCGGAGGCTTCTTCCCCCCGCTCGTGATGGGCGTCGTCAAGTCAGCCACCGGTGGGTACGCGCTGGGCTTCGTCCTCATGGCGCTCGTCGCGCTCGCTTGCCTGGTCGTGCTACGCGCGCTGGGCTCACAGCGATGGCCCGCGCCGGAAGCGCGGGGCGATCGCTCTCGCGCCGCGCGCTCTCGGTCGTGAGCTCGGCCTCGCCTTGGGCGCGGCCGACGGCACTGCGAGCTCAGACTCGTCCCCGGCCGCCGGGCAGCTTCGGCGCCCCGAGCGACTCTAGGTACGGTCCCATATGGCGCCCCACCACCTTGTGCGCGGGCCACCACAGGAACGCCGACGCGGCGCGCGACGCCGCGGGCGCTTCCGCGCCGCGCTCGAGGTAGATCGGGTCGGCGCCCGTCAGGAGCAGCCCGCGCAGCGACGGCCGGTAGGGACGCACGTCGACGACGGCGCCCGCCCGCGCCGCGATGTCCGCCGCCGCGACGTCGGCCTGCTGGGCCGCAAGGCCGCCCTGCTTGAGCGGCCGCGCCGTCATGTCGCCCACGGCCCAGACGCGGTCGACTCCCCGCACGCGGCAATAGGCGTCGATCGGCACGAACCCCTGATCGTCGTGCGGGAGGCCGGCGATCGCGGGTCCGCGGAGCCGCGGAAGCGCGATCACGAGATCCGCGTCGAGTGGGCCCTCGAGCTCGAGGTACAGCTTGCCGTCGGCGACCTCCTCCGCGAAGGCTCCTGTGCGGAGATGGATGCCCGCCGCGGCGAGCCGGCGTTCGACCTCTGCGCTGGCCTCGACACCGAAGACGCCGAGCGGCCGATCCTCGCGGGTGACCAGCTCGATGGCCACGTCGAGCCCTCGATCGCGCGCGCGCTCGGCGGTCAGGAGCGCGAGCTCGTAGAGCGGCAGGGTCCACGCGACGGCGGCGGTGGCGACGAACGCGATCGCGTGGCGGCGGCCCGGTGCGAGGTCCTCGATCGCCTCCATGACGGCGAGCACGTCGCGCGGCCCGCCGAAGCTGATCGCCCCCGGCAGCACGGACTCCGGGGTCGCGCCGAGCGCGAGCAGGAGCGCGTCGTACCGGATCGGTGGACCGTCGCGGGTGTCGATCTCGCCCGCCTCGTGGCGCACCCGAACGAGCCAGTCGGAAATCCATCGGACGCCGCGATCGTGGGTGATGGCCTCCCAGTCGTAGCGCGGCACGGGGTCGGCGCCGAACGGCTCGGCGACGGAGAGCGCGCGGTAGCTGAGGTGACGGCTCGCGGTGAGCACGCTGATGCGGGTGCGGTCGCCGGCCAGCGATTGCAGCGCGAGCAGCCCCTCCAGGGCTCCCACGCCACCGCCGACGATTACGACGTGATCCGCCATGCGCCCATGCTCGCAAGCGGACTCACGGCGGCCATCCGTGGTCGACCGCAGCGACGCGCGGGAAACCCGCGGGACCACGTAACCACGTCGATCAGCCGAGCCCGACGGTCGTCCAGTGTGCCCGCTCGAGCGTCGCCGAATCCGGCGAATCCGGCTTGCGCCAGATCACCTCGACGTAGAAGCCGTCGGGGTCCTGGAAACCGAGAATCCACATGGTTCGCATGTCCCGGACATCACCGTCGAGCGCGGCTTCCGACTCGAGGCGGCGACGGATCTCGCCAAAGGCTTCCCTGGAGGGCGCCGAAAGGGCGAAGTGGTCCAGTCGACCGCGCTGGAACATCGTCCCAGGCGCGTCGGGCAACGGCGGCCCGTCGATGATCTGGAACGGATGAAGCACGGTCGTCGACCCGACCTCGAGGAAGGCGTGTCGCACGCCCTCCTCGGTCATGTCGAGCGTCTTCGCGGCGTCGAAGACCCGCTCGTAGAACGCCGCAAGACGGTCGATGTCCTCCGTCAAGAAGGTGACGTGATGCACACCGCCAACGAGCCTCATGACCGGCTTGTACACCACCGGTCGAATGAAGCCAGGGAGCCTGCCCGGATGCAGGAGGTGCCGTGGCGCCGGAGCATCACGGTCGCCGGCCCGAGCGCGGGGTTCTACGGAGGCGGTCTGTGGAAGGGGCCCGATGGCGGATCCGTGCGGTCACGGCACGCTGTCGGCAATGTCCAAGTGGTTTCGAGGGGAGTCCGCAATGAGCAACATCGCTCGCAACGGCGGCATCGCCGCCAGCATCGTCCTGATCGCGCTCGGGATCGGCGCGATCGTCGTCGGCTTCGTGGGACGCGACACCGTACGGAGCGACCTTGCCCGTGAGCAGATCGTCGGCACGCCCGACTCTGCGATCCCGGGCCAGAAGGTCGACACCGGCAGCGAGGCGAAGGATTTCGCCGCCGTCATGCGCAAGCACACGTTGGAGGCCACGGGTGGCCAGACGTACTCCCAGATGGGCCGCTTCCTCGACGAGTCGGGCAAGCCGACCAGCGACGAGAAGGCCGCGGCGACCGACCCGAAGACCGGTGAGCCGATCGAGAATCCCGCGCGCAACATCTGGATCAGCTCGACGGCGTTCCAGACGGCGCTCAACACGGCCTACTTCGCCGAGAGCGTCGCCACGTTCGTGATCGTCATGGGCGCTGCCCTGCTGCTCGTCGGCATCGGCTTCGTGATCCTCACCATCCGGCTGCTCAAGCCCAACCCCGCCACGGCGCGGAGGGCGCGGACCGGAACGACCGCCGTGGCCGCAAGCTGACCAGGGACGTCTCGGCAAGCGAAACGACCGGGCCCGGCGCGAGCCGGGCCCGGCGCGTCTCAGCGGAAGGCGATCGAGGACCGCACTCGGCGCCGACCGCCGCGGTCATGCGCCGAGCAGCGCGCGCGCCTGCCGCGCCATCTCCAGATCCTCGCGCGCGGCCACGACGGCGGAGCGCACGCGAGCGCCGGGCGCGGAGACGTCCACGTCTCCCGCGGCAGCCGCGTTGGCGGCCGGGTCGAGCTCGACGCCGAGGAGCTCGAGCCGTTCGGCCGCGCCGCTGCGCACGGCCGCGGCGTTCTCGCCCACCCCGCCGGTGAACACGAGCGCGTCGATCCCGCCGAGCGCCGCCGCCATCGCGGCCGCCGCGGCCGCCAGGCGGTGGAGATAGACCGCGAGCGCAAGCCGCGCGTCATGGTCGTCGCGCACCAGCAGCTCGCGCATGTCGGCCGTGCCGGCCAGCCCGAGCAGGCCGGAGCGACGCTCCAGCGCATCGTGCAGCTCCTCGGGCGCGATTCCTTGGCGCACGAGCCACAGCAGCAAGCCCGGGTCGACGCTGCCGGAGCGGGTGGCCATCACGACTCCCTCGAGCGGCGTGAAGCCCATCGTCGTGTCGACGGATGCGCCGTCTCGCACCGCTGCGAGCGAGGCGCCCGCGCCGAGGTGGCAGGTGACGATCCGCGCGCCGGCCCGCAGGCTGAGCAGCTCGGCCGCGCGCCGTGCGGCGTACGAGTGCGAGAGCCCGTGGAAGCCGAACCGGCGCAGCCCGAAGCGCTCGCGCCACTCGGCCGGCAGCGCGTACGTCGCCGCCTCCGGCGGCAGGCGGGCATGGAACGCGGTGTCGAAGCAGGCCACCACGGGAAGCTGCGGCCGAGCGCGGGCGGCGGCGGCGACCGCCGCCAGCGCCTTGGGCTGGTGCAGCGGGGCGAGCGGCGTGAGCGCGCGCAGCTCCTCGAGAAGCGCCGCGTCGACGCGTGCCGCGGCGCCGCGCTCGCCGCCGTGCACGACCCGGTGCACGACCGCGTCCGCGTCCCCGAGGTCGCCGATCGCACGCTCGAGCGCCTCGGCGTCGACGTCGCTCCCCGGGGCGTCGGTCTCGTGCTCGCCGACGATCGCGTCGTCGGCGCCGAGCAGCCGAAGCTTGACGCTGCTGGAGCCGGTGTTGACGCAGACGACGCGCACCGGCCGCCGCTCAGGCCGGGTGCCCGCGCGCCGGCTCCTCGGCCGCCGGCGGGCGGTCGGGGAGCGTCCAGTCGCGCACCTCCGGCGCGTCGTCGCCGTGGTCGCGCGTGTAGCGGCGCAGCCGCAGCCGCTCGTCGACCATCTCCTGGCGCAGCCCGGCCGCGCGCGTACCGAGACCCGGCACGCGGTCGATCACGTCCGTCACCAGGTGGTAGCGGTCCATGTCGTTGAGCATCACCATGTCGAATGGCGTCGTGGTCGTGCCCTCCTCCCTGTAGCCGCGCACGTGGAAGTTGCCGTGGTTGGCCCGGCGATACGTCAGCCGGTGGATCAGCCACGGGTAGCCGTGGTAGGCGAACACGACCGGCCGTTCGGCGGTGAACAGCGCGTCGAACTCCGCGTCCGGTAGGCCGTGGGGGTGCTCGGTCTCCGGCTGCAGCCGCATCAGGTCGACAACGTTCACGACGCGCACGTGCAGGTCGGGCAGGCGCTCGCGCAGGATCGCCGCCGCGGCGACGGTCTCGAGCGTCGGGACGTCGCCGGCGCAGCCGAGCACGGCGTCCGGCACGCTGCCCGGCTCGTCCGTTCCCGCCCAGCCCCAGATGCCGAGGCCGCGCGTGCAATGCGCGACGGCCTCGTCCATCGACAGGTAGTCGAGCGCCGGCTGCTTGCCGGCCACGATCACGTTGACGTAGTTGCGGCTGCGCAGGCAGTGGTCTGCGACCGACAGCAGGCAATTGGCGTCCGGCGGCAGGTAGACCCGGATGATCTCCGCCTTCTTGTTCACGACGTGGTCGATGAAGCCGGGGTCCTGGTGGGAGAACCCGTTGTGGTCCTGGCGCCAGACGTGCGACGTGAGCAGGTAGTTCAGCGACGCGATCGGGCGCCGCCAGGGTATGCCGCGCGTCACCTTCAACCACTTCGCGTGCTGGTTGAACATCGAGTCGACGATGTGGATGAACGCCTCGTAGCAGGAGAAGAGCCCGTGGCGGCCGGTCAGCAGGTAGCCCTCCAGCCAGCCCTGGCACAGGTGCTCGCTCAAGACCTCCATCACCCGCCCGTCCGGCGCGAGGTGGTCGTCGCCCGGCTCGATCGCCGCCATCCACGTGCGGTCGGTCGCCTCGAACACCGCGCCGAGCCGGTTCGACGCCGTCTCGTCCGGGCCGAAGAGCCGGAACGTCGCCCCGTTCGCGCGCATCACGTCGCGCAGGAAGCCGCCGAGCACACGCGTCGCCTCGCTCGAGCGCTCGGCCGGCGCCGGCACGTCGACCGCGTAGTCGCGGAAGTCGGGCAGCTGCAGGCCACGCAGCAGCTCGCCGCCGTTGGCGTGCGGGGAGGCGCCCATGCGCAACCGCCCCTGGGGCACCTGCGAGAGCACGGCCTCGCCCGGGCGCCCCTCCGCGTCGAACAGCTCCTCGGGCCGGTACGAGCGCAGCCATCGCTCGAGCATCGCTAGGTGCTCCGGGTTGTCGCCGATCCCCGAGAGCGGCACCTGGTGCGCGCGCCAGGTGCCCTCTACCTGGATCCCGTCCACCTCGCGCGGGCCCGTCCAGCCCTTGGGCGTGCGCAACACGATCATCGGCCAGCGCGGCCGCTCGATCGCTCCGCCGCCGCGCGCTGCCTCTTGCGCCGTCCGGATCTCGTCGAGCGCTGCGTCGACCGCCTCGGCCATCGCATGGTGCATCGCCTCGGGGTCATCGCCGCTGACGAACCGCGGGGCGTGGCCGTAGCCCTCCAGCAGCGCGCGCAGCTCGTCCTCCGGGATGCGCGCGAGCAGCGTCGGGTTGGCGATCTTGTAGCCGTTGAGGTGGAGCACCGGCAGCACGGCGCCGTCGCGCGTCGCGTCGAGGAACTTGTTGGAGTGCCAGGACGCGGCCAGCGGGCCGGTCTCCGCCTCGCCGTCGCCGACGACGCAGCAGACGACGAGCTCGGGATTGTCGAAGGCGGCGCCGTAGGCGTGCGTGAGCGCGTAGCCGAGCTCGCCGCCCTCGTGGATCGAGCCCGGAGTCTCGGGTGCGACGTGGCTCGGGACGCCGCCCGGGAACGAGAACTGGCGGAAGAGGCGCTCCATGCCACCCGCGTCGCGCGTGATCCCGGGATAGCGCTCGCTGTAGGACCCTTCCAGCCAGCTGTTCGCGACCAGCCCCGGACCGCCGTGGCCAGGCCCGGTCACGTAGATCATCTCCAGCTCCCGCCGCCGGATCGCCCGGTTGAGGTGCGCGTAGACGAAGTTGAGACCCGGCGTGGTCCCCCAGTGGCCGAGCAGCCGGGGCTTGACGTGGTCAAGGACGAGCGGCTGGCGCAGCAGCGGGTTCGCCAGCAGGTAGATCTGCCCGACCGAGAGGTAGTTCGCGGCTCGCCAGAGCGCATCCAGGCCGCGCAGCTCGTCGGGCTGGAGATACGGCTGGGTGGCCATGTGGCCGCACTACCCGCGCGATCGCTTCCGACACCCGCGACTGCGGATTACCACGGACGCGGCCGCGGGGTTCGTGCCGATGCCTGCGCACCCGCGTGCGCGTACCGTCGGCTCCGATGAGCCCACTGCTGAAACCCGGACGCCACCGCGTGCTCGTCGCCGGCGGCGGCATCGCGGCGGTCGAGGCGCTGCTCGCGCTGCACCGGCTCGCGGGCCGCCACGTGGAGGTCACGCTGCTCGCCCCGCGCCCCGACTTCGCGCCGCCCGGCGCCAGCGTCGCTGCGCCCTTCGGGCTCGGCGCTCCGGCGGGGATCCCGCTCACGACGATCCAGGAGCGCCTCGGCATCGCGCTGCGCCGCGGCGTGCTGTCTGCCGTGAAGCCCGAGCGGCGGGTGGCGTTCGTGGACATACAGGGCGCGCTCTCCTACGACACGCTCGTCGTCGCGGTCGGCGCTCGTGCACGCGCCGCGGTGGGAGGTGCACTGACGTTCACGGGACCCGACGCGGTGCCCGAGCTGGTGCGCATGCTCGACGCTGCGCAGCGCGGCGAGCTGCGGCGCCTCGTGATCGCCGTGCCGGACGGAGTCGCCTGGACGCTGCCCGCCTATGAGCTCGCGATCATGGCCGCGGTCGAGCTGCGCAACAGGAGCGCCACCACCACTCGGGTCACGCTCGTCACGCCGGAGCGGACACCGCTTGCCCTGTTCGGGGAAGCCGCCGCGACTCCGATCGCCCAGATGCTCTCCCAGCGTGACGTCGAGCTGGTGACCGGCGTGCCGCACGAGTTGCGCGACGGCAGGCTGCTGCTGCTCGACGGGGAGCCGCTCGAGGCGGACGGCGTGGTCGCGCTACCGGCACGGGAGGGACCGCGGATCCCGGGCCTTCCCGCCGACGACGGCGGGTTCCTGCACGTCGACCCCCACGGCCGCCTAGAAGGCGTCGACCACGTCTTCGCGGCCGGTGACGCGACCTCGTTCCCGGTCAAGCAGGGCGGCCTGGCCGCCCAGCAAGCCGACGCGGTCGCCGAGGCGATCGCGGCCGACCTCGGCGCGCTGGTGGCGCCCGCGCCGTTCCGGCCGGTGCTGCGCGGGCTGCTGCTGACCGGCGGGGCACCCCTGTACATGCGCGCCGAGCTGACCACGCGCGGTATGCCGGGGCGCGCCCAGGCGCGCGAGCTCGGGTCCGCGGGCCACGTGTCGGCTCGCGCGCTCTGGTGGCCGCCCGGCAAGATCGCCGGTCGCTACCTCGCTCCGTTCCTCGCGACCGCACGCCCGTCCGCGCTCACCGACGAGCCGCTGATCGACCGTGTCGCGCAACCCGCGCCGCACACCGCATCCGAGGACGCGCTCGCTCTGGTGCTCGCCCTGGCGGAGCAGGACGCCCGCCTGGGCGACTACCGCCAGGCCGTGCACGCGCTCGACGCCGCCGCCGTGCTCAGCGGCGGCGTGCTGCCGGCGCAGTACGCCGCGAGGCGCGACGCCTGGGCGCGGATCGGCGCGCCGGCGATCCACGAGGTCGGCGCATGAGGTACCGCCGTTCAGCCTGCACCGATCCGAGGTAACGTCGTGACCATGAACATCGCCATCGCCGGCGGCGGCGTCGCCGGACTCGAGGCCCTCCTGGCCTTGCACGAGCTCGCCGGCGACCGCGTCAGCCTGACGCTGATCGCGCCGGACCCGGACTTCTCCTACCGCCCGATGGCCGTCGCGGAGCCGTTCGCGCTCGGCGGCGCGCACCGCGTGCCGCTGACCAGCTTCGCCGAGGAGACCGGGGCGGAGCTGGTCCAGGCGGCCGTCATCGGCGTCGACGACGCCGCGGGCGAGTTGCGGCTCGACGACGGCGGCAAGCGCTCCTTCGACGCCGCGATCGTGGCCCCGGGAGCGCGGGCGGTGAGCGGTGTCGAGGGCGCCACGACGTGGTGGCCCGGCGGCGACGCGGAGGTCTACGGCGGGCTCCTGCGCGACATCGAGGACGGATACACGAAGTCGCTCGCGATGGTCGTGCCGCCCGGCTCGGTCTGGCCGCTGCCGGTCTACGAGCTGGCGCTGATGACGGCGGGCGAGGCGCGCGCGATGGGCCACGACGACGTCGCCGTGACCGTCGTGACGCCCGAGCACACGCCGCTGTCGCTGTTCGGCGAGGAAGCGAGCGCCGCCGTCGCCGACGAGCTGCGCTCCGCCGGCATCGAGCTCAAGGCGGGCGTCGTGGCGCGCAAGGAAAGCGGCGGCCTGACGCTCGAGCCCGGCGGCGAGCAGCTCGCCGTGCAGCGCGTGTTCGCCGTCCCGCGCCTGCTCGGGCCGGTCCTCGACGGGTTGCCGATCGACGACGAGGGCTTCATCCTGGCCGACGAAGGCGCGCGCGTGCAGGGGTGCGAGCGCACGTGGGCTGCCGGCGACGGCGTCGTCTCGCCGGTCAAGTTCGGCGGCCTCGCGACCCACCAGGCGCGCCGTGCGGTCACGGCGATCGCGCGCCTCGCGGGCGTCCACGACGCGCCGGATCCCGGCGAGCCGGTGCTGCACGGCCGGCTGCTCGTCGGCGGCGGGCGCACGCGTCGGCTCCAGGGCCGCGGCGACGCCGACGGCGCGCCGCTCTGGTGGCCGGCCGGCAAGGTGGCGGGCGAGTACCTGCCCCGCTGGCTCGCCGAGCACGGCGTGGCGCCACAGGGCGCGCACGAGCCACCGCAGGAGCAGGGGATCGCGATCCGGCGCCCGCTGCGCCAGCTGCAGAGTCCCGAGGCCCGCTACCTGTATGAGCTGGCGCGCCAATTCCGCAGTGACGATCCGGCACTCGCGGCGCTCGGGCGACGGATGCACGAGACGCGCGATCGCTGAAGACGCCTCCGAAGACCGCCGGAAGCGTCCACGGCAGCCACCAGCGACCGGCCAGTGAAAACCCGCAGCCGGTCGGTGGGCATCACCGGATGGCAGCGCGGGGCCGACACGGAAGCATCAGAGACGCCGACACTCGTCTCGATCCTTCCGGAGCTCTCCATGTCGAACCCAATCATCGCCGGCGTCGACCCTCAGCATCAGGACGACTCACCGCTGCGCCTCGCCGCCGGCCTGGCCCGCGTCACCGGAGCGCCGCTGCTGGCGATCGCGAGCCGTGCAGGTGACACGACGCGCGCCAGCAGGATGCTCGAGACGGATCCGCGGGCGGACTCGGCCGCGAAGCTCGAGGCGCTCGCGGCCGGCTTCGAAGCCGAGGCGGCGCTGCTCGAGGGTCCGTCGCCCGCTCGCGTCCTGCACGATGCGGCGGTCGCGCGCGACGCGAGCATGATCGTCGTCGGCTCGACGCGCAGGGCGCGGCTCGCGCCCGGCTCGACCGGCGAGCGGCTGCTCCACGGCGCGCCCTGCCCGGTCGCGATCGCGCCGGCGGCGCTGCCAGCCGGCTGGGCGCCGCGCCGCATCGCTGTCGGATTCATCGACGCCGACGAGGGCCGCTCGGCGCTCCGCTACGGCGCCGCTCTCGCGGGGGCCGCGAGCGCGCCGTTGCACGCCCTCACGGCGGTCGAGCCGGTCGACCTGAGCCAGCTGCCCGACATCGCGCCCGACACGTCCGGGAAAGGGCTCGAAAACGCGCAGGCCGCCGCGCAGCGCGCGCTCTACCTCGCGACGGAGAGCCTTCCCGGCGGCGTTCCCGCCAGCCGAGAGGTTGTCGTGGCACACGCGGCCGACGCGCTGATCGAGCTGTCCCGCGACGCCGACCTGCTGATCTGCGGCTCACGCGGCTACGGACCGGTCCAGTCGGTCCTGCTCGGGTCGGTGACGCGCCGTCTGACGCGCTCGGCCGAATGCCCGGTGATCATCGTGCCGCGCGACGTGGAGCAGGCGGTCGCCAGCCTCGACGGGCAGCATGAGGTCACCGCGCCCTGACGGCGCCGGGCCGCCTTCGACCGCGTGCTCACGAGCGTCCTCAACTCCCTCCTGTTCTTTCCGGCGCGTGCGGTCCTCGCGACGCCCGCGCAGGCGGCGCTGGCGTTCGAGGACGTCGCGATCGAGACCGACGACGGGGTGCGGCTGCACGGGTGGTGGTTGCCGGCGTGCGCCGGCCCGGTGCGCGGCCACGTGTTGCTCTGCCACGGCAACGCGGGCAACGTCGGCGACCGCGTGAAGCACGCCGCGCTGCTGTGCGCCGCCGGGCTCGACGTCCTGCTGTTCGACTATCGCGGCTACGGCCGCAGCACCGGCCGCCCGAGCGAGCTGGGCACGTACCGCGACGCGCGCGCGGCGCGATCCGTGCTGCTGGCGCACGCGGACGTCGATCCCGATCGCGTCCTCTACCTCGGCGAGTCGCTCGGCGGCGCGGTGGCGCTCGCACTCGCGCTCGAGCACCCGCCTGCCGGCCTCGTGTTGATGTCGACGTTCACCAGCGTGCGCGACATGGCGCGGCGCCACTACCCGTTCGTTCCGCCGGCGCTCGTCCCGGACGCATACCCCAGCCTGCGCCGCGTTCGCGAGCTGGGCGCTCCGCTGCTCGTGCTGCATGGTGGGCACGACGAGATCGTGCCGCTCCTGCACGCGGAAGCGCTGTTCGACGCGGCGCCCGATCCGAAGCAGCTCCACATCCTCGAGGGCGTTGGGCACAACGACCTCGTCGCGCTGGCCGGCGAGGAGTGGGCCGCCGCGATCGCCCGCTTCAGCGCGACGATCCGTTGAGCTCGCACTCGCAGCGTCGGCGTGCGTCATCCGATCGACGGCGCACATGTCGTCTCGCCGTCCGCCGATCGCACGCTGGTGGACGGTGCCCGCCCGGAGCAGCCTTGTGAAGGCCACGCAGCGGAAGGAGACCGGAGTGAACATAGGGCTTGCCCGTCGCACAATCTCGGATGTTCCGACCGCAATCTCGGCGTCATCGACGACGACAAGCGGCGCCGACGCAGGCCCCGAGACGCCCGATCGCGACCGACGGCTTCGAACGCGCGAGGTGGGCGTGCCGCCTGCCGGCGATGGGGCGGCGATCTCGGTTCGCGAGCTGCGCATGAGCTACGGATCCACCGCCGCCGTCCGCGGGATCAGCTTCGAGGTCGCAACGGGCAAGGTGTTCGGACTCCTCGGCCCCAACGGCGCGGGGAAGACGACGACGATCGAGATCCTCGAGGGGTACCGGCAGCGCACCGCCGGCGAAGTCGCCGTGCTGGGCGCGGATCCAGGTCGGCCGACCCGCCGCTGGCGTGAGCGGATCGGCATGGTGCTCCAGGAGTGCCAGCTCGACCCGAACCTCACGGTGCGCGAGACCGTGACGCTGTTCGCGCGGTTTTACCCGCATCCCAGACCGGTCGACGAGACGATCGAGCTCGCCGGACTGCACGACAAGCGCAACGCCCGGCTGGGCACGCTGTCTGGAGGTGAGCGCCGCCGCGCCGACGTCGCGATCGGGATCGTCGGCGATCCCGAGCTGCTGTTCCTGGACGAGCCGACGACCGGCTTCGACCCTTCGGCGCGGCGCGAGGCGTGGAGCACGATCGAGGGGCTGCGAGCGCTCGGCAAGACGATCCTGCTCACCACGCACTACATGGACGAGGCGCAGCGGCTCGCAGACCGAGTCGCGATCCTACGCGCCGGCGAGCTGGTCGCCACGGGGACCGTCGAGGAGATCGCCCGGGGCATCGGCGCCGGCGTGATCGTCCGCTTCCGGCTCCCGGCGGGCGTCTCGGTACAGACGATCGCATCCGAGACGCAGTCGCGGATCGAGACGGTCGGCGACATGGCGACGATCCGGGCCGCGGACGCGCAGCCGGTCCTCTATCGGCTGACCGCCTGGGCGCAGCGCGAAGGCCGGACGCTCGAGCGCCTCGAGGCGGTGCGGCCGCGGCTCGAGGACATGTTCGTCGACCTGACGACTGGAGCGGCGTCGCCTCCCCTCGCCGCCGTATCGGACGCCCAGGAGGCCCCCCGTGACTGAGCTTGGACTCGTCGCCGTCCAGACCCGCTTCCAGCTGACCAGCATCACGCGCAACCGCCGCGCGGTGGCGTTGAGCCTCGTCTTCCCGATCGTCCTGCTGGTGATGTTCAACTCGATCTTCGTCAGCGCGAGCGACTCGGTCGAGCTCGCCGGCGCGAAGGTGACCGCACACGCCTACTTCACCGGCGCCATGCTCGCCTACGCGATCGTGCTGTCGGGATTCAGCCAACTCACGATCGGGCTCGTCAACCAGCGCGAGAGCGGACAGCTCAAGCGCCTGCGCGGAACGCCGGTGCCGGCGTGGACGTTCATCGTCGCGACCGTGCTCCGGGCGGTCGTCACGGTCGGCCTGATGGCCGTAGTGCTGCTCGCCATCGGTCGCGTTGCCTACAACGTCTCGATCTCCGTCGAAGCGCTCGGAGAGATCCTGCTCTACGTAGTACTCGGGACCGCGACGATGTGCAGCCTCGGAGTCGCCGCGACCGCGATCGCCGCCGACGTCGACAGCGCGAGCGCCGCACTGCCGCTCGTTGCCGTGCTGCTTGCGTTGATCTCCGGGATCTTCGTCCCCGTCGACCAGCTCCCCGGCTGGCTGCAGGAGATTGGCCGCATCTTCCCCGTCTATCACCTGACCGCCGGCTTGCAGACCGCCCTGGGGACGGTCGGCGACACCGCACTCGATCCCGGGAACGTCGCCGTGCTCTGCGTCTGGACGCTCTGGGGGATCGTGTTCGCTGCGCGCCGGTTCCGCTGGGAGCCCACGCGGGCGGTGGGCGCGTGAGCTCGCCCATCAGCCCGGGTCGAAACCGAACCAGGTTTCACGGTCCGTGCACAGCGACCGACGAAAGGCAGCAGTCATGACGAACACAGGCACCGCCCTGGTCATCGGCGGCGGGATCGCCGGCCCGGTGGCCGCTATGGCGCTACAGGAAGCGGGCATCCAGGCCACCGTCTACGAGGCCCACCACACCACCGCCGACGGGGTCGGCGGTGGGCTGAGCATCGCAGCCAACGGCCAGAACGCCCTGGGCGTCGTGGGAGCCGACGAGGTCGTGCGGCGCATCGGAACACCCACGACGGCCATGGTGATCCAAAGCTGGACCGGTAAGCAACTCGGCGAGTTCGGCGGCCTGACCGGCCTGCCGGTCACGCAGTTCGTATGGCGCGCCGACCTGCACCAGGGCCTCTACGACGAGGCGGCCCGCCGCGGCATCCGCACGGAACATGGCAAGCGGCTCGTCAGCGCGGCGAACGAGGGCCATCGCGTGAACGCGCGCTTCGCCGACGGCACCGAGGCGAGCGCCGACATCTTGATCGGAGCCGATGGCATCCGGTCCACCGCCCGGTCGCTGATCGACCCGACGGCCCCACAACCTCGCTACGCCGGACTCCTCAGCTTCGGCGCCCCGGTGAAGGACACCGGGCTGCGCTCCACCGGTGGCAAGCTGTTCATGATCTTCGGTAGGCGGGCGTTCTTTGGCTTACCAGCTTTCGGACGACTCGTCCGGGGTCTGGTTCGTGAACCTGCCGCACCGAGAGCCGATGACGCTCGCCGAGTCTGGGGCGGTCGCTGCCGAGGATTGGCTGCACGCGCTGCGCGACGCGTTCGATCAGGACCGCACGCCGGCGCTGAACCTGCTGCGCCGAACCGAGGCAGCCAACCTACTGGTCGTCGGCCCGATGGAGGACATCCCCACCGTGCCCACGTGGAGCAAGGACCGGATGGTGCTGATCGGCGACGCCGCCCACGCCAGCTCGCCCAGCTCGGGACAGGGCGCCTCCCTGGCCATCGAGAGCGCCGTGCAGCTCGCCCGCTGCCTGCGTGACCTACCTCACGAGCAGGCATTCGCCGCCTACGAGCAGCTGCGCCGGGCCCGCGTCGAGAAGATCATCGCCGCGGCGGCCCGCACGAACACCGACAAGGCGGCCGGCCCGATCGCCCGCGTGCTCCGCGACCTCGTGATGCCGTTCGCCATAAAGCGGCTGGCCAAGCCGGAGAAGATGGCTTGGCAGTTCGACTACCGCATCGACTGGGACGCCCCGGTCGCCGGGGCTCCGCACCCAGTCGCGGCCAACGCGTAGCCGGCACTGACGCCCGTAACACGTCCGCCGCTTCGTCCGCTTGGCGAGCCGACCAAACGCCGACCGGCCCGTCCGTCGTCATCTAGCTGGTCAGCACCTGCGGCGCGGCCACCTTGATCCGCGTCACCGTCCACTTCATGCCGCGCAGCGTCTGCGCGTGAGAGCGGGAGACGACCTCCAGCAGCTCGGCGTCGCGGGCGGCCTGCGCGCCCTGCGCGAGCATGACCCAGTTGATCGAGGCCTGGGCGTAGAGGAGGTGCAGCTCCCGCAGGTCGCGCAGGAGCAGCAGCGCGGGCTCAGGCCGGCGGCCGAGCAGCTCCGATGTCTTCCCGCGCAGCGTGGCGAGCGCTCCCGATGGGTGCTCCGTCGGCGCGTCGGAGGGGTCGAGATCCACGCCGTAGCGCTCCGCGGCGGAGGCGAGTCGCGCGAGGTTGGCCTGCGCGATCCTCTGGAGGGTCTCCGTCAGGTGGTAGACGTCGTGGTCTGCCTTGTGGCGTTCGCCGAGAGCGCCGAGCCGCTCCGCCAGCGCCAGCTCGGCGTCGCGGACCTCGGCGATCGCCAGCCCGAGCTTCACGGCGCCTGAATCTCGGTCTCTGCCGCGTGCCCTTCTTGCCCGCGGGTCGCCGTGCCGATGTCCGCCACCGGGGCCGAGGCGGTGTTCGTCGGCGCCACCGACACGACGCCGTCGGAGTCGGCGACCTTGACCACCGCCACCGCTCCGGCCTTGAACAGGGGCTGCTTGGAGACCGGGTCCCAGCTCGTGATCGTCAGCTCGTTCGCCGCGCGCGACTCCTCGTCCTCCTCGCGGTCCCACCAGCCGTAGTGGAACGGGACGAACACCACGCCGGTGCGGACGCCGCTGATACGCACGCGAGCGCGGATGGAGCCGCGCGGCGAGCGGACCTCGGCCAGATCGCCCTCGCCCAGGCCCAGTCGCTCGGCGTCGGCAGCCGACAGCTCCGCCCACACGTCCGGCGCGGCGGCCTGCAGCTCGGGTGCACGTGCGGTCTTGGTGCGGGTGTGGAAGTGGAAGACGGTCCGCCCGGTGTTGAGCTACAGCGGGTGCTCGCGATCGGGCAGCTCGTGCGGTGGCACGTACTCGCAGGCCTTGAGGATTGCCTTGCCGTCGGGGTTGAGCGCCCGGTACTCGGTCTCCTCGAGCGTTGCGCCCGTCAGCAGGTCCTTGCCGTAGTCCTCGCACGTGCGCGAACGTCGCTCAGTACCCCCTATAGGGTCAACTGGGCGACGTTCGCCGCAGAAACCGCCGAGGTGGGGCGACAACGTGAGAGCCATGCGCCGGACATGACTGCGGTGATATCCGGCATCCCGGGTCCCGCGCGAGTTCGCACCGGATGGCGGCGGGTACACGAGCCGGACACATCCTCCGAACACGGGGCGGGTCTCGATGGCAGCCGAGCACGAGCAGGATGCGATCCGGAGCGCGACACGCCAATCGCGCGAGCGCGCCGGAACAGAGGACGGCGACGCCGGCAACCGACCGGGCGACGGTCCGCCGGTCGTCTCCGATGAATCCGATGAGCCGGAGCGCATCGACGGCGCCGCAGACGCCGGGCCCGGCACCATGCCCGAGGGTGCGACGCCCCGGGTGCCGCGGACGTCGGGCGATCCGCTCGCCGACGCACATGGCCCGGCCGCCGCTAGGCGTACGCGCCCGCCGGCCGCCGGCCAGACGCGCAGCGTCTCGCGACGGGAGGGCGCATGAGCACTGGCCACCTGCTCAGGGCGCTCAGCCGCTGACGCCCGGGCCGATGCCGGCGACGGATGAGCTTCCCGCGGGCCTGATCTACCGAGAGGACTTCATCAGCGCGGACGAAGAGCGCCAGCTCCTAGGCGAGCTCGAGGGGGTCGAGCTCCGCACGGTCGAGATGCGCGGCCAGACGGCGCGGCGGATGGTCCGCCACTTCGGGCTCGACTACGAGTACGAGACCGGCGACCTGATCCCGGCCGACCCGCTGCCGGAGTCGATGGCATGGCTGCGTGACCGCTGCGCCGCTCTGATGGAGCGCGACCCGGCGGACCTCGTGCAGATCCTGGTGTCCCGCTATCCCGAGGGCGCTGGGATCGGATGGCATCGCGACGCGCCGATGTTCGGCTCCAGGGTCGCCGGCGTCTCCCTGCTCGCCGCATGCCGGATGCGGTTCCGGCGGACCGTCGGAGGCGTCCGGAGCACCGCCGCGCTCGAGCTGGCGCCGAGGTCGGCGTACGTGCTCTCGGGCAAGGCCCGCTGGTCGTGGCAGCACTCCATCCCGGCCACCAAGGAGCCGCGCTACTCGATCACGTTCAGGACGCTCAAGCGCGCGCGGTGAAGCACCCTGGCGCCGAAGGTGACCGCATGGTCGTTAGAAGACGTCGATGGTCACGATGCGGTCCTCGGCGACAGCGGCGGACGGCGGGAAGCCGAACTTGGAGTCGACGACGAGCAGCCGGCCGCCGACGCGCTTGGCGGTGGTGAAGGTGCGATCGGCGGGTGTCGGGAGGACCTCGTCGAGCGTCGCCGTCTTGAACTTGTGGCGGAGCTTGAGCTTGCTGATCTGGCGCGTGAAGTTCTGCACGACCCAGAGCGTGCGCCCGCGCAGCACGATCCCGTCGGCGTTGGTCAGTCGCACGCCGCCGAGGTCGACCTCGGCGATCGCGCGCGTGCGCAGGTCGATCCGCCACAGCTGACCGGTCGTGCCCTGCGTGGTGAGCAGGTACCGGCGGTCGAACGTGGACACGATGCCGCCGAGGTCGAAGTCGGTCAGCGAGGGCGTGTAGGTGATCGCCGGCGAGACGTCGAGCCAGCGCTCGATCCGCCAGCCACCCGGGCCGTGCGACACGCGCCAGATCACCGGGAGCGAGGAGTCGGTGACGTAGGCGGCGCCGTCCGGACCCACCCAGACATCGTTGAGAAACGAACCGGCCGCCCCGGTGGGCAGCTCGGCGAGCAGCTCGCCGTCGCGGGCGAACACGCGCACCTCGGCCGCCGGCCCGCCCGCCACGTAGACGCGGCCCGCGCGGTCGACGTCGATGCCGCGCCCGTCGTCGCCCGTTCTCGGTGGCTGCCAGAGCTCGAGCACCTGGTCGCGGCGGCGTGTCGAGCCTCGGTAGAGCGCGCCGCTCTGGTTGGTGGCGCTGACGTAGAACACGCCGGCGCGCCGGTCGACGCCGATGCCCTCCAAGAACACGCCGGCCTGCGGCAGATCGGCGTCGCGATCCCCTCTCGGCGAGCCGGCACTCGCCGGCGCGGCGCCCACCAACGCCGCCGCCGTCGCGACCGCCGCGCATACCCGTCTCAGATGGCTCATCGTTCCCTCCCGCTCTCGCTCTCAACGCACCCTACGCAGCCGGGTCGCGAACGGTTCGGACGGGCGATGATCTCGTGGGATGTGCGCTTCGGCCCGGACCCGGCCGTCGCCCAAGTCGAGAAGTAACCGAGAGGTTGCACCTCACCGGAGCGTTGTGTAACCTGACGGTGACACTACGACTGACGGAAGCACCCCACCCATGCCAGCCGAGACCGACCGCATAGAGAGAGACGTCCTGATCGCCGCGCCCGTCGAGCGCGTGTGGGAGCTGATCACGAGCCCCGAGCACGTCGGCCGCTGGTTCGGCGACGCTGGTGCCGAGATCGACCTGCGCCCCGGCGGCGCGCTGTCGCTGAGCTGGCGCGAGCACGGCACGTTCTACGGCCGCGTCGAGGCGGTCGAGCCGCCGCACCGCTTCGCCTACCGCTGGCTGTCGACCATCGGGTCGCGGGCGGAGCCGACGCCGGGCAACTCCACGCTGACCGAGTTCACGCTCGCCGCCGAGGGCGAGGCGACGCGCGTCGCCGTCGTGGAGAGCGGCTTCGACACGCTCGACGGCGATCCCGCGGAGCGGACCGCGGCACTCGCCTCCCACACCAGGGGCTGGGCGGCGGAGCTGGACGAACTCGCCGCCTACGCGCTCGGGGTCACGGCGGGGCGATGAGCGCGGCAGTCGCCGTTCCCGAGCCGGCGGTCTTCGCCGCGCTCGCCGACCCGACCCGCTGGCGGCTGCTCGGGACGCTCGCGCGGCAGGGCGAGGGAACGGCGACGACGCTCGCGGCGGAGCTGCCGGTCAGCCGGCCGGCGGTGATCAAGCACCTCGGCGTGCTCGACCGAGCCGGGCTGGTCACGCGCCAGCGGGCCGGGCGCGAGGTCCGCTACCGCGTCGAGCCGGCGCAGCTCGACGCGACCGCGCGCCGGATCGCCGACCTCGCCGCCGCCTGGGACAACCGGCTCGCCGCCCTCAAGGCGCTCGCCGAAGAGGGGTAGCGCGCCGCTTCGACGTCGTCGATGAACACCAAGACGAAAGGAACCGAAATGGACATGCCACCGATCGTGTCGCCCCAGGAGTGGGCGGCCGCGCGCGAGGAGCTGCTGGTGAAGGAGAAGCAGCTCACCCGCGCCCGCGACGCGCTGGCCGCCGAACGCCGCCGCATGCCGCGGATGGCCGTGGAGAAGGACTACCGCTTCGAGGGCCCGGATGGCCCGGTGAGCCTCGTCGACCTGTTCGACGGGCGCCGTCAGCTGATCGTCTACCGATTCTTCTTCGAGCCGGGCGTGGCCGGCTGGCCTGAGAGCGGCTGCCGCGGCTGCTCCTTCGTCGCCGATCAGGTCGCCCACCTAGCCCATCTGAACGCTCGCGACACCACGCTCGCGTTCGTCTCGCGAGCGCCGCAGCCCGACATCGAGCGCTGGAAGGCGCGGATGGGCTGGGAGATCCCGTGGTACACCCTCACGGACGACTTCGACGCCGACTTCGGCGTGGACGAGTGGCACGGCACCAACGCGTTCTTCCGCGACGAGGACCGGGTCTTCCGCACCTACTTCATCGACAAGCGCGGCGACGAGGCGATGGGCAGCACCTGGAGCTATCTCGACATCACCGCGCTCGGGCGCCAGGAGAAGTGGGAGGACTCGCCGGCGGGCTACCCGCAGACGCCGAGCTACGCGTGGTGGAATCTCCACGACGAGTACGACGAGGCGACCGTCTTCGAGGCGGCCCTGTCGAGCGCCGCGGCCTCGCAGCGCGGCTCGAGAAGCTCGTGAGCGTGATCGCTCACGTGGGAGGCGTGCCGCTGGAGGAGCTCATGCCGTCGGCCGTCGGCGCCGGCGCCGGCTCATGAACAGGGGGACCAGGGCGGGGTCGATGAAAGCGTCGAATCCGGCGATCGCGTCGCCCGCGATCTCCAGCACGAGGATCCCGTGGGGCTCGAGCGTCCCGGCGCCCGTGCGCGTGTGCATCGCGACGGCGGGCCGGCCGTTTGCTCGCGTCGGCGCGAGTGTGATGCGCGTGAGGTCACCGCCGGCAGCTGTCTCGCGGAAGAACTTGGTGATCGCTGCGGAGCCGTGTACGGCGGGTCGGGGCGGCATTCGCAGGACGGCGTCCTCGTGGACGAGCGCGACGAGGCCGTCGACATCGTCGCGCTCCCACACGTCGACGTAGCGGCGCAGCAGCTCGCGTTCGGTCGCCTCAGGGGCTCGCGTGGCCGGCTCGGGGAGCTGACGCTCGATCGTGGTCCG
>Ga0307415_100000305_pt1 | contig 21243 bp, 23 predicted proteins | sample DK1Cmetagenome_FD_204524 | JGI IMG/M metagenome (GOLD analysis project Ga0307415, IMG submission 204524) | Maize rhizosphere microbial communities from greenhouse at UC Davis, California, United States - DK15-C-2 | ecosystem: Host-associated > Plants > Roots > Rhizosphere > Soil | place: USA...
ACGAGCCCGACCACCAGCACCTGTTCGACCTCGGTTACGCGCCCACCCTCGATATCCGGGGCGAGATTCGCACGATGCTCGAGGACCTCGTGCCTCACCGTGACCGCATCGAACGCCACCGTGACGCGCTCCTGCCGGACGTGCGCTGGAACGGCGAGCGTCGAGCGGTCCGCTACCTGGCGCCGGCCGACGCCGACACGCCATGAGTGGCACGGCCAGTTCTCCGGCGGTCTCCGTCTTGACACCGGTGCAGCGGCCGGTCGGCCGGTTCCTGCACGAGCTGCACGCGTCGCTCGACGCCCAGCGCGACGTCACGTGGGAATGGATCATCCAGGTCGATGGCGGGCAGTCTCTCCTGCGGCGGGTTCCGCACGCGATCCGGACCGATCCGCGCGTGAGCGCGGAGGCCAACGGCCGCTGGTTCGGGCAAGCGGTCACGCGCAACCTGGCGCTCTCGCGCACCAGCCACGCGCTCCTGCAGACGGTTGACGCGGACGACGTGCTGCTGCCCGGCGCGCTGGCCGCCGGCGCCGGCGCGCTGGTCGCCGAGCCGGAGCTGGCGTTGGTGTTCGGCCGCACGTGGCTACTCCTGCCGGATGGACGCCGCGCACCCGGCAAGAACCTCTACCGGCCCGGCCGGATCGACCCTGGCGTACTGGTGCGCGACTGGGAGCGCCGCGGCGGGTCGTGCTCGATTGTGGTGGCGAGCTCGATGTGGCGAACGGCATTCGTTCGCGCGCACGGCGGCTGGCCGGCGGCGATCGCCGGTCTCGACGTGCTGCTGTTGCTGGCGATCAACGGGCTACACCCCGCGCGGTGCCTGGACAGCGACACGTACCTGTACCGCAGTCATCCCCAGCAGGTTCACCGCAGCCCCGTGCGGTTCGCCATGCGACCGCACTACCGTCGGATCGCACGTCAGATGATCTCCGCGCGGTCCGAGGTCGGTCTCCGGGTGGAGCGCGAGGTTCACCCGGCAGCGCGCGCTTGACGTGCGTCGGCGCTCGCACGACGAAGCCTGGGTCGTCTCACGATCTCGCCCGATCTCGTCTCGCGCCACGCGTCGTCCGCACGGCATGCGCGCATCGGGCGGTGGGTAGGCGATGCACATGCCTGATATCAGGGTGCATCGCCACGGCGACCGCTGGGCAGTCGAGGAGCTGGGCGCGGAGTCGCCCGTCAAGGAGTTCCCCTCGCGCGAGGCGGCCGAGCTAGCCGCGCGTCAGATGGCCGGCGGCGGCGCGGTCGCGGTCGTCGACGAGGACCGGACCGGCCTGGACGCCGTTCAGGATCCTGACGCCGGCGAGCCCGTGGAGACCGGTCCGGAAAAGGTCACGCCCGCCGAAACGCCGGAGCGCAGCCAGCCCGGGCTGTAGGGGACTCGAACCGGGGACCCCCTTCATTACGAGCGTTCGCGGGACCCCGGACGCGGGGCCACGACGGTCATGTCGGACAAAAAGTACCTGCTATCGCGGCGAAGTTCGCGAAACTGTCGCGCCGCGGGCGCCTGCGCTTGGCGACACCGATGTACCGGTTTCGTACGTCGCCGCCGACGCCGACGGCGCTCTCGCTCTCGACGCGGAACGCGGAAGCGCGGCCGGCCAGCGGCGCCGCGGCTCCTCTTCGTCTATTCCGAGCATCTGGCGGACAATTCCCCCGGACGGGCGCTCGTCGCGCCAAGCGGCCGGCTGACAAGCGTCGGCAGGCACGTGGTCGTCGGAGATCTGCAGCTAGCGATCAGTTTGTGCTCGCGGGGCGTGTTGGCGCGGTGGCGTGGAAGATTGCGCGGATGATGCGCGAGGCAGCCCGCCGGGAAAGGACTTGACGGCACCCGCGCACCCTGACGCTGGAGCGAGTTCGGGACCGCGCGAGCGGCCGTCGCTTGTGGCCTTGATGCGCTACTTCCTCGGCCTCGGTGCGAGCGGCTTCGGCGGGCCGATCGCGCTGGTGGGGTATATGCAGCGCGACCTGGTCGAGCGGCGAAGGTGGTTCAGCCAGGCGGAGTTCGAGCAAGGGCTGGCCGTGGGGCAGACGATGCCCGGTCCGCTCGCCGCGCAGGTCGCGATGTGGCTCGGCTACCTGCGCGCGGGAGCGATCGGCGCGACGGCGGTCGCGCTGCCGTTCGTGCTGCCGCCGTTCCTCTTGGTCACGGTCATCGCGGTGCTCTACGCGCAGTACCAGGGTCTGGCGTGGGTTCACGCGATCTTCCTCGGCGTCGGGCCTGCGGTGCTCGCGATCATCGCGATCGCGAGCTACAAGATCGCGCGCTCGACCAATAAGGCGGACCCGATGCTGTGGGGGATAGCCGCCCTGCTCTGCGTCGTGACTGCGCTGGCGGGTGCCGAGATCGTCTGGCTGTTCATCGCCGCGGGCGTGTTCGGCGCCGTCTATTACGGTGGCGGGGTGCGCGGCGGCACGGTCGCGAGCGTCTCGCCCGTGGGTATCGTCGCGGCAGTGAAGGGGCTGGCATGGACTGGCTCGGGCGCGTCGCTCACCGCGCTCGGCCTGTTCTTCTTCCAGGCCGGCTTGTTCACGTTCGGTTCGGGGCTCGCGATCGTGCCGTTTCTGCATCACGGTCTTGTGGAGGACCGCGGGTGGCTGAGCGAGCAGCAGTTCGTCGACGCGGTCGCGATGGGCCTGATCAGCCCCGGCCCGGTGGTCATCATGGCGACGTTCGCCGGCTACCTGGTCTACGGGATCAGTGGCGCGCTGATCGCGACGTTCTGCGTCTTCCTGCCGGCCTTGCTGCTCGTGGTGATTCCCGGTCCGCTGATCCGGCGCCACGAGGACCATCCGAGGTTGCAGGGCTTCATCAAGGGCGCCACGGCGGCGGCCGCCGGCGCGATCGCGGGCGCCGCGATCGTGATCGCCGGCGACATCCTCAACAGCGCCGGAGGGGTTCTGATCAGCCTCGTCGCGCTTGCGCTGCTATTGCAAAAGACGGTCAGGGTGGCCGAGCCGGCGCTCGTGACGGCCGCGGCGCTCGTCGGCCTGCTCGCGTACTCCTGAGCGTCTCGAGTTTGCTCTCAACCCTGCCCTGAGAGCAGCCATAGTGCGAGGCACGTGAAGCCGACCATGATCGCGAGCATCCAGTACTGCGAGCGCACGGCCGTCTTGGTCGCGCCGTAGAGCGCGAGCGCGCGGTCGTGGGCGAGCGCGAGCGCGATCGCGTGGCCGCTCACGAGCGTTGCGACCTGCACGTACCAGACCGCCGTGGCGCTGATCCAGGTGTAGTCGATCGCCGCGTTTGCGGTGCCGAACAGATCTGATCCGTCGCCGAGCGGGTCGGACGCGAGGTAGGCGATCGCCTGGCCCTGGTAGGCGAGCAGCCCGAAGTAGTGCGCGATCACGTAGGCCAGCGCGATCGGGATCAGCGTGTGCGCGAACGCACCGGCGAGCTCGCCCCCCGAGCGGCCCGGGGCGACCGTCCGGACGCCCTCGATGCCGAGCCGGTAGAAGCCGTAGACGAGCCCGACGACCGCAAGCAACCCGATCGTGAACGCCCACTGCAGCGCGGGGCCGGGGCTTAGCCCGAGGCTGCGCAGGGCATCCTGCAGCGTCTGCGCGAGCGACGTCCAGAGCGCGTGCAGCGAGAAGCCGTCAAAGCTCGTCGTGCCGATGACGAAGCAGACCAGCGCGACCGCTCCCGGCAAGACCTCGAACTGGGCGGCGGCGGAGAACGGCCGGCGCCCGAGCAGCGCGCGCCGCGTCCAGCGCAGCGGCGAGAGCCGCGCGTAGAGCCCGAAGTAGACGCCGAAGGCGTCCGCCCGGCGGCTCCAGGCCTCGACGCCGTAGATGCTCATGCCGACCAACTGGACGGCGGCGTAGGCGAGCGCGAGCACGGCGAGCTTGCTCGGGTCGGTGCGGCCGCCGTAGATCAGCTCGACCCAGACGAACGCGACGATCCCGATCGCCGCCGGCCAGTAGCCGAGCCGCGCCGGGTAGGGCAGCGGCTCGGGCGGCCCGCTGCGCCCGACGCGCGCGGCGAGCCAGCCGCCGAAGCGGGCGAGCGCACGCCACGGGTTGACCGCGCGAAAGACGTCGCCGAACAGGAGCGAGACGATCGGAAGGCCGACCCAGAAGATCACGAACATCAGCGTCGGCAGCAGGTTCTCGTTGGCGGACTGATTGCCCGCAAGGCCGGCGTAGACCGCGACCGCGAAGAGCGCCAGCCCGAATGTCCCGCAGAGCGGGTCAAGCAGCGCCGGAAGGCGCACGAGCGTGCGCTCGGGCGTCCGCTGCCAGCGCGCGGTCGGCCACAGGACGGCGAGTGCGACGAACGAGACGACAAGCACGATCGCGGCCGCCCAGGCGAACAGCCAGCGCGGAATCGGCAAGTCCTGCTTGCCGACCAGACCGTGCGCGAGCGCGGCCGCCGGCGCCAGCAGGAGCGTCGCGGCCAATGCGAGCGCGGCCAGGACGGTACGGCGCGTCACTCAGCGTCCTGCTTGCCTGACTTGACCCGAGATTCTCGGCGTGCGCGCCACTTTCCGTGCGCGAGCATGCCGACCAACAGCAGCAGCGGCGCCAGGTACGCGAGCTGCGCGAGTCAATGTCCGGCGTGCGCGAGTACGAACATGCTCATCCGATCCGCCGCCAGTGGACTTGGGCGAGCCCTCGTCGCGACGAGCAGCGAGACAGCCGCTGGCGCCACGTAGCCCTCATCGACATGGTTGAGAACTTGCTCATGTGAGTACTCTGGACACTATGCCGCATGCATCGGAGCACGGCTCCGCCACTCGGCCGCTCGACGCCACAGAGGCCGAGGAGCTCGCGGAAACCCTCAAGGCGCTCGGGTCACCGGGCCGCCTGCGGTTGCTGACCGAGCTACTCGACGGCGATCGTACGGTCGAGCGGCTCGCCGCGACGGCCGGCCTGAGCCTGAGCGCGACGTCTCATCACCTGCGGCTGCTTCGCTCGCTGCGGCTAGTGCGCGCGCGGCGCGACGGACGGCATGTCTACTACGCGCTGCACGACCACCACCTCGCGGATTTGCTCGGCGCCGTGCGCCACCACCACGAGCACGTCCACCCGCCGGCGGCGGTCGAGCTGCCCACGCCGGCCGAGCAGCAGACGACGTGACCGCGCACGATCACGGCCATCGCCACGATCACCCGCACGCGCACGGCCATAGCCACGGCCTCGTGCACGAGTCGATCAAGCGCTCGCGCGACGGCCTCCGCGCTGTCGCGCTCGCGCTGCTGATCCTCGGCGCGACCGCGCTTGCGCAGACGCTCGTGTTCGTGGCGTCCGGATCGGTCGCGCTGCTGGCGGACCTGATCCACAACTTCGGCGACGCCGCGACCGCGATCCCGCTGGGCATCGCCTTTGCGCTACGCAGGGCGCGAGCCGAGCGCCTCGCCGGTCTGGCGGTCGTGCTGGCGATCTTCGTCAGCGCCTGCGTCGCCGGCTACGAAGCCATCGACCGCCTGATCGACCCGCGCGACGTCGAGCACCTGGGCGCGCTCGCGATCGCCGGCGCGCTCGGCTTCGCCGGCAACTGGATCGCCGCGATCATCCGCAGCCGCGCCGGACGGCGGCTGGATAGCGCCGCGCTCGTCGCCGACGGCGCGCACGCGCGTGCCGATGCCTACGTCAGCCTCGCCGTGATCGCCAGCGCCGCCGCGGTTGCCGCGGGCCTCGAGGTCGCCGACCCGCTGATCGGGCTCGCCATCACGCTCGTGATCCTGCGGATCACCTGGGACTCATGGAAGACAGTGCGCGGCGCGCACGACGAGCATTAGCGAAAGGCACGCGTCAGCGGCCGGTACCGGTCCGGCAGCAAAGACGTGGAGGAGCCGCCCCCGTCTAAGTCAAACGGCCTCATCGTCAGGGGACGGAGGCTGCGCGTCCGCCTTTCGGTGGCTGGTGCATGCGCGCGGATGCGCTATTCCGTCCCGTCGGTTCGGTGGGGGCTGCTGGCGCCCATCCAGGGCGATGCCGACCGGCCCAGTCGTAGCCCGAAGCGCGCCGCGGGCATTGAGCCTCGCGCGTTACAGCAGCAGGATGAGCAGGACGATCACGGCAATCACGAACGCCGCGATCGCAATTGTGCGTGTGGTCATGGGGCCCTCCTCGTAAATCAGCGCGCACGTTGCACGCCGCCTGACGCCAGACTACGCCACGCTCGATCGGTTTCCTGCTCGCGGACCTAAGCCGCGGGACCGCCGCTCGGCGCAGAGGAACTCGAGCGGACGCCGGGTTCTGGTGACGGACACGCGGTCGCGCGGCACGCGCCGGCCGCGGTTGGCCCCAGGGCGAGAGCCCAGAGCGTTTCTATCGCTCACGGACCGCTACGGCGTGCTTAGCGGCCACGACTCCTCGCCGAGCTCCGACAGCGACTGCTTGCCGACGTCGAGCGCCGCGAGCTCGCCAGTGCGCTTGCGACGCACGAGCTCGGCGTCGTACGCCTCCGCATCGCGCTTTCGGCCGAGGACCCGCCACACGACGCTGCCGTCCCTGCGCTGCACCCGGTCGACGCTCGAGAAGCCGCCCTCCTCTCGCCGGCGACGAGCAGCCGGCGGAAGCTCCCCCGCGCCGCGGCCACGGAGCGCACCTCGACAGCCGAAGTCGGCCCCCTCTTCGCGCGGACCTGACTGCGAAAGCGGGCCGAAGCAGTACCCGTCTGGTACGTCTCGACCGGGCGCTCGCCGATAACGACTCAAGAAGCCCTCCAAACAACGAGAGCCGACGCCCGGACTCGAACCGGGGATCCCTTCATTACGAGATCGAGCCCGAAGGGCGGCTACCGCCGAACCAGCGCGGGCTCGTTCAGTCGGGTGCGGTTGAGTCGGGCTGGAAATGCCAAGTCGGGGACCCGTCTCGGGACATGGTTGAGTACCCGTACCATTGCCGACATGACGGTCCTGCGTGAGCTTCCTGGTCACGACCTCTTCAGTGCCGGCGTCGCAGAACTCCAGGCCGGGCGACGGAGTGAGGCGGGCTTGCTCGTCTCACTCGCGCGAACGCGCTTGATCCAGGCCGGACTGGACGTGCCGCGCGCTGCAACCGACCGACCGAGCCACGAGCTCTACGACCTCCTTCTCGAGCAGTCGCCCACGAATGCGCACGGACGGTACAACGCGCTCCTACGACGGATCGTCAGCTTCGCCCGCGCGGCCGAGCATGAGGCCTCGCGCTGACGCCGACAATATCCTGGCGTTTGCGCGGGAACCGGGAGATGCCGCCACCGATCCTGCCAGGCTTTACCTTACAGGCGGCGCGACCGCGGTTCTCGAGGGCTGGCGTGCAACCACGGTCGACATCGACATTCGACTCGAGCCGGACGCCGACGAGCTGCTGCGACAGATCCCGCGGTTGAAGGAGTCGCTCGGCGTCAACGTCGAGCTCGCCAGCCCTGCGGACTTCATCCCCGAGCTGCCGGAGTGGCGCGAACGCAGTCCTTCCATCACTCGCGAAGGGCACCTCGAGTCCTCCACTTTGACCTTTACTCGCAGGCTCTCGCCAAGCTCGAACGCTCGGACGTGCGCGCAATGATCGACCGTCGGCTGATCGAACCACAGCGCGCGCTCGCGCTCTTCACAGCGATTGAACCCGCGCTGTACCGCTTCCCGGCGATCGACCCTGCGTCGTTCCGGTCGCGCGTCGAGCGCGCGCTCGGCCCCTGAGGCGAAACTTTGCCGCTCCAGCCGATGAGGGACGTGATCGAGCGCGAGGCCCCTATCAACGTCTCAGGCATTGCCAACGATCCACGCTTCGGGGGACGCCTTTCGTTACGAGATCGCCTCTGGAGCGAGGGATCCGACCCAAGGGGTTGATCAAGCCCGCTCCGCCACGAGTGCGATCTTCCGGACCCGCCCCTCGTCCAGCCACTTGACCCACAGCCGGTGGGCGGCCAGCAGTTCATCCAGCGCCCGGCGGCCGATCTGCGCGGCGATGTCCGCGGCGTCCCCGGCGAAGGCGCTCGCCAGCGCCTGGGCCATCGCGCGGTGCGCGCGGCTGTGGTCCTCCTGCCACGTGACGACGAGCCCCGCCCGCTCGACGGCCGTGGTCATCTCGTCGAGCGGCCTGAGCCAGACCGTGTCGGCCTCGGGCATCGCCGCCCGCTCGGCCGCCGTGAGCGGCGGTCCCTCCTCGAGCGTGAAGCCGAAGCGCCCGCCGGGCCGGAGCGCCTCGGCGATCTCGCGCACCAGCACGTCCTTGTCCTCGAAGGCGAGCATCGTCTCGAGCAGGAGCACGACGTCGAAGGAGCCGGCTGGAAGGGGCGGGACCTGCGCGATCGCAAAGCGGCAGGGCAGGTCGCCCGCTCGCTCACGGGCGACGGCGACGGCGCTCGCGCTCGCGTCCACGCCCAGGTAGACGCAGCCGAGCTCACGCGTGAGGAAACGCCCGGGCCCGGCGATGCCGCAGCACAGGTCCAGCACCGTGACCCCCGGGCGGATGCCGACCTGCACCGCCAGGGCCCGGATTTCGTCGGCGGTCATGAAGCCCTCCTGCCCGACAAACTCGCCGTGGGCGTACGCCGACACGCGTGCGCGCTGCAGTGGGTCGAACGACGCGCGATCGTCCTGCCTCATGGCCGCGCTTCCGTCAGCACCGGGTCAGCCGCTCGCCGGCGACGAGCCGAACGCGGTGAGGAAGCGGTCACGGAACGCCGCCATCGGCCAGACCGGCGCCTGTGGGCTCGGCGACATGCCGTCCTGCCAGTCCCATCCGGCGATCTGCTCGATCACGTTCGGGTCATGGGCGATGATCGAGATCGGCACGTCGTGGCTGGCGCTCTGTCCGGTGACGAGCGTCGCGGGCTGATGGTCGCCCAGGACGACGAGCACGAGGTTGTCGTCGCCGTAGCGCTGCACGAACGAGAAGAGCGTGCGCAGCGAGTACTCGATCGAATGCCCGTAGGCGGCGCGCGCCCGCTTGGCATCGCCGAACAGCGCGGCCTGCGTGGACTCCTCCGCCGGGACGCGGTCGAAGATCGAGCCGTCGCCGACGTCGTCCCAGGAGATGAGCCGGGGAATGCGCGTCCACGGCGCGTGGCTCGAGATGAGGTCGATCTCGGCGAAGAGCGGCGGCCGGTGACGCTTGGCGAGCTCGCTCCGTTGGAGGGCCAGAAGGGTGTACTGGTCGGGCATCGGCGGCAAGCCGAAGCTCGGGCCGCGGTAGCCGATGTTGCGGCGGTCGTAGATCGTGTCGTAGTGGTAGAAGGTCGAGCCTTCCGGCCACGCCCGATGGTTGGCCGGCATTGCGCCGACCGCTCGCCATCCGGCGCGCTTGAACGTACGGGTGAGGGTGAGGCGGTCGTTCTGGACGAGCTGGTTGTACCGCCGCTGGCCGTCGACCTGGATCCCCGACTGCAGGGTCGAGTGGGCCAGCCAGCTGAGGCCGCCGAAGGTCGGCGAGGTGAGGAAGGCGCTGCGCGAGGAGAACCCGGCGGCCCGCAGCTGCGCGGTGCCGCGGTCGAGCACGGCGTCGACGGGGGGCGAGAGGGATGGGTCCTCGACCGCGACCCTCCCGTAGCTCTCGACGAACACGAGCAGGACGTCCTTGCCCTGGAGGCCCGTCAGCAGCCGGTCGCCGGGAATGGCGCTGAAGCGGTCATGGGTGAGCTGGCGGGCGAGTAGCGCGCGATCCTGCAGGCCGGTCCGCACCGCCCGCACCTCGTCGACGGCCAGCGCGGCGGCGCTCGAGGAGGCGACCGGGGCGCCGACGACGCGGAGGGCCATCCAGAGCACGCCCAGCGCCGCCGCCGCCCGCAGCGCCCAGCCGCGGTGGCCGGCCGCGACCCGCGTCACGCGCAGCACCGCCAGGACCGGCAGGGCGAGGAGCGCGACGAGCAGCACGACCGCGACGACGACGGCGAGATCCGCGCTCGACCTGCCGATCGCGTCGCGCAACGTCTCGATCCCGATCCCCACGTAGCTCGAGTCGTCGACGGGCTTGAACGGCCGGTTGAACGCCGTGAAGAACCCGATGTCAAGCACCTTCACGAGCACGAGCAGGCTCAGCCCCGCTCCCACGACCACGGCCAGCACGCGGCGCGGAGTGGCGGGCAGCCGGGCGGCCACGGCGACGACGACGAGGAGCTCGAGGGGGAGCCGCACGAACGCGCCGAGGTTGAGACCGCTCGGATGGTTCGGCGCGACGAGTGCGGCCCAGACGAGCAGCAGGGCGAGAACCGTGAGCGCCACGGCGATGCCCCTGCGCAGCGGCCCGCGCTGGGGCTGACCGGTGTCGCCCTCCGGCACCTGGTCCTGTGCGACGCGGCGCCGGCGCCACAGCCACCACGCGCACTGCCCGACCGACGCCGCGAGCACGGCGAGCGCGGCGGCCAGGACGGCCTGCGTGAGCGCCCGCGGCAGGACCCCGGCGGCCGCCACCGTCAGCACGACACCCTGCATCGCCGCGACGAGCCTGCGCCAGCGGCGCGGCGGCAGCGGCGCGCGCATCCACGGCAGCAGCCACTCGCCGGCGAGGAACAGGTAGCGGGCCGCCCCGATCGCGAGCACCCACGTGCCGCACGCGGGGGCGGCGTAGACGCTGAGGGCGAGGATCAGGAACGCGTCGACCTCGCCGTCGAAGCGCGCCCCCAACGCGGTCGTCGTCCCTGTGCGCCGCGCCACCGGTCCGTCGGCCGCGTCCAGCGCGAGCGCGACGGCGGCGAGCGTCGCGAGCAGCGCGACCGGCGTGCCGTGCGTGAACGAGTCCGCGGCCAGCGCGGCGACGCCGACGGCGAGCGTGGCGCGGGCGAGCGTCACCCACGACGCCGGCCCCAGCCGGTCACCGGGACCGCGCGCGAGGGCTCGTGCCAGCGCCGCCGCCATGATCACGGAGCAGGCGACGCCGACGATCCAACCCGCCGCGCCGAGCCCGGAGGTCGCCGCCAGGACGGCGACCAGCAGTGCCTGGGCGATCAGCCCGGTCGCCGGAACCGTCTGACTCGCTTTCACCGCTCCTCGTTCATTCGTCCCGGAACCGGCGTGAGAGCGCGTAGCGCAGCAGCACCACGTCGCCGACCCGGTCGAAGTCGGCCTCGTTGGACCGCGCGAGGCGCGGCGTCCGGTCGCCGAGGTAGCCGTCGAGCGAAACGCTGTAGCTCAGCAGGGTGTATGGGCGGTCAGCATCCCTGGCTCCGTCCCGCACCCAGGCCGCGATGAGCACGGCGGCGCCCGGCAGGCTGGCGACGAACACCATCACGCCATAGACGACCGCAGTGGTGACCCCACGTGACGCGCCCAGGCCCGCGGCGGCGAACGCCCAAGCCGCCATGCCCTCGCGCGGCCCCCAGCCGCCGACGTTCGGCAGCACCCCGGCCAGCATGACGAGCAGCGCCAGCGGCAGAATCCGGGACGGCGGCGCGGTCACCCCCGCCGTCCGTGCGGCGATCAGGAATGTGACTGCGTGGCCCGCGACGACCACCCCCGACGCGAGCGCTATGGCCGGCCATGCCCGCCTGGCGAGCAGTCCGTCGCGCACGTCGCGGGCCGCGGCGCCGCGCAGCCGCGCCCACCGGGAGCGGCCGACCGCGGGCCGCACGCGCGCCGCCAGCGCGACGCCGGCCGCCGCCGCGAGGAGCGCCAGCGCGACGAGCGGCATGGCCGCCCGCACGGGCGACGGCAGGAGGAGGAGCACGGCGACACCGACGACGACCTGCACGACCTGCCCGGCCGAGCGCTCCCACGCCACGGCGCGTAGCGCGCGGCCGACGTCGCTCGTGTCGCGCCCGTGGCTGATCCCGCGGTGGACGTCGCCCACCACCCCTCCGGGCAGCGTGACGTTGAGGAAGAGCGAGCGGTAGTACGCGGCCACCGCCGTGCCCAGCGGCAGGTCCATGCCGAGCCCGCGCGCCACGATCCTCCAGCGCCAGGCGCAGCACACGGTGGTCACCACGGCGAGGCCGGACGCGGCCGCCAGCACCCCGCCGTCGACCGTCCGCAGGCCGTCGATGAACGGGCTCGTGCCCAGGCGCCAGACCAGGACGGCGAGCGTTCCGGCGGCAGCGGCGAGGCGGGCCCACCACCACACCGTGCGGCGGCTCGTGGTGCCGCGGCGCGCGTGCACGAGCGTCGTCACGGCAGCACCAGTAGGTCGGCATGGTCGACGGTGACGGCGAGCAACCCGGCGGCCGCCTGCGCCAGGCGCCGGTCCCGGTAGGCGCCGGCCTCGGCGGCCAGCGCGGGCTCCTGCTCGCACGCGGCGGCGACCCACCCGCCGAGCCACTCGGCCGTCAGGTCGGCCTGGGCCGCGTCGAGGCGCCACGGGCTCGGCCGGACGACCAACGCGGCGCCCGTCCCGCGGAGCTCGTCGACGGCGGCCGCGACGGCGTCCGGGCCGAGCAGGCGGCCCGTCGTCGTCGAGCGGCGCTGGTGGGCGTTGAAGGCGGCGGCCAAGCGCGAGTCCAGGGGATCCGCCGGGGTCAGGGCGACGCGCCCGACGACCGTGAGCGCGATCAGCACGGGACGACACCCGATTACGGTGCAGGCGTCGAGCATCCCGGCCAGCTCGTCCGCGGTCAGCATGTCGAGCAGCGCCGAGGCGACGATGAGGCTCGCGCCGGCGAGATCGCCCGGCGCCAGCCGGGTGACGTCGGATCGCCTCGCCTCGACGGTGACCGCGGCACCGTCGGCGGCCGCTTCCGGGGCGTCGGCGACGGCCAGCTCCAGCAGGCCCGCGTCCCGGTCGTGCAGCACCCAGTGCTGCGGCCCGGGCAGCCGTGGCGCGAGCCAGCGGCCCATCGCGCCGTTGCCGCCGCCGAGGTCGTGGATCACGAGCCGGCCGGCCGCTGTGAGGTGCCAGCCGAGGCGCTCGGCGAGCTCGGTCGAGCGCGCCGCCGCGTCGGCCGGCTCGCGCAGGCGGAGCCACTCCGGGCTGACCCGGACGTCCTCCGCTCTCATCGCGCTGCTCCCGCGAGAACGCCCGCGACGACGGACGTGGTGGCCGGCCACCGGCACAGCGACGCGCGCCGCTCCCGCGCGGTCCGGCGCAGCCGCCCGCGCAGCTCGGCGTCGCCGAGCCAGGTCCGCAGTGCGGCGCCGAAGGCCGCCGGGTCGCCCGGCGGGACGAGCAGCCCCGGCCGCGTGCCGTCCTCCCCGTGCCCGAGGGCCTCGCTCACCCCGCCGACGTCGGCGGCGACGACCGGCAGGCCTCGGGCCAGGGCTTCGGTGACGACCATGCCGTACGTCTCGGCGTGTGAGGCGAGCACGAGCAGGTCCGCGGCGGCGTACGCGCGGTCGAGCTCGGGGCCGGTGCGCGGTCCCGGGAAGCGCACCCGGTCGCCCAGCCCGCTGTCCCGCGCGCGGCGGCGCACGCCGTGGGCGAACGCCGGGTCGCGGACCAGGCTGCCCACGCACGCGCAGCGCCAGGGCAGGTCCGTCGCCATCGCGAGCCCGCCGAGCAGCACGTCGTGCCCCTTGTCCGGCGTCAGCGCCGCGACGCAGAGCAGCGCGTCGCCGGTCGCGGTGCCCGGCGCGAGGCGGGCGGCGTCGACGCCCGGCTCGGCGACGTGCAGCCGGTCGGCCGGCAGCGCGTAAAGCTCGCCCAGTAGGCGCCGAGTCGATGCGCTCGTCGTGACGACGGCGGCGGCCGCCGCGAGGACCTCGCGCTCGCGCGCCCGGACCGCGCCGGCCTCATCGTCGGGCGGCCGGTGCCCGAGCGGCATATGCACGAGCACGACCTGCCGCAGCCGGCGCGCCTGCGGCACGAGCGCCTCGGGGGCGGCGGACGCGATCAGCCCGTCGAGCAGGACCACGGCGCCATCCGGAATCCGCCGAACGGCGCGCGCGAGGGCGGCATGCCCCGCCTCCCCGGGCCGCGGCCAGGCGCCGGGCACGGCGTGCTCGTGCACCGCCCAGCCGAGCGCGGCGAGCCCTCGGCAGACCCGGCGGTCGTACGTGTTGCCGCCGCTCGGCCGCGCCGGGTCGTCGATGCCCTCCGGGACGATGACGTGGACCTCGGTCACATCGGCCGCCCGCGCCCGGGCACGCGGAGCCAGAACGCGTGCGCGTCGTCGACCACGTCCTATGCCTCGGCTTCGTTCGGAATCTCTTTGGGGCGACGGCGGTGCAGATGTTCCAAGCCGTACGCGTGAGGGAGATGATCGGTTCGGTGGGGACGAGCTTAGGCGTCCCTTTCGCCGGGTTGCGGAGCCCGCCGGCAAAGCCAGACGATGAGACTAGAGCGGCACTCGCAGCGGCGCGATTGAATGATGGCGATGAGCGCCCACGCGAACTACCTGCGAGACCTCGGCGACGAGCTTCGTCGTCAAGCACAGGCCGCAAGGAATGAGGCGCGAGCCAACCCGAACGATGCCTTCGCGCAGGGACAGGCGCACGCGTTCTACGCGGTGTTGTCTCTGATGCAGCACCAGGCTGAGGGCTACGCGTTGCCGCTCCGCGACCTTGCCCTTGACGGATTGGACACCGATCGGGACCTGCTCTAGCCGCTTTCGCATCGACACGAGGACCCGCTTTTAGCGGGACCCTCTGAGAGCCGACGCCCGGACTCGAACCGGGGACCCCTTCATTACGAGTGAAGTGCTCTACCAGCTGAGCTACGTCGGCAAAAAACCTGCGAATTCCAGTTGCGCCCGCGGCCGGTACGTGAACTCCTGAGAGCCTCGCACGGCCGTGATACTCGCGGTGCGGCCCTGGCCCCTTCGGCGACCACAGGGGCAACCCAGAAGATCCCAAAGAGCGGCTCCATGCGCGGCCCAAGTGTAGAGACCATGATGAGCATCGTGGTCGCTCTAGGCCGCCGGTGCGCGCGTTCGCCCCTGCCGGTGGTCGGCGCTGATGTGGGACGCGTCATCCGCTGGGGCGATGGCGGTCGCGCCGGCCTCTGTTGCTCGCCCCCAACGGAGCGTCACGATTGCGATCGGCCGCGCGGCGCGCACCGCTGTCGGGTTCGTCAAGTCCACAAACCCATTCCCACTCGGACCTACGCCCGTGCCCGACGACGCCTACGCCGCCATCCACCTCGAGGGCTGCACGCCGCACTCCGCGGCGTGCGCGTCGCACCCGAGATCAGCGAGGGTGCTCGACGCCACGTACCTCGCCATGCCCCGCAACGCCTGCGTTCCGCTCGACGTCACGCCCGACGGCGGACCCACGATCCGCCGGATCGGGTCGCCGAGCACCGGACGATGCTCGGGCACCCATGCGCTGCGCGGCCTGTCGAGATGATCGGCGGAAGGCGTCCTCGGTTCGTGTGGATCCGCCGCCTCCTCCGCGGCCACCCTCGGACGCTCCAACGCGGAACGAGGCTACGGGAGCGCTCTCAGCGACATGGACCTCACGACCGGCGCGAAGCGTAGATTGAGCGACGCCGCTCCACAGGAACCCTGAATCATGGCTTCATCCGCGCGCTTGCTGGCGGTCGCTGCCGCGCTGGTGGTCTTGCCGGCGTGCGGGGGCGGCGGGGAGCGGCGAGCCGACCGGCCGGTCGTGGCGCCTGTCGGTCCGATCTCAACCACGGCGCCGCGTCGCGTTGTCGGCCTCCGGTTCGTCCCGGTCCCGCGGACGGTCAGGGCGCTCTGCCGGCGTGCCGGGCAGGCCGGCGGCCCGCCCGTCTACGGGGGCGCGCGGCACCCCGTGAAATTCCCCAGCTACCGCACGTTCCCGCCCCGCTTTCCGATCTACTGCCCCGCGCGACTCCCGGCGGGAGCCGAGGCGGAGCAGAACCTCGCCAAGGGACGCACGGCCTACCAGTGGAAGGTCTACTTTCCCACCGGCGTCTCGGAGCGCCGCTACGGCGCTCCTCACGCGCTACTCGGCGGACAGCAGGCTCCATTCCCTCTGCGCGCCGCGCCAGGGACCCCATGGCCGCCCGCTGGCGCACGCGGCGCGGTCGCGGAGCTGCGATGGCCCTCCGGGCTCACCGTCGCCGGGCGGTCGTCAGTGGCCGAGCGACATGCGCTCGCCGTGCGTTTCCCCGGGCCAGGCGGCCTCGGCGGCGGACCCAACGACGGCCACCTCGGGCTGATCTTCAACATCGCCGGTCGCGGCTACTTCATCAGCGTGCACTTCGAGCACCTACCCGACCGCTCACGGATCCGCCTGGCGTCCGCCTTCGCACAGTGGCTCGAGCGACAGATCCCCCTCCCGGCACCGCGATCACAGGGCGGGGAACCCAAACGCTGACCAACGGAACCTGATGGCTTCCAGCAGAGCCTGCCAGCGCTCATCGCGACTCGCTGTGCGCAAGCTGAGGCGGCCGGTCCCCGCCGCGGCCATGCCCTCATGCGACCGCTCACCATCGATGTCCGCCGCCAGAGGCAACGACAGCGCGCCATGTCGCCGGGCGCCGCGCGGGATTGGGAGACGCTCGCGCGACCTCACCCAACTGGGGAAGCCCCCGACGGCGAGCCTCGACGTGATCGCAACGGCCCGTGACGCCGACCCAACGGCCGGGTGCGTCGCCGGCTCAAGCGTATGCCACGGAACGGGACGGGCCGCTGCGGAGTAGCGTCTTTCGAAGGGAGATCATCGCCGAGTGACACGACTCGTTGCCCTCATCGCCCTAGTCCTGCTTGCGAGCGCGCCCGTCGCGGACGCGAAGCAGCCCGCGCAGGTCTGCGGGGCCGGCGGCTGCACGACCGTGACCGACCCCGGGCTCGTGGGCCCGCTGCGCTCGACCTTCGGCCCCACGTCAGCGCCCGAACCGGCGCCGTTCTACGTAATGCGCTTCTGCTCCAGGGCGAACTGTCCAGGGCCGATCGACTGGTCCTATCTCTACGTCCCTTCGGCGAGAGCGATGCGCGCGAACCACATCGGCTCCGGGCCCATCCGTTGGATGCAGGCGTCGCTCTTGACCTCGCTTCTCGCGCAGCTGACGAAGGACCTCGAGCCATACCCGGCTTCGCCAACTTGGACGCCCACCGCGCCGAGGCCGACGACGCCGACCCGTGACGAGGGCTTCCCGAGCGCCTGGGTGGTCTTGGCCTCGCTCGCGGCCATCGTCGCGCTCACGCCGTGGCGGCTCGGAAGCCTGCGTCGCTTAGCGGGTGGTTGACCTGACGATCCTGGTTCCGAGTCGCTGACATGTCACCAGCCAATGCCGTCGGTGGGACGCGTTGCGGCAACGCCCCAGTTCGCGCCGCGCTGCTGGTTCTGCCTCGGCGCGCCAGCCGAAGTGCGTCCTAGGAACGCCGGCTTTGGTCGTCGAGAAAGCGCTCCACGAGGCCGCGGATGACGACGGCCATCGAGAAGCCATGATCCGCGCACCACGACCTCAAGCGCTCTAGCTGGTCGGCCGGCAAACGAACCGGCAACACGGACGGCGGACCGCCCGATGACTTCCGGGGATGGCCGAACCAGCCTTCAGGGGACAGAACGGGCGGCTCTTGCGATCGCACTGGATGCGTCGCGGCAGCGGGGGCGATAGCTGCCTCGACCAGAGCTGAAAGCACCTGCCGACGTTCTTCGGCAGTCAAGCTGTCGAGTGCCTTCAGCACGAGGTCCGCGACGTCGCGGAAAGGGTCCGACGGCGAGTGCACGGCGGTATCTCAACAGATATCGGTCGCGATATCAAGCGGGCCGAGCGGTCGTGCCGCCCGCCTAAGGCAACTACCTTTCGTATCTACGGCACACCGGGCGGTTGGCCCGCGGTCTGGCGGCGGTGGCGCGCCACGCCGCAGGCCACGACCGGTCACGTCGCTACGTCGTGAGCGGCCAACGCTCGCACGTCGAGCCGCCCGGTTAGCCCGACGCGGCGCCCGCCGAGCGCGAGCGGCGCCAGCGGCGAGCCCGGAGGGATCTCGAGCTCGATCCGGGCCGGCGCGAGCTGCATGCCGCCGGCCAGCCAGCCGCGCCGCACGGCGCCGTCGAGGACGGCGATGAACGGCGCGGCGGCGGCGACCGGCACGTGCACCCTCGGCTCGTGCCACCGCGCGTGCGCGATCGGCGCGCCGGCCAGGTCATGCACCTCGACCGCTCCGGACCGCCATCGCAGCGTCGCGAGCTCCTTCGGCAGCCCCCACAGCTGGCGCCCGCCGGCGACCGACCGCTCGTCGTCGGCCCATATCGCGGTCACCATTCCGCCGAGGCGGGCGCCCGCAAGCACCGGGCCCACGATGCCCGCCAACTCGCCGTAGCGCAGCGTCGAGCGCTCGTCGTAACTGCCGAGAAGCAGCATCGCCAGCGCATGACCCGGCCACGCGGGCAGCAGCCGCAGCGGCGCCGGCACGAGCCCGCGCGCCGCCTCTAGGCGCAGCGGGGCCATCGCGATCAGCAGCCGGCCGGTCAGGCGCCAGGGCGGCGGTGGATAGTTCGCGCCCACGCCGGCATGATGCCGGCCCCACGCCGGCGCCCGACTCGGCGAGCGACAGCGGTGGGTAGCGAAGTTGATCGACACGTCGCAATTGCGCGTTGACATGGAGCGCGGCGGCTCCGTGCTTCGGTTAGCCGGCTCGAAACGTCGGGATGACGCCGAGTCCGCTCAACAGGCCGACCGCGGCCGCGAGCACGCACGCGACAACGGCGGAGCGTCGCCATCGCTGCCGTGAGGAGGGCGGCAGCGCGGTGCGGGCGAAGAGGGCCCAGAGGCAGCCCTCGACGAAGAACCACGGTTCGTTGAAGAAGAGATCCTGCAGGTCGGCCTGGTGGCGGTCGATGGACAGCCACAGCCCCGGCGGGTAGTGGGTGAGATGCACGCCGGTCAGGCTCAGGACCCGGAGGGTCAGGAGGGTGAGGGCGTGCATGCAGCAGCCGACCGCGGCGATCCAACCGCCAACGGGAACCAGACGTCGCACCGGCCGGTGACGCCAAGCGCTCACGGCGATCGATGGGAGCAGCGCGGCGAGCAGGATGATGGCGCCGCCGACGAAGTTGTCGCGGCGGAAGTGTTGCACCGGCGAGGGGCGGCCGATCATGCCGCGCTGGCCGCCGAAGGCGTAGTAGAAGCGGTACGCCGCATACCAGGCCGCCCAGACGGCGAGCGCGACAGCCACTCGCCGCGTCGAGGGATGCGGCGCGAGGCGATCCAGCAGAACTGCGGGCCGCGCGCGCCGCTGGCGTACCGTCGCGTGCGCGCCGGTCATTTCCCTTCTGCGACCATCGCGGCGGTGGCGGCTAAGGGCGCCTGAGCAGCCTGAGCGCCTGCGTTAGGTCGTTTCACCGTCGAACGCATGGTTCTATGCAACGCCGCCGGTCGGCGCGCGACCAGGGTTCGGGCACACGATGTGGCGGACTACGCGGAAGTCGTCCGATCGCCAAGCACAGCAGCCCTTACGGCGGCTGTCCCTTCGGACTCTGGACGACCATCGGTGGCACGCCCCCGCACGCGAGCTCGACGGGATGGGCGTGCCGGACGCCGCCGGTAGGGTCGTCTGTACGCGACTGAGCCACGACGAGTGGGGTGGGCTCCTGGATCGCTCGCGAGTTAGCTGTAGCGACGCTGCCTTCATCGTTGGGGTGCCGCTCGCTTGGGCGGTCCTGCTCTTCATCCATCCAAAGGGCGAGGTGATCAGATCTACGGGATCTCCAGGACCAGGTCACCGCCGCGCTGGTCGTGCAGCCTGTCCCGTTCGTCGTCTTCTTCAGCGCTTGGGAGACGTTGCAGGGAACGCCCAACGGCATCCTCGCGAGCGGGCTCGACGCCGTGCTCGTGCTCTGGCGAAGCGGATCAGCGGCCGTCGCACCGGCCCGGCGCGACCCGCACGCTCTGGTGATCGACCGGCGCCGCGAGATTGTCGCGGAGCGCTCCCGCGGACACCGCGCCGGAGCGGTCTGAGCAAGCACCCGCGCTCGACTAGTCGAGCGATGGCGCGGGTAGGACGGCCGCCCGGCGATCCCAGTGCGGCGGAGGTGCACGATGCGAACGACCGTTGGTGTCCTGCTCGCGGCGGTGCTCGCCGCGCTTGTCTTGACGTCACCGGCGGGGGCGGCCAAGCCGACCGGCTCGTTCACGACCCCACTGACGGTCGGCCCGACCGTGATCCAGGTCGATGGCTTCACCTTCACCGCCAGCGGCACGGTGACCGCGAACGTCACCCAGTTCAAGCTCGACGAGCAGGGCAATCTCGTCGCCGTCGCGACACTCAGCGGGACGATCACCGTTAGCGAGCCGACGCTCGGCACGGCGACGATCGACGTCACGGGGACGCGGGTCGTGCTGCACGCCAAGGTCCAGGCGGACTGCTCGGGGCACCTGCACATCGACTTCCAGGGTGTGCTGCGCCTCAACGCCACCGTCACGTTCACTTCCACGAGCGGCGCGACGACGACCGTGACGATCAGGAAAACCGTGCGGCTGCGTGGGTCGCTGGACTTCACCGCCCAGACCCAGGAGCAGCGGGCGCTCATCTGCGACATCACCCACCTGCTCAAGAGCGGCGCCTCGCTCCAAGAGGTGGTTGACACGCTCAGCCAGCTTCTTCGCACGCTCTGAGCCCAGCCACGGCGGCCTGCGGCCGAGAGTGCCGTGGGCCGCCGCGCTGAAGCGGCCCCATCTTCCCGGTCACACAGAATCGTCGAGAACGACCGCGACCCGCGACTATTCGAGCTCCATCAACTGGCGCAGCGCGCGCTTCAGCTCGGCGACGCGCTGCGTGCTGAGCCGTGTCCGCACCAGTCCGTCGAGGTCGCGCAACGCCGCCGCGGCCACGGGCTTGAAGCGACGACTACTCGCAGTCGAGAAGATCAACGAGGCACGCGCGTCGGTCGGGTCGGGGCGGCGCTCGACGAGCCCGTCGCGCTCGAGCCGGCGGATCATGTCGGTCATCGTCTGCTTGCTCAGGCGCGCGCGTCGCGCGAGCTCGCCCATCCTGAGGCCGTCCTCCTCGTACACCGGCAGCAGGACTGAACCGTAGGACGGCCGGACGTCGGCGTAGCCGGCGGCAGCGAACCGCTCGGCCAAGAGCTCGTTCCACCGCTGCATCGCCTTAGCCAGCAGGAAGCCGAGGTCGTCACGGCTGACGACCTCGTCGGCGGCCTTCGTCGGCGCCTTTGCCATCTCAGCCAGCGGGAGAGGGCGTCCCCTCCCGCTCGGCGGCGCCGATGAGGTTCTGCAGGGCGACGATGGCCATCGGCGCGTGCCAGATCGGGCGGCCAGCCTCGAGGTTGATCTCGTGCAGCACGTCGCAAGGATCGCGACGGCGCAGGTCGGCGAGCCGCTCGACGCCGATCGACTCGAGCCGCATCACCACCCGCTCGCCGCAGAGATGCACGGCGAGCATCTTCTCGCGCTCCTGGCCCGCGATCACCGCGCGCAGCTCACCTGGTCGGCGGCGAAGCGGCCGCGGATGTTGTCGAACTCGCGTCGCAGCGACTCGTACTGCGACTCGAAAAG
>Ga0307415_100000306_pt1 | contig 21193 bp, 16 predicted proteins | sample DK1Cmetagenome_FD_204524 | JGI IMG/M metagenome (GOLD analysis project Ga0307415, IMG submission 204524) | Maize rhizosphere microbial communities from greenhouse at UC Davis, California, United States - DK15-C-2 | ecosystem: Host-associated > Plants > Roots > Rhizosphere > Soil | place: USA...
CGCCGGCTACCTCCCAATCCGCCCCACCAACGAGGCGTACCAGCTCGGGGTGAACTACGTCGTGTACGGGATGACGCACTGAATAGCCGCGGCGCTCGGCTGTCAGCTCTCGGCTCTCGGGCACTGTGGAGAAGGAGAATCGGACGAGCCCTCCAGACCCGAGACCCAAGACCCGCCCTGAGCCGAGGGCCGAGCGCCGAGAGCCGAGAACCGCACTTCAAGGAGACTTCTCCGTGACACTGACCCAGCCCGACACCGCAACCCTACAGTCGTCCGACGACGTCGCGCTCGCGGAGCGACTGCGGGCCGGGCGTGACGAGATCGTCGGCGAGCTGCGCAAGCTCATCGTCGGGCAGGACGAGGTGATTGAGCAGGCGCTGATCGCGCTGTTCGCCGGGGGCAACTGCCTCCTGCTCGGCGTGCCGGGCCTCGCGAAGACGCTCCTCATCCACACGCTCGCCCGGGTGGTGGAGCTGTCGTTCTCGCGCATCCAGTTCACGCCCGACCTGATGCCGTCCGACGTCACGGGGACGGACATCTTGCAGGAGGACGCGACGTCCGGGCAGCGCGCGATGACGTTCGTGCCGGGTCCGATCTTCAGCAACATCGTCCTCGCCGACGAGATCAACCGCACGCCGCCGAAGACGCAGTCCGCGCTCCTCGAGGCGATGCAGGAGCACCGGGTCACTGTGCAGGGTCGCACCTACGACCTGCCGGAGCCGTTCTACGTCTTCGCGACGCAGAATCCGATCGAGCTCGAAGGGACGTACCCGCTCCCCGAGGCGCAGCTCGACCGCTTCATGTTCGAGGTCGTCGTGGACTACCTCACCGAAGACGAGGAGGTGCAGGTCGTTCGCTCGACGACGGCGACCCAGAGTCACCGCTTCCGCCACGCGGTCACGGGGCCGGACCTCGTCGCCTTCCAACAGCTCGTGCGGCGCGTGCCCGTCTCCGACGCGGTCGCCCGGTACGCGGTGAGCCTGGCACGGGCCAGCCGTCCGGCGTCGCCGGCCGCGCCGGACTTCGTGCGCAAGTGGGTGTCGTACGGCGCGAGCGTACGCGCCCCGCAGCAGCTGGTGCTCGCCGGCAAGGCGCGGGCGCTCATGCACGGGCGCTACCACGTGAGCTTCGAGGACGTCCGCGCCCTTGCCCACCCCGTCCTGCGCCACCGGATCCTGCTGAACTTCCAGGCGCAGTCGGAAAGAGTGACCAGCGACGTAATCGTGGACCGGCTGTTGAAGGCTGTGCCGGCGCCGTCCTCGAGGATGTGAAAGGGCCGGGAGTCGGGAGTCGGGAGTCGTAAGTCGGGCTTGCATCCGAGCTCCCTCGCCCCCGCGGTGCCGACTCCCGACTCCCGACTCCCGGGTTGTCCACGTTAGCCACCCAGTCACGATGCCCTCTGCCGTCGTCACGCACAACTTCATCGACCCCGCCGTCCTCGCCCGCATCTCGAGCCTCGAGCTGCTGGCGCGCACGGTGGTCGACGGGTTCGTGGGCGGGCTGCACCGGTCGCCGAACCTGGGCGCGACGACGGACTTCGCCGAGCACCGCGAGTACGTGCCCGGCGACGAGACGCGGCACATCGACTGGCGGCGCTACGCGCGCACCGACCGGCTCAGCGTGAAGACCTTCGAGGCCGACACGAACACCAGCTTCGCCGCCCTGCTCGACGTCTCGCGGTCGATGAGCTTCGCCAGCGCGGGTCGCATCAGCAAGCTCGATTACGGGCGCTTCCTCGCCGCCTCGCTCGCCTGGCTGTCGCACCGGCAGCGCGATCGCGTCGGGCTCGTCACTTTCGACAGCGACGTGCGAGAGTTCGTGCCGCCGTCCACGCGGCACTTGCCGATGGTCCTCCACTCGCTCCACCGCGCCACGGCCGGACGGCGCGGCGAGCTGACCGCGCCACTACATGCCGCGGCGGAGCACTTTCGGCGCCGGTGCATCCTGGTAGTGATCTCCGACTTCTACGCCGAGCCCGAGGCCGCGGTCGACGCGGTGCTCCAGCTCCGCAACCGCGGCAACGAGCTCCTGGTGCTGCACGTGCTCGATCCGGCGGAGCTCGACTTCCCGTTCGAGGACGCCGGCACCTTCGAGGACCTGGAGAGCGGTGACCTGCTCCCGGTGGTTCCCGCCGAGCTCCGCGACGAGTACCGCCGCCTCGTCGGCGCGCACGTGGCGACGCTCGCGCGCCGCTTCGGCGAGCGCGGCGTCGACTACGCGCTCTTCGACACGTCGAAGCCGCTCGACCACGCGCTCTTCCATTACCTGGCGCGCCGGCAGCGCCTCGCCCGGGGCCGCTGATGCCACTCGCGTTTCTTACGCCCTGGTTCCTGGCGGGCCTCGCGCTGCTGGCGGTGCCGATCGCGGTGCACCTGATCAACCGCGAGCGGAAGCAGCCGGTGGCGTTCCCGTCGCTCATGTTCCTGCGCCAGGTGCCGCACCGCTCGGTGCGCCGGCGTCGGCTCCGCCACCTGGCGCTGTTCGCGCTGCGCTGTCTCGCCATCGTGCTGCTCGCCGCCGCGTTTGCCCGCCCGTTCGTGGGCCGGGCGGGCGCCGGTCCCGGGGGCGGTCTCGACGGCCGCGAGGTCGTCATCCTGCTCGACCGCTCGTACAGCATGGGCGCGGGCGACCGCTGGGTGCGGGCGACGGCCGCCGCTCGGCGCGTCGTCGACGCGCTCGCGCCGCAGGACCGGGCCACCCTGGTGCTGTTCGACGAACAGCCCGCGACCGTCGTGCAGGCCACCGCCGACCGGACGTCACTCGGCGCCGCGCTCGGCGCGGTGCGCGTCGGCTCCGGTGCGACGCGCTACGATCCGGCGCTCGCGCTCGCCGCGCAGGTGCTCGCCACCTCGCGCCTCCCCCGGCGGGAGGCCGTGCTCGTCACCGACTTCCAGCGCGGCGGGTGGCGCGGAAGCGACGAGGCGCGGCTTCCGGCCGGCACCGCGCTCGCCACCGTGGACGTCGGTGCCGCGACGCGGGAAGGCGCCGGGAACGTCGCGGTCACGGGCGTCGATCTCGCGCGAGACGTGCAGGCCGGGCGCGAGCGAGTCGCACCTACCGCACGCCTCGTGAACGCGGGCGGCTCCGAGCCGCGCGACGTGGTGGCGGAGCTCGAGATCAACGGGCGCGTGGTCGAATCCAAGTCGGCGCGGGTCGAGCCGAACGGCGCCGCCTCGGTGACCTTCGCCCCAGTGCCCGTCGCCGAGGGGTGGTCGCGCGGTACCGTCCGCGCCGGGCGGGACGCGCTGCCCGCCGACAACGCCTTCCACTTCGCGCTCGCGCGGGGGCAGGTAGTCTCGGTGCTGCTCGCCGAGGGGCCGGGCGCCCGCGCCGACGCGAGCCTCTTTCTGCGGCGCGCCCTCGCCGTCGGCAACCGACCGCCCTTCGACGTGGCCGTCTCGCGCGCCCGAACGCTGCGCGCCGACGACCTGACCGGCCGCTCGGTGGTGATCCTCGACGACGCGCCCCCCGACGCGGCGACGGCGCGCCTCCTCGCCGCCCACGTGCGGAGCGGCGGCGGCCTGCTCGTGGTGTTGGGGGACGCCAGCGCGGCGCGCGCCTGGCCCGGCGATGCGGCGCAGCTTCTTCCGGCTGCCATCGGCGACGTTGTGGACCGGTCGCCGCAGGGTGGCACGCGCCTCGCCGCCGTCGACCGCACGCACCCCGTGTTCGCGCCGTTCAACGCTCCCCGCAGCGGCGACCTGGCGGCGGCGCGGGTGCTGCGCTATCGGGCTCTCGACCCTGCGGCCGACGCGAGCGTGCTCGCGCGATTCGCCGACGGCGCCCCCGCGCTGGTGGAGCGCGCCGTCGGACGCGGGCGCGTGGTCGTCTGGGCCTCGACGCTCGACAACTTCTGGAGCGACCTGGCCGTTCAGCCCGTGTTCGTGCCCCTCGTGCACCAGATGACCCGCCACGCTGCCGGGTACCGGGACGCGCGCCCCTGGCTCACCGTCGGGCAGACACTCGGCCTCGGCGCCGAGGGCCAGGCGGCCGGCGCCGGGTGGGCGGTGGAGACGCCGTCGGGCAAGACGATCGAGGTCAGGGGCGTCGGCGGGGCCGCGCCCGCGCTCACGGTGTCGGAGCAGGGCTTTTACGTGGCGCGTCGCCCCGATGCCGCCGGCGCGCCCGCGCTCACGGTCGCCGCCAACCTCGACGCCGCCGAGGCCGACCCGGCGCGGGTCGAGCCCGCAGAGATCGTGCGCGCGGTGACCGCCGGGGGCGGCTCGCGCGCGTCGGGCGCCGCGGCCGCGACGCTGACGCGCGAGGAGCAGGAAGAACGGCAGGGACTCTGGTGGTACCTCCTCGTCGGCGCGCTCACCCTGCTCGCCGCCGAGACCCTCCTCTCGAACCGGCTCTCGCGGGCCCAAGCGAGCCGCGGATGACCGCCGATACGAACAACGAACAACATCATCTGGCCGCGGATACACGCGGATGCAGTGTCGCGGTGTCCGTAGCCGCTACGTGAATCGTGCTGATTTCGCTGTGGGAGGGTGAATGGCGACCAGGGGCAACGTGAACGACCAGCCGGGTGGGCGCGAGCCGAGTGGGCGCGAGGAGCTGATCCGGATCATCCGGCAGGTCCGGCGCCGGTGGCGGGTGCGCGTCGCGCTACGCGGAGTGGCGGCGGTGGCGGGCGCGGCGCTCGGCGCGGTGCTCGTCGGGGCCGTGGCGATGGATCTCTTTCGCTTCAGCGCCGGCGCCGTGATCGCCGCCCGTGTGCTCGTCTACGCCGCCGTCGTCGGCGCCGCGGTGCGGTACCTGGTGCTCCCGCTCGCGCGGCGAGTGTCGGACGAGCGCGTCGCGCTCTACATCGAGGAGCACGAGCCCTCGCTCGAGGCGGCGCTGGTGAGCGCCCTCTCCGCCGACGGCGGCCCGGGGCCCTCCCCGGCCCTCGCGCGTCGGCTCGTCGAGGACGTGGTGTCGCGCGTGCGCGCGCTCGACCTGCCGCGGCGAGTCGAGCGCCGCCGCCTGCGGGCCGGCGCCGCGATCGCCGGCGGCGTGGTCGCGGCGGGTGCCGTGCTCGCGGCGTTCGGACCGGGCTTCGTCCGCTCCGGGGCGCGACTCGTGTTCTGGCCGTGGGAGACAGCCGAGGCGGCGACCCCGTACGCGATCAACGTGGAGCCGGGGAACGTCACCGTCCCGCGCGGGGCCGACGTGGGGATCACGGCGCGACTGCGCGGCTTCGAGGCCGAGGGCGCCGAGGTGCGCGTGCGCCGCGGGAACGCCGTCGAGTGGGAGCCCGTGCCGATGAGCGCCGGCCGAGGGCCGGGCGAGTACACGGTACGGCTCTTCGACCTCGATTCGGCGGCCCAGTACGTCGTCGAGTCCGAGGGCGTGCGCTCGCCGGTGTACGCGATCACCGTGGCCGACCTGCCGTACGTGCGGCGGATCGCGCTCGAGTACCGCTTCCCGGCCTACACCGGGCTGCCCGCGCAGACGGTCGACGACGGCGGCGACGTCGCCGCGCTCCGCGGCACCACGGTGCGCGTGCGCGCGACGCCCACGGTGCCGGTGCGCGGCGGCCGCATCATCGTCGAGGGCGGGGACACCATTCCGCTCGCGCCGGCCGACAGCGGCGCGCTCGCCGGCACCCTGCGCGTCGACCGCAACGGCTTCTACCGGGTCGAGCTCCAAGCCCCAGACGGCGCGATGGTGCGTGGCTCGCTCGACTACGTCATCGACGTCCTTCCCGACCGCCCGCCCACGGTGGCCATCGCCGAGCCAGGGCGCGACGTAAAGGTGACACGCCTTGAAGAGGTGTTCGCCTCGGTGCAGGCCGAGGACGACTACGGCGTGCAGCGCGTCGAGCTCGTGTACTCGGTGAACGGCGGGCGCGAACAGACGGTCGTGCTGCATTCGGCTGGCGGCCGGCGAACGCCGGACGTCACCGCCGGCCACACCTTCTTTCTCGAGGAGCTGCCACTCGAGCCGGGCGACTTCGTGTCGTACTACGCCCGCGCGCGTGACAACGACGCGGTGAGCGGCGCCCACGCCGCCACGACGGACATCTACTTCATGCAGGTGCGCCCGTTCGACCAGCACTACCGGCAGGCGGAGCAGCCGGGCGGCGCGGGGCGGCAGGAGTCGCCGAACGGCTTCGCCGAGCGGCAGCGCGAGATCGTCGCGGCCACCTTCAAGCTGGTGCGCGACCGGGCGACGATCCCCGAGCGGCAGTGGCGCGAGGACCTCACGACGCTCACGCTCGCTCAGGGGCGGCTCCGCGAACAGGTGCAGGGTCTCGCCGATCGGGTGCTCCAGCGCGGTGGCGCGCTCGCCGACTCGGCGCTCCGGCAGATCGCGGAGGCGCTCCCGATTGCAGTGACCGAGATGCGGGCGGCCGAGGAGCAGCTCGGCCGGCGCCGCGCGCCCGAGGCACTGCCGCCCGAACAGCGCGCGCTCCAGCAGTTGCAGCGCGCCGAGGCGGCGTTCCGCGACGTGCAAGTGTCGTTGGGCGGTGGCGGCCCGGGCGAGGCTGGGCAGTCCAGTCCCGGGGACCTCTCGGACCTGTTCGGCCTGGACGTCGACAAGCTGCGCAGCCAGTACGAGACGCTCGAGCGTGGCCGCCAGCAGCAGCGCGAGGCCGACGCCGAAGTGGACCGCACGCTGGCGCGACTGAAGGAGCTAGCGGCGCGCCAGCAGCGCCAGGCCGAGCAGCTCCGCCGCCAGGCGGAGGCGCAGCGCGGCGGTGGCGGCGGCAGTGGTGGCGGCGACGCGCAGCGGCAGCTCGCCGAGGAAGCCGAGCGCCTGGCCCGCACGCTCGAGCGACTGGAGCGCGAGCGGCCCTCGCCGGAGCTGCGACAGGGCATCCGGCGCCTCCAGGAGGCGGCGAGCGAGATGCGCCGCGCCGCCTCGCAGGGCCGCGCACAGGAGTCGTCGGCCGCGACGGCGTCCGCCGCGGCGGACCGGCTGCACGAGGCGGAACGCGCGCTCGGCAACAGCCGCGCGTCGCGACTGGAGCGCGACGTGCGCGACGCGCAGCGCCAGGCCGCCGAGCTGGCCGAGGAGCAGCGGCGCGTGGCCGCCGAGGCGGAGCGCCTGGCTGGCGCCGGGCCCGCCGCCGCGCAGAGCGGGCAGCTTCCCCGCCTGCTCGACCGCAAGGACTCGCTGGCCGCGGGCGTCTCGAGCCTCGAGCGCGAGCTGGATCGCATGGCGCGCGAGACGCGGCGCGAGCAGCCGGAGGCATCGCGCAAGCTGCAGGAGGCGGCGAACGCGATCCGCGACAGCCAGATCCGCGAGCGGCTCCGCTTCTCGAAGGACGTCGTGCGGGGTGGTTCGGCGGAGTACGCGCGCAATCTCGAGGAGCAGATCACGGGCAACATCGAGGACGTGCGCGGCAAGGTGGACGCGGCCGCCAGCGCCGTGCGCGCCCCCGACTCGCGCCGCGCGGCCCAGGCGCTGGACCGCGCGCGCGAGCTCGCCCGCGGCATGGAGTCGCTCGGCGAGCGGATGCGGCAGCGGCGCGAGCAGGGCGGCGCTCCCGGGGGCGGTCAGACGACCTCCCCAGGCGACAGCGCGCGCGCGGGCGCACAGGGCGGCGCACAGGGCGGCGAGGGCTCGGCGCGCGCGTCGGCCAACGGTCAGACGAACGCGCAGGGTGGCGCCGACGGGAGTGCGCAGCGCGGCGGCGGGCAGTCGTCAGGCAGTGCCGGAGGGCCGCCCGGCGCACCGTCACCCGGCTTCGGTGGCGGCGGGCAGGGCGCCGCCGTCGGCGGGGGGGGCTCCGGGGGCTTCAGCCCCGACGACGTGCGGCAGTTCGGGCGGGAGGTGGAGCGGCGGCGCGCGGAGGCCGAAGAGCTGCGCCGCGCCCTCGTCAGGCAGGGGTACGCCACCGGAGACCTGGACTCGTTGATCGCGCGCATGCGCACGCTCGAGCAGCAGCGCGCGTACGCCAACGCCGGCGAGGCGGAGCGGCTGCAGGCGAGCGTCGTGGACGGCCTCAAGGCCTTCGAGTTCGCCCTCCGCCGCCGAATCGAGGGCGATCAGGAAGATCCCCCGCGCCTCGGCGGCTCCGACGACGTGCCGGCCGAGTTCCGCGCGCTGGTAGAAGAGTACTATCGGTCGCTGGCGCGGACCAAGCAGCGCTAGTGGCGAGTGAAGAGTGGAGAGTGGGGAGCGTTGGCAGGCGCTCCCCACTCTCCACTCTTCACTCGCCACTATTTCAACTCGATCGCACCCTTCGTGACCACGTCGGCGTACGTCTGCAGTCCGCCGCGGGCGTGCTCGGCGGCGAACGAGGCGACGGTCTGAAGGAGCTGGGCGCTCGCGTAGCCGTCGACGAGCTGCGGATGGGGGCGGCCAGGTCCGCGGCCGAAATAGCCGAAGTAGCTGCGGATGATCACGCTCCGCGGGCCGCGCGGCAGCGACGCCACCGTGCGCGCGTACCGGTCGAACGTCCCGTCACGGATCAGGTAGTCTTCCACATTGGACGTGTAGAGCGCCGACACGCGCTCGCCGCGTTCGGCGACCACGCGCCCGATCTCGGCCAGCGCGTGATCGCCGGCGAGGTCGCCCACGACCGGGACGACCAGGTTCCGCTGCTGCAGGCGCCGGACGTACTGGAAGTCGTCCTCACTCGCCAGGTAGCTCGCGGGCCGGCCGGCGAGGTCGCGCTCGAGCACGAGCTGCCGGAGCGTCGGATAATAGGGACGCGGGGCGCGGCCGTGGCTGGTGAACTGGAGCCCGAGGCCGGCGTCGACGAACGCCTGGTGGATCCGCGACAGCGTGCGCACGTCGGCGGCCGAGAGCGGAATGCCGCTGCGACGGGCGTCGGCGAGGACTGCGGCGCGCGCAGCTTGCGCAGCCGCCGAGTCGGCGGGCGTCGCGTCGAGATACGCAACGATGGCGGCGATCGAGCGGTCACCCCACTGCCCGACGTCCGGGGGCGCAGGGCGGCCGAGGAGTCGCGCCAGGTACTCGGCGCGGTTGCGGGAGTGGGCGAAGAGTGCCTTGAAGACGAGGTGCTGAAGCAGGTTGTCGCGGCGGATGTCGATGATGAAGGCCACGCTCGGGCGGAGGTGCCCGATGTACGAGAAGTTCTGGTCGGGACCCACGCCGACGTACGCGCCCCCGCGCACGCCCATCTCGCGCAGCTTGCCGATCACGTGCAGGTACGAGCGCTCGTTGGAGATGAGATTGTCGGTGTCGAAGTAGCCGCCCGGCTCCGAGAGCCGCTCCACGAGGCCGGCGAAGGCGCGCGCCGTCAGCGACTCCGGCGCGGCGGCCGCGCGCGGCGGGGGTGCGGGCCGGGCGGGGCGCGTGACCTGCGCCGCGGTCGGTGCCGCGAGCGCGAGACAGGCGACGAGAGCGAACGAGAGGATGCGCATTTCGGGATTGGTAGGCGCGGCCCGAGGTGGGGCGGTGGTATCCGCGAAAGTTAGCGGAAGGTCACGCCGGTGTTAGCGGTGCGAATAACGGCAGCTCGCGGCGGGTTCGGTGCGGTGGGAGCCCGTGCTCCCGGGCGCCGAGCAGGTGAGCGTCGGAGTGGTCGGCGTCGGCCTCCGTCTGAGCCCCAACAAGCCGGGCCGCGGCTCGGCGCGCCTCGACGTGGGGGTGCCCGTGGTCGGCTCGGGCGCCGTGGTCCGCCGCCCCTACGTCGCGCTATCCGTGCTCCCCTGGTTCGAGCAAGGGCGCCAGCGCGACGGTCGCCGCGATCGGTAACGCCGCGGGTACTGCGACTACTCGTTGGCCGCGGATGCACGCGGATCACCGCGTATCACCGCGGATCGCTCCCGGCGCAAGTCAAAGCTCCTCGTCTCGAGTCGAGACGAGGAGCTTTGTGAGTGTAGCGACGAATCAAATCCGCGCGTATCCGCGCTCATCCGCGGCCGCTCTTGCAGTTCATCCGCGGCCGCTGCTCGCAGCATTGGCTGGCGATGGCATCGCGCAGCAGCCGGCTCTCACAGAGCAGCGAGGCGGCGCGCAACTTCGTCGCGTCGGCCATGACGCGGAGCGCCTCGGCTCTCTCGCGCACCAGCGCGAGCCGGTGCGAGCTCGCGCGCTGCGCCCGCTCCACGGCTTCAAGTGGCGACGGCGAGAGGGGCGCGGTGTCCGGCGGTTCCAGGCCAGACGCGACGGGTGCGATGAGGATGGTCAATCGGCGCGGCGAACGGCCGGCACGTCGGTCGCCGACGAGGCACCGGGCGAGAAGAACTCGCGAATGCAGAGTGTAATGAAGCGGCTCGAGAGATCCTGAAGGCTGTCGCCCGGCGGCAGCGCCCGGACTTCCGACAGCGCGCCCCACTCCTGCTTGACGGCGACGAGCATCTGCTCGGCCAGCGCACCGCGGCGGTGGGCGTCCTGGGCAACGGCGCGCGCGGCGCGCCGTAGCCGATTGTCGAGCGCCCATCCCTCGCCGTACGCGCGCAGGACTCGCCGCATCGCCATCACTGTCGGCAGCGAGAGGAGCGGCGGAACCGACGCAGACGCCGCAGACGCCGCAGACGCCGCAGATGCCGCAGACGCCGCGGGCGCCGCCGTTGCAGTCATCGCCGGCGTGGGCGGGGCAATCGAAGTGCGCTCTTCCATCGGGCCTCCGGAGCAATACGCGGTTTCGCTGCGCGCCCCCGAAGCTCGGCGACGATCGTCCGGACCGCGGCGCGTGACCGACGTCGGAACGCTCCCTAGAGTAAACACTCGGCACGACGAGTGCAAGTTGTTATCATGTAATGGGTTAGTACGCTACCGTACAGACGACGCCGGCGGCGCGGCGGCCGGGCACGTCGGCGCCGCGCGCCGCACGCCGAGCATGACCCCCGGGACCCCTGGGAACGCCGGGATCACCGCGAACTGCGGGGCGCGCCAGACTCGGTCGTGCGTCATGAGCAGCCAGCCTCCGCAGCGCTGCTCGACGTCGTGCAGCCGGGTGCAGGCGGCGGCATCGGGGACGCCGCACAACCCCACCACGCCCTCGTTGCGCACCGTCGAACGGGTGGCACTCGAACGTCGCTTCTCGACTACCCACGAGACTGCGCGTCCGTGCCGCGCTCGCGCACCACCAGGTACAGCACGCAGAACCACTCGCGAGGATCGGTCCAGACGCGGACGACCTCGAAGCCCGCGTCGTGCGCCATCGCGTCGAGCTGGCGCGGCGCGTACTTGTACGACGACTCGGTCCAGATGCTCTCGCCGCGCTCGAAGCGCACGCACTCGCCGTCAACGTCCACCGTCTGTCGGGTGAGGCTCACGAGGTGCATCTCGACGCGGCCGGCCACGGGGTTGTAGTACGCGTAATGCCGGAACCGCGCGGGGTCGAACGACGTGCCGAGCTCGCGGTTCAGGCGCACGAGCAGGTTCACGTTGAACGCGGCCGTCACGCCGGCGGCGTCATTGTATGCGGCGTGGAGGACGTCCGGGTCCTTGCGTAGGTCGGCGCCGAGGAGGAGCGCGCCGCCCGGTCCGCACAGCTGCGCGACCCGGCGGAGGAACGCGACGGCCTCGGGGACGTGGAAGTTGCCGATCGTGGAGCCCGGGAAGTAGACGACGCGCCGCGCCGCTCGCGCGGGCGGCGGCAGCTCGGGGAGCGAGAAGGCCCCCGTGTAGTCCGCCGCCACCGGCGCCACGGCGACGCCCGGATACGCCCGCGCGATGTCGGCCGCGACGCGCTGCAACTGCTCGGTCGAGATGTCGACGGGCACGTAGGCCGCGGGTTGGCGCAGGCGGTCGAGGAGGCGGCGGACCTTGAGCGCCTCCCCACTCCCCAGCTCGACGAGCGCGCAGCCGGCGCCTAACAGGTCGGCCATCTCGCCCGCGTGGGCGCGCATGATGCCGAGCTCCGTGCGGGTCAGGTAGTACTCATCGAGCGCGGTGATCTCGTGGAACAGCTCGGCGCCGCGCTCGTCGTAGAACAGCTTGGGCGGCAGCGTCTTCTGGGGCGCCTGCAGGCCGGCGAGCACCTCGGCGCGCAGCTCGTCAGGCAGCGCGGGGGCCAGCTGGCGGGCCGTGGCGGAGCGGGTCGGCCCCGGGAGTGGGGCGGCTGGCTCGGCGAAGCGGCTCGTCATCGGGCGGGCCTCACGCCCCCGCCGCGAGGCGGATGCCGCTGAACTGCCAGCGTGTGGCCGCGGGGAAGAAGTTCCGGTACGTGAGGCGCGCGTGCGTACGCGGCGTCGCGCACGACGCGCCGCGCAACACCCATTGGTCGCACATGAACTTGCCGTTGTACTCCCCGATCGCGCCGGCCGCCGGCCGGAACCCCGGATACGGCGTGTACTGGCTCGCCGTCCACTGCCACACGTCGCCGTAGAGCTGCGCCGGCCCGCCGGCGCCCGCTCCCGCCGCGCCGCCGATTGCCGCGGGGTGGAACCGCTGCGAGTCGGCGAAGGTGCCGGCGGCGTCGCTCGCCGGGCCCGCCGATGCGGCGGCGACTTCCCATTCCGCCTCCGTCGGGAGTCGCGCGCCCGACCAGCGCGCGAGCGCCGCCCAGCGCGCGTAGGCATCGGCCTCGAAAAAGCTCACGTGGCACACCGGCTCGGCGGGCGCTACGGGGAGCGTGCCGCCGAGCGTGAACGTGGCCCAGCCGTCGCCCTCGCGCTCCCAGTAGAGCGGCGCCTCCCACTGCTCCGCGCGCACCACGTCCCAGCCGGCCGACAGCCAGAGCTCGGGCCGGTGGTATCCGCCGTCGGCCATGAACTCGAGATACTCGGCGTTGGTGACGAGCCGCGAGGCGACGCGGGCGGCCTCGAGGAACTGCCGGTGGCGCGGCGACTCGTTGTCGAACGCGAAGCCGGCGCCGGCGTGACCGACCTCGTGCACGCCCTCGGGTATCGCCGCCCAGTCGAGTGCCACTGGCGCGCTGCCACCCGAATGCGCCGCCGCGTTGCGCGGCAGGTAGGCGGGACGCAGAGGGTTCGTCCAGAGGACGTGCTTGATGTCGGTGAGGATGAGCTCCTGGTGCTGCTGCTCGTGATTCAATCCGAGCTCGACGAGCGCGGCGAGCGAGCCGAACGCCGGGTCGTCGACGCCGGCCTCCGCGAGGTGTGCGAGCAGCCGGAGCATGTGCTCGTCGACGTGGGCGCGATAGTCGTAGACCTCGGCCACGGTGGGACGGGTGACGAGCCCGCGCTGCGCGCGGCAGTGGCGCTCACCCGCCTGGACGTAGTACGAGTTGAAGAGGTAAGCGTAGCGCGGGTTGATCGGGCGGTACCCGGGCAGGTGGGGCGAGAGTACGAAGGTCTCGAAGAACCAGCTCGTGTGCGCGATGTGCCACTTCGTCGGGCTCACGTCGTTCATGGACCGCACGACGTAATCCTCGGTGACGAGCGGCTCGCAGAGTACGTGCGTCCACGCGCGCACCGCCCGGTACCGGTCGGCGAGTGTTCCGCCGGGGGCGCGGCCCGCGCGCGGCGCGGTCGGAGCGTCGTAGCGGTCGGTCGGGGTGACGTTCGGGAGCATAGGCATCGCCTCACGTTGGGGGCACGGGATCCAGGCCGTGCGACGTCCTAGACCTTCACGCACCTTGCTACACTCGAGCGCCGCGAACGACGCGGCCCGGCTCGGTGCCGCTGGCCTACGGTGCGACGGCCGTGTCGGGAGATCAAGTCTTGCGCGCCAGACTCACCGCACCTGAATCGCCGGTCTCGCGCGCGAGTTCCTTGTCCCTCTGGTCCCCCGGCCTGCTCCGCACCGCCCTCGCTCTTGACGCCGGCCCTCCCCGCGGCAAAACTCTACATAGGTAGACTTCGAGCGCCTCCCGCCCCCGTGCCCGACTCCGTCCGCCTCACCCGGCCCACAACGCTCGTCCTCGTCGCACTCGCGCGGGGCCTGCGCTACGGCTTCGACATCCTCGACGCCACGGGGCTGCAGAGCGGCACCGTGTACCCCATCCTCCGCCGCCTCGAAGGGGCGGGGCTCGTGCGCTCGCGCTGGGAGCCGGCGGAGCGGGCGCGCGCCGAGCAGCGGCCACCGCGCCGCTACTACGAGATCACCGGCGCCGGCGCCGAAGCGTTGCAGGAAGCGCTCGCCCGGCACCCGGACGCCCTCCGCGCCTTCGGCGGGCCGGCCGGCGCGCCGCGGCCGGCCCCCGCCTAAGCCGGATGACGCCACCGACGCGCGACGCCACACCCGCCGATCCCGTGCCGGGGCTGGCGCTGGTGCGCCTCGCCGCCTGGATCGTCCCCGCAGACCGGCGCGTCGAGTGGACGGCCGAGTGGGAGGGCGAGCTCCATCACAGTTGGCGGACGGCGGCCCGCGCCGGTGCCCACGGCCCGCTCGCCCGCGCCCGCCTTCACGCCCGCTGCCTCGGCGCGCTGCCCGACGCGCTCTGGCTGCGGCGCCATCACCATGGAGCCTCCGACATGTTCGGCCTCGACCTCAATTACGCCGTCCGCAGCCTGCTGCGGCGGCCGGCGTTCGGCACCATCGTCGTGCTCACACTGGCGCTCGGGATCGGGGCGACGACGGCCATCTTCAGTGTCGTCAACGGTGTGCTCTTACGCCCGCTACCGTTGCCCGAGCCCGAACGCCTCGTGCGCCTGAGCGGCGAGCCGACCGACGGCGACCGCGAGAAGGTGGGCACCAACTCGTCGTACCTGGACTTCGTCGACATCCGGGCCGCGAGCACGTCCTTCACCGGCCTGGCGGCGGTACGGAGCTGGCCGGTCACGCTCACCGGTGGCGGCGGTGAGCCGCTGCGACTCCGCGCCACCTACGCCACGAGCGATCTCTGGCCGATGCTCCGAGCCACGCCGGTGCTCGGCCGCGCCCTGCTCGCCAGCGACGAGCGGGCGGACGCGCCGGCCGTGACGGTGCTGAGTCACGCGCTGTGGCAGAACCAGTTCGGCGGTGACCCGGCCGTCCTCGGCAAGACGCTGACGCTCGACGGCGAGCCCGTGACGGTGGTCGGCGTCATGCGCCCCGGGCTTCGCCTCACGTCGGACACGCAGCTCTGGCGGCCGGCGGTGCCAGGCCGAATGGAGGCGGAGCGGGGGACGCACAACTACACCGTCATCGGCCGCCTCAAGCCGGGCGTCACGCTCGCCCACGCGGCGGCCGAAGTGAAGGCGATCGCCCGCCGCCTCGAGCTGCAGTACCCCGCGGATAACGCCAAGCGCGGCGCCAAGCTCGAGCCGCTGCAGGACTCGATCGTCGGCGAAGCGCGCCCGGCCCTACTCATCCTGCTCGGCGCCGTGGCGCTCGTGCTGCTCATCGCCTGCACGAACCTGGCGAGCCTCTTCCTCGCCCGGAACGCCGCTCGCGAGCGAGAGGTGGCGGTGCGCACCGCGCTCGGGGCCGGACGCGGGCGGCTGCTGCGGCAGTTCCTCACAGAAAGCCTGCTCCTCACCCTCGCCGGCGGCGGCGCCGGGCTCGTGGTGGCGTGGGGCGGAATGCGCGCCCTGCTCGCGCTAGTGCCGGGCACGCTGCCCCGCGCCGACGAGGTGGCGCTCGACCTCCCGGTACTCCTCTTTCTCTTCACGGTGTCCGTGCTCACCGGTCTCGCCTTCGGCCTGCTGCCGCTGCTGCAAGTGCGGCGCAGCGCGGCGTCGGCGAGCGTGCTCCGCGACGGCACGCGGGGGGCTACGCCGGGCCGCTCGCGCCGGCGCATTCGCCAGGGGCTCGTGGCCGCCGAGGTGGCGCTGGCGACGGTGCTGGTGATCGGGGCGGCGCTACTCGTCAAGAGCTTCTGGCGGCTGCACGAGGCCGACCCGCGCTTCGCGCCCGACGGGCTCGTCGTAGCGCGCGTCGAGCTGCCGAGCACACGCTACGACGAGCCGCAGAAGGCCGTCCGATTCTACGAGCGGCTGCGCGCCGAGGTGGAGGCGATGCCGGGCGTCCAATCGGTGGCCGTCTCCTACGAGCATCCGATCGGCGAAGGGTGGACGTCGAGCTTCACGATCGAGGGGCGCGACCCACCGCCGGTGGGACACGAGCCCGAGTCGCGCATCCGACCGGTTCAGCCGGGCTACTTTCGGACGGTCGGCGTGAAGCTCCTCCAAGGTCGCGACGTGCGCGCCACCGACCGCGGCGGCGCGCCGGGTGCCGTGGTGGTGAATGAGGCGTTCGTGCGCCGGCACTTTCCGAACGAGAGCCCGATCGGCAAGCGCATCGTGCGCGGCGCGTGGTGGCCCGGCATGCCATCCACGTACGAGATCGTCGGCCTGGTGCGCGACGAGCCGTTTCTCGGCCTCTCCGCGCCCGCCGACCCGGCGACGTACTTCCCGCACTCGCAGTTCCCGATGAACGACATGTGGGTGATCGCGCGCGGCAGCGGTGACGCGGCCGCATTCACGCGCACCTTCGGGCCGGCGTTCCGGGAGCGCGTGTGGCGCCTCGACCCCAACCTTCCGGTCGAGGAGATCACGACGATGCGTCAGCTCCTCGGCGCGTCGGTCGCCGAGCCGCGGTTCAACATGGCGCTGCTCGCCCTGTTCGCCGGCGCGGCGCTCCTGCTGGCGGCGGTCGGGATCTACGGCGTGCTGTCGTATACCGTGACGCAGCGGACGGGGGAGATCGGGGTGCGCATGGCGCTGGGCGCCGAGCGCGGCCAAGTGCTGCGGCTCGTCGTTGGGCAGGGGCTGGGCGTGGCCCTTCTGGGCGTCGCGCTCGGCACGGCCGGCGCGCTCGGGCTGGTCCGCGTGCTGACGTCGCTCTTGTATGGCGTCAGCGCCCACGACCCACTGATCTTCGGCGGCGTCGCCGCGCTGCTTACCGCCGTCGCCCTCGCCGCCGCCTACCTGCCCGCGCGCCGCGCGAGCCGGATCGAGCCGGTGGTGGCGCTGCGGTACGAGTGAGCACTGCAGGGAGTAGGGAGTAGGCCTACTCTCTACTCCCTGCTCTCTATCTCGAAGATCCGCACGACGCCTGGTGTGAGGCGGACGTCGGTGAGCGTTTGGCCGTCGAAGGCGCGGTAGGGCGCCGCGGCACCGTCGAGGGAATACTCGGTGGCCGTCGCGCCGCGCCGACCCAGCGCGATCCGGAGCGTCGGCGAGTCGCGCCTGTCCCACACGACCAGCACCTGGCGGCCGTCGGGCCGGCGGAACAGGTGGTGGTAGAGCGCTCCGGGCCGCCCGCCGGTCACGGCGACGGTGAGCTCGGCGTCGGCGACGGTGACGGTGTCCACGCCGAGGAGGCGCGTGAACAGCTTCACCGTGTGAAAGGCGAGCTTCTTGGTGCGGTCGCGCCGGGTGATGCCGAGGTGATAGTTCGGCGCGTCGCCGATCACCGGGCGGTCCTGGGGTGCGTCCCTGATCTCGTAGATGCCGATGTGCTCGACGCGGGGCGCGGCCGCGAACGTCGCGATCGCGCGCGCCCACCACTCGGCCTGCTGCTGCTCGGTCTTGCCCGGCGTGGTCGCGAAGCCCGTCTCGTTGATCCACACGGGCTTGCCGCCGCACTCGCCGTCCACCGTCGGGAGGAAGAAGCGGGCGTACGACGCGTCGAGGTAGTTCTCGACGACGACCGAGTCCGGCGTCCAGGTCTCGGGGTACGCGTGGAACGGGACGACGTCGATGAGCGGAGCGTTCGCGTGCGTCGCGCACGTCGCCTCCAGCCACTCGACGTCCGGCCAGACCATTCCGCCGAGCAGGACCGCGGCGTCGGGGTCGCCGGCGCGCACCGCCGTCGCGCCGCGCCGCAGTACGTCGTTGTACTCGGCGACGGTGCCGTCCCACCACAGCTTGACGTTTTCCTCGTTGTAGATCTCGTACGAGAGGACGTTCGGGTGTCGCCGAAGGGCGCGGGCGAGGGTGTCGACGAAGCGCGACCAGTCGTCGACGCGCGCCGGCGGGTCGTTCCAGGCGGCCGAATCGGCCTTCCGGCCCACCCCCGCCCACTCGGGCGTGTAGCCGAGGTACGGGCGCAGCGCGATCCCGTGCTGCGCGGCAAGCTCGGCGAACTGGTGGAGCCACGCGAAGTCGTACTTGCCGCGCTCGGCCTCGTAGTCGTCCCAGCCGAAGCTGCCGCGCCACACCCCGACGCCGAGCTCCTTCATCAGCTCGAAGTCACGGGCCACCTCCCGCAGGTCGTCGCCCTTATCGTAGTCCTCGAGCACGGCGAACGAGAGCCGCTTCGTGAACGGGCCGCGCGCCCCCGTTGCAGCCTCGGCGCTGGCCGGCGCGGGCGGCGGGACTGGGGCCGGCCGCGCGCAGCCGGCGGCCGCGCTGGCGACCACCGAGCTGACCACCAGAAGGAAGCGGGCACTGCGCATCACGGGGAGCTCCGGTGTGGAACGGTCGACGGTCGAGCGGGAGTGGGTACGCCCGGGGGCGGCGATGGCTGATCAGCCGCGGCGGCCCTCGTTGTTGCGGTACCAGCGGTCATCGGCGGCCGGTGAAGATCCCGGAAGCTACACGAGACGGTGGGAGGCGGGAGTCTTCCGGAACCCCGGGCCGGCAGCGCACATTCGTGACGCATGGCTGAGCCCCAGCTTCCCGAGCCACCGGCCCATCTGGCCCTCGGCGTGGACGTCGGCGGCACCAAGATCGAGGTGTCGCTCGTTGACGTGAACGGCCGCGTCGTCCGCGCGCAGCGGCAAGCTACCGACGCCGTACGGGGGCCGGCGCACGTGATCGGGGAGGTCGTCGCACTGGTGGACGAGGCGCTCCACCGCGCCGACGCCGCGGTGGACGCGGTGGGGGTTGCGGTGGCCGGCCAGGTAGACGCGCAGGGCACGGTGCGTGGCGCCCCGAACCTGGAGTGGACCGACGTTCCCCTCCGCGACGAGCTGGAGCGGCGGCTCGCGCGCCCCATCGTGGTGCTGAACGACGTGCGGGCGGCGGCGTGGGCGGAGTGGTACCACGGGGCCGGCCGCGGCATGCGCGACGTCGTGGTCCTCTTTCTCGGTACGGGAATCGGCGGCGCCGCCGTCACCGACGGCGAGATGCTCGACGGCGCCACGAACACGCACGGCGAGTTCGGCCACACGACGCTGGTCGCCGGAGGGCGACAGTGCCACTGCCGCAACCGCGGCTGCCTGGAGGCGTACTGCGCCGGTTGGTCGATCGCCGAGCGGGCGCAGGATGCGGCACGCGCGGACCCGGAAGGCGGCGCCGCCCTGGTCCGGCTGGCCGGCAGCGTCGACCAGATCACCTCCGGGACCGTGGCGGCCGCCCGGACGCTCGGCGACCGACTCGCCCTGGCACTCGTGCGCGAGACGGGCGAGCTGCTCGGCGCGGCGCTCGTGAGCGTGATCAACGCCTTGAACCCCCAGCGCATCATCCTCGGCGGGGGCGTCATGGACGGCTTTCCGGAGCTTCGCGAGCTGGCGGAGGCGGTGGCCCGTGCGCAGGCGCTCCCCGCGCCGCTCGAGGTGGTGGAGATCGTGCCGGCGGCGTTAGGCAATCACGCGCCGGCGGTCGGCGCGGCGGCCGCGGCGCGCCGGCTCCGCGCGCTGCGGCCGCCGCGGGAGCCGGTGCGGGGAACGGCCGGGCCGTGGCCCGCGCCGTGAGCGCGGGCGGCGTGCGGGCCGTGTGCTTCGACCTCGACGGCACGCTCGTCGAGACGGAGGCGCTCAAGGCACGGGCGTACGCGCTGGCGGCCGAGGAGCTGCGGCCGGGCGCCATCCGCGAGGCCGAGGTCCTCGCCGCCTACGACGACATGGTGGGGCGGCCCCGCGAGGAGGTAGTGCCGGCGCTCCTGCGGCGCTTCGGCCTGGAGCCCGCGGCGCGCGCGCGGATGGCGGAGCTCGGGGTCGAGTCGCCCGAGGCGGCGTTCGCGACGGTGCGGCTGCGCCACTACGAGGCGATGCTCGCCGACCGGGCGCTCGTCAGGCGGCAGGAGTACGGGTACGCCGTGGCCCTGCTGCGGCGCGTGCGCGGCGACGGCTTCCGCACCGGGGTCGCCACCATGTCGCACGCCGCGCAGGCGCTGGTCGTGCTCGACATCTTGGCGCTGCGCACTCTGCTCGACGAGGTGGTGACTCGCGAGGAGGTGCTGCGCCCGAAGCCGGACCCGGAGATCTACCTGCTGTTGGCGCGGCGGCTCGGCGTCCCCGCCGAGGCGTGTCTGGTGATCGAGGACTCGGTGCCCGGGGTCGGCTCCGCGCTCGCCGCGGGCATGGCGTGCGTGGCCGTGACGACCGCCATGACGCGCCGCACCGTGCACGCGGCCGGGCTGTTGCCCGCCGAGCTGGTCGTCGACGATCCCGCGCGGTTGGAGTCGGTTGTCCTCCCCTTGCTGGCCGGCCGCTCCGCGGCGCCGGCCTGACGGAGCACGCGACGCATGAAGATCGGCATGGTGGGACTCGGGCGGATGGGCGGCAACATGACCACGCGCCTGCTGCGCGGCGGGCACGCGGTGGTGGGCTTCGCGCGCCACCGGGAGGAGGTCGCGGCCGTGGTCGCGCACGGGGCGACGGGGGCGGGCTCGCTCGAGGAGCTCGTGGCGCAGCTCGAGCCGCCGCGCGCCGTCTGGATCATGGTGCCCGCCGGCGATCCGACCGAGCAGACCGTGCAGGCGCTGGCCGGTCTGCTCCAGGCCGGCGACGCGGTGATCGACGGCGGGAACAGCAACTACAAGGACACCATGCGGCGCGCGGCCGCGCTCCGCGAGCGCGGGCTCCACTTCGTGGACTCGGGCACGAGCGGCGGCGTCTGGGGGTTGGCCGAAGGGTACTCGCTCATGATCGGCGGCGACCGTGACGCGGTCGAGCGGCTTCGCCCGATCTTCGAGACGCTCGCACCGGCGAAGGACCGGGGGTGGGGGCACATGGGCCCGAGCGGCAGCGGCCACTATGTGAAGATGATCCACAACGGAATCGAGTACGGGATGATGCAGGCGTACGCGGAAGGCTTCTCGGTCCTGAAGCACAAGGCCGAGTTCGGCCTGGACCTGGCGCAGATTGCCGAGGTGTGGCGCACGGGGAGCGTGGTGCGCTCGTGGCTGCTCGACCTCACGGCGCGGGCGCTGGCCGAAAACCCCGCCATGGAGGGGATCGCACCCTACGTCTCCGACTCGGGCGAGGGGCGGTGGACGGTGGCCGAGGCGATCGACCTCGACGTGCCGGCACCGGTGATCACGCTCTCGCTCATCCAGCGGCTCCGCTCGCGCGACGCCGAGTCGTATGCCGACCGCCTGCTCGCGGCGATGCGTAACCAGTTCGGCGGGCACGCCATCAAGAAGGCGGAGGGCTAGCGATGGCGGACGGGAGTGCACCGGTCGAGCCGAGTGTCTTCGTCATCTTCGGGGCGACGGGCGACCTCGCGAAGCGGAAGATCATGCCGGCGCTGTACCAGCTCCACGCGCAAGGGCACACGCCGGCGGGCGT
>Ga0307415_100000307_pt1 | contig 21167 bp, 22 predicted proteins | sample DK1Cmetagenome_FD_204524 | JGI IMG/M metagenome (GOLD analysis project Ga0307415, IMG submission 204524) | Maize rhizosphere microbial communities from greenhouse at UC Davis, California, United States - DK15-C-2 | ecosystem: Host-associated > Plants > Roots > Rhizosphere > Soil | place: USA...
TCGAGCTGGGGCAGGTGCAGCTCCAGGGCATCGCCCAGCCGGTACGGCTGCTGGAGGCCCGCCGGGCGTAACCTCGGACGCTTCTGCTTCGTCTCGGCCAGGCCCGCCGAACCCAGCAGGCCGAGCAAGACTAGCCACCACCGGCGACCAGGCACGAACCTCTGATTCGGACCACGAGCCGGCTCGACCAGCGCTGCGACGGTGCGGGACCCGGGCGAAGCATGCTGGCGTCCCGTTCCGTCGTGGCCGTCCTGGTGAGGGCGCTAGGGCGTGTTTCAAAAGTGGGAGGGTCCCGTGAGATGCTCCGGGCATGGGACGAGGGGACCTCACTAACGAGCAGTGGGCCAGGCTGCAGCCGTTGCTCCCCAAGGGCAGGAAGGCCGGCCGGCCACCTAGATGGAGCAAACGCCAGTTGATCGACGGGATCCGCTGGCGGACCAGGACGGGGGCACCGTGGCGGGACGTACCCGCACGCTACGGCCCATGGCAGACGGTGTATGGGCTGTTTCGGCGCTGGCAGCGTGACGGCACCTGGCAGCGGATCCTCACCGCCCTGCAGGCTCAGGCCGACGCCAAGGGGCTCATCACCTGGCAGGTCAGCGTGGACACCACCATCACCCGCGCCCACCAGCACGCCGCTGGCGCCCGCAAAGGGGGGAGCGGCAACGCGAAGAACCAGGCGGAGTCGACATCGAGCCAGCCGACCACGCGCTCGGGCGCTCCCGGGGTGGGCTGAGCTGCAAGCTCCACCTGGCGGTCGAGCAGGGCCAGCGGCCCTTGTCGATCGTGGTCACCAACTTCTGGCCACGATCCGCCATACCCACCCGCAGGTCGCGATCGTCGACATCAAGATGCCGCCCACCCACACCGACGAGGGGCTGGTGGCCGCCGAGGAGATCCGCCGCCTTAACCCTTCGGTGGGCGTGCTCGTCCTCTCCCACTACCTGGAGTCGCGCTACGCCATGCGCCTGCTTCAACAGCACCCCGAACGGGTCGGGTACCTGCTCAAGGAACGCATCTCCGACATCGCGGTGCTCACCGATGCCATCCGACGCGTGGCCGAGGGCGAGTGCGTCATCGACCCCACCATCGTGGCGCGGCTCATGGCCCGCCAGCGTGACCGCGGCCCGCTCACCCAGCTCACCGACCGCGAGCGGGAGGTGCTCGCCCTGATGGCCGAGGGGCAATCCAACCAGGGCATCTGCGACAAGCTGGTCCTTAGCCCCAAGACCGTGGAGGCCCACGTCAGCCAGATCTTCTCCAAGCTCGGGCTCCGCGGGGTACCCGGCTACCACCGCCGCGTTCTCGCCGTGCTTACCTTCCTGCGCACCTCATGACACCACTACGCCACTTCGAAGCATGGCGAAGAGAGCACTTAACTGAACGTCAGGAGAGCACTTAACTGGCTCTTCGTCATGAAGCGTGGGGTGGTGCCCTGCTGAGGGTGGCGTAGGAGCCGCCAGAACAGCACCTGGGACCTCGCATAGCTTGCGGATGCTTGACGTCTGCAAGAAGGAGGCCCCAGGTGGGTCAACACCGTAGTGCGTCAGCCTCCAGGCTGCTGGACCTGGACGGATTCGAGGTCACCGCCGCCGAGGTCACAGACGACGAATGGCGGCTGGCGGTCCAGACCACCGCCACCACGGTGGGGTGTGCGGCCTGCGGCAGCCAAGCCCGACTCCATGCTCGCCGCACGGTGCGGGTGCGAGACCTGCCGATCGGCGGCCGGCCGGTGGTGCTGGCCTGGCGCAAACGCATCTGGCGTTGTGTCGAGCCGGCGTGTGCGGTCCGGACCTGGACCGAACAGCAGGCCGCGATCCGACCGCGGGCGCTGCTGACCGAGCGGGCCCGGGCCGAGGCCTGCCGGCGGGTCGGCACCGACGCCCACGCGGTCGCCGCGGTCGCCCGAGACCTCGGGGTCGGCTGGGCGACGGTGATGCGGGCGGTGGCCGATCACGGCCAGCCGCTGGTGGACGACCCGGCTCGCCTGAACGGAGTCGCTGCGCTCGGGCTGGACGAGACCAGCTTCCTCAAGGCCACTCGAGTCGCCCCGACCAGGTGGGTCACCGGCCTGGTCGACCTGGAGGGTGGTCGGCTGCTGGAGGTGGTGGCCGACCGCACCAAGGCCGCCGTGGCCGGCTGGCTTGGCGCCCGACCCCGTGACTGGCTGGCCCAGATCGGCACGGTCGCGCTGGACCCCTGGCGCGGCTACGCCAACGCCCTGGTCGCCCCACTGAGCCATGCCACCGTGGTGGTGGACCACTTCCATGCCGTCAAGCTGGCCAACACGATGGTGGATCAGGTCCGCCGACGGACCCAGCAGAGCACCCTTGGGCATCGGGGCCGCAAGCGTGACCCGCTGTACCGCATCCGCAAGCTGCTCCTCACGGCTGCCGAGCAGCTCACCGATCGGGGACGAGCGCGGCTGCGGGCCGGCCTGGCCGCCGGGGATCCGACCGGCGAGGTCGTCGCGGCCTGGCAGGGCAAAGAGCTGCTCCGAGCCGTCTACGCCGCCGACGGCATGCTCGCCGCCCGCGCCGCCCTGGATCGCTTCTACCGCTGGGTAGACGGCGTCGAGGTGATGGAACTGACGCGGCTTGCTCGCACCGTTGGGGCCTGGCAGACCGAGATCCTCGCCTGGCATGCCACAGGCGGCTGCTCGAACGGGCCCACCGAGGCCGTCAACCTGCTCATCAAGAAGGTGAAGCGGGTCGGGCACGGCTTCCCAACTTCGCCAACTACCGCCTACGGCTGCTGCTCCACTGCGGGGTGGCATGGCAGACTCACCGGACCGCAAGCCTGCGAGGCCGCGCACCACGCTTGGTGGCGTAGAGCCGCATATTGGCTTCAGAATGATACTTGGCGAGTCGCTGATACAGCACTCCGACGCTGTTTATAGGCATTGGCGGTTCGGCATATTACCGCGAACGGTCCGGCGGGCGAGTCGAAACCTAATCAGAAAACTCAAGTTGATGGCCCAGGCTGATTCTGCCGAGTTAGCGGCCAGAATGAACGACAACCGCCCCCGACCGGGGTCGATTGTCGCCCGGTCAGGGACGCTCTTTCGCCGCACGTTCCAGCGCTAGGCGACGATCCTCTTCTCTCGCTGTTCTACCCTGATCGTCCACCGGGTCGAGCCAGCCGTCGCGCAGGATTTGGCGGACCACCGTGAAGATGTACCCTTCAAGGATACCGGCCCAGTCAGTTGATTCGTCGAGGAAGTGCTCTTTGTAGAAGTCCTCGTCTAAGTCGTCCAGCCGGCAACTGAAATAGATGTCCTGTAGGAGAGCAGCCACCAGCTTGCCGTCATTTTGTCGATACACTCTTTCGGCGGCGTGAACAATAGCGTTGGCATTGCCGTCGTTGTGCTGAGGTTGTGACCAGAAGAGGTCATAAACCTGCTGCACGAAACCGGGAAGGACCACTCCGAGCACGATCATCAGACCTCTGCCCTTTCAGTGGGACGGTGGAATCAGCGAGAATTCGCAGAACCTATTAACCACCGAAATGGCATGGAATTCAAGTATTACCGTAACGGGTTACTCGTTGTCGTGGCGATCTTTTTCCGCCAGCCCGAGACTGATAGCGGCATGCAGGAGCATTAGGGCCTCAACCGCAGCGGACGCAGAATCATGCTCCGCATCGCCAGCCGATTGAAGTAGTGCCAGCTGGCCTGCCAGGTTTGTTGGCAGAGGCGGGAGGCATTGAGGGAAGTCTTGGCATAATGCGCCGCAGCTGAAGTTATCCGGGAGCTTGCAACCGGTATGAGGGCAGCGCTTGAGAGACAGCTTAGGGCCGGCCGTCGAACGGTGGCGGGATGTAGGCGTCAGTATGCGGCATGTTGCTCTGATCCCTGAGCTGCCGAATGATCCGAGCCACCGCCCGGATTTCAACGAGAACGAAAAAAACTAGACCGAGCAGACAGGCGAAGGCGACGAGAATGAGGATCGCCTGTCCAAGAATACCGATTGTGGCGTCCATTACTGCCTCCGATATGAAGAGGGAGGGGACAGCCGCTTCTCCCCGGCCATCCCCTCCCCCCGGCTAGATTCGGCTACTTCCCCGTAGTCGAAGCTAGGCAGCCGGCAGGTCGGCTCCTGCCTCCATGGCGATCAGCTCTCGCCCCTTGTCCGTGATGACCATGCCCATGGGCGTCCGCTCGCAGATGTAGAGCGCCCAGGGCGTATGCAGGGCTATCAGCCGGCCGCAGCCCTCGGCCCAGCATCGGCCAAACAGCCGATAGCGTGGCCAGTGCCAGATGCCCAGCAACTGCTCTCGCAGTGTCAGCGTTGGTTTCACCTCCTCGGCGGGTTGATGGGCCGGGCGGTCAAACACTTCTCCGCTTCGAGGGAAGGAGGGTGCAGACTCCCGGCCCTTGAGAGATCAGCCCACGAGACCCGTGCATCACCTCCTTGGCCGTGGGCCGCCCGGTCCGACTCCCCGCTGGCCGGATACCGGGCGGCCTCACGCTCTCATGCAGAGAGGTGAATAGTCGTACAACTGCATGCCCCTCCTGTCAACCCTCGACTCTTGACCTTCACCGGGAGTACGTGGACGATATGCACTCAGCTGACTAGGAGGTTGCCCGCATGAAGCTGAAGCGTCTGAGCGGTGGTTGCTTCGATGGAACTTGCCCGACCGTCTATGAGACCGACCGAGGCACCATCGTTGTCCAAGGGTGGACGGTGAAGGATGCGGACGTAGCTCCACCCGAGGGTGAAGCCCTGGTCGAAATTCCACGAGAGCTGCTGAAGCAGATCGATGTCTGACCTGGCTCAGCTTCTTGGCTCCTTCCGGTCGAGCGCCTTCCGGCTGGAAACGCTCCAGGTGTATAGCGTACCGCAGGAAGCCGAGGTGATTGCCGCCTTTAGGCGCGGAGAAGCGGTCAAGCCGCCGGATAATCATCCGTGGCTCAAGCGTGTACGCGAGGCGACAATTACTGGACGGCAAATGCAACGGGTCCGCATCGTTAGCTACCCGCTGACGGAGTACGTTCGATTCGAGATGTCACTTTACCCGCACAGCGTAGCATCAGGTGAGGACATCCGAATCGCGGAGGCCTGCCCCGAGCTGGAGACGTGCAATCGTGATTTCTGGCTGTTTGATGACAGCATCGCGGTCGTCCTGGAGTACGACAGCGAGGGACGCTTCTTGGGAGCCGAGGCAACCGAGCATGTTGCAACGTACCGGCAGCAGCGGGACCTTGCCCTCTCACGCTCAATGGAGCTGAGTGCCTACACCGCGAGAGCAGCTCGGGGCTAAGCTACGCGACCTGCGCCGACGGGCAGGTCTCTCAGGCGACCAACTGGCCGCTCAAGCTGGGCTTTCTCAGTCCAAGGTCAGCCGGATCGAGACTGGTCGGTCGCTGCCGTCCGCCTCGGAACTGGAAGTGTGGGGCCGGCTGACCAGCGCTTCACATGAGGAGCTGCAAGAACTGGCCGCCTCAGTGCAAGACGTCCTGTCGAGCACCGAGCAGGCCACAAGCTGGCGCATCCTGCACCGGCTAGGCCTCACTGAGAAGCAGCGAGAGATTGCGGAGTTGGAACGGCTGGCGACCAGGCTACAAGTCTTTCAGCCGGTGATGGTTCCCGGCCTTCTGCAAATCGCGGACTACGCCAGGCGCGTCATGAGCATGGGCTACATCGTTGCCGAGAGCGACATTGCCCGTGCTGTGGCGACGCGAATAGACCGCCAAACCATCCTCTACGACACTGGCAAGTCGTTTGAGTTTGTCATCACTGAAGGAGCGTTGCGGTGGCGGCCCGGTCCACCTGAACTTATGCGTCCGCAACTTGACCGCCTAGTGTCGGTTGCATCCATGCCAAACATCAGCCTGTCGGTCTGTCCGCTGGGCGAGGCCTCAATGCCCTTCCTCCACCCGTTCGTCATCTTCGAGATGGAGCGGGAGACGCTGGTGACAGCAGAGACCTACACGTCGGAGCTGCAAGTCAGGGAGGCCCACGACCTGGAGCGCTACCGCCAGGTGTGGAGCGCTCTGAGTGCCACTGCGAAGACCGGCGATGAGGCGCTTGAGATGATCCGAGGGATAGCCGGGGGTGCGTGATAGCGTCCGGCCATGCGGTTCTACGCAGACCTCCACATCCACTCGAAGTACTCACGAGCCTGTAGCCAAGAGCTGGATGTGCCCGGCATCGCCCGGTCGGCGCTGTGGCATGGATTGACAGTCGTGGGCACCGGAGACTTTACCCACCCCCAGTGGTTCGAAGAGCTGACCTCCACCCTGGTGCGGGCCGAGCCGGGGTTGTTCCGGCTCCGGGAGGACCTGGAGCGGGCCGTGGAGGCGCGGCTGCCGGCGAGCTGCCGGGGGCCGGCGCGGTTCATGCTGACGGTGGAGATCTCGACCATCTACAAGAAGGCCGAGCGGACCCGCAAGGTGCACCACCTGCTGTACATGCCCGACCTGGCCTCGGCGGGGCGGTGCCGGGCGGCGCTGGCCCGGATCGGGAACGTCGCCTCGGACGGGCGGCCGATCCTGGGGCTGGACTCGCGCGACCTGCTGGAGATCACCCTGGAGGCCGGCGAGGGGGCCTACCTGGTGCCGGCCCACTGCTGGACGCCGTGGTTCGCGGTGCTCGGGTCCAAGTCGGGCTTCGACCGGGTCGAGGACTGCTACGGCGACCTGGCCGGGCACATCTTCGCGGTCGAGACTGGCCTGTCGGCCGACCCGGCGATGTGCTGGCGGGTGTCGGGGCTGGACCGCTACCGGCTGGTCAGCAACTCCGACGCCCACAGCCCGCCGGCCCTGGGGCGGGAGGCGACGGTGCTGGACACCGACCTGGACTACTGGGCGATCCGCCGGGCCCTGGAGACCGGGGACGGGTTCTGTGGCACGGTCGAGTTCTTCCCCGAGGAGGGCAAGTACCACGTCGACGGGCACCGCAAGTGCGGCGTCCGCATGGAGCCGGCCGAGACCCGGCGCAGGGGCGGGCGCTGCCCGGTCTGCGGCAAGCCGCCCACGGTGGGGGTGCTGCACCGGGTGGAGGAGCTGGCCGACCGCCCCGAGGGCACCCGCCCGCCCGGGGCGGCCGGGTTCCGCAACCTGATCCAGCTCCCCGAGCTGGTCGGCGAGGTCCTCGGCGTCGGCCCCAAGAGCAAGGCCGTCACCGCCGTGGTCGACGGCCTGGTCGACCGCCTGGGCCCGGAGCTCGACATCCTCGAGCGGGTCCCGGTCACCGACGTCGCCAGGTCCGGCCCACCCCTCCTCGGCGAGGCCATCGACCGCGTCCGCCGCGGCGCCGTCATCCGCGACCCCGGCTACGACGGCGAGTACGGCAGCATCCGCGCCTTCGCCCCCGAGGAGCTCCGCCGCTCTCCGATGACGGCCACGTTGTTCGAGCCCACCCCGGTCCTCCCGACCCCGGGCACGCCGGACCCTCACCCGGTGGTCCCGGGGCCCCCGATCCGGGAGGGTAGCCCAACCGCGGAACGGGGGGCGCCGGCTGTCCACACCCCCCCAGCCCACACCCCCCCGGCCCACCCCGTCCCCGCCGGGGTCCTCGGGGGGCTGGACCCGGAGCAGCGGGTGGCGGCGGGGGCCGAGGCGGGGCCGTTGCTGGTGGTGGCGGGGCCGGGGACGGGAAAGACGCGGACGCTGACCCACCGGCTGGCCTACCTGATCGAAGAGCGGGGGATGGCGGCGGAGCGGTGCCTGGCGATCAGCTTCACCCGGCGGGCGTGTGGGGAGCTGCGGGAGCGGCTGGACGCGCTCGTCCCCGGGCAGGCGGGGCAGGTGCTGGTGACGACCTTCCACGGGCTGGGGCTGCGGATCCTGCGCGAGCAGCACGAGGCGGTGGGGCTGGGGCCCGGGTTCCGGGTCGCCGACGACGTCGAGCGGCTGGAGCTGCTGGCCGAGGTGCTGGGCTGCCCGGAGCGGGAGGCGCGGCGGCTGCTGCCCGAGCTGCTGCGGCGCAGGCGGGCCCGGGCCGCGCGCTGGCCCGACCTGGACCCCGAGCCGTCCGAGGTCGCGGGGCCCCTGGCCCGCTACGAGGCGGCGCTGCGCAAGCAGGACCTGGTCGACCTGGACGACCTGCTGGCCCTGCCGGTGACCCTGCTGGCCGGCGACCCCGCCCTGGCCGCCCGCTACCGGGAGCGGTTCGGGTTCGTGGCCGTGGACGAGTACCAGGACGTCGACGACCTCCAGTACCGGCTGCTGCGCCTGCTCACCACCCCCGACGCCAACCTGTGCGTGATCGGCGACCCCGACCAGGCGATCTACGGCTTCCGGGGCTCGCAAGTCGGCTTCTTCCTCCGCTTCACCCAGGACTTCCCGGCCGCCACCACCGTGCGGCTGACCCGCAACTACCGCTCCAGCCCGGCCATCGTGGCCGGGGCGCTCCAGGCCATCGCCCCCTCGACCCTGGTCCCGGGCCGGGAGCTGGCCGCCATGGCCGGGGAGGCGTCCCCGACCCGGATCACCGTCCACCAGGCGGCCAGCGACCTCGCCGAGGCCGAGTTCGTCGCCCAGACGATCGACCGGCTGCTGGGCGGCGCCTCGTTCCTGTCGCTGGACAGCGGCCGGGCCGACGGCGGGGCCGAGCACGGGCTGTCGTTCGCGGACATCGCCGTGCTGTACCGCACCGACGCCCAGTCGGGGCCGCTGGCCGAGGCCCTGGGCCGGGCCGGCATGCCGTTCCAGAAGCGCTCGCACGACCGCCTGCTCGACCGCCCGGCGGTGCGGGCCCTGGTCCGCGCCCTCCGCGACCCCGGGCCGGACCGCGGCCGCCCCCTGGCCGCCCGCCTCGCCGCCGCGGCCTCGGCCGCGCCCGGGACCGACGCCACCGAGGCCCTGGAGCTGGTCGCCCCCCTGGCCGAGCGGTGCGGCGACGACCTGGACCGGTTCCTGGCCGAGCTGGCCCTGGGCGACGAGGTCGACACCTGGGACCCGCGGGCGGACCGGGTGTCGCTGCTGACCCTGCACGCCGCCAAGGGCCTGGAGTTCCCGGTGGTGTTCCTGGTCGGCTGCGAGGACGGGCTGCTGCCGCTGCGCTTCGGCCCGGCGCCGTCAACCGCCGAGCTGGCCGAGGAGCGGCGGCTGTTCTTCGTGGGCATGACCCGCGCCCGCTCGCGCCTGTTCCTGAGCCACGCCCGCCGAAGGTCCTGGCGGGGCTCGGTCCGCGAGGCCGAGCCGTCCCCGTTCCTGGCCGACCTGGAGGCGGCCCTGCTGGAGCACGGCCGCTCCCCCGCCCGCCGCCGGCCCGAGCCGACCCCCGGCGACCAGCTCTCGCTGCTGTAGCCGAGCCCCGGGGGCTCAGGCGGGCCGGGTGAGGTCCAGCTCCAGCCAGCCCGCCAGGTCCTTGACCTCGTCCTCCACGGCGGCGGTCATGGTCGGATCGAAGGGCACATCCTGGTGGACCGCGTTGACCCGCAGCATCCCGGCGTCGCGGTCGGCGGTGGCGTCGAGCTTCCCGACCAGCCGGTCGCCGTACAGGATCGGGAGGGCGAAGTACCCCCAGCGGCGCTTGGCGGCGGGCTTGTACATCTCCAGCTGGTAGTCGAAGTCGAACAGCTCGACCGCGCGCCTGCGGTCGTGGAGCAGCCGGTCGAAGGGGGACAGGAGCGCCGCACGCCCCGAGAAGGGCTGGCCCAGCAGGGCGGGGTCCACGCGCCAGGCGCCCTTGACGCCCTCGACCACGGCCGGCTCGCCGGCCTCGCCCACGTCCACCGGCTCGACCGGGCATTCCGGTCCCCGGGCGCGGGCGATGCCGAGCGCCCGCAGCCGCCGCTCGTCGCGGATGCGGCGCGCCTCGTCGGCGGGGACCACCGGGTCGTCGGGGTAGACCCGTGTCGCCAGGTCCCACAGCCGGTCGCCGCCCCTCCGCCCGGCGATCGCGACCTCGCCGCGGAGCACCATGAACCCCAGCAGCTGGGTGACGTTGCGGTTGTTGGTCCACCCGCTGGAGCGCCACGGCACCTCGCAGGTGTTGGGAAGCTCCCGCGACGCCATAGGCCCCGAGGCGCCGAGCCGGTCGAGGATGTCCCGACGGCAGGCGTCGTTGGCCCGGACCCAGTCGCGCTGGGACGCCCGCCAGCCGGGCTGCTGCCCGCGCTCGGCCCGCTCCCAGCCGGCCATGTCGGCGCGGTAGAGGGCGAGGTCCTCGGCGGGCCGGATCATCGCCCGCAGCTCGAGCAGCGCCCGGTCGTCAAGGGCGGTGTCCAGCTCGGCCGGCGAGTACGACGACCCGAGGCGGCTCCAGGCCACGAGGTCGGCGTTCGGGGCGATGGCGGCGGTCGGGTCGATCTGGAGCAGCGTCAGGCGGCGCACCACCTCCAGCAGCCCGGTCGGCGGCCGGCTGTCCAGGAGCTGCGCCCGCACGGCGATGCGGCGCGCGTCGGCGCGGGAGAGCTGGTGGACGGCCACGGCTCGATGGTATGGGAGGGCTGTGATCGGCGGCCAGCTCAGCGTCCGGCGGGGGCCGGGCGGCCCACGCGCGACTCGACCAGCTTGAACTTGCCGGCGGTGTCGCGCTCGTCCTGGAGGCTGTCGCGCAGCTCGACCTGGACGGCGGGGTCGGCCACGCCCTGGGCGGCCAGCTTCTCGGTCAGGCGGGCCGTCATCAGCTGGACCGTCGGGTCTCCGGCGGCGTCGGGTCGCAGGGCCGCCCGGACGTGCAGGCCGTCCTGGTCGTGGACCACCTTGTACTGGGCCAGGCCGGGGATGCCGGCCAGGGCCCCGCGCAGGGCCAGGGGGTGCACGGCCACGGTGCCGCCGGCGGCCGCGGGCAGGTGGAGGATGTCGTCGTTGCGGCCCTCGATCCCGCGCAGCAGCCGGAACGGCCGGCCGCAGGGGCAGGGCTCGGCGGCCATGGCGACCATGTCCGAGATCTCGTAGCGGAGCAGCGGCTGGGTCCGGTTGACCAGGTTGGTGACCAGCAGCTTGTGGCCGAGCTGGCCGTCGGGGACGGGTCGGTCGCGCTCGTCGACCACCTCGACGATGGCCTGGTCCTCGAACAGGTGGATGCCGGTGTGCCGGTCGCAGTGGGAGCCGAGGATGCCGGCCTCGGTCATGGCGTACAGCTCGAACGAGCTGGTCCCCCAGGCGGCCCGGATGGCCTCGCGCAGCTCGTCGGTGTGGGTCTCGCCCGAGCTGGCGATGGCCGTCGGGTGGATCCGCAGCCGGCCGTCGAGCTGCTCGGCCGCCAGCAGCCCCAGCACCGACCCGTAGGCGTAGAGGAACTCCGGCTGGTGCCGGTTCAGGGCCTCGACCATGGCCGCCGGCGGCATCGCCGCCTCCAGCCGCAGGACCCGGTACAGCCCGACGTCGATGCTGGCCGCCATGCGGTAGGTCATGTGCAGGGGCCGGGCGGCGGCCACCGAGGCGATCCGCAGCCGCCGCGGCAGCCGCGGCTTGAGGCCGACGTAGTGGTTCCAGCGGAAGAAGCCGGCCAGGTACTGGCGCCACTCGGCCCGGTCGGCCACGAACACCCCCTTGCGGCCGGTGCTGCCGCCGGTGGCCATGGCCCGGTAGCGGCCCAGCAGCAGCTCGTCGCGGGCCAGGCCGTCCAGGTGGGCCTCGACCGCGGCCAGGCTGAGCCGCCGGTCGCAGACCAGGTCGTCGAAGCGCTCCATCACCGTGGCCTTGTCGACCACCGGCAGCCGGCCCAGCTCGACCGGGTCGCCGGGGTCGAGGCCGGCGTAGCGCTCGCGGTACAAGGGCGAGCCGGCGGTGGCATGGCGCACGAGCTCGGCCAGCCGCCGGCGCTGGAGGGCCTGGAGCTGCTCGGTGGCCCAGGTGTCGTGGGCGATCAGCTCGCGGGCCAGGCGCATCGCCCCGGCGATGTCGGCCAGCCGCTTGAGCTGATGGGTCGGTGCCATGTCAGGACCTCCGTTCCGCCGCCGGCCCGTCGGCGGCCGCGCCTCGCAGGAAGGAGATGGCCATGGTGGACAGCAGGCCGTCGGGCACCCGGTCGGGGTCGGCCAGCCGCTCCAGGGCGACGCCGTTGCCCATGGCCACCACCGCCCGGGCCAGCACCTCCGGGGCCAGCGGGAGGGTGAGGCCGAGGCGGGCGTAGTCGGCCTCGATGAGGCCGGCGTAGGCCTGGACCAGCCGCTCGTGGCGGGCGGCGAACTCGCGCCGCAGGCGCTCGTCGCGGGCGGCGTGCGACCAGAACTCGACCACCAGCGGGAACCACTCGCGCTCGCGCTCCAGCAGGGCCATGCGCCGGCCGGCCAGCAGCTCGGCATGGGCCGGCAGCGGCTGGTCGAGGCGGGCCACCTGGGCGACCTCGGCCACGAGCTGGTCGATGCGCTCGTCCAGGATGGCCAGGAACAGGTCGGCCTTGCTGCCGAAGCGGGAGTAGACGGCGCCGATGGTGAAGCCGGCCTCCTCGGCCACCAGCTCCAGCGAGGCCGCGTGGAACCCGCGGCGCAGGAACAGCTGCCGGGCCGAGGCCATCAGCTCGGCCCTGGTCTGGGCGCTCCGCTCGGCTCGGGACAGCCGCTGCTTCGTCATAGTGAGGCTATTGTAATAGCCTCACTATCGAAGTCAAGGGGCAGTGGTGGTCGTCTCGGTGTCGCCCCACTCCCAGGGGAACACCCGCCTGCCGGCGGTACCGCCCTGGTTGGCGAGGATGGTGCCCAGCAGCACGAACACCATGATCACGGCGGCAAACACGACGATCGCCAGCTGCAGGCGGATCGAGCGCATGATCTCGGCCTTGTCGGCCCGCTCCCGCGATCCGGCCCGGTGGCCGGTCGCCTTCCACAGCTCCCGCGGGGTCACGGCCGCGTACACCCTGCCCAGCCGGCGCTTGAGCTCCTCGCGGTCGAACTCACCGGCCGCGTAGGCCTCGTGCAGCAGCCGGTCGGCGTCGTGCTTGTCCTGCAAGCTGATGAGCTTCTGGTCGTCGTCCTCGCTGGCGACGGGATCGCGCCGCTTGCTCATGGCTACCTCCAGGCGATGGCCGGCGTCACGATCATGCCCCGCCGGGGCCATCCTGCCAACCGGCATACTGCGTGGCGTGAACCAGCATTGGCAGCCCGGCGGGACCGGCCGGGGCCGGGTGGTCCTGCTGCACGGGATGATGTCGACCGCCGCCACCTGGTGGCGGATCGGCCCGGCCCTGGCCGAGCGGGGCTGGGTGGTCGACGCCCTCGACCTGCCGGGCCACGGCGACTGGCCGCGGTCGGCCCGCCCGCTGGACCTGGACATGCTGGTCGACGGGGTCGCCGGCGGCCTCGGGGGGCCGGTCGACCTGCTGGTCGGGCACAGCCTGGGCGGGGCCACGGCCGTGGCCCTGGCCGGCCGGCGGCCCGCGGCGGCCCGGGCCGTGGTCCTGGAGGACCCGCCCAGCGGGCCGGGCGGCGCCGCCCGGGCGGCCCTGGCCGACGGGGTCGAGGCCGACGCCCGGCTGGTCCGCCGCGACCGCGCCCGGCTGGTCCGCCGGGAGCGGGCGGCCAACCCGACCTGGGCCGACGAGGACGTGGAGCACTCGGTGGACGGCATCGCCGCCGCCGACTGGGAGGCGATGGCGGCCGGCCTCCGCGGCGAGCTGGCCTGGGACCTGCCGGCCATGGTGGCCGCGGTCCGGGTGCCGCTGCTGGTCATGGCCGCCCCGGGCGGCCGGGGGATGGAGGCCGGCGGCAGCGCCCTCCAGGGGCCGGTCCGCGAGGCCGTGCGGGCCCAGCTCCCGCCCGACCGGTTCGTGGCCCTCGACGGCGGCCACTGCCTGCACCGCGACCTCCCCGATCGCTGGCTGGCCGTGGTCGGCGAGTTCGCCGACGCGGTCCTGGCCCCCGCCCCCTAGCGCCGGGGCCAGGGCGCGCGCGGGCCGGGCCGACGCGCGACGATGCGCGTCTCGTCCCCGCTGGAAAGGGCATCGCATGGCCAAGCGCACCAAGGCCGCCGCGCGGGTGTCGGACCTGCTGCGGGTCCCGGCCGGCCCGGTCGACCTGAGCGCGCTCGACACCCGCTCAACCCCCGGCTTCGACGGCGCCAAGGCGGCCGGCAAGGCCGAGCTGACCGCCCTCGGCGCGCGCCTCTCCGACCTCCAGGAGCGCCTCCACGCCGAGGGGGTCAAGGGCGGCTCGCGCAGCCTGCTGCTGGTCCTCCAGGGCCTGGACACCTCGGGCAAGGGCGGCGTGCTCCGCCACGTCATCGGCCAGGTCGACCCCCAGGGCTGCGAGATCGCCTCGTTCAAGGCGCCGACCAGGGAGGAGCTGGCCCACGACTTCCTGTGGCGGATCCGCAAGCGGCTGCCCGGGCCGGGCAAGCTGGGCGTGTTGGACCGCTCCCACTACGAGGACGTGCTGGTGGTCCGGGTCCACGACCTGGTCCCGAGGTCGACCTGGGGCCGGCGCTACGCCGCCATCAACCGCTTCGAGGCCGGGCTGGTCGAGCGCGACATCCGCGTGGTCAAGGTGTTCCTGCACATCTCCAAGGAGGAGCAGCGCCAGCGACTGCTGGCCCGGCTCGACGACCCGACCAAGCACTGGAAGTTCAACCCCCGCGACGTCGACGAGCGCGCCTTCTGGCCCGACTACCAGCAGGCCTATGCGGCCGCCGTGGAGCGCTGCAACACCGACCTGGCGCCCTGGTACCGGGTCCCGGCCGACCGCAAGTGGTACCGCGACTGGGCGATCGCCCGGCTGCTGGTCGAGCAGCTCGAGGACATGAAGCTGACCTGGCCCAAGGCGGACTTCGACGCCGAGGAGCAGCGGGCCCGGCTCCTGGCCGACGCCTGACCCCGGCGGCGGCGGTCAGTCGTCGACGCCGAGCAGGACCTCGGTGGCCTTGATGAACACGGTGACGGGCTGGCCCTGGGCGAGGCCGAGACGCTCGGCGGAGCCGCGGGTGATCGCCGAGACGATCTGCTGGCCGTCCACGTCGACGGTGACCTCGGCCATGACGGCGCCCAGCTCGACGCTGGTGACGGTGCCGGTGAGCTGGTTGCGGGCGCTGAGCTTCACGCTGTCCTCCCTGGCTTGGTCGCTTGCGGGCACGCGCATGCTAGCCGGGTCCAGGCCGACGCCCCGGAGGCCCCGGCGGGTGGGACGGACGAGGGGGTCGGCGGCGACGTCGTGCCGCTGGTACCAGCCGCCGCGGACCTGGTCCAGCCAGGCGCTGCCGGGGGTGTAGCCGGGCACGTCCAGGTGGGGCTTGAACGGCTTGATGTCGAGCACGGGGGTGCCGTCGAGCAGGTCGACCCCGGCGAAGTCGACGGTGTTGCCGTGGACGGCCACGACCCGGACCAGGCTGAGGGCCAGGTAGTTGGGGCGGACGGGGGCGCGGGTGGCGAACACCCCGACCCGCTGGCCGAGGTGCTGGAGCAGGAACGGGACCGGCCGGAGCCGGTCGCCGGTGAACGGCCGGGCGCCGCCACCGTCGGCCTGCCAGGCCCGGTCGAGGAAGCAGACCAGGTGGGCGTAGTCGAAGCCCTCCAGGCCGTCCAGCCCGCCGGCGTACTGGTCGAGGACGACCAGGCGGCCGGGCTCGTCGGGGTTGCGGGTGGCCTGGATGGGGGTGTCCTCCAGCCGCCGGTGGGCGGTGCGGACGTGCCCGATCGGCCGCAGCTCGATCCGGTCCAGCGGTGGGCCTGCTGCCGGTGCCATGGGCGGTCTCCTGGTTCGGTCAGGCGGGGTAGACAGTGACCTCGGTGGCCTTGACGCTGGCCCAGACCGGGCCGCCGTCGGCCAGGCGGAGCTCGCTGGCGGCGGCCGGGGTGACCTCGGCCACGACCGGGACCGGGCCGGCCACGCGCACCCGGACCCGGTCGCCGACCACGTCGAGGGTATCGGCGGTGCCGGCCCAGACGTTGCGGGGGGTGCCCTCGGGACGGTGGCGGTGCAACGCCACGGCGTGGGGGTGGACGGCCGCGTACACCTCGCCGTCGTGGTCGCCGGCGGTGACCAGGACGGCGCCCCCGCCCAGCTCGACCGTGGGCCCGGCGGCCCGGCCCCGGAACAGGTTGACCCCGACCAGCTCGGCCACGTACCGGGAGCGGGGCCGGGCGCTGACCTCGGCCGGGCCGCCGGTCTGGGTGACCCGGCCGCCCTCCAGGACGACCAGCCGGTCGGCCAGGGCCATGGCCTCCAGCGGGTCGTGGGTGACCAGCAGCCGGGTGCCGTCGAAGGAGGCCAGGTGGCGGCGCAGGTCGCGGCGGACCTCGGTGCGGGTGGCGGCGTCCAGGGCGGCCAGGGGCTCGTCCAGCAGCAGCAGCCGGGGGTCCGAGACCATGGCCCTGGCCAGGGCGACCCGCTGGGCCTGGCCGCCGGACAGGGCCCGCGGCCGGGCGCCGGCTTGGCCGGCCAGGCCGACCCGCTCCAGCCAGGCGGCGGCCCGGCGGCGGGCCTCGTCCCGGCCGACGCCGCGGGCGCGGAGCCCGAAGGCCACGTTCTCCAGGGCCGACAGGTGCGGGAAGAGCAGGTAGTCCTGGAACACGAAGCCGACCGGCCGCCGCTCGGTCGGCACCCAGGCGCCGGTCGCGGCGTCCTCCAGCACCTGCCCGTCCAGTGTCACCCGGCCGTGGTCGAGGGCCAGCAGCCCGGCCAGGGCGCGCAGCAGGCTGGTCTTGCCGGCGCCGTTGGGCCCCAGCAGCACCACCAGCTCCCCGGTGGCCACGGCCAGCTCCACCTCCAGGGCAAGCCGCCCGAGCCGCAGCTCGACCCTGGCCTCCAGGCTCATGGGCCGCTCATGCGGTCGGGAACCAGCGGTCGCGCAGGGCGACCAGCACGACCAGGGACACCACCAGCAGGACCAGGCTGAGGGCGATGGCCGCCTCCAGGTCGGTCTCCAGGGCGATGTAGACGGCCAGGGGCATGGTCTGGGTGACCCCGGGCAGGTTGCCGGCGAAGGTGATGGTGGCCCCGAACTCGCCCAGCGCCCGCGCCCAGCACAGGGCGATCCCGGCGAACAGCGACGGCGCGATCAGGGGCAGGGTGACCCGCCGGAAGGTCAGCCAGCGGCCGGCCCCCAGGGTGGCGGCGGCGTCCTCGAAGCGCCGGTCCATGGCCCGCAGCCCGGCCTCGGTGCTGATGACCAGGAACGGCATGGCCACGAAGGCCTCGGCCAGGATGGCCCCGGCGGTGGTGAAGGGCAGGGTGATCCCGAACCATTGGTCGAGCCACTGGCCGGCCAGGCCGCGGCGCCCGAAGGCCAGCAGCAGGGCCACCCCGCCGACCACCGGCGGCAGCACCATCGGCAGGGTGGTCAGGGCCCTGACAAGGTTGCGCCCGGGGAACTCGACCCGGGCCAGCAGGAAGGCCAGGGGGACGCCGAGGACCACCGACACCGCCACCGCCCCCAGCGAGCAGACCAGCGACAGCCGCAGCGCCTCCAGCACCCGGGGGGTGGCCAGCTCCGCGGCGATGCTCCCCCACGGCGTCCGCCCGAGCAGGCCGAGCAGGGGCACGGCCAGGAACGCGACGGCGACGGCGGCCGGGACCGCGAACAGGGCCGGCACCCGGTTCCTGGCCGGGGCGGCGCTGGAGGGTGCCGCTCGGCGACCCCGGCGCCGAGCGGTGCCGCTCACGTGGTCGGCGGCGGCAGGAACCCGTACTCCTTGAGGGCCTGCTGGCCCTCGGCCGAGAGGACCAGGTCCATGAACGCCTGCGCCTGGTCCTGGGCCTGGCTCGCCTTGACGGTGGCGATCGGGTAGGTGGCGAGCACGTTCAGCTCCTCGGGGACGTCGACCCCCTCGACCTTGTCCCCGCCGGCGGTCACGTCGGTGACATAGACGATGCCGGCGTCGGCCTCACCCAGGGACACCTTGGTGATCACCGCCTTGACGTTGTCCTCCTCCGACACCGGCCTGACGGTCACGTCGGCCTTGCCCAGCGCCTCGGCCGCGTACTTGCCGGCCGGGACGTCGGGGGCGGCCAGGACCACCTTGAGATCGGGGTTGGCCAGGTCATCCAGGCCCTGGATGCTCTTGGGGTTGCCCTTCTCGACCACGATCTGGAGCTGGTTGCTGGCGAGGTTCTGGGGGGTGCCGACCAGGTCCTTGACCTTGTCCATGTTGGCGAGGTCGGCCGAGGCGAACACGTCGGCCGGGGCCGACTGCTGGATCTGGGTGGCCAGGGCCTGGCTCCCGGCGAAGTTGAAGGTCACCTTGGTCCCGCCGTTGGCGGCGGTGAACTGCTCCCCGATCCTGGTGAAGGCCGCGGTCAGCGACGCCGCCGCGAACACCTTGATCTCGCCCGGGGACGCGGCACCCGAGCTTCCGCCCGAGTCGTCCCCGCCGCCGCAGCCGGCGAGCGCCAGCGCCGCCACCGCCAGCAGCGCGGCCATGCGGGTCCGGGTTCTTCGCATGACGCCTCCTCTACTTCGCGCTCGACTCGCCCCGTGGCGGCGCCGGCAGCTCGATCACCACATTGGTCGCCTTGACCGCGGCCACGGCCAGCATCCCGGGAGCCAGGGCCAGCTCGTCGGCCGCCTCCCTGGTCATCAGCGACACCACCCGGTAGGGGCCGGCCTGGAGCTCCACCTTGGCCACGATCTCGTCCTTGACGACCCGGGTGACGATCCCCTGGAAGCGGTTGCGGGCCGACTGGGCGATCACCCCGTCCCGCTCCGGGAGGTGCCGCAGGCCGGTCATGAACTCGGCCAGGGCGGCCCCGTCGACCATCCGCTGGCCCCCCTCGGTCCGGTTCGCCCCCAGCCGGCCGCTGTCCACCCAGCGGCGGACGGTGTCCACGCTGACCCCGAGCAGCTCGGCCACCTGGCCGATCCGGTAGCTTGGCATTTACCAGTAATCTTAGCATCCGAACCGGCTTACGCTGGGATGGAAGCCGTCATCGGGCCGCAGTTGCGAGGACGGTGTTCCGGCCAGCGGCCGGCCGGTCAGACCCTCGCCGTGGGGTGGACCGACACGCCCAGGGTCAGGGTGACGACCCCGATGCCGGCCAGGGCCAGGAACGGGACCCGATAGGAGGCGACGGCGTCGTAGAGGGCGCCGGCCAGGACCGGGCCGGTGGCGGCCAGCAGGTAGCCGACGAGCAGGGCCATGCCGGAGAGGCGGGCGGCCGCGGCCGGGGTCGAGGCCAGCTTGACCAGCAGGGTCAGGGCGAGGGCGAACATGCCGCCGACGCCCAGGCCGAGCAGGGCCGCCCACAGCCAGGGGGCGGCCGTCGGGACCAGGCCGAGGGCGGCCAGCATGGCCGTGGTGGTGCCGACGCACACGGCGACCCAGGGACGGTGGTCGCCGGTGCGGTCGGCCAGGGCGGGGACGGCCAGGGCGGAGAAGATCTGGGTGAAGCTGAACAGCCCCAGCAGCAGCCCGGCCCGGCCGGCCGTCCAGCCGGCGTCCAGGTAGAGGGGGGACAGCCAGGTGAGGGCGGCGTAGTAGAGCAGGGACTGGGAGCCCATGTAGAGGGTGACCCGCCAGGCGACCCCGCTCCCCCACGGCAGCCGGATCCGGCCGGTGGACGGCTCGGCCGGCCCGGCCGGCAGGCGCCGGGTCACCGGCACCCAGGCGACCAGGGCGGCCACGGCCAGCAGCCCCCAGGCGGCGATGGCCACCGGCCAGTCGACCCCGAGGGCGTCCAGCAGCGGCACCGTGGCCGCCGCGGCCAGCATCGCCCCGGCGACCAGCCCGGCGGTGTAGAGCCCGGTGACCGCGCCCGGGCGGTCCGGGAACCAGGCCTTGACCACCCCGGGGAGCAGGACCCCGCCAAGGGCGATGCCGATCCCGGCGATCAGGGTCCCGCCGTACAGCGGGGCCACCGAGTCGCCCAGGCCGCGGGCCAGGGTGCCGGCGGCGACCAGGACCAGGGCCCAGGACACGGCCGCCTCCCGCCCGACCCGCCGGGCCAGGGCCGGCCCCACGGGGGCGAACAGCCCCATGCAGACCACCGGCAGGGCGGTGAGCAGCCCGGCCCCGGCGGCCGACAGCCCCAGGTCGGTCTGGATGGCGTCGAGCAGGGGGGGCACGGCGGCGATGGCCGGGCGCAGGTTGAGGGCGACCGCGACCACGGCCATCAGCAGCGGCCAGCCGGGCCGCCCGGCGGCCGGCCGGGCCCGGGTCGACGGCTGGGAGGCGGTCACCGGCCCGCCGTCAGCTGGCCCGGGTGGCCGCCCCGCTTGGCCTGCTGGATCTGGGCGTAGACGTGGCTGCGGAGCTGGGTGAAGCGGGGGTCGGAGCGGGTGGTGAGCTGGCCCCGCTCGTCGGGGAGATCGACCGCCAGGTCCTCCTGGACGACCGTGGGCGAGGAGGACAGCACCAGCACCGGCTGGCCCAGGCACACCGCCTCGTCGATGTCGTGGGTGATGAACACGATCGTCACCCCGGTGCGGCGCCACAGCGAGCGCACCAGGTCCTCCAGGTCGGCCCGGGTCTGGGCGTCGACGGCGGCGAACGGCTCGTCCATGAGCAGGACGTGGGGCTCGTACGCGACGGCGCGGGCGATGGCCACCCGCTGCTGCATCCCGCCCGACAGCTGCCAGGGGTAGGCGCCGTGGACGTCGCCGAGGCCGACCGCCTCCAGGGCCTCGCCGGTCAGCTCCTCGCGGCGGTCGCGGGCCAGCCTCCTGGCCCGCAGCGGCAGCTCGACGTTGGCCCGGACGGTCATCCACGGGACCAGGCTGCGCCCGTACTCCTGGAGCACCACCGCCATGTCGGGCGGGGGCCCGGCCACGCGGTCGCCCTGGAGCGGCACCTCGCCGGCGGTCGGCTCCAGCAGCCCGGCCACACACCGGAAGGCGAGCGACAGGGCCACCCCGAGCAGGCCCAGGAGCAGGATCCCGCTCCACATCTCCGGGATGGCGAAGCCTCGCTGGAACTGGACGATGGTGAAGCCGAGGCCGCTGGAGGCGGCGAACATCTCGCTAATCACCATCAGGATGATGCCGATCGACAGCGCCTGGCGCATCCCGGTGACGATCTGCGGGCTGGCCGACCGCAGCACCAGATGGCGCAGGCGGGCGGGCCCGCGGATGCCGTAGGCGCGGCAGGTGTCCTCCAGCAGCTCGTCGCGGCCCCGCACCCCCTCCACGGTGTTGAGCAGGATCGGCCACAGGCAGCCGGACACGATCACCAGCACCTTCATGGTGGTGCCGATCCCGGCGATGAGGATGAAGATCGGCACCGGGCCAGCAGGGCGAGGAGGAGGCCGCCGACCAGCAGCGCCCGGCGCGCCGCCGCCGCGGCCAGCCAGCAGCAGCTTGGATCGCAGGTCGGTGCCGAACAGCGGCCCGGCCAGCGGGATCAGGGCCA
>Ga0307415_100000309_pt1 | contig 21156 bp, 18 predicted proteins | sample DK1Cmetagenome_FD_204524 | JGI IMG/M metagenome (GOLD analysis project Ga0307415, IMG submission 204524) | Maize rhizosphere microbial communities from greenhouse at UC Davis, California, United States - DK15-C-2 | ecosystem: Host-associated > Plants > Roots > Rhizosphere > Soil | place: USA...
TCCAAGTGACCGCGCGATCCTCGTACGCCTCGAAGCTGATCGTCGCCGCCTCTGACGGGAAACCGGCATGGCGGAACTCGTCCGCGAGCCCGCGGCGCGGCTCATTGGTGACTCTGTCCTCGACCTGTAGCCCGCCCGTGCTGGGCGCGGTGCGGTCCTCGGTGGTACTGGTGTCCGGCTCGGTGGCCGGCTGAGCTTCGGTGCTCATGGTGTCCTCCCCCGGCGTTGCCGGCTGTCGTGTACGGAGTTCGATCGAGGCGGCCGGATAGGCCGGGTACGTCGCCAACGTGACGTCATGGAGCGCCGCGACGCGCGTGATCGTGCGCTTGTCGCCGTCCCACTGCTCGTCGCCGACGACGAACCGGAAGCTGGCGCCATCAAGGTCGCCGCGGGCGATCGCCTCGCGCAGATCCGCGCGGCTCTCGGGCAGGTCAAGCTCGAACCGCAGGCCGCGCGGGTCATCGGCGAGCCTGAGCGTCCCTGACTTGGTGCGGCCCAACACGATGTTGGCGTCATGGTTCAAGAGCGCCCGGACGTCGGGGTTCTCGTTGAGCACCGGCCCGAACGCGCCCGGCGCGATCGTCTCGATGGTGCTGCCGATCCTGGCCTCGGCGCCGTAGACGGCGGCATAGCCGTGCACGGTCTTGCCGCGGGCTTCGACGTGTGAGACATCAACGTCGATGGTGCGCTGTTCGGGGCCCTTCACTGTGACTCCGTTTCGGGTGGGAGGTCTTCGAGTTCGCGGACTTCCTCGCGGCGCATCCAGCCGGTGTCGGCCGCGAGCGCTTGGGTGTAGGTCTCGGCGCGGGTCTTGGCGTCGGCGCGCAGCAGGCCGTCGAGGTCGAACTGCACGTAGGTGCCGCCGGGGCAGAGGTCGGGGTCGCCGCTGAGCGCCGTCTCGATCCGCACAATCCACGGCCGCAAGCTGTGCGTGACCAGCGCGCGGTTCTGCTCGGCGACGTTCGCGTAGGTCAGCGAGTCGCCGGTGGGAGCGTCGATGGCCCAGGCGGGGACTCGGAAGATGCGAGAAATTTCTCGGGCGCTTAGCTCGCGCTGCCCGAGGAACTCGGCGTCGGACTGGCTGAAGGCGATCGGCGTGAACTTCGCGTCGCCGCTCAGCACGGCGACCTTGTGCATCCGCTCGACGCCCGCGTGGCCGTACTCCCAGGCCTTGCTGTTGATCCGGAGCTGCTCCCCGGTTCGCGCGTTGGGCACGGTGAGGATGCCCGACGGCCGGGAGCCCTGCTCGGTGAAGACCTTCGCGCTCTGCTGGAGGCTGCTGGAGAGCCCGAGCGCGGTCCTGCACTGCGCGACTGGGGAGAGGCCGCGGAGCCCGTCCGACGACATGCCCTTCACGTGCAAGATGTCCTCCGGGCCGTGCTCCGTCCGGCCCTTGAGCGAGTCGAGCAGGTAGACGATGCGCTGGCCGCGCAGCTCGACTTGGATCACGTCGGGGCTGATGAGAACGAGCTGCGCGATCTCGCCGTCGCCGGACCGGTACTTCCCGATGAACGCCTCGCCGTAGATGTTGAGGTGGACCATCAACTGCGAGATCAAGTCGACGCCCGTGCTGCCAGGTGACGGGCGGTTGAGCAGCTGCACGGCGCGGCTGTTCTCCCCGGCGGCGACGCGCCCCTGCTCGGTTTTCCGGTACACGTGCAGCGGAAGCGAGCTGATCGAGTCCGCAAGCACCCGAACGCAGGCGTAGGCGTCGGAGACCTTGAGCGCGTTCGCCGTTGTCACGTTCAGCGGCGCCGACGATGTCAGCGTCGGATAGGCGGTCTGCGAATCCACGAGCGGCAGCGCCGCGGTTTTCGGCGACCTGGTCTGCAAGGCCAGCCCAGCCGCCGGATGCCGTAAGCCTAATTCCCACCTCGGAGGTAGGATATCATTCGGATGAACGTGAACGTTCATCTAGAGCCTGAGCGTCTCGAGGTCCGCCCCGGCTTTCACGGCCTCGTGGAGTTCTGCGAGCTGATCGATGAGCCACTACAGCCGCACGAAAAGCGGATCGCACTGGCCTACTTCGGCTCAGCCCGGGAGGTCGCCGCGATCCTCCCCAGGGGCAACGCAAAGACGACGCTCGCGGCGAAGATCGGTGTTCACCACCTCTGCTCGACGCCGGGCGCGATGGTCACGATCGGCGCCGCGAGCAGGGATCAGGCGCGGATCTGCTTTGAGCGGATGCGCGGCTTCGCCGAACAGCCCGCGCTCGAGGACCTCCTCACCGTCCGGCATCTCGAGCTGCGTCACGACGAAGGCGGTGGGCTGCTGCGCGTCGTGCCCTCGGACGGCCCGCGCGTGCACGGTTTGTCGAGCACGCTCTACATCGGCGATGAAGTGTGGGCGTGGCCGCCGAACGGCGAACTGCTCGAGGCGATGCAGACCGGCCTGATCAAGCGCCGCGACTCCAAGCTGCTGCTCATCAGCACTGCGGCGGCGCAGCTCGACTCGCCGCTAGGCCGGCTCCGCGCTCGCGCGCTCGCGCAACCGACCGCCAAGCGGACCGGCTCCGTCGTCGAGGCGCGCGGCGACCTGCACTGGCTCGAGTGGAGCCTCCCGGATGACGCGGATCTCGACGACCTGGCGGCGGTCAAGAGGTCCAACCCGGCGCCGTGGATCACGGTCTCCGATCTGCGCCGGCAGCGCGCCGCAGTGCCCAAGACGGCGTTCGCTCAGTTCCACGCCTGCCGCTGGGGCGTCGGGGAAGGGTCATGGCTGCCGCCCGGCGCCTGGCAGGCATGCATCGGCGAACCGAATTTCACGGACGGCGAGGACGTCTGGATCGGCGTCGACGTCGGCGGCGAGCGATCCGCAACCGCCGTCGTTTGGGTGAACGATGCGCTGCATGTCGGTGCTGCGATCTACCACGGCGACAGCGGTGTCCTCGACGCCGTCGACCAGGTCCGCGCGCTCGCCGGCCGCTTCAACGTCCGTGAGCTGGTCTACGACCCCTGGCGGTTCGGACAGGCCGCGCAAGAACTCGAACAGGAGGGCCTGCTGGTCGTTGCATTCCCGCAGCACGATGCGAGAATGATCCCGGCGTCGGCGCGCCTTCACGCGGCCGTGGTTGAGCAGCGCCTCACCCTTCCCGCCGATCGCGAGTTGGCGCGCCACGCCGCAGACGCGATCGCGCGACACAGCCGCCGCGGCTGGCGCATCGACAAGCCCAACCCACGGGCGAACATCGACGCCGTGATCGCGCTCGCGATGGCTGTCGAGCGCGCCGAGGCAAAGCCCGAGCCCGTCGAGTTGCTCGGATGGATCTAGTGCGGGGCGGTCTGGAGAGTCTCCAGGCCGTCCCTGGTCCGCCCCGCACCGGAGTCAACCCCTCAGGTTCGTGACTGGATCGTCGATGGACGAACGTTCGAGGAACGCCCGAGGGCAGCCCTAGATGCCGCTCAAACCGTGCCTCGACTGCGGCCGGATCACGACCGGCACTCGCTGCCCGCCCTGCCGACGCCATAGCCCGTACCAGCAGCCCGCGTGGCGTCAACTCTCCCGATTCGTCGTCCAGCGCGACGGATCATGCCGCGAATGCGGCTCTACGCGCTATCTCGCCGCGCATCACGTCATTCCGCGCAACGAGGGCGGCGCAGACCACCCCGCGAACCTGATCGCGCTCTGCGCGAGTTGCCACGCTCGCGTCGAGGCGGCGGATCGGGCTACTTAGCGCGGTCGTCCTCCCACCGACGACCGCGCGTGGCGAGTGAAGACCGACCGGCGATTTGCGTCTGATCGCTTCGATAGGTTGCGCGCACACCACCGACACGTCTAGGGTCGGCAGATGGATTGCATACGCAAGTCGCTCACCTACGCCAACGTGATGGCGACCGCCGCCGTGTTCATTGCGCTGGGTGGCAGCTCCTACGCCGCGATCACGCTGAGCAAGAACAGCGTGTTCTCGAAGCACATCGCCAAGGGTCAGGTCAAGCGCTCAGACATCGCAAAGAACGCCGTGACTTCCGGCAAGGTCAGGGACTTCTCGCTTCTCGCCAACGACTTCGCGGCCGGGCAGCTTCCCGCGGGACCGCAGGGCCCGGCTGGTCCCCAAGGATCAAAGGGCGACAAGGGCGATCCGGGCACCAATGGCACTAATGGCGCGACGAACGTGACCGTTCGCCAGGGCACTGTCGTGTCCGTTCCGAACGGCACTACCGGCATCGTCACTGCCGCATGTGCGGCCGGCGAACGGGCCACTGGCGGCGGCAGTAGCATCTCCGGTTCCACCGGATGGAGCGTCATTGAGAGCTTTCCGACGCCAGGTTCGACGGGTAGTACGCCGACCGGCTGGCGGGTCGATGCTCACAACGCCACGGGCGCCGCGAATAACCTCGTCGCGATCGTGATCTGCGCCAGCCCGTGACGCACGAGGAAGTTGTAACGGGATAGCGGGGCGACGAACGTCGCGTAGTAGCACTCGCGTGGCACACCGCCGGGTTTCCCGGTCGTGCGCCGCGCGAGCCCGGCCCTAAGTCGCTAGGCAGACAAGCGCCATTTTTGCGCGGCGCAGTAGCGGAGTGTCCGGCGGTGCGCCCTTAAGATTCCGGGTCGCCGGGCGGGACCATCCCGACCTTGCTCAGCAGTGTCGCGGCGTGTAGTGCCACGTGGTCGGGGTCGAGTTGCTCGGGGTCGATGTGGAGTACCCCGCATGCGTGCCAGAGCCAGTCGATCGCGATCTTGAGGCAGCGGCCGAAGTGCAGGCCGACGAACTCGCTGACCTCGATGCGTTCCTGTTCTGTGAGCGAGTCGAACTCGCGGTGCGCAGCCTCTAGTCCCTCGGGCTTGTGGATGACCGCGGCTGCGGCCGTGATGTCGTCACCGGCGATCTCGGATAGCAGATACGCCTTGAACAACCACTGGGTAGCGACATGGGTGACGTTGCTCTCGAGTGCAGTGTTGTATAGCTGCTCTTGTGCGGCGAGTTGACGGCCGCGCTGGAGCTCGTCGTCGTCTGGCTTGTCAATCATGTTGCGCTCCTGTGCTCGCGGGTTCACCGTATTGTCACTGGTGGGTCGGTCGACGTGACGGGCTGCGACATGTCACGCGAACGTTGGTTGCAGTGGCGTCTGTAGCCGTTCACGGCCAACGGTTCGGCCCGAGAGGGCCGAGCCCGTTACCCGTTCACGGCTCTGTTGTTGGGCCGTGCTGGAGAAGGAAGAGAGAGAGGGATTCAACTTCTTGAACAGCAACAGCGAACGTCAACTGCAATAGACGCGCGACCAGGCCCCAATTGGGGACCGGCCGCAGCGTCACGCGGACACTCTGGCCGGCACTCCCAACCCTGGCGGACGGAGCGTTGACAGGAGAGCCCCGAGACGCACTGCCCCCCACAAAAGGAGGACAGTGCACCGACTGGCGTCCGGATGCGAGATCGGATCGCCCGTCGACACGGAGACTCAGACGCGCCCAGGTCGTGCTTTGCCGCGTGTCTACATTTGTAGACGTCGTCTCCGCCTGCCTCCGCCGAAGCGGACACGTACGGATTCTCTGGGAGATCCGGCGCGCGCTGCCGGCGCGCGTCGGGATTGAGCCGCCCGGTGTCGGCTCCTGTGCATGAGAGCAGCCGAACGGCTCCCGTCTGACGGTCTCAGTCGCGCCGGCGCCAACGGTCACGGGTGCTGCGGTGTACTCTGACGCCCGGTCCTGCCCGTTCCCCAACGAATGGACCTGGCGGCGGTGGCGAGGGTTGGGCTGTGGCGTGGCCCCTGTCGCCGCCGCTGCTGCGAAAGACAGCCGCGGCGACCGTTAGGCGCCACCCCCAACAGACGAGAGGAATCTTGCGTGGGTTCAATTCCCACCGTCTCCACTGGTTCGCCCGATATGCCTGCACGATTCGGTCATTTGCGGCTGGATCGTGTGCGACAAGCGCGACACCGCGTGCAGGGAGTATCCGGCGATCGTCGCCGATCGAGTTGTGGGCGAGTCGCAGGTCGACGCGTCCGGCCAGTCGCGGGTCAGTCGCAGCGCGTTTGGTGCCCGGGATCAGGACACGCTCGCTTCCGTGGCGATTGTGAAAGCGCGAGCTCACGCCGCCGTGACGCTCGTGTGTCGTCCTGAGCAGCTACGCGGCGAGCGTCGACGCCGGCTACTGCTCGCGAAGAGGAAGCGGGCGCCGCATTCGTGCCCTCTAGCGAGGAGCGTGACGGCCCTGCGGGCGCGATGAGTCCCGATTTCTTCCTGAGACGGGCACTGCGGAAGGTTTGAGGTGTCGGCCGAGCGCGGCGGCCGGCGGGCGACCGCCGCGTTCGGAGCGCGAGGGGTATGCCACGCCTGGACGATAACCAGCCGCCTGACGGCACGGGTGGCCAGCCGCCTCGAGCGACGGCGGCTCACTCCGGGCGCGTCGCCCGGTAGTAGGTGAGCCGACCGATGTGCTTGGTTAGTTGCGCCGTCTCGGTCGCGTCGCTGAATCCCGCCTCGCCCATCAGCGTCGGGATGCGATCGGCCCAGTTGTCCTTGAGCGTGTGGCTATGACGCGCGAGCCTGGCCAAGCCGTGCAGGTGGTGGCTGTCGCCGCCGAAGTCCATCAGATGCAGCGAGCCGCCCGGGCGCAGGACACGCAGGACCTCGCGCAGCGAGGCGATGCGCAGCTCGGCCTCGAGGTGGTGGAACATCAGCGACGAGAGCACGCGGTCAAAGCTCCCGTCCGGGTAGGGGAGCTCGTCGGCAAAGCCGGTATCGAGTTCGAGCGTGAGGCCGGCGCGTCGCGCCTTACGGCTGGCGCGGGCGAGCGCTTTGGGATCGGGATCCAGCCCGCCGACCTCGAGTTGCGGGCGCATCCGCTTGACGAGCAGCGCGAGGTTGCCCGTTCCGCAGCCGATCTCCAGCACCCGCTCGGCCGATTCAAGCTCGGCCTGATCGGCGAGCTTGCGGTGCGCGGACTCGACCCCGATTAGGCGCGTAAACGGGTCATACAGCGGCAGCAGCCAATCGCGCCCCATCCCCGGCAAGAAGCGTCGACCAGCAGCGTCACCGCGAGCGACCGGCTGGTGTGAAGCAAGCTGATTCATCTGCACCTCTCCATCGATATGAGGATGCTTGGTGTCGCCAGCAGTGATAATTCAGCGCATGTCCTTGGTCCAGCGCGATTCGTTGGCCGGAATACAACGATCTTCGGTTCCAGCCGAGACGACGCGGCTGACCGGTCGGCAGATCGATGGCGCTTCCGTCTACGAATACGTCCGCAGCCCCGGCGCGCCGCCGGTCAGCGTGCGGCGCTTCTCCTTAGACCAACTCCCCGTCGCTCACGCGACCCGCGATCACGCCCACGCGCACGACTTCCTCGTACTCGCCTACTTCGAATACGGTGCTGGCAGCCTCCGCCTCGGCGACCGGCACTGGCCGCTGAACACGGGGGACGCGTTCGTGATCGCCCCCGGCGAAGTGGTGCGCATGGGCCACCACGACGACCACACGGCCGCCGCGGGCTGGTGCGTCTTCTTCCCGCCCGAACTCATCGCCTCCGACGCGCTGGGAGGATCGCTCGGCTGGCGATCGCATCCGCTTCTGTTCCCCTTCGTCGGGCGCGCCGCCGGCGGCGCCCAGCGCCTGCCTGTACCGCCGGCCGAGCGGGCGGCCTGGTCCCAGCACGTCGCCGCGATCGAGCGCGAACTCGATCAACGACGCGACGGCTCCACCGAGGCAGCGCTCGCGCACCTCACGCTGCTGCTCGTCAGCGCGGCCCGAATCTCCGTCGACACCGGCAACGACCTGCGACTCCGCAGCGAGCCGCTACTCGCGGCGGTGTTCGAGTTCATCGAGCAGCACTACCACGAGCCGATATCGCTCGCGACCATCGCCGCCGCCGTCGGGCTGACGCCAGGGCACTTGACCACAGTCGTCCGCCGCAAAACCGGACGTAGCGTCCAGCGATGGATCACCGAACGTCGAATGACCGAAGCTCGCAGGCTCCTGCGCGAGACCGATCTGACCATCGAGGCTGTCGCGGCGACCGTCGGGTACCGGCAACCGAGCTACTTCATCAAGCACTTCCGCCGCCACCACACGGTTACGCCGGCCATCTGGCGGCGGCAAACACGCGCATCGAGCCGACCGGTCCAAGCGTGAGCCCGACCGCTTTCCAAATGCATCCGCGGACGGCCCGACGAGTCAGCGATAGCCCGACCGCGGAGCCGGTCGCTATCGCTCAGGACGAGCTGCGAGCCTCTCGAATGACGCTTGGCTCACGCTCGTTTGCGTTGCTTCGCGACCCTTGGGGGACGGAGTCGATGACATTCGCACTGCCGGCGCTCGGCGTGTGGCGCGCGCCGTCGACCGCGGTCGCTTCTTCGCCGGGCCGGGCGATGTCTGCAATCGTCGCTCCAGCGTCGCGATCAGCTGGCGGACGTCGTAGGATCACCGCTCGGCCGCTCGTTCGATGGCTTGACGCCCGACGGGGGGCGATCTCATCGGGGAGCTGGTCCGCGTCGGGCACACGCCGAACGCGGCGCGGGTGCGTCGGCGGGCCCGCGTCGCTGCGGAAAGCCACGGCGCGAGTCCGAGGGACCGAGCTGAGGCGGCCACGTAGCGCTCCCGCGGCATGCCCCGAGGCGTCAAAGGCCTGCGGCGACGAGGCTGGATCGGGGTAGATCGAAAGCGTGGAGATCGTGCGGAAGTTCCTGGTCCGGGAGCCGCCACCCGATCTTGGGGGTTGCGCGTCGGATCGCATCGAGCAGGGCTACGTCGCGCTGGACGGTAACGCGGTCGAGGTACGCGTGCGCCGGCGCGGCGGGCGCGCGACGCTGACGGTCAAGCAGAGATCGGGCCACGTGCGGCTCGAGGAGGAGATCGCGCTCGGCCGTGCGCGCTTTGAGCGTCTGTGGGAGCTCACCGAGGGGCGCCGGCTCGAGAAGGTGCGCCACCTCGTGCCCGTGGGCGACGGGACGGTCGAGCTGGACTTCTACGGCGGTGAGCTGGCCGGCCTGGTCGTGGCCGAGGTGGAGTTCGACTCCGAGAGCGAGAGTGAGGCGTTCCGGCCGCCGGACTGGTTGGGCGAGGAGGTGACCGGCGACGCGCGCTATGCCAATCGTACCCTGGCGTGCGATGGGTGGCCGAAGGCGCCGCCGGAGTTCCGGCTGGGGTCGGGCGAGCTCGTGTCGGAGGGCTTGCGGCGAATCGTGCGCGCCCGGCTCGACGAGGCGATCGGCGGGCTCGACGCCGCGGGCGACGACGCGCTGGACGAGGCGGTCCACGAGGCGCGCAAGTCTCTCAAGCGGGTCCGGACCACGCTGCGCCTGGCACGCGACGAGCTCGGCGACGAGGTCTACCGTAGCGAGAACGCCGGCTTCCGCGACGCCGGCCGGCGTCTCTCCGGCGCGCGCGACAGTCAGGTCGTGGTGGAGACGCTGGAGGGGCTGTGCGAGCGCTGTCGCGGCGAGCTGCCACCGGGCGGCTTCACCGCGCTGCGCGACGCGCTGCGCCAGGAGCACGAGGCGGCACGGGAGCGGCTGCGAGCGGATGCCGATGCGGTGCGCGACGTCGTCGAGGAGCTGCGCGCCGCGCGCGCCAGAACGGCCTCCTGGCCGATCGAGCGCGACGACCTCGACGCGCTGGCTCCCGGCCTGCGGCGCATCTACCGCCGTGGGCGCAAGGCGCTGGGTGCCAGCTGCGAGCAGTCAGACGAGGCGCTGCACGAGTTGCGCAAGCGGGCCAAGGATCTGTGGTACGCGAGCCAGATCCTGGGACCGGCGGCGCCCAAGAAAACGAAGAAGATGGCGAAGCGAGCGCACAAGCTATCCGACCTGATCGGCGAGGACCATGACCTGGCCGTCTTGCAGCAGACGGCCGAGCGCCACCATGAGCACCTGAGCGAGGCCGAGCGCGGCGCATTGCGGGCGCTCATCGAGCGTCGTCGCACCGAACTGCAGCGACGAGCGCTCCCCCACGCGGAGCGGCTCTACCGCCGCAAGCCGCGCGCCGTCGTCCGGCGAGTGGGGCTCAGCGCTTAGCGAGCGACGCGACTGCTTGACCTCTGCTTGACCTGAGGCCGTCGGAGATGCTCGACGCCGGTGCCGGAGGGCTAAGACTTGCCTCTACCCCGCCGGATTTGTCAAGGCCGGTCGAATGTTGACCCCCTGCCGCCGGCGGAAAGTTGATCCCCTGTGTGTGTGCGAGCCGGCGTAGCCGGCGAGGCGTGGTCGTGATGGCGTCAGAGTTCTGTTCGGTCATTTTGTCGGGGGGCGAGCGCGGTCGTGGTCTTTGAGGCGGTAGCTGTCGCCCTTGAGAGCGAGAATTTCGGCGTGGTGGACGAGCCGGTCGATCATCGCGGCGGCGACGATGTCGTCGCCGAAGATCTCGCCCCAGCCCGAGAAGGGTTGTTGGACGTGACGATCAGGCTGGCGCGCTCGTAGCGGCGGCTGACGAGCATGAACATCGGGTTGGCGGCTTGGGGGTCAAACGGGATGTAGCCGACCTCGTCGACGATCAGCAGCGGGATTCGTTGCAGGCGATCCAGCTCGGTGTCGAGCCGGCCGTGGCGTTGGGCGTCGGCTAGGAGCGCGACCCATTCGGTGGCGGTGCGAAACGCGACGCGGTGGCCGGCCAGGCAGGCGCGGATCCCGATCGCGATGCTCAAGTGGGTCTTGCCGGTGCCCGGTGGGCCGAGCAGGACGACGTTCTCGCGGCCGGCGAGGAAGTCGAGCTGGCCGAGGTGCAGCACCGTCTCGCGCCGCAGCGAGGTCTGGAAGCTGAAGTCGAACTCCTCGAGCGTCTTTCTGGCGGGGAAGCGCGCGGCCTTGATCCGGGCCTGGCCGCCGTGGCTGTCGCGGCTGTCGGTCTCGGTCTTGAGCAGCGCGGCGGCGAACTGCTCAAACGACCAGTCCTCCTGGCGGGCCCGATCGGCCAGCTTGGGCAGCGCCCGGGCGGCCGCCGGCGCCTTGAGCTGGCGAAACAGATGCGTCAGTTCCGAGCTGGCACGGGTCATGCGATCAACGCGTCGTAGCGGGCCAGCGGCCGCAGCTCGACTGGCGTGTCTGCCGGCTGGCGCGCGGCGCGCAGGACGCGCGCGTGCTCGAGCGCGGTGATCGTGCGGTGGCGAGCGAAGACGCGCGCGTGCCGGCAGGCCAGCTCGCCGGTGTCCAGCGCGACGGCCGTGACGGTGCGCTGCTCGACGACGACCTCGACGCGCCGGCCCACCAAAGCGATCGAGGCTGTAGTCGTTGGTGTCGACGCGCAGGTAGGGATCGGGCGCAACCCGAGTGACCCAACGTCGCGCGGTGTCGGGTAGCTGTGCGGGCAGCGGCGCCATCACCGCCAGCTCCGGGGCGAGCCGGTCCACCGGCCGCGCTCTCAGCGTGCGGTGCGTACGCGCATTGACCTTGGCGAACCAGGCGTCGAGCTGATCCTGGAAGTCGAGCTCGTTGGCAAAGCGCCGGCCCGGCTCGAAGTTGGACTCCGCGTAACCCTGCAGCCGCTCGACCGCGCCCTTGGCCTGCGGATCGGCCGGCTCGCAGAAGTGCCAGTCGACTTTGAGCTGGCCGCAGAAGCCGGCAAAGGGCTGCGACGGGCGCCCGCCGTGGCCGTGGATGCCGGCTTGGCGGTCCCAGACCAGCGTCCGCGGCAGGCCGCCGAGCCGTCGCCGGCAGCCGGCGATCCCGGCGAGCAGGTCCTCGGTCTGCGGCGCGAACACCAACACGCCCGCGCCCGCGCGCGAGTAGCCCAGGCACGCGATCACGACCCAGCCGCGCCGACGCTGGCCGTGACCGACCGGCAGCTCATCGCGCGGGCGCCACAGATCGAACTGGCAGATCGCCCCGGGTCGGTAGACGGTGCGCTAAAACGCCCGCGGCGGCGGTGCGAACAGCGGCCTCACCTCGCGCAGATAGTCATCGACGATCGTTTTGCCACTATCGAACCCGAGCTCCGCGATCAGCTCACGGATCCGCTGACCCGGCATCCGCGCGTCCTGCCCGAGCAAACGATGAACCTCGTCCTTGAACGGATCCAGCTTGGAGCCCTTCGACGCCCGCTCGTATTTCGGCGCACTCTTCGCGCGCAGAGCCGCCCTGACCGTGTTGCGGCTCATGCCCGTGCGCCGCGCCAGCTCCTTGATCGAAACGCCGCGGACGAAGTGCTCGCGCCGCAACTCGGCCCAACCCTCCACGCCCAACAAACCCCTTCCACCCCCGGCTCGACCACCAGACCAAGCCAGGCTCACCGGCCATCCGGACGCCTCCGCCCACGCGCCCCAGGGGGTCAACTTTCGATCGGCGGAGGGGGGTCAGTTATCACCCGGCGCCGACACGATTGGGCGTAATCGAAGGAGTGACGTCCCAAAGTGGGACGGCATCGGGTGTGCGAACACGCTCGCTTCTTCTCCGAGCAGGCGCAATTTCGGCGCCGGCGTGGACGACTGCGTGTCGTCCGAGGCGGCCGTGTGCCATTCGGCTGCGGTGCGCTCGCATCCCCCAAGCAGACGTCTCGCGCCAGCTAATTGGGGCTGATCTCTGGCAGTTACGCGCTGCCGAGCGAAGCACCGCGGCTCCGACGCCAAGCAGGGCGGGCATGACGGACAGGACCGGTGCTCGGCCCCGTCGAGTTCGCTCCGCACGCCGCGTCGAGGGCCGAACGGACCGCGGCGTCGAGCTCGGCCGGACCGGGCCGTACGGGACGACCTCGGCCTTGAGCTGGCGCATCAGTCGATCACGAAGCCCACGGTCACCCGGAAGACGCGCCCGTTGCGGATGAAGAAGCTGTTCACGCGCTCGCCCGGCAGGAACTCGCCGCGAGTGCAGAGCGTCGTCTGGCCGACGCTCTCGCACGTGGCGCCCGGCACCCTGTTCTCGACCGCGGCCTGGGTCGAGCGAACGCCGACGCCGCGCCTGGTGCGGTCGCCCAAGCCCACGGTGGTCGCCGCCGTGACCGTGTTGCCGCTCTGGAAGGTCACGCGAATGCCGCCGCGGTAGATGAACACGGTGAACGGCCCAAAATCGTTGTTGCCGTTGCGGACCCGGCGGGGCTGGCCGAGCGCAGTCTTGACCTCCGCCCTTGTGTTGCCGAGGCGAGCGCCGGCGATGCCGCGGTCGAGCTGGATGATCGCTCCGGCGGTCGACGGCGCCAGCAGGCAGCCGGCCAAGAGCAGGGCGGACACTGCGACGATGCGCATCACGGTTCCTCCTCGCGTGAAGGGACAGGCGGGCGCGAGCCTACCGGGGCTGGGGTAACCGCTCCCGCCCCGCACGCCGCTTGCCTAGCCGCCATGAGTGTCGCGCCGGCTCCGCGGCGAGCATCGACCTTGTCGACCACCGCGGCTGGCCGGCCCGCGCCCGCGCTATTCCATCAGCTGTCCACTCCGGGTTGCGACTGCGAGCCGGCTCGCGCACTAGCCATCCGCGTGGGAAATCGAGCCGGCGGGCGTATTTCGCTCGCTACGCGCGGAGGATCGAAGGGGGAGCGGCCAGTGAGCCGGTCCTCCACGCCAGTGCCTCGCCGAGCTGGTAGACCGGCCACCCGCGCGGGTAGTGGGGGTCGCGCGAACGCGCTCAAACAGGTCTTCCCCTTCCGGGTTGACATGCGAGAAGTATTGGCGCGCGACCATGTTGCGCGCGTACGGCTCGGCGGCGCGGTCGAGCCCGCGGGCGCGCCTGAGCTGTGAGAGCCCGCGGCGGGCACGGTCTTCGTTGAGCATGCACGTGGTCGCGCGCGCGAACTGGGCTTCCGAGCCCGCCGAGGCGGCCGGCGTGCCCGCCGGGACCGCGCATTCACCGGCCCATCCGGGCTGCGGCCATCCGAGCAGAACCAGAGCCGAGACGGCGACAGCGGCGCAGCGACGGCGCATGGTGACCTCCGATGCGGTCCGCTGCCTGGGCGCTCCGCGATCGTTGGGTCCGCTTCTCCACGACGGACGGGTCTCCTTGTCCTGGGTTGATGCGCTTTGCGCGGCCCCGAGCCCTGTCTCGGAGAACAGCCGCCAGGACGGCCGCGGGGCCGGGGCGGCGCAAAGCGCATCGTCCAGCTACGTACCGACAACGCAGCGGATCCTTGCGAGTTGGCGGAGCCGTCGTCGACGGCCACCTCCTGCTCCCCAAACAGCCGCCGGCCGCTCAACAACCGTGACCCCAGGGGTCCGTCGCAACGGCAGGTGCCTCGCGACGGATTCCCGCAGCGACCGCAAGCTCGACGTGCTCGCGTGCATCGGAGAACCGCTGTCGAAAGAGATCTCCTTCCTGCACGGGCCGCGTGCTAGCGCCGGGGCAGAGCCCCGAACCGTCGTCGTTCCGACCTGCGCGCCCGGCGCCGTGTGGCGCGTCGCCGCGGGGGAATCCTTGTCCTGAGGCACCGTGAATGACCCGCGGGAATGGGATTCGCTGGGTCTCGTGCTCGCCCGCCGCCAGCGCGGGCGCCACGGGGTCCGGCGGGTCGCGGCCTGGGCCGCGGGCATGGTCGTGCTCTCGATGCTCGTGACGGCGGGGATCGGTGTTGCCGGTGTCGCGCTGTTCCTCCATGACCCGAGCACGTTGGTCAGCTGCGACCTGGACATGGAGAGCCCACGACGTCTCGGGCGCAATTCGTTCCTGTATGCGCGCGACGGGTCACGCCTGGGTGCGGTGCCGTCGTCGCGGAACCGGCAGCCCGTCCGGCTGCCACAGATGGGGAGGTGGCTGCCGGCGGCCACGGTCGCGATCGAGGACCGGCGCTTCTGGGAGCGACGGACGGCGCTCGACTACGAGGCGATCGCGCGCGCCGCTCTTGCCAACCTGCGGGCGGGGCGCACGGTGCAGGGAGGGTCTACGATCCAGCAACAGCTCGCCCGCGACCGCTATCTGCGCGACCGCCGACCGGTGCTGTCTCGGAAGCTCAAGGAGGCGTGCCTGGCCGTCCAGCTCGGACAGCGGATGCCGAAGGACGCGATCCTCGAGACCTACCTCAACGGCGCTTTCTACGGCCAGCACGCCTACGGCGCCGAGGCGGCCGCGCGAACCTACTTCGCCCGCCCGGCCCGGCGGCTGACCCTCAGGCAGGCGGCGATGATCGCCGGGCTCCCTCAGGCACCGTCGCGCTTTGACCCGTTGCGGCGCCGGGCGATGGCGCGTGAGCGGCGCGACGAGGTGCTTGCCGCGATGCGGGCCAATGGCGACATCTCGGCGGCGCGCTACGCGCGAGTGTCCGATCGCCGGCTCGGCCTGGACCCTGGCGGGTGGTATCGGACGATCCATGAGGCGCCGTTCTTCGAAGCGGCGCGGCGCGAGCTCGTCCGGCGCTTCGGGCGCGGGCGCACGCGGCATGGCGGCCTCCGCGTCCAGACCACTCTGGACCCGCGCCTCCAGCGGCTGGCGCGGAGCGCGCTGCGGGACTGGCTCCAGCTGCCCACGGATCCGGCCGGCGCGCTCGTAGCGATCGATCCGGGAACCGGCGCCGTGCGGGCCATGGCGGTCCGGACGCCCGGCCGCCGCCGCCCCCTGCGCTTCAACCTGGCGACGCAATCGCGGCGCCAGGCCGGCAGCACGTTCAAGGTCTTCACGCTCACGGCGGCGATCGAGTCCGGCATCCCGCTCAGCTCCGTCTGGCGCGGTCCGAGCTCGCTGCGCATCCGCGAGCGCCGCTGCCGGAACGGCGACGAGTCATGGGCCGTGCACAACTACGCCGACGAGGCGCAGGGAACCATGACGCTGCTGCAGGCCACCGCGCGCTCCGTCAACACGATCTTCGCGCAGGTCGCGATGCGCGCGGGGCTCTCGCGCGTGGTCAACGTGGCGCGGCGGATGGGCATCGAGTCGCCGCTGGAACCCGTGTGTTCGCTGACGCTCGGCCCGGAGGGCGTGTCGCCATTCGAGATGACGAGCGCGTTTGCGACCCTGGCGGCGCGCGGTGTTCATCATCGTCCCCAGCTGCTCGAGCGGGTGACCACCGAGCCCGGACCCCGCCGGTTGCTGCGGCTGTCTCGCACGCGGCGCCGCGCGCTGAGCCGCCGGGTGGCGGACCGCGTGACCTACGCGCTCGCTGGCGCGCTGCGCAACGGCACCGGCGTCGCCGCCTACTTCGGGCGGCCAGCGGCGGGCAAGACCGGCACCGCCGAAGGCTTCCGGGACGCCTGGTTCTGCGGCTACGTCCCACAGCTCGCGGCCTGCGTCTGGATCGGCCACGCCCGCGCCGAGACCCCGATGGCCGACCTCGCGGGCTTCGCCCAAGTGGTCGGCGGCTCCGTCCCGGCGCGCGTCTGGCACGACTTCATGGCGCCCGCCGTGCAGCGGCGGCCGATACGCGCCCTTCCCATGCCGACGCCGGAGCTGCTGAACCGGTCGCGCGATTCCGCACGGTAGGCCACGGAACCGGAGGGCGGGCCGGAAGGGCGCGCATCTGCGACCGGGCGAGGGTCGCGACCGTGGTCAGCTCGCCCGGATCGGTGACCGCCCGGGCGGGTGTCCGGCGCCGCTTCGCTCCGCATCAGCTGCGCAACGCCCATGCCGTCGAACTCGCGCGCGACGGCGTGCCGCTCAATGTGATCCAGCGCCAGCTCGGCCACGCCAACCTCGGCACGACCAGCGTCTACCTGCAAGGCATCGACACCGAAGAGATCATCGCCACCGTCCACGCCAGGCGCGCACCGATGATGTCCGCCACCGCCGGACTGCGGCTCTGAGCGACCGGACACCCGGACAGCGGGAGCGCCGGTGACGCTCCCGCTGTCGCCTGCTCGGCGACCGCTTCGCCCACCAATGGGGGCGTCACGAAGGCTCGCACGCGCGTTCCCCTCGCGACTGGTGATCGTCCAGTGCGGGAGCCGTAGCGAGGGCGGTTCGGACGCCTGCTCCCGTGTCGAAGCGAGAGCCCGGGATGTTTCGTTTCACGTCCCTTGACCGGCGCACATCACCGAACCACGCTTACGGCACACCCCTCCGCCGCGAGGCGGCGAAGTGCCCGCTCAGGACCATGAGCGTGCCGTTGGGGTTCGTCGTACGACACGCCTCCGTGAGCTCGTCCCGGACGAAAGCGAGCAGGTCGATATCGGAGCGGATCGGCACGCCCTGAGGCCAGGCCTCGCCCCACGCGACCGAGCCGAAGACGCGCACGCCGAGCAGGCGCGGGCCGAGGCGCTCGCGGAGCGTCTCGACGTACCTCGCGAGCGTCCTCCGCTCTGTTCCGGTGAGCAGCGGCAGCATCTCCGCCGTCATGCCGCTCGTGCCTCGATCGCGCCGCCGCCGATTCGCACCGGCGCGAAGCCCCCCTCCGCAAGCAGCGACCGCCACTGCGCCTCGCTGCGCTCCCGCCCGGCGAACAGCGCGAGCATCAGGAGGTCAAGCCACTTGGCGCCGTCGCGCTCGTTGCCGGGCTCGACCGTCGACTCGAGCAGCACGAGCCGCGCTCCGTCCGGCGCCGCGGCGTGCACGACGCGCAGGATGCGCAGGGCCGACGCGTCGTCCCAGTCGTGCAGCACAGTCGAGAGGACGAAGGCGTCTCCACTCGGGAAGCGCTCGAAGAAGCTGCCGCCGACGAACGTGCAGCGGTCGTCGAACGCACTCTCGTCGCGGACGGTCTCTGGCAGGTCGAAGACGATCCCGCGCATCTGCGGGTGCCGTTCGAGCAGGGCGAGGAGCAGCGAGCCGTTGCCGCCGCCGACGTCGACAACCGTCTCGTCGCCGCGCCAGCCGACCGAGTCGAGCCGCTCGAGCCGATCCTGCCAGCCCTGTTCCATCGCGCGGTCGAACGCGGCCCGTTCCTCCGGATGCGCGGCGAGCCACTCCCAGAAGCCGGTTCCGTGCAGCCGCGGGAACGACGGCGCGCCGCTCGCGTCCAGGCCCGCGAGCGCCTTCAGCCAGACACCCCCGAAGAGATGCGCGAAGTCGTCCCAGCCGTCGGTGCGCAGCAGCGCGGACACGACGGTGTTCTCGAAGACGCCCGGCGCCGTCTCGGCGAAGATCCCGTCGCTCGCGAGCGCGCGCAGGATGCGGTGCAGCGTGTCCGCGTCGGCGCCCGTGTCGCGCGCGAGCTCCTCGACGCTGCGCGGGCCGGACACGGCGTGTGCGAGTCGGAGGTCGGCCGCGAGCGCGAGCGCGCGCGTCACGAGCGCGCCGCGCAGCGCGTCCCAGAGGACGGCCTCCGGAGCACCTGCGCTCATGCGCGCGCGCCAGCGACTGCGGCGGCCACCTCGTCGGGTGTGGCTGCCGCCACGCCATCGGGACCACCAGCGAGACCAAGCGGGAACACCCCGAAGCTCAACGGCTCCAACACGACCGCCAAGATACGCCACACGGATACGCACGGCCGTCCCACGGAGGATCGTCTCTGGACACGGATCACCCGTCCCGAGGCTGCCGCAAGCACCCGAAGGAGGAGCGCGCGGGTGCCGGAACCGGCGCTGCTCCTGGTCGTCCGCTGCGGTAGCGAGCGCTGCTCTGATGGAGACGCCTGCCCTCACGCGGAAGCAGAATTCGCGCGCACCAGCGCCCGGTACTCCACAGCCTGGCCGACAACGTTCTGTGTTAGGTCGCCGTCGTCCCGAGAGGCGCCTTGGCGTATGCCTCATCGCAGCAGTCGCGTGTCCGCAGGTATTGACCCGCACGCGGCGCCTGGCGTACGGTCGGCGTGCGCACCAATACACGAGGAGTTCCGACCCGACCGCCGCCCATGATGACCATGAACGTCCGAGGCGCGAAGACATGGCGTACGGAGAGACAGCCGTCGGCGAGCTTCGAGACCAGCTCGGTGAGAGCTCGGGCGTACGTCGGCGGCTCGCCCATAGACCAGCTGGGGCGGTGGCGCAGCCTGGATAACGGAAACGGGACGAGGTCCTCGGACGCGGAGATGCGCTGAGGATGGGCGCGCGACGCCGCACGGCACGAGCGCCTGGCGTCGCCGCGGTTGCGGCGACGGCGGCTGTGTGCGTCGCGGTGGGCGTTGCTCCCGCGCGCGGTCAGATCTCCGATCGCCAGGTCGAGGGTCAAGCCGGCGTCTACCGCGCGAAGTCCCCGGTGGATCTCGCCGAGAAGCTGCATGCCGGCTTCCAGGGCACAATCGTCGTGCCGGCCGGGGTGGACTGGCGGATGGTGACGCCTTGTGGGGGGTACGACGAGCTCGGCCGCTGCTTCGACCCGCCGATGATGAAAATTCCGCTCAAGTCGGGCGTGACGCTCGTGGGCGAGCGCGACCGACTCGGACGGCGGCCGGTGCTCCGCGCGGCCCTCGAGTCAACTGAGCTACTCGCTCTTCGAGACTGATGCAAGCTCGCTCGTCCGGATCGAGGGTCTCCACCTCATCGGCCCGAAGAAGTTCAAGAACCGCTTCAAGAAGGAGCCGAAAACCGGGGGGATCTTCGTTCGCGAGGACGCAACGACGATTCCCTCGCTGGGCTCCGCACAGCCGCCCCGCGTCGTAATCCGCGACAACGAGATCGAGCACTTCAGCAACGCCGTGAGCGTGAGCAGCCCCATCCTGGCCAATACGCCCGAGGACTACGACAAGGAAAGCCGCGTGCGCCCGACTTCGGAGGACGCCGGTTTGGTGCGCGTGGAGGGCAACTATCTCCACGACAACCTGGCGTCAGGCGCTGGGTACGGCGTCGTCCTGGGCGGAGGTGCCTACGCACACATCGAGGGCAACGTCTTCGAGTATCAGAACCACCACATCGCTGCCAGCGGGTACGCGTACAGCGGTTTCATCGCGCGCTTCAACTACTCGCTGCGCGGCACCTACAAGAACCACGCGGGCGAGTGGCCGCACACGTTCGACGTCCACGGCAGGGGGGCGCGGCAGAGAAGAAGTACTCGGGCGGCGCCGCCGGCACCTACTTCGAGGTAGCGGGCAACACCTTCCTGTTCAACAAGGACTACGCGTTCAAGGTGCGCGGGACGCCGACGGACGGGGCGTACTTCACCGGAAACGTCCTCACCCACGGCGATGTCGACGACGCCGTCGAATACGAGGGTGACCGCGGGCACGAGAGCGCCAACCGCCCCGACACCGACTACTCGAGCGAGATCGCCGCCGGGGACTTCAACGCCGACGGGCGCACCGACGTGTTCGTCTCGAACGGCACGGCTTGGTTTTGGTCGCGCGGGGGAGTGCTCCCCTGGGAGTATCTGCGCCCGTCGAACAAGCGCATCTCGGAACTGGGCTTCGCCGACATGACCGGCGACCGCGCAACCGATGTCCTCTACCGGTCGGACGACGGTCAGGTGAGCTACTTCAACGGTGTGGTCGGCAGGCTCGTCCCGCTCACCACCACGCCGGTCCCGATGGCCGAGCTCCGGTTCGGCGACTTCGACGGCGACGGGCGCACCGACATCTTCTACACCGACGAGGGGCGCTGGCGGATCTGGTCACCCGTGACGCGCCGCTGGCGCGACGGCGCGTCCTCGATCAAGCCGGTGGAGGCGCTGCGCTTCGGCGAGTTCGACAACGTCCGCGGGACCGACGTCGTTGGCATCAACTCCAACGGCTGGGCCTATTCGAGCGGCGCCACCGGGCCGTGGACGCGGATGAACGCGCGACTCACGAAGACCTTCGACAACGCCGTCGTCGCCGACGTCGACGGCGGGCCCAGACGCGACATCGTCATCGGCGGCAAGGGCAAGTCGTGGCGCTACAGCCGCGACGGCCGCTCGGCACTGATGCCGCTGCGCGCCGGCAGCGGGAACGTCGAGCAGCGCCGCGTGGGTCGCTTCCGCGGCGGCCCTCGCGACGGGATCGTGAGCTTCGGGTACCCATCGAACCGCAACCGGCTCGGGCTCTGGCGCAGCCTGGAAGGCGGCAAAGGCGCGGTGTCCTTCTCCAGCCAAGACATGCGTTAGGCCGACCCGAGTTCTCCTAACGCCTTCGCGCCGGATCGGGCGGAACTCCTACAGTGGGTCGTGACCTTCAGCGGCAGATGCGCCGTGCTGGGAGTGTCATGCTCGCGATGTGGACGGTCCTGCCGACGATGCCTCAGGCGGTGGGGGTCGCCATGGCTCGTGCTCGTGCGCGAGCCAGACCAGCTCGGGGTCGAGCGCACGCACCCGCAGCTGGCCGTCGGTGTGCGGCTCGTCGAGCTCGCCGAACCAAACCGCCACGTCGCCGCCGACGACGACCGGACGTCCGCCAGTCTCGACGACGACCACCTGCATGCCGCGTGTGTGGCCCGGCGCCGGAACGAGTCGGAGCCCGGGAAGCAGCTCGAGCTCGCCGTCGACCGGCACGTACCGCACGCCGGGCGCCTCGACCCACTCGCGAATGGTGTAGTCG
>Ga0307415_100000310_pt1 | contig 21068 bp, 19 predicted proteins | sample DK1Cmetagenome_FD_204524 | JGI IMG/M metagenome (GOLD analysis project Ga0307415, IMG submission 204524) | Maize rhizosphere microbial communities from greenhouse at UC Davis, California, United States - DK15-C-2 | ecosystem: Host-associated > Plants > Roots > Rhizosphere > Soil | place: USA...
TGGGTTATCTGCTCTCGTCCATGACGCTCCTTGGTAACCGTCCGGCCGTTCGAGCAACGCAGTGAAGCTCATCGGATAACGTCGGCGAGCCGCGACACCGATGCCTCGACTACGACACAACGGTGGATGATGTCGCGTCGCGTCGGCCAACCATCTTACAACCATTTGGTTGTAGGTTAGCGTGCCCACTCCATGGGGTGGACACCGCCTCCCACCCTGAATTGATGAGGAATACCTCGACTCAGAGCAAGGTTGAGTCTATGGCGCTCAACTTTGTCATTGCGAACTGCCCTCCACCGGCGCATAGTTGAGTGAGTCGTACTCAAGTTTTAATCCAGAGGAGACATGGACACCAACAAGCTCACTACCAAGAGTCGTGACGCAGTCTCAGCGGCGTTACGGACCGCCCTGACGCAAGGCAACCCGTACGCCGAGCCGTCGCACCTGTTGCATGCGTTGCTGGAAATACCCGGCAACACGGTCGCACCGTTGCTCACGGCGGCAGGCGCCGACCCGGCAGTCGTTGCGGCGGCCGCTAAGGGCGCAATGTCCAAGCTGCCATCTGCGAAGGGATCATCGGTCAGTCAGCCGAGCCTTTCGGGATCCTTTGCGCGGGTGCTGGCCGACGCCGAGGTACGCGCCGAGCAACTCGGTGACGCGTACGTGGCCACCGAGCATCTTTTGATCTCGCTGGCGACGATCGATTCCGACGCCAAGAAGGTTCTGTCACAGCTCAATGTGAAGCCGAACGTGTTGACCCGCGCCTTCAACGACGCTCGTGGGAGCAAGCGGGTGACGAGCCCGGAGGCTGAGGGAACCTCGTCTGCGCTCGATCAATACAGCCTGGATCTCACTGCCATGGCGCGGGACGGCAAGCTCGACCCGGTAATCGGGCGGGACGCTGAGATTCGGCGCGTGGTTCAGGTGCTGGCGCGCCGTACCAAGAACAACCCCGTGTTGATCGGTGACCCCGGTGTCGGCAAGACCGCGGTTGTCGAAGGTCTGGCGCAGCGGCTCGTGGCCGGCGATGTGCCCGACTCGCTCAAGAGCCGCCGCCTGGTGGCACTCGACCTGTCGGCGATGGTGGCCGGGGCCAAGTACCGCGGCGAGTTTGAGGAACGGCTCAAGGCCGTCCTGACCGAGATCAAAGATGCCGCCGGCCAGGTGATCACCTTCATCGATGAGCTGCACACCGTGGTCGGCGCGGGCGCCACAGGCGACTCCTCCATGGACGCCGGCAACATGCTCAAGCCCATGTTGGCGCGTGGCGAGCTGCGCATGATCGGCGCAACCACGTTGGATGAGTATCGCGAGCGCATAGAGAAAGATCCGGCGTTCGAGCGCCGTTTCCAGCAAGTCTTCGTAGATGAGCCGAGCGTCGAGGACAGTATCGCGATACTTCGAGGGCTGCGGGAGCGCTACGAGGCGCACCACAAGGTCGCGATCACCGATGCGGCGCTGGTCGCGGCGGCCACGCTATCGAACCGCTACATCACATCTCGACGGCTGCCGGACAAGGCGATCGACTTGGTCGATGAGGCTGCGTCGCGGTTGCGGATGGAGATCGACTCCTCGCCGGTCGAGATCGATGCGCTGCGCCGCACAGTCGAGCGGATGAAGATGCAGAAGTTCGCGCTGGAGAAGGAATCCGATCCCGGAAGCCTGGAACGGCTGCATCGGCTGACCGAGGAGTTGGCCAATACCGAGGAACAGCTGCGATCCCTGGAGGCGCGCTGGGAGGCGGAGAAGCAAGGCCTCAACCGCGTCGGCGAGCTGAAGAAAGAGATCGACGAGCTGCGCGTGATCTCCGACCGGGCGCTTCGTGAGGGCGACCTGGTCAAGGCAAGCGAGATCAACTACGGTGCGATTCCTGCCCTGGAAAAGGAGATGGAGGAGGCCGCTAAGGCTGAAAGCCAGCTGCCCTCGATGGTCTCCGAAGAGGTCGGCCCGAACGATGTCGCCGAGGTCGTCTCCAATTGGACGGGCATACCGGTCGGTCGGTTGATGCAGGGTGAGACCGAGAAGTTGTTGTCCATGGAGTCCCGGATCGGCGAGCGGCTGGTTGGTCAGCAGAAGGCCGTCCGCACAGTGTCAGATGCCGTACGCCGCTCCCGTGCCGGCATCTCCGATCCGAATCGTCCCACCGGCTCGTTCCTGTTCCTTGGCCCGACTGGCGTTGGCAAGACTGAGCTGGCCAAGTCGCTTGCGGAGTTCCTCTTCGATGACGAGCGGGCGATGATCAGGATCGACATGAGCGAGTACTCCGAGAAGCACTCGGTAGCACGTCTGGTCGGTGCGCCTCCCGGCTACATCGGATACGAGGAGGGCGGCCAGCTCACCGAGGCAGTCCGGCGCCGCCCGTACTCGGTGGTCCTGCTGGACGAGGTGGAGAAGGCGCACAGCGAAGTCTTCGATATCTTGCTGCAGGTCCTGGACGACGGCCGGCTGACCGATGGTCAGGGGCGTACGGTCGACTTCCGCAATACGATCTTGATCTTGACCTCCAACTTGGGATCGCAGTTCCTGGCAGACCAGACGCTAGACCTGGAGACCAAGCGGAATGCCGTGATGGGTGTAGTACGCGGCGCGTTCAAGCCGGAGTTTTTGAACCGGCTCGACGACATCGTGCTCTTCGACGCCCTGGACACCGAGGAGCTTGCCAAAATCGTGGAGATCAACTTGGCCCGGCTCAACAAGCGGCTCGCCGATCGTCGGATCACGGTGGAGGCCACGCCGGCGGCCAAGGAGTGGCTGGCTCTTACTGGCTTCGACCCGGTCTTTGGTGCCCGTCCGCTACGCCGGCTGATCCAGACCACAATCGAAGATCAATTGGCCCAACGGGTGCTGTCCGGCCAGGTACGCGAGGGCGACACCGTCACCTTTGACGCCGACGAGAGCAGCGATGGCTTGATCATCTTGGAGTCCCAGCCGGCCATCGCCTGAGTGATCATTGCAGTGAACGAACGGTTCGCCCCGTCCGATTCATCCCCACCAGCCCTGTTTGTGGGCCCAGCGCAGCAGGATCAAGGACATGGCCAACATGACCACCAGCAGGATGCTGAGCCAGCCCCAGTGCGTCTGGTCGTTGACGATGACGTTCATCCCAACCACAGAAGATAGAGACGTAATGGGGAGGGTAATGGCTGCGATGACGGCTAGCCGCTCGGCCGCGATTGTCATCTTCGTGTCGGTACGGGCGCGGTAAAACTCGGTGACGCCCATCAGGAAGACCAGCTGAGAATCGCTGATGTGGGCCACAGTCTCGTACTGGTCGAGCAGATCTTTCATCAGCTCGAGGCCCTCGGGCGGCGCAAAAGTGGTCAGCTTGATTGCCCGCCGATAGATCTCGCTGCCCTGAGTAGCCATGGTCTTGATGGTGAGCAGCTCATGCCGCGCTGCAAAGAGCTCGCTGAGGAACTCCTGCGGATCCTCGTTGACGTCCGCCATCACCCGCTGCTCCATTAATCCGACCTCACGGGCTATCTCGGCGACCATTTCAGCCTCTCGGCGGGCGATCGAGGAGACAATCGCGTACGTCAGGCCGAACGGTGACGTGGGGTGCAGCCGCCCGTTATCCAGCCGTGTCGCCACTGAATCGGTCTCGCGCAGCGCTGACTCCAGAGGAACCTTTGGATTCAGCGGGCCATGGACAGTGACCAGGAAGTTATCGCCGACAAACTGATCCAGCTCGAGATAGTGCACGTGGCCGCCTGCGCCAATCTCGGGTGCGTGCACGACGATGAACACGTGGTGCGGATACACATGGACTCGCGGTATGTGGTTACGGTTTCGGCTTTCTTTAATGGCCATCGGATGAAAATGAAACTCCTCGGCGAGCAGGGTCTCTGCCTCGTCGCTCCACTCGGGAATGTCGAGCCAGAGGAATCCCTCGGTGCGTTTCCGCAGATCCGGCAGCTCGGACAAGTCGTGGATGCTCGCGTCCTCGGACTCGATCCAGCGCAGCTTCATCGCGCGTCTCCCTTCCACGTTTTTTCTACACCCGTACCGGCGAAAAGCGGGCACCAGAGACTGCGGATGTCTGAACGCTGGGCGGGCGCCAGGGAGCGACTTTGAGAGCGGCGAGTTTCGTGCTGCGGCCCGGGAGGGATGGAGCTTTGCTAGTCCCGGACCTGGCGTACCCGCGAGCTTTCACACTCCGCGTCGGCCGGACAGACCAGTCCTACGTCGATCTTGATGACCCGCTGCGGCTGGAGTTCGACTACATGCAGCGGCTGGTCGATGTTCTCGATTGCGTGATCGAGCCAGGGGAGCGACTGTGCGTGGTGCATGTCGGCGGGGCGGCAATGACCCTGCCGCGCTACATGGCAGTGACCAGACCAACTTCGGCGCAGATCGTGCTCGAGCCAGACATCGAGCTCACTGCGTTCGTACGGCGGCACCTACCGCTGCCTACACGTAGCGGGATCAAAGTGCGCGGCACCGACGGCCGGCGCGGCATCGCGGAGCTACCCGACGGGTACGCGGATCTCATGATCATCGACGCCTTCGTCGGCGCTCGGGTGCCGGCGGATCTGACGACAGCAGGTTTTCTCACCGATGCCCGGCGAGTGCTCAATGATCATGGCGTGATCATGATCAACCTCACTGATCGTGGACCGCTGGCGTACGCGCGGCGAGTGTTGGCCGGCGTACGCCAGGCGTTTCCACATGCCCTGCTTTGCACCGAGTCATCCACGTTGAAGGGCCGACGGTTCGGGAACGTGATCATTGTCGGTGGCGCAAAACCGCTGCCGTACGCCGCGATCGCCGAACGGGCGGGAACTTCGCCCTTTCCGTACCGGGTGCTGCATGGCGCGCGGTTGAGCCAGCTGCTTGGCTACTCGATACCGTTCAGCGACGAGGATGCTGAGGAGTCTCCTGAACCAGGGGACAGTCTGTTGGATGCGCGCTGAACCTCATGATCAGGTCCGCAAGGCTCCCAACCTGCGAATGGCCTCCTCGAGAACCTGTTCCTGCTTGCAAAAGGCCCACCGCACGTACGGTCGGCCAGCCTCTATGCGGTCGTAGAACACCTGATGGGGGATTGCAACGACACCGCAGTGGGTGGGTAGGTCACGACAGAACTCCACACCGTCGCTGTAGCCCAGTGGCCGCACATCGGTAGTCATGAAGTACGTGCCGCGCGGCACGATCGGCTCGAGCCCTATCGACCGCAAACCCGCGGCAAACTGATCACGCCGGTCCTGGAGATCAAGCCGCTCCTTCTCGACCCACTCATCGCCCTCATTGAGCGCCCGAGCGACCGCCGGCTGGAAGGGAGCGCCGGAAACGTAGCTGAGGAACTGCTTTACAGCGGTGATCTCATTGATCAACTCCGGAGTGGCAAGGGCCCAGCCGATCTTCCAGCCGGTGGCTGAGAACGTCTTGCCCGCCGATGAGATCCGCACCGTCCGTTCTCGCATGCCGGGGAAAGTGGCGAGGGGCAGGTGCTCAGCGTCATCAAACGTCAGGTGCTCGTACACCTCGTCGCAGATGACGAGCACTTCGTGCTGCACTGCTAGTTCGGCGATCACGCCAAGATCGGCGCGATCTAGCACCACACCAGTCGGGTTGTGGGGCGAGTTAATCAATAGCGCCTTGGTCTTAGGCGTAAACGCCGCCGCCAGCTCCGCGGGATCTAGCCGGAAGTCCGGTCCAAAGAGACCCACACCCACGCGTTGCCCGCCAGCTAGCTCGATGGATGCGGCGTAGGAGTCATAGAAGGGCTCGAGCGCAATGACCTCATCGCCAGGATTGACAAATGCGAAGATCGACGCTGCCAACGCCTCGGTCGCGCCGGTGGTGACCAAGACCTCCGTCTCGGGGTCGAAGCTCAGACCGTAGGTCCGGCCGCTGTGCGCTGCGATCGCTTGCCGCAACGGCAGAATGCCGCGACCGGGCGGATACTGATTCAATCCTCCGGCGATCGCAGCGCGCGCCTCCTCCAGCATGAATGCTGGTCCGTCGGTATCCGGGAATCCTTGACCGAGATTGATCGACTGCGTTGCCAGAGCGAGCGCGGACATTTCTGCGAAGATCGTGGTCGTCGCCGCGTGGATGCGGTCGGCTTTCCAGGCGGAGGGCATACCGATGACCCTAGTTCCTAGCCAATAGGGCCAAGGCGGCTGGCGAGGTCCGAGAGTTAGGCTCGACTGAACGACGGTGGCGGTTGAGCTGGGAGGTTAGCGATGTTGGACGCGGCTGAAATGGCGTTGCTGGAATCGGTACCAGATGGGCTGTTCATCGGCGGTGAATGGCGCCAGGCCGCCTCAGGTTCCACGTTGAAGGTGTACGACCCCGCGACCGGCGAGGCAATCAAGACGATTGCAGACGCAGGCGTCGAGGACGGTTCCGCAGCCCTGGATGCCGCGGCCGAGTCTGCCGCCGACTGGGCCGAGACGCCGCCCCGTGAGCGGGCCGAAATCTTGCGCCGCGCCTTCGACCTGATCCGCGGGCGACAGGATGAAGTGGCCCTGCTAATGACGCTGGAGATGGGCAAGCCGCTGGCAGAGTCGAAGGCTGAGGTCACCTACGGCAGCGAGTTCCTGCGCTGGTTCTCTGAGGAGGCGGTACGGGTCTTCGGTCGCTATGGCATCAACCCCGAGGGCACCGGACGCATGGTCGTTTCGCAACATCCGGTTGGGCCATGCTTCTTGATCACCCCGTGGAACTTCCCACTCGCCATGGCGACTCGCAAGACCGCGCCCGCACTAGCCGCCGGTTGCACCGTCGTGATCAAGCCTCCCGAGCTTACCCCGTTGACGACGCTCTACTTCGTCAAGATCTTGGCTGAGGCCGGCCTGCCGCGGGGCGTTGTCAATGTGATCACCACATCAACATCGGGAAAGGTGTCGGCACCGATCATCGGCGACGCTCGGCTACGAAAGTTGAGCTTCACCGGGTCCACCGAGGTAGGTCGCAAGCTCTATGAGCAGGCGGCGGGCAACATCCTGCGCATCTCCATGGAGCTGGGCGGCAACGCGCCCTTCCTGATCTTCGACGATGCTGATCTTGGCAAGGCGGTCGAGGGTGCCATGCTCGCTAAGTTCCGCAACATCGGTCAGGCCTGCACAGCAGCGAACAGGTTCATCGTGCACGAGGGCATTGCCGACGAGTTCGCTGCCCGGGTCACCGAGCGGGTGCAGGCGTTCAGGGTGGGCCGGGGCACCGAGGACGGCGTCCAGATCGGGCCGTTGATCAATGACGATGCCGTTCAGAAGGCCGACTCGCTGGTACGAGACGCGACCGAGCGCGGGGCCAAGGTGCTGACCGGCGGTCATCCGATCGATCGACCCGGCACGTTCTACGAGCCAACCGTTGTCACCGGCGTACGCCCCGGCAGCGACATTCTCCGCGAAGAGATCTTTGGGCCGGTGTTGAGCATCGTCACCTTCGCCGATGAGCAAGAAGCCGTTCGGATTGCCAACGACACCGAGTACGGCCTGGTTGGGTACGCGTACACCAAGGACCTGGCCCGCGGCCAGCGGCTCATCGAGTCCTTGGAGACCGGCATGTTGGGCCTCAACGTCGGCGTCGTGTCTAACGCGGCAGCTCCATTCGGCGGAGTGAAACAGTCTGGCATCGGACGGGAAGGCGGCTTCGAGGGCATTCACGAATACCTGTCGACCAAGTACACCTTGACGCCGAATCCGTTCGGCGGCTGATTTAAATCCAACAGCCTTTGCAGCTGATCAATCAGCGGCACAATGTCGCGGGTGACCACTTCCATCCGCAAGAAGGGAACTGACACCAGAGCGGGCAGGGGCAAGCGCCGGTGGCGGCTCACAATTCTGGGCGTCATGCTGCTCTTGGGCGGGCTGTCCTGTCTCGGTTGGGTGGGCTATCAGTACGTCGGCACCAACCTGATTGCCCAGCACGCATTCCGCACCGAAGCCAGCCGGTTACGAGCTCAATGGATGGAGGGGCGCAAGGCTGACCCACAGGGGCTCAAGGAACCTTCCACCCGTCCTGGGGATGCCATCGGCTTGCTCCGAATTCCCGCCCTCGGTGACGCGTACGAAGTCCCCATCCTCAACGGGACCGAGCTAGGTGTGCTCGCCAAGGGGGTGGGGCACTACTCCTCGACTGCGCAGCCCGGTCAGACTGGCAACTTTGCGCTCGCGGGCTATCGGGTGACCCACGGCCAGCCCTTCGCTCGGCTGCTTGGACTGGACAGCGGCGACCAGATCATCGTCGAGACGCGCTACGCCACCTACACCTACCTCCTCGACGAGCCTCCCAGGCAGCTGACCGTCAAAGACACCGACACCTGGGTGATCGACCCCGTACCTGGCAAGCCCCAGCTCAAACCGACCCAGGCGTTGATCACCTTGACCACGTGCCCGGATTTGTTCCATTCAACGAAGCGCTCGATCGGATTCGGCCACCTCATCCAGACCGAGCGCAAGTAAGACGACGCGCGTGATCACAAGCACAACGATCCGGCCGATTGCTTGTCGTTTGTGACCACTTTCATGAAACTCGCCCACCTAGATACAGTGCCGGTCGTGAGTACGCCGATGGTCGCCGAGGACAATGCCGAGCTGATTGAGCGAGTCAAAAAGCTGGCGATCGTACGCGGCACAGTCACGCTCTCCTCGGGGCGTACGGCCGACTACTACGTAGACATGCGGCGTGTCACCCTGGACGGCGCAGTGGCGCCGATCATCGGCAGGGTGATGCGCGCCCTGGTCGCCGACTGGGACTTCGAAGCGGTCGGCGGCCTAACACTCGGTGCCGACCCCGTCGCCGGAGCCATGATGTACGCCGCTGCGGCAGCCGGCGAGCGACTCGACGCGTTCGTCGTCCGCAAGGAGGGCAAGGCGCACGGCTTGCAGCAACGCATCGAAGGCCCCGCGGTGACGGGTCGGAGGGTTCTCGCCGTGGAGGACACGAGCACCACGGGCGCTTCGGTCCTAACTGCCGTCGCGGCGCTGCGCGAGGCCGGAGCGCACGTGATCGGAGTCGCGGTCATCGTTGACCGCAATACCGGCGCTAAGGAGGCCGTCGAGGCGGCCGGGCTGTCGTACCGCGCGGCGATCTCGGCACGCGACCTGGGCTTGGAGTAAGGCCTCGGCGGGCGGCCGGATGGATTCACCCGTTAGGGTGAATGTGGCCTGAGGCTCGTCCAAACCCCAGATGCTAAGGAGATCTGATGGGTACCGCCATCACCGTGATCATCATCATCTTGGTGATCGTCGTCATTCTCGCGCTCATCGGCATGGGCTCGTACAACGGTTTCGTCAAGTCCCGCAACCTGATTCAGGAATCGTGGCGGCAGATCGACGTTGAGCTGAACCGCCGCTACGAGCTGATTCCCAACCTGGTCGAGACGGTTCGGGCGTACGCCGCGCACGAGCGCAACACCTTGGAGGACATCACCAGGCTTCGCAGCCAGGCTCAGCAGCTGTCTCAGTCGGAGGGCTCGCTGCCGAGCCAGCAGCGTTCCGATGTGGAGGCCGCGCTCTCCGGCGCGGTGCGAAACCTGATCGTCAGCGTCGAGGCGTATCCGGATCTGAAGAGCAATCAGAACTTTCTGGAGCTGCAACGCCAGCTCGCCGAGACCGAGGACCGAATCGCTGCGGGGCGTCGGTTCTACAACGCCAACGTGCGGGTCTACAACACCAAGGTCGAGTCGGTGCCGTCCAACATCGTCGCCAACATGTTCAAGTTCGAAAAGGCCAGCTACTTCCAGGTCGATGAGCCGGCGGTACGCCAGGCGCCCGATGTGAGTTTCGGCGAGATCGCCTACCGCGGCGATCCCGAGCAACAGCAGCGGCAGCTCCCGCCTCAGCAGTCGGCCCCCCAACAATCGACACCGCCGGTCCAGTTCGATCGGCAAAGCGAGGACCAGCTTCCCAACCCGCAGGAGTACCAGCAGCCGCCCCAGAGTTACCAGCCACCGCAGCAGGGCCAGTCCCAGGCACCCCAGCAAGGCCAATACCAGCCTCCGGAGCAGGGTGGTTATCAGACCCCGCAGCAGACCGGCGGCTATGAACCACCGCAGCCGGGCGGCTACGTCCCGCCTGAAACGGGACAACAGAATCCGAACCAGCGGTAGTGACCCGGGGGTCTGACGTGCCCGCGGAGATGACCTACCAGCAGCTCGGGCCTTCGGGTCTAACCGTTTCCACGATCGGCGTCGGCTGCAACAACTTCGGGTCTCGCATGCCCGATCACGATGTGCCGAGCGTGGTGAACACGGCCATCGATGGCGGGATCACCTTGTTCGACACCGCCGACGTCTACGGCAACGCAGGTGGCTCAGAGACCTTGCTCGGTAAGGCCCTCGGCTCGCGGCGTGATGAGGTCATCATTGCGACCAAGTTCGGCTCAGACATGCGGGGCGCGAACGGTCCGGACTGGGGTGCTCGCGGTTCGCGCCGCTACATCAGGATTGCGGTGGAGAACAGCCTGCGTCGCCTCGGCACAGATTGGATTGATCTCTATCAGTTGCATGACCCAGATCCCCATACGCCGATTGAAGAGACCCTGGCCGCGCTAACCGAGACTGTGGCTGAGGGGAAGGTGCGCTACATCGGCTCGTCAAATTTCGTCGGTTGGCAGGTGATCGATGCCGACTGGATCTCTCGGACCAGCGGTTACGAGGCATTCATCTCTGCCCAGAACGAGTACTCATGGCTGAACCGTTCGGTCGAAAGGGAGCTGGTGCCGGCGCTAGAGCACACCGGCCAGAGCCTACTTCCATACTTTCCCCTCGCATCCGGACTGCTGACCGGCAAATACCACCGCGGCGAACCCGCGCCGGAGGGCAGCCGGCTGGCCCGCAACCGAGTGCGGCTCGACCGGGCGAACTTCGATGTAATCGAGGCACTTGAGGCGTACGCGGCTGAGCGCGGCCTCTCGATCCTTCAGGTCGCCATTGGTGGGCTGGCGGCGATGCCGACTGTGGGTTCAGTGATCGCCGGCGCCACTTCGGCCGAGCAGGTGAAGCAGAACGTTGAGGCTGGGCTCTGGGTGCCAAGCGGAGATGATCTTGAGAGGTTGCTGGAGATCACTGAGCCGGTCGTCTAACGGTTCTCCAGAGGACCGGCCCCACTCTTGGAGCTGAGTCAGTGTTTGATTGCACTCTGGCGTGCGGCCCGCCAGATTCGCCTCCTTCGTCGCTCGCGCACAGGCGCCAATCTTTAACGAGGTACAGCCGCGAGCTCCGGCAGTCGGCGAAGCGGGTCGCCGGTCATAGTGTCAGCGTCTCCAGAAGTCGTAGGGATGACGGCCGGGTCGGAAGCCGTACGCCTCAACCGTGGCCGCCGCATCGGCGAAGCTACGCGCCAGCCGAGTCGGGTCGTGGGCATCGCTTGCGAATGTGATCGCTTCTCCGCCTTCCTCGTGCCACCAGCCAAGGATCTCCGGATGGAGCGGCGCGTTTGTGTTCACCTCCAATGCCCGACCGCTGTCAGCAAGCGCGCGTAATGCATGCCGAAACTCGTCTTGGAAGGAGTTGGGATCGAACTGACCGGCCTGCGCCGGCCAATAGGCGACCGGGTACTCGATATGGGCCAGCACGGCGAACGCCTCAAAGCTCGCGATGAGACGAGGTATCTCCGCTAGATACTCTCGCACGACGTCTGGCGCTGGCCGCCGCCGATACAGCTCCGGCATCTCAAAGAATTGCTGGCCGATCGGCAGGGAGTGCAGGGAACCCAGCACGCGCTCAAACTGTCCGGCATCGAGTAGTTTCCCCACGACATCGCTGTGCCAATGTGGTTCACCTAGCTCCATGCCGCTGATGATCCGCAGGTCCGGAAACCGATCACGGCATTGCTGGAGGCACTCCAGATATCCGTTGAGATTCAATTTCGGCGGCGTCAGCGTTCCATCTGGCGTGATCAACGGCCGCAGGCGCTCGTCGAAGTCGCTGGCGGTAACCGGCCAGGTCAGGTAATCAGCATGCTCGGTGAAGGCGACAGCGGGGAGGCCTATCTCTACCGCTCGAGCACAGGTTCGCTCCATTGAACCGTCCGGCGCGTCCCAGGACCACTCGCTGTGAACATGACTATCCGCAGGCAACGCCACGACTAATCCTCACAGCGCGGTCAAAGATCAGACGGCGGCGGATTCGGAATTGCGGCGCCGCCGGTGCAACAGATACTCGATCCCCATCGGAAGCAGCGAGGCGAGCACGATCAAGATCAGCACCAGTTCGATGTTGTTCTTGATAATGGGAATGTTGCCTAGGAAATAGCCCGCGATAGTCACCCCGCATGCCCAGAGCACGCCACCGATCGCGGTATAGGTAATGAAATGCCGGAAATCCATCTTGCCGACGCCGGCAACCAAGGTGACAAAGGTGCGAACGATAGGCACGAACCGCGCCAGGATGAGCGCACGGTTGCCATAGCGCTCGAAGAAGTTGTGGGTCCGCTCGACATAGGACTGCTTGAAGATCTTGCCCGCCAGCCCTGGGCGTTCTTTGAATAGCGGCGGCCCAATCTTGCGCCCGATCGCGTACCCGCTGACATTACCAAGCACGGCGGCAACGGTTAGCACGACGCAGACGAATACCAGGTTGTGCGGAATGACACCCGTCGCCGTCAGGAGTCCGACGGTAAACAGCAATGAATCACCTGGCAAGATCGCAAAAAGCCCGCATTCGGCGAAGACCACGAATGCCACACCCCAGAGGGCGTACGGTCCGAAGGACCGAATCAGCTGCTCTGGGTCCATCCAGGACGGCAGCAGCATCGGCAGCAGCGCGGCGGCCTCGAGTGGCGTCACGTCGGCAAACGGTACCGTCGCACACTGTGAGTTTCCTAAGCGACCAGCAGATGACCGAGGCTTCTGGCGAGCCCGGTGTAGGACCGCATCCCAATCCGTGGCCCGATGACGAGAGGCTTGATCCAGAGCTGCTGGAGCACGGCGACCGACGCAATGTGATCGATCGCTACCGTTACTGGAAGGTCTCCGCCATCGTTGCTGATCTTGATACTCGGCGGCATCCGCTGCAGATAGCGATCCAGAACTGGGAACACGACTTCAACATCGGTTCCATCGTGCGAACGGCGAACGCCTTCAATGTGTCGGGCCTGCACGTCATTGGCCGACGGCGTTGGAACCGGCGTGGCGCAATGGTCACCGACCGATATCTGACAATCTCGCACCATGCATCGGTGACTGAGTTCGCCAATCGGATGGCGACGGATGACTACATCGTCATCGGGGTGGACAACCTTCCAGGTGCCCTGCCCTTGGAGCGATATGGCCTGCCGCAGCATACCTGTCTGGTCTTCGGCTCTGAAGGTCCTGGACTAACCGATGAACTCGTAGCCATTTGCAAGAATGTCGTGGCGATCACGCAGTACGGCTCGACCCGATCGCTCAACGCCGGTGCGGCCGCTGCTATCGCGATGTATCACTGGGCTATGCGCTGGACCAGCTGACATCTTGTCGCCGCTCCCGAGGCTCCGCATACTGACACTCACGGTCTATCAGCTGGATCGGACCCAAGGTGGTGAGGAGACGCAGTGCAGCACGACCAACCACCTTCGGCAACCACCAAACGCGTCCATGTCCGCGGCATCCTCGAAGAACTGATCGACACCGAACTCAACCCTGGCGATGCCATTCCTTCAGAGCGGGCGTTGGTGCTACGTCTTGGTGTCAGCCGAGTCACCGTACGGCAGGCAATCGCTGACCTTGTTGCCGCCGGCACCTTGGAACGCGTACACGGCAAGGGCACCTACCTGACCGGCCCGCAGGTTGACTCTCGGCTGCATTTGACGTCGTTCTCGCGCGAGATGCGCGCTCGAGGCCTCATCCCAGCAACAGTCGTGATGTCCGCAGTCGAGCAGCCGGCCGATGATGATGTTTCTTACGCGCTGCGGATCCGTCCCGGCCAGTCCGTGGTACGCGTGGAGCGGCTCCGGACTGCGGACGGCACCCCCATGGCGTACGAGGTAGGTCACTACCCGTCGGCGTTGTTTCCCGGGCTGCTGCAGCGAGAGCTCGGGTCGCTGTACGACGTGTTTGCAAGTGAGTACGGCGTTGTGGTCAGCAGCGGTGAGCAGACCGTGCGGGCCGAATCCGCCGATGCCCATCGGGCACGGGTTTTGGGCATTGCGAAGCGGGCGCCGCTGCTCGTCCAGGAACGCGTGACGTATGCGGGTGATCGAGCCATTGAGATGTCAACCTCGTGGTATCGCGCCGACCGATATCGAATCCACATGGCGATCACGCCACGGGGTGCTCGAGAGAACTAACCTGTGGCCTCATGAGCACCGGTCCGATCTCTGAGTTGGTCATTCCCTACGACCCAGGACCGCTCACCGCAAAGGTGGAGCGGCGCAGCCGCCTGATACGGACACGGCTGATCAGTCTCGGGATCACCATTGCGCTGCTGGGTTTGATCTACCTATGGCGCCGAGAAGATCTTGGCGGCTCCGGATTGATCATCATTTTCGCGATCGTGTTAGGGGTATCGCTGACCTGGCTGGCGGCCAGCATCGTTTTGTACTTTATGGCGAAACGCGAAATGCGAACCGTCGGAAATGGCGTCGCCATCCGGATCGGCCCGCCCGGCATCCAGGTTGCCGGCGTTAGCGCATCGTGGCGACAGGTCGCGAAGATCGACACGATGAAGGGTGGCCTCGATCGCGGCCCACAACTTCGGCTTACTCTCACTGACGGACGACACGCAGCCGTGCCGCTTGATCAAGTCACAGTATTCCCCGCAACGCTCGACAGCACAGTCCGGGCCTTTTCGGCCGGCCGCCATGGAGTGGACTTGTCTGCACTGGAAAGCTGAGACAAAGCACCGCAGTCACCACTACTTAAGCTTTTTTGACAGACTATGCAATCGCCAAATGAACCACCGCAGAACTCTAGAGCGGTAGAAAAGGAGCTCACCGAGCATGCCCATTGCCACCCCCGAGGTCTATGCCGCCATGTTGGATGCGGCCAAGCAGGGCTCTTTCGCCTACCCAGCGATCAACATCAGCTCGTCACAGACCCTGAACGCAGCCCTTCAGGGCTTTACCGAAGCCGGCTCCGACGGCATCATCCAGGTGTCCACTGGCGGCGCGGAATATCTATCTGGTGCGACGATCAAGAACATGGTTACCGGCGCAGCCGCGTTGGCTGAGTACGCACGCGAGGTCGCAAAGAACTATCCGATCAACGTGGCGTTGCACACCGATCACTGTCCCAAGGACAAGTTGGACGGGTACGTACGGCCACTGCTCGCGCTCTCCGCCGAGAGGGTCAAGTCCGGCGGCGAGCCACTGTTCCAGTCGCATATGTGGGATGGTTCGGCTGTGCCGCTTGAGGAAAACCTGTCGATCGCTGGGGAGTTGTTGCAGCAGACCTCGGCCGCGAATGTGATCTTGGAGATCGAAGTCGGTGTCGTCGGTGGCGAAGAGGACGGCGTCAGCGCAGAAATCAACGAGAAGCTCTACACAACCGTTGAGGATGGGCTGCGGACTGTTGAGGTGCTTGGTACTGGGGACAAGGGCCGCTACATCACCGCACTAACCTTCGGCAACGTGCACGGCGTGTACAAGCCGGGCGCGGTCAAGCTCCGTCCGGAGGTGTTGAAAGACATTCAGGACGAGGTCGGCGCCAAGATCGGCAAGGAGCGGCCGTTCGACCTGGTGTTCCACGGCGGATCAGGATCGACGCTAGAGGAGATCCGGGCCGCGGTCGATTACGGCGTGATCAAGATGAACATCGACACCGACACCCAGTACGCCTTTACCCGGCCCGCCGCCGGGCACATGTTCACCAACTACGACGGTGTGCTGAAGGTCGACGGTGAGGTAGGCAACAAGAAGGCGTACGACCCGCGGGCCTGGGGGAAGGTGGCCGAGGCCGGCATGGCACAGCGCGTGGTCGAGGCCTGCGAGGACCTGCGTTCGGCTGGTACGTCGCTGAACAAGTAATCGCCGTCGGGTTGCTCCTCTCTGCCCTTTACTGGTCCGCATTAACTCGGGAGTCCCGGCAAAGGACGACCGGATGGGCCCGCCCCAGAGGTTTGTGGTTGGGTTCCGCGGTCGTGAGGAGTTATGCGCCGGTTCCGCTTCAAGCGTTCTTAGCCTTTGGGGCGGGCCCATCCGGCCGTCCTTCGCCTTGTTGGGGTGTTCCGTCGCACAGCCCTCGTACCAAGCGACCTGGATTCGTGTTCATCGGGGTGCGCCGAGCACTGTGCCGCAAGGCCTCGATGGGTGCGCTCGGGCTATATCGATGTCCGGCGCACCGGTCGGCTCACGAGCCCTCACTGCGTCCGGCTCGACTGATTGTGCTTTAGGCGTGTCCTTTCTCTCGAGATTAGGAGGAAGGACACACTCAAGTGGGCGGCCGCCGTTCTTTCAGGCTTGAGATTCAGCTGGGCGGTGCCGTCCCGGGAGAGTCGTAGTCTCTGACCGCCTGTGCTCTGCACAGGTTTCTGGCGGTTTGCACGGGTTGCAAGCTGTGCAGACCGTCAGCAAGCTACGTGAACGCAGGTTCCCGCGTCCCCGTCCTCTAGAGCAATAGGCACATTCGCAGACGGGCGATCGTTCCACGCACAAAGAGGCGGCAAACAAGGAGGTTTGGCATGGCGCTGCGCAATTACCTCGTTGGTGAGGTGGCGGAAGATTTTGTGGATGGACTGCTCAGCCGGAGGGAGGCGTTACGGCGATTGGGCCTTCTTGGCCTCAGCATGAGCAGTGCGACTTCCCTACTAGCCGCTTGCGGCGACGGCGGCGGTGAACAGACAGGCGCATCTGGAACGACATCCCCGGCGGCGGCCGCCACGTCGGCTCCGGGGCGTACCTCATCGACGAAACTCGGGGAACCCGTACGTTTCGCCGGCCCTGCCGGTGAGCTGCAGGGAGCCTGGGCTGAAGCGAGCGATCCCCAGGGCGTGCTGCTCGTCATCCACGAGAATCGCGGTCTGACTCCGCACTTCGTCGATCTCGTAGGAAGGTTCGCGGGCGCTTCATACTCGGCGCTGTGCGTAGACCTGCTTTCCTCACAAGGCGGCACCGCGCAACTGCAGGATCCGGCGGCCGCACCGACCGCGCTGGCAAACACCCCGCCTGAGCAGCTGGTTGCGGACCTCAAGGCTGGGATCGATGAGCTCGAGAAGCGAGTGCCGGACGCCAAGATCGGAGTAGTCGGGTTCTGCTTCGGCGGTGGCATGACCTGGAACATGCTCCAAGCCGGCGAACAACGTCTGGCAGCTGCTGTCCCGTTCTATGGCCCGGCGCCCGAGACCCCGGATTTCAGCAAAGCCAAGGCAGCGGTGTACGCGTTCTATGGAGAACAGGACGAACGCGTAAACGCGACCCGGGACCGTGCCGAGGCCGCGCTCAAGGCGGCCGGGCTGACATACGAGATTCGCACCTTCGCAGGGGCTGGCCACGCGTTCTTCAACGACACCGGACAGCGCTACAACGCGGAGGCCGCCCAGCAGGCGTGGCAGGAGATGCTGGACTGGTTCAACCAGCACCTGAAGTGAGTGAGCGGCCCCACCGAGAGGTTCGGCCGGGCCTTGTCACTCCAGCTAGAACGATCCGATAGCGATCTCGCCGGCCGGCTCGTACGTGCCGATCACGACGCCCGTCGTAAAGACCTTGCTGTCCACCAGCCTCAGCCCGACGGGGATGGCGCCGTCGGAAAACAGCCGCTTGCCCGACCCGATGACGACCGGGAATACCCAGAGCCGGTACTCATCAACAAGGTTGTGGCGCAAAAGTGACTGGATCAGGTTGCTGCTGCCATGCACCTGCAGTTCCGGGCCGTCCTCCTGCTTGAGCGCCGCCAACCCGTCCGCCGCGTCGCCCTCGATCAGGACCGAGTTGCTCCACTCGAGCGCGGGGCGACCGCGTGACGCGACGTACTTGGTTGCCTGGTTAAAGATCGGGCCGCCCTCTTCCTCGCTGGCGTGGGGCCAGTGCGCGGCCATGATGTCGTAGGTCTTGCGCCCCAACACCATGGCGAATGGCTTGCTGGTTGCCTCGCCCATCTCCTGTCCCATCAGGTCGTCCCAGTAGTTCACCGACCAGCCGCCGTACTTGAAACCGCCCTCGTCGTCTTCTCCGGGTCCGCCGGGTGCCTGCATGACGCCATCAAGAGTGAGGAACGTGCTCACAATTAGCTTTCTCATCGGTGTCCTTTCGAGTGGGTCTGCACAGCTTGCTGACGGTCTGCATAGGTTGCAAACTGTGCAGACCGTCAGAAACCTACGTGCACGTAGGTTTCATCACCGAGCCGGGGCGTAGGTTTCATCACCGAGCCGGGGCGTAGGTTTCGTCATCGAGCCGGGGCTAGTCTTCGAGGGTGTCCACCACTGTTACCGACCGGCCCGCGCCGCTGAGTCGGGTGTGGTCGGGCAACAAGATCATCGCCGAGGATCTCACCGGCGAAGATCTGAGCGACGTACTAGAGCTGCATTCCGACGCTTCGGCATGGTGGGTGCTGCCCAGAGATCACGAGTACGGAGCGGTGGAACTCCGCCATGTCGCACATGCTCTTGATCTTGATGAGCCGGCGATCAAGGACCTGCTTGCGGAGGATAGGCGAGCCAAGTTTGAGACGATTGGTCAGGCGCGACTGTTGATCACCAACGCGGTATCGGTCGACAAGGACAGGGCGCAGATCATGGTGCACCCGGTCTCCATGATCGCGACTGATCGGGCAGTGATCTGCCTGGTGGATCCAACCCCAGACTTCCAGCCCGCCCAGCTATTCCTACAAAAGCAGGATCTGATCGCAAAGGGCGGCATCGAGGCAGCGGTCCACGTCGTGATAGCGGCTGTGATCCGCAGTTATGAGGACGCGCTGCAGTGGCTCGAGGACTCCAGTGACAGTTTGGCAAATGTCTTGTTCGGGGAGCGGCCGCTCGATAGGCCCGAGCAGCTGTACGCCTTCAAGCTTCGGTCAGCCCTCTCCCAGCTACGCCGGCTCACTGATCCCATGCGCACCGTTATGACCGACATTCTCGACAACCCGCCGCACGCTCGAAAGGGAAAGCCAGGCCGAGACCCCGCCATCAGTCGTCACTGGGTGATGCTGGCAGAGCACCACACCCGAGTAGCCAACGCCGCTGATGCGCTTCGGGAGGCCCTGTCATCGATCTTCGACACCAGTCTTGCGCTCGCCGATGTACGGCTGAACCAAATTGTAAAGAAGCTCAGTTCATGGGCGGCAATCATCGCCGTTCCTACGCTGGTCACCGGCTTTGTTGGGATGAACGTCCGGTTCCCGCTGGCGGCGACTGCAACCGGTTTCTGGGTCTACCTGCTGCTCATGGTGGCGGCGAGCGTCGTGCTCTACTTCGTCTTTCGCGCCAAGGACTGGCTCTAATCGGATCGCGCCGCCCTCGCCGTGCTGAGGAGGAGCGCGGGGACATGCTCTTCGTCCGGAGCGACGACGAAGTAGGCGAGCTGTAAGGCGCGATCCGCGCGGAGCGAGCGAAGCGAGCGGTGCAATCAATTCGAGCTCGTGCGACACTCAAAAGTTAGGTAGGGTTTTGTCGCAAGAGTCCCCGTGGCGAATGCGCCCGGGGGCTTCGGTCTTTCTCTCCGTACTGGACATCTAGGGCTGGAGATCTAGGGCTGGAGAGCTAGGAAGGCGGCGATCACATGCCGGCAATTGTGGTGATGGGAGCCCAATGGGGCGACGAAGGCAAGGGTAAGGCGACCGATCAGCTTGGGGATCGGGTCGACTATTGCGTCCGGTACTCCGGGGGCAATAACGCGGGCCACACGATCGTGGTGGACGGTGAGCGCTACGCCCTGCACCTGTTGCCCTCCGGCATCCTGAACCCCAACTGCGTTCCCGTGATCGGCAATGGAGTCGTAGTCGACCTCGACGTGCTGTTTACCGAGATCGAGGAGCTGGCAGCGCGCGGAGTGGATGCCTCCCACATGGTCATTTCTGCGAATGCGCACATCCTCACCTCCTACCACCAGGTGATCGATAAAGTCACCGAGCGGTTCCTCGGCAAGGCCCGGATTGGGACGACCGGACGGGGGGTCGGTCCGGCGTACTCGGACAAGGTCAACCGGATTGGTGTACGCGTTCAGGACCTGCTGGACGAATCGATCTTGCGCAAGAAGGTCGAGGCGGCTCTGGAGCAGAAGAACCATCTGCTCGTCAAGGTCTATAACCGGCGCATGATCGATCCCGATGAGGTCACCGAACACCTGCTGTCCCATGCGGAGCGGATCAGACCGCATGTCGTTGATGTCAGCAAGCTGCTCAATGACGCGCTCGACGCTGGGAAAGTGGTGCTCTTCGAGGGCGCCCAAGCTCATCATCTCGATGTTGATCATGGAACCTACCCGTATGTGACCTCTTCGAATCCGGTTGCGGGCGGGGCGTGTGTGGGCACGGGGGTCGGCCCTACGCGGATTGATCGTGTCGTAGGGATCGCAAAGGCCTACACCACGCGGGTCGGCGAGGGCCCAATGCCGACCGAGTTGCACGACGAGGATGGCGAAAGGCTCGCGCGGGTCGGGGTCGAGTTCGGCACGACAACAGGACGCAAGCGCAGGTGTGGTTGGTTTGACGGATTGGTTGTGCAGGCGGCTGCGCGCGCCAACGCCTTTACCGATGTCTTTTTGACCAAGCTCGACGTGCTAACCGGGTGGGAGAAGATTCCGGTCTGCGTTGGCTACGAGGTGAACGGCGTACGGCAGGACACCATGCCCCTCACTCAGTCGGAGTTTCACCATGCCGTTCCGATCTATGAGGAGCTCGACGGGTGGACCGAGGACATTAGTGGCTGCCGGGAATTTGACGACCTGCCGAAGAACACTCAGGTGTATGTGAACCGGGTCGAGGAACTCTGCGGTGTCCGGATCTCCGGCATCGGCGTCGGACCGTCCCGTGAACAATCAATCGTGATCAACAATCTGCTGTAACCGAGTCGGGGAATCCCATCCGAGGATAAAGATCATCACGGTGGAAACGGGTCATGGCCCGGATGCGATCTTCCGCGAGGGTGAGCACGAACAATCCAGCCGGCCACGCAATCGGCTCTTCGCGATCACTGAGGTAGCTCGCAAAGGCCGGCTGATTGTTAGCCCTGCCAGCAAGCAAGTAGACCGCACGCTCTCCACGAAACC
>Ga0307415_100000311_pt1 | contig 21044 bp, 17 predicted proteins | sample DK1Cmetagenome_FD_204524 | JGI IMG/M metagenome (GOLD analysis project Ga0307415, IMG submission 204524) | Maize rhizosphere microbial communities from greenhouse at UC Davis, California, United States - DK15-C-2 | ecosystem: Host-associated > Plants > Roots > Rhizosphere > Soil | place: USA...
AGTCGAACACCACCGGCGGAGGACGCCGACAAGACCCGCCGCACCGTGCCGCCGCCGATTCCCGCGCCGTCCGCGCCTCCGGTCAGTGCGGCGATCCCGGCCCCGCCTGTGGCGCCGAAAGCGCCGCCAAGCCGACTTCGTCGCCTGTTCAAAGCGGCGCTCGTTCTGATCGGGCTCGGGCTGCTGTTCAGCGAGATCTCCATCGGATCGGAGGCCGGGCGTCTCGCACGGGCGGCGTCGACGCACGGGTTCGAGCAGCTGCCGCGAGCGTGGCAGCAATACGACGATCTGCTGGATCGCAGCAATCTGGGGCTCGGCACCCACGATCTGCGCCGGGCGTTGATCGCTCGGACGCGAACGCTCGCCGAGCGCGTGATCGCGAACTATCGCAGTCCGGCACCGACGGTTCGCGAGGCGCAGTGGACGGCGGCTCGCGACGCGCTCTCGCACGCCCTGTCGAGAATTGGCGACGACAACGCGCTTCGGTCGGCGCTCCGGTATTGCGAAGGCCACCTGCACCGCATCAACGGAGAGGCGAAGAAGGCACGAGGCGAGCCCGACGGGGCCAGCGAGGATCTGACAGAGGCGGTCGTGGCGTTCCGCGAAGCGCACGATCTCCGCCAGGATTGGTCCGACCCGTTCCTCGGGCTGTTTCGCACCTTCATCGTCGGGCTCGACGATGTCGAGCGCGGCGCGGACGCGTTGATGCAGGCGGAGCAGCGCGGTTACGAAGCAAGCGAACGCGACGTCGCGCTGCTCGGGGACGGCTACCGCACGCAGGGAACGATGCTCGTGCGAACCGCGCGCCAGCTCGAGGACCTGCCGCAGGGGCGCGAATACCTCGTTCGCGCTGCCGACGCGTACCGGCTGGCGCTTGCCAACTACGCCAGGGCGGGGAGCCTGGCGACCGTGCCTCAGAACATCGCCCGCACTCAGCGCGCGCTGCTGCAGGTCGAACAGAGCCTTGGCGAGGGTGTGACCGTCGACGCCGGCACCGAAAGCGAGCCGCAGTGAGCACCACCTTTACCGCTGCGGTCGACCGCGGCCGCCTGCTCGAGGTTCGCCGGACCGCGCAGCCGGATCGGCACCAGTTGCTGCTGGTGCTGGCCTCGGTCGTCGCGGTGCTGGCCATTGGCCTTTCGTACGTCGGCCGCACACGCGCCGGCGCCTTTGCCGCATCTGGTGAGCCGGTCGTCAACCTCAACGCCCTGACCGAGGCACGGGACCTCGAGCGCGCGCTGGAGCCGGCGTTTTCATCGGTGTCGGACCGCCGGTTTGCGGCGGCGCAGCTCGGTGCCTTCGTTCTCGCGCTGAGGAAGGAAACTGGCGACCTCCCGAACGTCGGCGCCATCATGGCGGCAACGGTTTCTGCGGCGGCGATCGAGCGCGGATCGTCGGTCGAGTATCAGGCCCGGCTACGGCGCGCCGCCGAACGTGCCGAGGCGCAGCGCGGGGCACGACCGGCACGCCTGACGCTGTTGAGCGCCGACGACCTGGCGGCAGTCAAACCGCGGCTGACGGTGCGATCGTCCGCGGCCTTCCGGAATCAGACGCTCCAATGGGGTGCGGTTTACCTGCTTGCGATCTGGGGCGTGGCGCTGGCGTGGTGGCTGCGCGGCCGGGGCGATTTCGCGTTGCTCGGTGCGGCCCATCTGCTGACAGCGATCGGCTTTGCCCTCGTCCTGAGCCGGTCGGATCCGGTGCGCGACACGATGCTGTTCGTCCGCTACGCGCAGGGCGTGCTGGTTGGCTGCGTCGGTCTCGCGATCGCATCGCTGATCGACTTCCGCCGCTCGGCGCTGGCGGCGTTTACCTACCTGCCGCTGGCGGGTGCGCTCGGTCTGTCTGCCGTGCTGCTGCTGTTCGGGAGCGGTCCGGCAGGCAGCAATGCGCGCGTGAATCTTGGCCCGATCCAGCCGGTTGAAGCGATCCGGCTGCTGCTCGGCCTGTTTCTCGCTGGCTATTTCGCCCGGCGCTGGGAGCTCCTCCGTCAGACGCGCGGCCGGACGGTCCGTCGCCTCACGCTGCCCGACTGGCTGCGCTTTCCGCGGTTCGATTATCTGCTGCCGGTTGCCGTGGGCATCGCCACCGCGCTCCTGTTCTTCTTTCTGCAGCGCGACCTGGGGCCGGCGCTCTTCGTGTCGTGCGTCTTCCTCGCCGTCTATGCGATCGCCAGAAACCGTGTTGGCCTCGCCCTGGGAGGTCTGGCCGTTCTCACTGCCGGCTTCTATGTCGGCTACGCGCTGAACATCTCGTCCACGTTATCGGCCCGCGTGCACATGTGGCGGTCGGCGTGGGACAACGTGGCGCGCGGCGGCGATCAGATCGCGCAGGCGATGTGGGCGCTTGGCACCGGTGGGGTATTCGGCACCGGCCTCGGACTCGGGGACACGCGCTACATTCCGGCGGGCTATACCGACCTGCCGCTGGCGGCGGTGGGGGAGGAACTGGGATTCATCGGCATCCTGTGCGTGGTTGCGGCGTTTGCCGTCATCGGCTGGCGCGGCTACCGGACCGCGCTCCGCGCGACGAACGACTACGCGTTCTTCCTGGCGACCATCCTCACGCTGTTTCTGATCTTTCCGGTGCTGTTGATGGCGGCGGGCATGCTCGGCGTCGTCCCGCTGACCGGGGTGGTGACGCCATTCGTCAGTTTCGGCGGGTCGGCGATGGTTGCGAACTTTACCGCGCTCGGCCTGTTGGCCGCGATCGGCAGGACCGCTGCGTCCGAATCCGGCGCATCGCTTCCGTTCCGCCGTGGCATGACGGCGCTGGCATCGACGATCACGGTGGCGGCGCTGACGCTGGTTGGCGTCCTGGTGAACGTCCAGGTCATCCAGGCGGACCGTTACGCCGTGAAGCCGCATCTCGGATTACAAGCCGATGGCGTCCGGCGATACCAATACAACCCGCGCGTCCTCGACGTGGTGGCGCACATCCCGCGCGGCACGGTCTACGACCGCAACGGGCTGCCGCTTGCGACCAACGAGCCCAGCCTGATCGACAGTGCAGCCGCTGAATACAAGAAGCGCGGCGTGGAGATTGCCGGGTGCGAGAAGCTGGCGGAGCGGTGCTATCCGCTTGGGGCGGCCACCTTCCATCTGCTCGGCGATTTCTCGACGCGCCGCAACTGGGGAGCGAGCAACTCGTCGTATATCGAACGCGATCTGCAGGACCGGCTGCGCGGGTTCGACGATCACGCCGCCGCGGTGTCGGTGGCCGATGCGTCGGGCCGCTCGTCCCCAACGATGCGGCGCGATTACAGCGATCTGGTTCCGCTGCTGCGCCACCGGTATCGACCGGGCAGTTCGGACGTCAAGGAGTTTCTGGAACGCACGCGCGACGTCACGCTGACGATCGACGGTCCATTCCAGGCGAGAGTGACGCGAATCCTCGCGAAATACGCCGCGCGCACGTCTGCCGGCAGAGCCGCGGCCGTCGTGATCGATCCCGCGACCGGCGACGTGCTCGCCTCCGTCAGTTATCCGTTGCCCGGCGCGAAGATCGACGACCGCGACGAGGAGGACCCGGAGGCGGAAGCGCTGTTCGACCGTGCCCGCTATGGTCTGTACGCGCCAGGCTCGACCTTCAAGCTCGTCACGGCGGCTGCCGCGCTGCGACTTGATCCGTCGAACTGGAACGACACGTTCATCTGCTCGCGACAGGATCACGGGCGCGTGGGCGCACGCGTTCCCGAGTTTGGCGTGGTCAGGGACGACTTGAAGGACGAACATCCGCACGGCTCGATCGCCATGCGCGATGCAATCGTGCAGTCGTGCAACGCCTATTTCGCGCAACTGGCGGTGCGCCTTGGTCCCCGTCCGCTGCTGGATACTGCGGCACTTGCCGGTATCTCGGTCGCACGCGACAACTCGGCGTCGCGGCTCCGCGCCACTCTGGCACACGCCGCCTACGGCCAGGGCGACGTCGTCGCCACGCCGCTGCGCATGGCGCGAATTGCCGCGGCCATCGCTGACGGCGGGCTGCTACGCGAGCCGCGAATTGCGCGGGCGTCCGCTGCGGTAGCACCTGCAGGGGCCGACCTGTCCACCTCCGCCAAGGCGACGGTGGACAAGACGGTCGGCCTCGCCAAGCCGGAACGGCTGCTGACCCCGGAGTCGGCCGCGCGTCTTGCCAACGCCCTTCGTGATGCGGTGGTCGCCGGCACCGGACGCAGCGTCGGCGCGCATCCCGGCCGAATCGCCGGTAAGACCGGCACCGCCGAGGTGGCCAATGCGCCGTCGCATGCGTGGTTCGTGGGCTTTGCTCCGCATCGCGGCAAGAAGCAAATCGCTTTTGCCGTGCTGTTCGAACACGCCGGCTATGGCGGCGCGATTGCGACGCCTGCGGCCGGCGAGATCGTGACGGCCGCGGCGTCCAGAGGGTTAATCGAATGAACATCCTGCAGAAAGTGAAGCGCATTGAGGCGGGCATGACGCGCGCGGTCGAGCGAGCCGCGCGCGAATGGTCGCAGTCCGGCGCCCGCGAACCGCTCGAGATCGCGCAGGCGATCGTCGATGCGGTCGGTGAACGCCTCGAGCCCGCCGCCCGCGGCCGCTACGTGTTTCCGTTCAACCGCGTCCACGTGACTATCGCCGCGTCCCGCGATGCACGCGCCCGGTTCCAGGCCGTTCTCGAGAGCGAGCCGACGCTGCAGGAGCGCGTCGCGGCGCGGCTCCGCGATGCCGGATGCAGCCCTGCGTCGGTGCAGTGTGCGGTCACCTACGCGGCCCGGCCGTCACCTGGCTGGCCGACGCCGGAGTTTGACATCGAATTCACGCGCGCCGCAGCGCCGCTGCGTGGAGTCCGCCTTCAGGCAGATTCGGAGGCGCCGGCGGCGGAGCCGGAGCCGGCACCGGTGCCAGCGCCTCAAGCCGCGCGCGAACTGCACATCGCGATCGTCAGCGGCACCGCAGAGGCGCCCAGTTACACCTTCACACTGCCGCGCGTGAACCTCGGACGGTGCGCCGAAGTGCGCGACAGCCTCAGTCGCCTGGTCCGTACCAACCACGTTGCGTTCGTTGACCTGGCGGGCACGGCGAACGATTCGGTCTCGCGGCAGCATGCCCATATCGAGTACGTCGAGTCGGCGCGCCATTTCCGCATTCGAGACGATCGCAGCGCTCAAGGAACCCACATCGTTCGCAACGGACGAACCGTTCCCGTGCCCGCTGGATCGCGCGGCGTTCGGCTTGAATCAGGTGACGAGATCGTCTTGGGTGAGGCGAGGGCTCGAGTGGTCCTTGGTCCTTAGTTCTTCGTTCTTGGTCCGTCCTTAGTTCCTCGTCCGTCCTAGGTCCTTGGTCCGGGTCCTTGGTCCTTGGTCCTGGCATCCAACGTGCTCGCTGTCGGTCCGGCCGCCGAGCTGCTGACTCGACCGCGATTTCAATGTGATCGCGAGTTATCCCGTCAGATCAACGACGCCGCGCTCTCGGTGATGTCAACATCGCCGAGGGATTCCTCCGCCGGCGCGACAAAGAGACATTGACTAAGGACCACGGACGGACCAAGGACCTGGGACGACCAGGAACCAGGGACCAAGCACTGAGGACCCGTAGAATACTGTCACCACCGACGTGACCTCATTCATTCTCGCGATCTCCCTTTTACAAGCCGCGCCTTGCCGCGGCGAGGCCGAACGTCACATTGCGACGGCGCATCGACTCGGCGAGACGTTCGACCTTGCCGGCGCCGCTGAGGCGTACGCGGCGGCCGTCACGTCCGGGTGCCCGGACGCGCGGGCGGCGGCGATCTACGTCCGCGGGTTGATTGCCGCTCGAGCGGCCGACGCGCAGTTCGGATCCGCCGCCTCGCTGCAGCCGCTGAAGGAGACCGTCAGCGCGCTCGAGGCGTTCGCGATCGCCGATCCCGTCGCGCGCGCCATGCAGGCGGTCGTCCGCGCCGCGATGCCCGCCGCGCAGCACGAACGCGCCGAGATGGCACTCCTGATCGACGAGATGCTGCGCCAGGAGTCGCTGCAGCTCGAAGCACGGCTGCCTGGCTTGCCCGTGCTCTCGGCGCATGAGGCCGCGGGCTACTTCTGGCTGCAGCTGCACGTCTACGACGAGGCCGCTCGCGCATTCGACGCGGCCGGCCGCAGGATCGGGCAGACGCCGCACGTCCTGCTTGGCGCCGCACGCGCGGCCTCCGGGCGGCAGGATGTCGCCGCCGCCTGCGGCTCTTACGAACGGCTCGTGTCGTGGTGGGGGACGCGAGCGGCCGCGCCGTCCGAGATCGCGGAGGCGCGCGGCTTCCTCGAGAAGCGATGCGCCGCGTTGCCCGCTCGCCCGGGCACGCGGTGATGGGATACCGATACCGCCAGGAAGTCCTCGCGCAGCTCCTGCTTCACGGTGTCCGTCCGACGACGGCGACACCGCCCCAGCTGGTCTACGATTTCGTGAACGATCTGTATCGCTACGAGCTGCGGCGGCTGCGTCACGCGCTGGTTACCGGTGCCATTCCCAGGATCGGGTATTACGATCGGGTCGTCGAGCTCCGGCGGAAATACCCGCTGGTGTCCTTCAAGCCGCACCTATGGATCGAGTAAAGCCGCGCCTGCGCTTTCAGCCGAAGCTGCCGTCCGGCGGGGTCAGCATCTTCGCGGTGATGACCCGCCTCGCCAACGAGCACGGCGCGATCAACCTCTCGCAGGGCTTCCCCGACTACAACTGCGATCCGCAACTGATCGAGGCCGTGGCGCGCTACATGCGCGAGGGCCACAACCAGTACGCGCCGATGCCCGGTGTCCTGGCGCTGCGCGAGGCGCTGGCGATGAAGATCGAGCGGCTCTATGGACGCCGCTACGACCCGGCGACCGAGATTACCGTCACGACCGGCGCGACCGAAGGGATCTTCAACGCGCTGACGGCGCTCGTGCATCCCGGCGACGAAGTGCTGCTGTTCCAGCCGGCCTACGACTCGTATACGCCGTCTGTGCTGCTCAGTGGCGGCGTCCCTCGATACACCACGGTCCGCTATCCGGACTATCGCATCGACTGGGACGATGTACGGCGGAAAGTCTCGAGCCGGACGCGGGCCATCGTCGTCAATACACCGCACAACCCCACCGGCATGATCTGGACCGAGGAGGACGTTGCCGAGTTTCGGCGCGTGCTGCAGGACACCGACGCCGTGGTGATCAGCGACGAGGTCTACGAGCACATCACGTTCGACGGCCACCGGCACGAGAGCCTGGCGCGCTATCCCGACATTGCGGAACGGGCGATCGTGATCAGCTCGTTTGGCAAGACGTATCACACCACCGGCTGGAAAGTCGGATACTGCGCCGCTCCGCCGGAACTGACACGGGAGATCCAGGGGATTCACCAGTGGGTCACATTCGCGGTCAACGGCGCGGTGCAGATGGCCTACGCGGATATGGTGGTCAGCGATCCATCCGCTGCGGAGGTCACGGCGTTCTATCAAGGCAGGCGGGATTTGTTCCTGTCGCTCATTGCCGGCTCGCGGTTCAAGCCGCTGCCGTGCCGCGGGACGTTTTTCCAGCTCGTCGATTACTCGGAGATCACGACCGAGCGGGACGTCGAATTCGCCCAGCGGTTGACGCGCGAGCACGGGGTTGCCGCGATTCCGATTTCTCCATTTCTCAACGAGAACGAACAGCCGGGCCCGGTCGTCCGCTTCTGCTTCGCCAAACGCGACGACACGTTACAGAAAGCGGCGGAGCGGCTCCGCCGCGTCTGATCGCTCATTGCACCGACCGCGAAGCCCGCTCACACCGACCGCGAAGCTTGCTCGCACCGACCGCGAAGCTTGCTCGCACCGACGGCGAAGTCTTGCTCGCACCGACCGGAACCACGCTCACCCATGCGGACGGAATTCGTAGCTGCGCAGCGCCAGCGCTTCGTCGTCGAACACTTCGAACGTGGTCTTGAGTTTGAGCACGTTGAAAAGGCGATGCCCGGGCGTCGTCAGCCGGAGAAGTCGCATGTCACCCCCGCGCTTCCGCAATTCCTTCAGCTTGGCGGCCATCATGCCGACGCCCGAGCTGTCGATCGCGGTGACGGCGGCGAGATCGACGAGGATCTTCAGGCGATCGCGTGCCACGAGATCGTTGACCCGGCGCCCGAAGACCAGGTCGCCGTCATCGAGCAGCATCTGACCGGCCAGCGTCAGCACGATCACGCCATGCGTCTCTCGCTCGTCGATCTGCAGTTTGGAGTCGGCCATGGTTTATCGCGGCAGCGGACGCGGTCCGTATACGGGCGCCGGCCGCTCGCGCTCGAGCGCGCCAAGATCGGGCGCCCGTCCGGTGAACCCGTCGGTGACGGTCGGCAGCGCGGCGCCGCGATCGACTGCCGCGGAGCCGGCGCGAAGCCGGAAGTCGAGGTCCTTCGCGTCATACAGCCGCTGCACGGTTGCGGCGTCCCGGGCATTCAGCTTCGGCACCTTCATGAAGACGTCGTAATCGACCAGGACGCTGTGCGCGTCCTGTCCGGTGGCCTTGGCGTATTCAGCCAGCGTGGCGAACCGTCGTGTTTCGAGTTTCGCCGCGCGGCCGGGTCCCGTGAAGTCGGCGACGATCGGCGGCGGCGGCGAGTTCCACTCGAATGACGTCGCCGCGTCCGCGTTGGGGCGGAACCCGTTGTAATCGGACGACGTGTAGCTGGTGAATGTCGTGACGGCAAAAATCGCCGGCAACGCGCTCTCTCCGAGAATCAGGTTGTTGCGCCAGTGCGAGTTCGACGTCGCGGCGGCGGCGGTCTCCGACAGGATCGTGTTGTTGTAGAACAATGCCCCGGCGGCGCCGTTCGTCAGCCGCGTCGATCCGGCGGGCAGGTGGTAGGCGATGTTGCGGATCCAATAGACCGGACCGCCGAGCGTCGGCTGATTGCAGAACGCGTGCGACGCGTGGTTGATGAACATATTCCGCATGATGCGGATGTTGTGCATGCTGCCGTCGGCTTCGATCGGATTGTCGTGGCTGTTGGTGATGTAGTTGCCGTAGAAGTCGATCGCCACCGGCCGGCGATCCCATGCGTCGCGCGTCGGATACTTTGGCCCGTCAACGATACCCGGCCCGGAGGCGACCGAGCCGTCGGGGTTGCCATAGGTTTCAACGTTGATCCCGTCGTGGAAATCCGCGATGAAGTTGTGGGCGACGACGTGGCCGGGACCGTACAGCTTCACCGCCACATAGGACGCCATCGCCGGTGGAAAGATCTGGCCTTCCACGCCGCGATACTTCGTCCACATCTCGCCCGCCCATCCAATCAGGTGCTTCGGGTCGTTGCGTCCCACGAACGTGTTGTCCGCGATGTAGAAGCCGTTGGAACCGGAATAGTTGGTAAAGACGCCGGCGCCGACGTTCTCGAAGCGGCTTCGCTTGGCGGTCAGTCCTGTTGAACCGAGCAGGAACTGCGTGCCGGCGAGAATCGCGATCTCGGTGTTGCGGAAGGTGATTCCCTCGAAATAGGTGTAGTCCGCGGCACGGACGTCGAACAGCGCGAAGTTGCCGTTGCCGTCGAAAATCACCTCGCCGTCGCCGGCCGCGATGATGGAGATCGGCATCTCGGCCGTGCCATCCGCCGTGAGGTAGTAGGTCCCGTCGAGCGGTACCGTGCGGTTGACCGTCGGGTCGTTCGTGTACTCGTAGCGGTTGTACTTGTAGGTGCCTGCGTGCACGACGATGGTGTCGCCCGGCCGGACGCGCGGCCGGCCCGATGTTGCCCAGTCCGTGCCGGCGCACCACTCGTTGTAGGCGCACATCAACCCTTCGAATGCCGGTTCGATCTTCGTGCCTGTGAAGCCGTGCGGGTACACATGGAACGTGCGCCCGCCGCGGTATGGCGTCGGTTCGGGGCGCGTACGCACCGTGACGACACGGCGTGATTCTCCCGAGACGCCGTCGGGGTCGGTCATCAGCAGTTGAATCTCGTACGGTGTGCCCGGCTCGAGATCGAGGACGCTGCCGGCAAACATGTTGGGAGAGACCACGTCGACGCGGGACTCTGCGTAGATCCGCTCACCCTGCAGACGCAGCAGCGGCAGCGCGTCGCGCCACGCGGCATCACCCTGTTTTCTGTATGAAACTGCGACGGAGGCGTTGCGGTTGGCATCGCCCTGAATGAACCACTCGAACCCCAGATTGATGAGCGTGGGCGGCTCGATGAGGACCTCGCCGGCCACGGTTGCGTCGGGTGTCGGCGCCTTCGCCGGAGGTTGCTGGCCACCGACCAGAGCCACGGCAAGGGCAGTGAGACCGATTGCGGCTGCGATGCTCGACCGTATCACGGAGCGGATTATACGCACGCGCCCGGCGCCGTGCTGCCTTCAGGCGGACAAACTGCGAAGGCGATATGATCGCCGCTTCTGTCCGTTCGTCGTGTCCGCCTTCGGCGGACCGTGGCGGACCTGAAGAGGAGTGCAAATGTCGAAGTGGATCACAATCGTCCTCGGAGTGGCGGTGTTGGCGGCCGTTGCCTCCCTCGGCGTCTCGGCGCAGCAGAATCAGATGAGCTTCTTCATCACCAGCGCCGGGCCGGGCATGGGCGCCAACCTGGGTGGACTGGCGGGCGCGGACAAGCACTGTCAGACGCTTGCGGCTGCCGCGGGCGCCGGTAACCGTACATGGCGCGCCTATCTGAGCGCCGCCGCTGCGGCCGGCCAGCCAGCGGTGAACGCGCGCGACCGGATCGGCAAGGGGCCGTGGATGAATGCGAAGGGCGTGGTCGTGGCGAAGAGCGTTGCCGACCTTCACTCGGATATGAACCTGCTGGGCGGCGAAAACTCGCTCACGGAAAAGGGCGCGCAGGTTCCTGGCAATCAGCACGACATTCTCACCGGCTCGCAGGCGGACGGCACCTTGCAAACGGGCGATGCGCCCTGTGGCAACTGGACGAGCGCCGAGACGACCGGCGGGGCAATGGTCGGCCACCACAACAAACAGGGCGGCGGCGCGGCGCCGACATCGTGGAACGCGGCCCATAGCTCGAAAGGCTGCTCACAGCAGAATCTCGTGGCGACAGGCGGAAACGGTTACTTCTACTGCTTCGCGAACTAATTGACCTTTTTTGGATCGCGCGGCCGGCCCGAAGGCCGGCCGCGTCGAAAGGAGTACAGATGACGAAATGGATTTCGGGCGTTCTGGGAGTGGCGGTGTTCGCCGCCGTTGCCTCCTTGGGCGTCGCTGCGCAACAGAACCAGATGAGCTTCTTCATCACCAGCGCCGGGCCCGGCATGGGCGCTAATCTCGGCGGGCTGGCCGGCGCGGACAAGCACTGCCAGACGCTGGCGGCGGCAGCCGGCGCCGGGAATCGCACCTGGCGGGCGTACCTCAGTGCGGCCGCGGCGGCGGGACAGCCGGCGGTCAACGCGCGTGATCGGATCGGCAAGGGACCGTGGATGAATGCGAAGGGCGTGGTCGTCGCCAAATCGGTCGCCGACCTGCATTCGGACATGAACAACCTCACCAAGGAAACGGCGTTGACCGAGAAGGGCGCGATCGTCAACGGTGTGGGGGACAAGCCGAATCAGCACGACGTTCTCACCGGCTCGCAGGCCGACGGCACGCTGCAGCCGCCAACGCCGCCGAACACCGATGCGACCTGCGGCAACTGGACGAGCGCGGCCGACGGCATGGGCGCGGCGCAACTCGGCCACGCCGATCGCATGGGGCGCGGCGCCGCCGGCTCGTCGTGGAATTCCTCCCACCCCTCGAGGGGCTGTTCGCAGGACAACCTCATCGCCACCGGTGGCAACGGCTATCTGTACTGTTTCGCGAACTGATGGGGCACGGGGGGAAGGAGACGAGAGGACGGAAAAAGGAGGAACGCGGCGGTCTCTCAAGGCCGCCGTTCGTCTTCGCTGTCCTGACGCTCTGCTTCTTCTTCCTCCTCTCTCCTTACTCCTTCTTCGTGACCGCGTCCACTCAGGACGTCACGCTTCCGGACGAGGAACCCTTCTTCAACGCAGTGCGCGAGAACATGGCCCGCGCCAATCGCGAGCAGAGCCGGTATGCGTACAAGGAACGGCGCACCGAACTGCACACGAACCCGTTCGGGCGCCTCGGCACGGGGGACGTGGTCGTCTATGACGTGACGCCTGGGCCGGAGCCGGGCGTGACGTACCGCAAACTGCTGGAGAAAGACGGCAAGGCGGTGCTGAACAGCAAGGCAGAACGGCAGGAGCGGCGTCTCCGCGCCGGCAGCCGATCGACCGTCGACGATACGGTCAACGTCCTCGAGTTTGCGATCGACCGCCGTGAAACCGTCAACGGGCGCCGCGCGATCGTCGTCCGCTTCACGCCGAAGCGTGGCGCCGAGGCCGAAACGCGCGAAGGGAAGCTGGCTCAGGCGTTCAGCGGCTTCGTCTGGGTCGACGAGGCGGCGCGGGAGGTGACACGCGTGCAGGCGACCGCCGTTGACGATTTGTCGTACGGGCTCGGGCTCCTCGCCCGGGTGCGCAAAGGGTCGGCGGTGACGCTGATTCGCGAACGGATCGACGACAAGATCTGGCTGCCGACGTCGATCAAGTTCAAAGGGGAAGGCCGCGCCCTGTTCGCGCTGAGAAAGCTGAATATCGACTTCTCGGTTGAATGGTTCGATTACCGGCGAATGTAAATCGTTCGAGTCGTTCGCGTCGTTCCCCCTTTACCGTCGTCCTCAACTGGGAATCGCGAATCGGAAAGTGAATCAACGACTCGAACGGTCCGAACGACTCGAACGATCCGAACGATCCGAACGATCCGAACGCGGAGGTTTCGGGTACAGCGCGAGCCCGACGGCCGCCCAGAACAGCACACGGATTCTTCGCGCCAGCGCCAGCGACCCTCCACCACTCAGTCCCAGCATCGTCACCACCGCGGCGTTCGAGGCTTCGAGTGCTCCCAGGTTTGCCGGGATGGCGGCAGCGGCAACGCTGCCGAGGCGCGCGAAGGTTTCGATGGTCAGGCCTTCCATCAGACCGATCGGTTCGCCGATGGCCCAGAAGACGGCCCAGATCTCGAGCGCCATCACGCCGTAGCAGACGATCGGCAGCCAGACCAGAATGATCAACCGTCGGCGATCCCCGCGCACCAGGTCGAGGAGCACGTCCTCGACCTCGAGGATGAACTTCACCACGCGGCGGGTTCCGAGCCGGCGGCCACGCCGGCGATCGAATGCCGCGACCATCCGGCCGAGATAGTCGCCCGAGCGGCGGCGGGCGATGAAGGCCAGGAGCGGGACGAGCATCATCGCAAGAACGATCAGCGCTCCGAACACCGTGTCCCACGCCCGCGGCAGTGCCAGCTGCGTGACGGCGAAGAAGGAGATCAGCCCGGCGATCGCGATGCTCATGATCGCGACCGCGAGCCGTTCGAGGGCGATCGACGCCGTGGTGACCTGCGGCGCCGACCGATCGAGGAGCAGCAGTACCTTCAGCGGCTCGCCAGCAACGCCGCGAATGGTGAAGAAGCTGATCGCGTCGGCGGCAAGCCGTACGCGGAACAGGCGCGTGAACGGTGGCCGCGATTCTTCAGGGAACGAAATCGCCCAGCCCCACGTCCGCAGCACCTGCCAGACGGCGCTCGGCAGCAGCACGAACGGCAGCGCGAGCCCGAGGCGCCTGGCGCTCGCAACCGTTTCCTCGAAATCGATGTAGAGCAGCGTGACGACGAACAGGCCGATCCCGATGAAGATCGCCGCGATCGAAATGATTTGCGGAATCGAACGAGCCACGGCAAGTGGAAAGTGGAAAAGTAAAAAAGTGGAAAAGTAGGTGGAAACTCGAGGAAGTACGCTCAGCGCACTTGCCTACTTACCTTTCAAGTTTTTCACTTTTCCACTCTTCCACTTACGACGATTCCTTGTCGTCGTCAGGAGCGTCGACATCGACATCGGCATCTTCCTTCGCGGTCGTGGCGATATCGTCGATGTCCACCGCGCTATCGTCTTCCAGGTCGTCGACCGCATAGATGCGACCGCCGCTGCGCTCCTTGATTGGACCGCGCGGCTTGTGTTCCTGGTTCTGTCCGCCCTTCTTGCCGCGCAGCCGCTTCGGCGGCGCGGGCGGACCGAAGTTCGCGCTGCGGTCGCGCCCACCGGGGCCCACCGGGCCGCCGGGGCGCGGACCGAATCCACCGCCGCCGGGCCGGGGACCGCCGAATCCGCCACCACCTGGACGCGGCCCGCCGAAGCCGCCGCCGCCCGGTCGCGGCCCGCCGAAACCGCCACCGCCACCGCCGCCAGGACGAGGTCCATAACCCTGGCCGGGCGGCCGCGGCGGGCGATCCTCGCGGGCACGCGCCTCGCTGACGGCGAGGTTGCGTCCCTGAAACGGCTGCGCGTCGAACCGCTTGATGACGTCCTCGGCCTGAGCGCGATCGACAAACTCGACGAATGCAAACCCGCGCGGACGCCCGGTTTCACGATCGACCGGCATGACGATATGGGAGGGTTCGGCGACGGCCGCGAAGTGGGCGCGAAGGTCAGCTTCGCTGGCCCCGTAGGGAAGGTTCCCGATGAACAGACGGACAGCCAAGATTTCCTCGTAACTTATCCGCCGGAGCGCCGGGCGCTGAGGCGGAAGCGTGGGCGGCTCAGATTCTATCCCAGAACCTGCGAAAAGGCCGGCTGCGGCTGGCGCGTACGTGTCTTGCAACGGCGGTGACCGAACGTAGTTTCCGGATTAGCCGGACCATGAGCTGGGGTTACAGACATGATCACACCTCGAGTGTTAGCAGCCACGGCCGTGCTGGTGGCATTGCCGGCGTTCGCGTGCAACCGTGCGCAGACCAGTCGAGAGGCGGAACGTGCCACCGAGCAGGTGAAAACCGCCGCCGAGCAGGCAGGGGAGAAGCTCGCCGACAGCTGGCTCACTGCCAAAATCCAGGCGCAGTTCTTCGTCGACGAGGACATCAAGTCGCGCTACATCAACGTCAGCTCCCGCGACGGTGTGGTGAAGCTGAAGGGATTCGTCGAAAGCGATGACGCCCGTCGTCAGGTCCTCGAGATCACGCGCAACACCGACGGCGTGAAGCAGATCGACGAGCAGCAGCTGCTCGTCGGCCGCCCGGCCAGCGAGGCGTTCGATACCGCCCAGACATTCGCCACGGCACCGGTGGCGACAACTGGCGTCGCGGCCGCCGCACCGGCTGCACCGGTGGACGATTCCACGGTCGTGAGCCTGGTGCAGGCAAAGTACTTCCTCGATCCGACAATCAAAGGGCGCAACATCACCGTCGAGCTCGCCAGTGGAGTGGTGACGCTCCGCGGTCAGGTTGCCAGTGAAACCGAGCGCGCGCAGGCGCTGATGCTGGCGCGCTCGACGCCTGGAGTGCAGCGCGTCGAGGACTACCTGACGGTAGACGCCGCGCTGCAGTAGGAGGCCTAAGGCCGAAGGCCCACGGCCTAAGGGCTGGTCCAGGAATAAGTCTTACGCCTTGACCAGCCCTTGGCCTTAGCCCATAGGCCTTGGGCCTAGAATCCTGGTATCAAGTTGAACTGCCACATCCATCCGCGTCCGGGACGGTCCAGCGGACGGACGTAGTCGATTTCTCCGACGGCGAACCCGAAGGCGTTGAAGCGGATCGTCGCGCCGACGCTTCGCGCCCAGTCACGGTCTCCTCCCGCGAACGACGGTTTCGTGGAGCTCGTCCACGCGACGCCGGCATCGGCGAAGACGCCAACTTCCACGGGAATGCCGCCGTACATCGCCGACGGTCTGAACAGGCCGACGAGCGGCGCCCGCAGCTCGATATTCGAAATCAGCATGCGGCTGCCGATCAGTCGATCGAACTGCGCGCACGACGAGGAGGCCGTAATCTCGCACTCGTCAACCGTGAACGAGCCGACGTCGTAGCCGCGGATCAGATTCGCATATCCGATATACAGCGGCGAGATCCGTGTGTCCTCGCTGTCGCGGCCATATCGGCCGTAGTGCATCCCACGCAGCGCGAGGGTGAGCGGCCGCGCCATGAAATACTTACGGTAGTCGACGAGCGCCCCCGAATACATCAGCGAGCCGGCGGTCTGCGAATACTCGAAGCGATAACGCTGGCCGAGGATCGGGCTGGTCGCGCCGAAGACAGACGTGTCGTAGACGAGGGCCGCGCTCGTTTCGCCGAGGTTGAGCGCATCCGGCCGCTCGAGGTCTTCCTCGGTCCGTCCGAGGAACACGCCGGACGGGAACCCGAAGAAGAAGCTTTCGACTTCGTAGTCGAAGCTGATCCGGCGGACGCCGCCCGAGAACTCGACCCGCTGCGCACGGCTGAATGGATACTGCGTGATCCCGGTGATGCCGCGGTTGATCTGCGTGATGCGGGTCTCCTGCTGGACGAACGCCGTGCCGAAGTTGGGATCGACGGTGACGCCCTGCGAGAACTGACCGATGGTGTACGGGGTCTGCTCGACGATGAGGCCCCAGTTCCAGCGATGCGTGCGATTCAGGTACATGACCGCGCCACCGAGGTCTTCGATGCGGTTGCTCGCCTGGATCATCGCGCCCAGCTGATGGTTGCCGAGCATGTCGCTCCAGATGAACGCGATGCCGCCACCGGCAAACGCGCCCCAGCGATCGACGCCGACGCCGACGGTCGGCTGCGTGACCATGTCGAGGCCGAGCTTCGGCGCGTAGTCCTCTTCCGGATACTCGGTCTCGGCAGGTAAGCCCTGCGCCGGGTTCTGCAGCATCACCGCAACGTCCATCTCGCTCTGTCGGCGCGTCAGGGGCGGCAGGACGGCGGCGTTCTGCGCGTTGACAGTCGTCGTCGCGGCGGTCCCGGCTTCCTTATCCGTGGTGGCGTAGATGTTGTACTTGTCGTCCTCGAACACCGAGAAGACGACGGTGGGCGCGGCAGCGGCCACCGAGAGCGCCGGGGTCAGCGGCGTAATGCCGCTGACGCCAGACAGCACGTTGGTGATCCGAGTCGTCCGGCCGCCGGAGAGCTCCGTGCGATAGACGTTTGGAATCCCGTCCGGCGTGGCGATGAAGAACATGCCGAGGCCGTCGGCGGTGAATTCCGGGTTCGTGTTGCGTCCGGTGCCGAACCCGGCCAACGGACGAATCTGGCGCGTACCGACGTCCATCAGGCCGATGCGATAGTTGCCGAACGACAGCTGCTTCAGGTCGGACGAGAAGCGGTCGGTTACCCAGGCGAGCTGCTTGCCGTCGGGAGACCATTCCGGATCGCTGTCGGCGAACGGATCGTCGGTCAGCTGCGTGAGCGCGCGCGTATTGACGTCGAACAGGAACAGGTCGAGCACGCCGCCCTTCAACGCCGAGAATGCGATCTGCTGCCCGGCCGGCGACCATGCCGGGTTGAAGATCTCGCCGATGTCCGGGAACTCGTGTTCCATCAGACGCTGCCCGGTGTCCACGTCGATGATGGTCAGCACCGGCTGGCCCTTGCTGAGCGCCGAGAAGACGAAGCGCTTGTTGTCCGGGGCCCAGTCTCCCGCCGACGCCAGGAACTCGAGACTGTCGAAGTGCGGATCGGCCGCGGTCTTGGTGAGCGGTCGAATCACCTTGCCGGTCGCAACGTCGGCAAGAAACATGTCGATCGACAGCCGGGAGCGCTCGGACAGAAACACCATCCGCTTGCCGTCCGGGCTGATCGACGGTGCAAGGTTCAGCTTGCCGCCGCTGGTCTGCTCGTTCATCAGCGCGCGGGAGAACGTTTCGGGCTTGCGCGTCGTCTCGAACAGCGAGGCGTAGGTCTTGCGCGTCTCGGCGTGCCAGTCGGTCGTCAGCGTCTCCTCGTCGGTCCCGAGGACGGCGGTAATCGCTTCCTCGATGTTTCCGCTCGGACCGGCGGCGCGAAGCATGTCGCCGACCGCCGAATCGCCCCAGCGGCCCGCGACGTAGGCCCAGAACGCGTGGCCGTATCGATACGGGAAGAAGTCGGGGTCATCCAGTTTGTCGATCGTCGGCATTTTCTCGCGCGACGACGCATCGCGGACCCACATCGCCGTGTTGGCGTCAACCGGTCCGAGCGACAGGTATTCGGCCATGCCTTCGATGAACCAGAGCGGAAGGGCGGCGATCCCAGGGGCGGCCGGACGCCCTTCGGCGTCTTCCGACGACGAGATGTCGTACTGGAACGCGTGAACGAGCTCGTGCCCGAGGACGTGGTCCGTTTCCGCCAGCCCACCGGCAAACGGCAGGATCACGCGGCGCTTGAAGCTTTCGGTGACGCCGCCGGTTCCCTCACCGATTTCACCCGAGAGCGCGTTGGTCTGCTGAAAGTGCGGGTGCGCGGCGTAGAGGATGATCGGCTGCCGGGAGCTCAGCTCGTGGCGGAGCACGCGGGACAGCCGCGCGTACCATCGTTCGGCCATGCGCGCCGCGAGGTCAACCGCCTGCTCCTCTTCGGGGTAGTAGTAGATGTCGAAGTGTTCGGTCTTCTTCACCTTGAAGTCGAACTTGTCGTATTGCACCTTGTTCTGGCCGAAGTACTGCGCCTGAGCGGTCGAGGCGCTCCCACAGATCAGCGCCAGAAGCGCCAGAACGATGCAAGGGAATCGAAGAGTCATCGGTGCCTCACGTTAAGTGCGTCGGGTAAGAAGCATAAGCTGTTCCCCGGTTGCGAATCGTCCACCCGCGCGGCCAGCAAGGGCACGCCGCGCGATGCAGGACCGGCGTGTACACAGGAGACGCAGCGGCGGGCGATTCGGTGCTCTTCAGTTAAGCACGAACAAGGCCACGGCAGGATATCGGAACGCACAGGGGTTTTCCCGTAATTCCTTTCGCGCTCCGTTAGTGTCGTCCTCCGGCGGTGGCGCGGATGAGCCCACTCGATGCCGCAGGGTCGATCAGGCAAGGACCGTCGGTCAGACCGACTGCGGCGGCCGCCCGTCCAATCACCGCCGCCGGAGGCTCGCCGGCGGCCCGCAATTCGCGGACCCCTGTATCGCCGCTCGCCTTACTGAGCTTCTCGCCGTCGGGTCTGACGATCAGCGGATGGTGATAAAAGGCCGGCGGCGCCGGGCGTCCGAGCATCCGCGCCAGCTTGATCTGCCGGCCGGTCGATGACAGCAGATCGAGGCCGCGGATGACGAGGTCCACGCCGTCGTTCGTGTCGTCTACCGTGACCGCGAACTGATAGGTCCAGTTGCCGTCGCGATCCTTGAGAAGCAGATCGCCGCATTGCTCCGCCGGCGTCTGAACGATCGTCCCGAGCGCGTGGTCGTCGAACTGCTCTGGCGCGGTATCCAGTTCGACGCGAATGCCCGCGCCGGACGGCGGCGTCTCGCCCGGCAGCAACCGCCGCGATCGGCATGTTCCCGGGTACCGCTCGCTGCCTATTTCCTTGCGCGAGCAGGTGCAGATGTACACACGTTGCGTGGACTGCAGATGCGCGAGTGCGGTGATGTACGCGTTGTCGTTATCACTCTGGCGGCGCACCGGGTGCAGGCCTTCGTCCGGCACGAACCCAAGCCAGGCGACGTCGTCGAGGATGGCCCGTTCGAAGATGTCGCGGCTGCGGATGCGATCGTGGTCCTCGATGCGCAGCAGTACGCGCCCGCCGACGGCCTGCGCCAGTCCCCACACATAAATGGCGTTGACGACGTGACCGAGATGCAGGTAGCCGGTGGGGGAGGGGGCGAAGCGGGTAAGCACGGTAGGCTGCTTGTAATGCAAAATTCAAAATGCAAAATGCAAACAATGCAACTGTGCCGTCCGAGCGTCGGTTTGCATCTTGAATTTTGCATTTTGCATTACCGGCTATCGTGATCCCGTTTCTTTCGCCATCCGATCCGTTTCCGCCCCTGGAGGCCGCGCTGCAGGCGCCAAACGGACTGCTTGCCGCCGGGGGCGACCTCTCGCCCGAGCGGCTGCTTGCCGCGTATGCGGAGGGCATATTTCCGTGGTTCGGCGAGGACGACCCGATCCTCTGGTGGAGTCCTGACCCGCGGATGGTCCTGTATGTCAGCGAGGTCCATGTCGCGCGATCGCTGTACAAGGTGATCAAGAGCGGCAAATTCCGCGTGACGCTCGATCAGGCGTTCCCGGCCGTGGTCCGGGCCTGCGCTGAGGCGCGGCGGGACCACGAGGGCACCTGGATCACCCCGGCGATGGAAGAGGCGTACGTCCGGCTGGCCGAGCTGGGCCATGCCCATTCCGTCGAGGCGTGGCAGGGTGACGCGCTGGCCGGGGGACTCTACGGCGTGGCCGTCGGCCGGATGTTCTTCGGCGAGTCGATGTTCACACGTGTGCGCGACGCGTCGAAGGTCGCGCTGGTGCAGCTGGCGCGGCAGCTCGAGTCGTGGCAGATGCCGATGATCGATTGCCAGATGTCCACGCAGCATCTGGCCTCATTGGGCGCCCGGGAAATCCGGCGGTCGGATTTTGTGGACGAAGTCCGATACCTTGTACGGCAGCCGCCGGTGGGCACCCCCTGGCTGATGGGCGGCTAAAATGGTTATGAGCGTTGAATACTGAGTGTTGACTATGAGTCTTGAGTGGTGAGTTTTGAGTCGTGAGCTCGATAGGCGCCCGACCGGACGAGTCGATTCTGATCGACCCGCAGAGCGGCCAGCGGGTCGAGCTGCCGCGGATGTGGCGGGTGCTCCTGCACAACGACGACTACACCACGCAGGACTTCGTCGTCTGGGTGCTGGAAACGATCTTCCACAAGGAGCGGGGCGAGGCGTTCGACATCATGATGAACGTCCACCGCACCGGAGTGGGCATCGCCGGCGTCTATACCCATGACGTGGCCCAGACGAAAGTGAAGACCACCCGGCAGCTGGCCGAGGAGCACGAGTTCCCGCTGCTGGTGACGATGGAAGCTGAATGAGCCAGCCCCCTGTTCCGTTTGCGCCGGAGACGCTGGAGACGATCCAGCGCGCCGTGCGCCTGGCGACCGACCTGCGGCACGACACCGTTGGCCTCGAGCATCTGCTCATCGCCATCGCGGATGAGCCGCAGGCGCGGCGGATTCTTGTTGCCTGCGGTGCCGACGTGAACGAGATGAAGCGCCAGCTCGAGGACGTGCTGGCGAAAGCCTTCACCCCTGTTCCGGCCACGGCGGCCGTTGAGCCGGAGCCGTCGCTCGGCTTCGATCGCGTCATCCAGCAGGCGATGGTGCATGCGGCGATGTCGAG
>Ga0307415_100000312_pt1 | contig 21028 bp, 17 predicted proteins | sample DK1Cmetagenome_FD_204524 | JGI IMG/M metagenome (GOLD analysis project Ga0307415, IMG submission 204524) | Maize rhizosphere microbial communities from greenhouse at UC Davis, California, United States - DK15-C-2 | ecosystem: Host-associated > Plants > Roots > Rhizosphere > Soil | place: USA...
ACAGATATCTGGCGAAGACGTGAAGGGAGGGTCTCGGGTCTGGAGGACTCCTCGGCACCCGAGACCCCTAGGCCCGAGACCCTCAGACCCCAGACCCTCGCTTTTCGGAGACCCCATGCCCCGCGCCTGCACGCACCTGAACCAGATCCACGACGTGAGCCCGCACACGAAGGGGTGCGAGGAGTGCCTGGCGATGGGGGACACGTGGGTCCACCTGCGCCTCTGCCTGTCCTGCGGTCACGTCGGATGCTGCGACTCGTCGAAGAACCGCCACGCCACGAAGCACTACCGCGCGAGCACGCACCCCATCGTGCAGTCCCTCGAGCCGGGCGAGGACTGGCGGTGGTGCTACGTGGATGAAGTCATCGTCTAGCCGGGCAACTGGCTCCCGCTCCTCGCTCGTCGCGCGTCGAGGGGCGTTGAGCGAGGGGCGTGAAGTAGCTCCGTGATCGTTCAAGGGGCTGTAGCCACCCGGTCTTCCGCCGGCGCGGCGCCGAGTCGGACGCGCACTACTTGCTGGTCGCCGTTCCGCACGAGCGTGACCTCGGCGAGCGCGCCGGGCCCCATCGACCGAACGATCCGCTGCAGCGTCGCCACGCGGTCCACCTCGCGGCCGTTGATGGCGACGATCACGTCGCCTACCCCGACGCCGGCGCGGCGGGCGGGGCTCTCGCCCTCGGGGAAGCCACCGACCTCGACGCCGCGAATGTGGCGCAGGCCCGCTCGCCGCGCCGCCTCTTGGTCCACGTCGCGGAGCTGAAGCCCGAGCACGGCGCGCCGCACCTCGCCGTGGCGGATCAGGTCGTCCATCACGTCGCGGGCGAGGGTGATCGGGATGGCGAAGCCGTAGCCGGCGTTCACTCCCGTCGGGGTCAGGATCGCGCTGTTGATGCCGATCACCTGGCCGCGGATGTTGACGAGCGGCCCGCCCGAGTTCCCCGGGTTGATCGCCGCGTCCGTCTGGATGAAGTCGGTGATGGCGTACTGGCTCTGGAACGCGCCAGCGACGCTCCGCCCCTTGGCGCTGACGATGCCGGCCGTGACGGTGAAGTCGAGCCCGAGCGGGTTGCCGATCGCCAGCACCCACTGCCCCACACGCGCCGCCGCGTCGTCGCCGAGGGCGACCACGGGGAGGTCGCCGCCGTCGATCTTGATCACCGCCACGTCCGTCGTGGGATCGCGGCCGATGACGCGCGCCGTGAACTCCCGCTTGTCGAGCAGCGTCACTCTCACCCGCGTCGCGCCGGCGACGACGTGGTTGTTCGTGAGGATGTAGCCCTCGGGCGAGACGATGAAGCCCGAGCCGGCGCCGGCCCCCACGCGGGTGCGCGCCGGCACCCGCCGGTCGCGTATCACACGCTCGGTCTGGATCGAGACGACCGCCGGGGTCACGTGCTCGGCCACCGCCATGAACGCGTTCTCCGCCTCGATCATCGGCTGGAGGACGGCCGACGGGGGCGTGCGCGTGGGCCGTGGCAACTCCTGCGCGTGGGCGGGTACCGTGGCGCCCGCCAGGACGAAGAAGGCCCCGGCGGTGAGACGAAGCCCGGCGAGCGCGCTCGAGTGCGTGCGACCTGCGACGTGCGACATGGAGCGATACCTACGCGTCAGGGAGCCGCCCGGCTGTACCCGCGGCGGTGGTCGGCGTTCCGGCGTGTCGCACCAGACCACAACGGAGCGGCGAGCGGCGCGGGGTCAGTGGCGAGCTGCCGTCCGGGTCCCGAATGCCAGCCGCACAGGTTCGTGCCCGCTCGCCCATGCTATGGTGCGGGGGCCCCCCCCAAACATCAAGATGGCGACGCGGTCCGATGGAGCCACCACCAGCCCAGCGCCCGACGGATCCATCCACCGCGCTGGCCCCTCGTGGGGCCAACCACTCTACCCGCCGCGCCTCCGCAAGCCGCGCGGCGTCACCATCCGCTCCGCCCCGCCGAGCGCCAGGTCGACGAGCAGCGCCAGCAGCGCCGCCGGGATCGCCCCCGCCAGCACCTGCCGGGAGTCGGCGAGGGCGAGGCCGGAGACGATCGGCTCCCCGAGCCCGCCAGCGCCGACGAACGCCGCCAGCGTCGCCGTGCCGACGTTGATGACGGCGGCCGTCCGCACGCCGGCCATGACGATCGGCGCGGCGAGCGGCAGCCGCACGTGGCCGAGCACCTGCGCGGGCGTCATGCCCACGGCCCGCGCAGCGCTCACCGCCGCCGAGTCGGCGTCGCGCACTCCCGAGTAGGTGTTCCGCACGATCGGGTAGAGCGAGTAGAGGAAGAGCGCCACGAGCGCCGGCACCACGCCGATGCCGAGGAGCGGCACCATGAACGCGAGGAGCGCGATGCTCGGGACGGTCTGCAGGAGTCCCACCCCGCGCACCACCCCTTCGGCGCCGCGCCGCCACCGCTCCAGCAGCAACCCGAGCGGGACGCCCACGACCACCGCTCCGAGCAGCGACGCGCCCGTGAGCGCGAGGTGGCGCAGCGTGCGCCGGCCGATGGTCAGGCGCTCCCCCCACAGCTCGCTCGCGAGCGACCCACGCGCCCGCCGCTCCGGCGCCTCGCTCGCCCGGCGGTCGCCGGCCACCAGCCCGAGCCGGCGCAGCTCGGCCGCGGCCACTTGGGCTACCGGCACGCCGTCCACCTCGAGCCGGCGGTTCAAGCCGCGCATGGTCGGGCCGTCCAGGCGGCCACTGAGCTCGGTGAGCGCGAGCACCGCCCCCGGCGCGTCGCGCTGCGCTCGCGCGCCGACGAGCGCCGCCGCCTCGTAAGGCGGGAAGAAGTCGCGGTCGTCGTCGAGCACCGCCAGGTCGTAGCGCGCGATGAGCCCGTCGGTCGAGTACCCGTCGATCACGTCCACGGCGCCAGACGCGAGGGCCTGGTACTTCACCGCCGGGAGCAGCGGCCGCACCGCGGCGAAGCGCAGGCCGTAGTGCCGCGCGAGCCCGGGCAGGCCGTCCGGCCGACCGATGAAGTCCGCCGTGAGGCCGGCGGTGAGCGACGGGCCGGCGCGGGCCAGGTCGCTCAGGGTGCGCAGCCCGTAGCGCCGCGCGGTCTCCTGCCGCACCGCGACCGCGTACGTGTTCTCGAAGCCGAGCGGCGGGAGCCAGCGCGCGCCGTAGCGCAGGGCGAACTCGCGGGCGACGAGCTCGAAGGTCGCCCGCGCGCCGCCGGCGGGCACGGAGTCCGCGCCGAGGATCGCCAGCAGTCCCGTCCCTGTGTACTCGGGGTAGACGTCGATCGCGCCACTCCGCAGCGCGCTGAACGCGATCTCCGTTGCGCCGAGTCCCGGACGTCGCTCGACCGCGTACCCGCGCGCTTCGAGAAGTTGCGCGAAGAGTTCGGCGAGGATGTACGACTCCCCGAAAGGTTTGGAGGCCACGACGATGGGTCGCGCAGTGGCGGACAGATCGCGCGGCACGACCCGAGCGGTGAGCGGTGAGCGGTGAGCGTGCAGCGTTGAGCGCGATACGGCTCCGCCGGTCGTGTCCTGCGCCCGTGCGCCGGCGGCCGAGCCGAGCGCGCAGGCGAGCAGAGTAACGGCCCTCAGCTGCCTCACAATTCCGTCCTCTTCAGTAGGCGAGCGACGTACTCGGTCGCAGGGTGGCTCCGCAGCTCCGCGGGCGCGGCAACCTGCTCGATGACTCCGTCGCGCATGACCGCAACTCGGTCGGCGAGCCGCTCGGCTTCGTGCAGGTCGTGCGTGACGAGGAGGCACGACGCCGGCCGCTCCCGCCGCACGGCGAGGAAGGTGTGCTGGACGTCGGCGCGGGTGATCGCGTCGAGCGCGCCGAACGGCTCGTCGAGGAGGATCACGCCGGGACGGCCGGCGAGCGCCCGCGCCAAGGCGACGCGCTGCCGCTGCCCGCCGGAGAGCTCGTGCGGGTACCGGCCGCCGAACTGCGCCGGGTCGAGCCCGGCGAGGCGGAGCGCGTCGGCGCCGAGCGCGTCGGCCTCGGCTGCCTCGGCGCCCCCACGCAGCCGCGGCACCAGGGCGGCGTTGCGGAGCACGGTCCAGTGCGGCAGCAGGCCGCCGTCCTGCGGGACGTAGCCGGTGGCGCGGCGGAGCGCGACGGGGTCGAGCTCGCCGACGTTGCGCCCGCCGACGGCGACCCGCCCGCCGTCCGGTTCCACCGTGCGGTTGAAGCAGCGGAGCAGGGTCGTCTTGCCGGAGCCGCTCTCGCCGACGAGGGCGACGCACTCGCCGGCCGCCACGTCGAGCGAGACGCCGCGCAGCGCGCGCACCGCGCCGTAGTGCTTCGTGACTCCGGCTGCCGAGAGCTCCACGGTGGCGATGGTCGCGCGGGCCCCGCCGCCTGTCAAGCTGTCAAGGCGCCGGGCGGCGGTTGACGGGGAGTACTTAGATGATTATCTATGTATCTATGATAGCGCAGCGTCCCGCGGTCGCGCGGGTGGCCCGGTCGGACCGGTCGGAGCGGTCGGAGCACATGGAGGCGGCCCAGTTCCACCGGATCGCCAAGGCGCTCGCCGACCCGCGCCGCTTTGCCCTCCTCGAGGCGATCGGCGGGGCCCCCGAGCTGGCGTGCCAGCGGCTGTGCGAGTGCTTCCCGGTCTCGCAAGCGACGATCTCGCACCACCTGAAGGAGCTCGTCACGGCGGGCCTCGTCGAGTCACGGCGCGAGGGACAGTTCGTCTTCTATCACGTCCGGCCTGGGGTCATCAAGGCGTACGCCGCCGAGCTCCAGCGGCGCGTGCCCGGCGGCCCCCCCGGCGGGCGGCGGCGCTGACGCGCGGCTGACGCGCGGCTGACGCGCGATCGAAACACCGCAACATCGGAACACACGAAGTTTACACACGGGCGCGCGGACAACCCGCCGCCGCACACAGGACTCAGGAGGTCCAGATGGCTAGCAAGTCAGTGGTCGAAGTCACCGACGCCACCTTCCAGAGCGAGGTCGAGCTGCACCAGGGGCTCACCGTGGTGGACCTGTGGGCCGAGTGGTGCGGGCCGTGCCGCCTGGTGGCGCCGATCGTCGAGCAGCTCGCCACCGAGTACGAGGGGCGGGTCAAGATGACCAAGCTGGACGTCGACGCGAACCCAATGACGGCGACGCGCTTCAACGTCCGCTCGATTCCGACGCTCCTCTTCTTCCGCGACGGCAAGATCGTCGACTCCGTGGTCGGTGCCGTCCCCAAGGGGATGCTCGTCCAGCGCCTCGAGCAGCACGTCGGCACCGCCACCGTCTGAGCTCCAAAGCCGCAGCAAAGCCGCAGCCGGCGAAAGCGGCCGCGGATGAACGCGGATAACGACGCGGATGAACGCGGATCGCTCCAGGCGTAGTCCAAAGCCCCTCTTCTCAGACCGAGAAGAGGGGCTTTGGTTGTGCGAGGGACAACTCCGTGTTCATCCGCGTTCATCCGCGGCCAGCATTGTCGTTCATCGGCACATGGAAGGGCGGGCGCCGCAGCGCCTGCAGCGCCTGCACGCACCCCGGGTCGAGCGCCGCCGCCGAGCCGGCGTCGATGAACTGCGCGACGAGGGCCCCGGCGCAGCCCGGAAAGCTCGGCCCGTGCGCGGTGCCGGGCAGCACGACGTGCCGGCCGTTCGGCAGGTACCGGAGCGCCTCTTCGCCCCACCGCGGCGCGTTGGCGGGGTCGAGCTCTCCTGAGAGGAGGAGCGTCGGCGCCGCCGAGGCGACCGGGTCGTGATAGCCGGAAGGCAACGCGCCCCGCGGCCAGTCGGCGCAGGCCCGCACGATGGCGGGAACGGCGGCCGCGAGGAAGGTGCCCTTCACCGCGGCCATTCGCTCCGGAGTGATTCGGGGCACGTCCTCGGCGCACACGACGGACAGGTACATCCCCCAGCTCACCAAGCCGTAGCTGGCCTGGCTGACCGGCACGGCGAAGCGCACGAACGGGGTGAAGTCGCCAGCGTGCGCCCGGTGCACGATGAAGGGAAGCTGCCTGCTGTACTCGGCGGACAGGAGGGCGACGTAGACCATCGCCGCGAACAGGTCGCCCGTGATTCGGACGTCGACCAGTTCCTTGGCCGCGCCGTCGGGCACCTGGACGGGGACGGGCGCGGCGCCCAGCCGCGCCGGCACGTCGCGCAGCGCGTCACCCAGCCGGGGGTAGGCGGCCGCGCACCCCGCCTCGGCGGCACAATCGGCCAGCAGCCGGTCGAGTGCCTGCTGCGCGGAGATCGCGCCGTCCACGGGGATGTTGTATCCCATCGGCGCCACGGCGCGCAGCACGACGCTGCGTACGCGCTCGGGGTGCTGGCGCATGTAGACGAGCGCCGCGCGCGAGCCGTACGAGGCGCCGAACAGGTTGATGCGGTCGTAGCCAAGTGCGGCCCGCACCTCGTCCAGGTCGTCCATGGCGAGCGGCGTGGTGTAGAGGCGCAGGTCGGCCCGCCGCTCGAGCGCGCGGCGGCACTCCGCGAGCCGGGACCCGTTCTCGGGCGCGAGGGGCCCGCCGCTCAGCGCGGCGCGCACTCCCGTCCCCAGGTCGCAGGCGAGCGAGTTCGAGCGCCCGGTCCCGCGCTGGTCGACGAGGACCAGGTCACGCGTCTCGTTCACGGCCGCGAGCTCCCGCGCCACGTAGGGGGCAACCGGGGGCGTAGCGGCGCCCTGCCCGGGACCGCCGGCAATCACGAACACGGGGTCCGGCGCCCGCCGTGCCCCGCGGGCGGGAATCACGACGACGTTCAGGGCGATCGTCCGGCCGCGCCCGCGGGCGCGGTCCTCGAGTACGGCGAGACTGCCGCAGCGCACCGGCCGGTCCAGGCCGGGAAGGCTGCACGGCTCGAGGCGAAGCACCTCAGGCGCCACCGGGTCGCGACGGTGCGGCGGCGCGGGCGCGGCGCAGCCGGTGGGGGCCAGAGTGGTGAGCGCCAGTACGGCGAACGTCAGCGCGATACGGTCGGCCGTCATGACGTCGGCTCCTGCGTGGCATCCGGATTGTCCTCGTCCACGGGGTAGCACGCGATGACGATCGCGTACGTGGTGGTGGCCCGCGCAGGCGGGGCGGCATGCGCCACGCGGACGAAGCTCTCGAGGCGCCGCTTGAGTCGCTCGATGCCCGCCGGGGTGGCCTTGATTGGCAGGTGCATCAGCACCGGGCGCGGGTCGCCGCGCGGCCCGATGAGCCCCGTGGCGAAGCTGCGGCGGACCTGGGCCCGCGCGGCCCCGAGTACGCTCTCGAACATCTGTGCGAGCACGCCGCCCACCTCGCGCTCCCGACCCGGCGCGGGGGTGAAGGCCGCCGGGTGCGCAACCACGGTGCGGGCGACGGCCTGGTAGTACTTCTCCGTCGTGCCGCGATTCGGCCTCGTCTCGACGAGGCGAATGACGCCGATTCGCTCCAGTGCCTCCACGTGGTGGTAGAGGCGAGTGGGCTTCTCGCCAAGCCGCTCGGCTACCTGCTTCGTGGTCAGCGGCTCGCCACGCTTGAGGAGCTCGAGGATGCGGAGCCGCAGCGGGTCGGCGAGCACCCGCACCTGCTCCAGGTCGGTGAGTGTCAGAACCTCGTCCATCGCCGCGGCCGCTCGGGGGTCGGAGTGCCAGAATTGTTCGTAGGAGAGCGAATATTCAAACATACATGAATAAAAGCAAGTCATGCCCCGCTCGGCCGACCGCTCGCCCGGGGCGCGGGGGCCTGCCCATTCGTCCCTCCCCCGGTCCCGCTCGTCCCGTCCCCACCCCCCTGCGCCCGCGCTCGTTGCGCGGCGGCGCACCGCCACCTAGCGTGGCTTCGTGACGACGCCCCCTCCCGCCCACGCGCCCGACGTCCAATCCGCCCGGCCGCGCCGCGCGCTTGCCGCCCGCGGCGCGCTGGCGGCGTTCATGGTGTTCAGCGCCCTCGGGCTGCTGCGCTTCAGCTACCTGTTCCTCGACGACGTCGTCCGCGACGAGCCCGGCACGTTCCTCGAGCGGCTCATCGAGGAGTCGACGGGGGCCTACGCCGCACTGCTCCTCTTCGGCGGCGTCGTGTGGCTCTTCCGCCGCTTCCCGCTCGACCGACCCGGTTGGCGGCGCCGCATTCCCATACACGTGCTCGGCGTCGTGGTCTACTCGGCGGCGCACACCTCGATGCTGTGGGGGTCGCGGGTCGCCCTCTTCCCGCTTGCCGGACTCGGCGCGTACGACTACGGGCGCATGCCCATGCGCTACGCGATGGAGTTCGCCAACGACGTCATCACCTACGGCGTGTACGTCAGCGTCATCATCGCGTTCCGCTATTACGCGGCGCTGCGCGAGCGCGAGCTGCGCGCGGCGGAGCTGGAGCGGGGGCTCGCGCAGGCGGAGCTGCGCAACCTGCGGCTGCAGCTCCAGCCGCACTTCCTCTTCAACGCCCTCAACACCATCTCGGCCACGATGTACGACGCGCCGGAGGCCGCCGACGCGATGATCGGCCAGCTCTCCGACCTGCTCCGCCTGTCGCTGCGCACGGCGCACACGCACGAGGTGCCGCTCCGCGCGGAGCTGGAGACCCTCGACCTCTACGCGTCGATCATGCGCGCCCGCTTCGGCGACCGCCTGCGCATCGAGGTGGACGCCGAGCCGGCGGCCGGCGACGCGCTCGTGCCGTCGCTCCTGCTGCAGCCGCTCGTGGAGAACGCCGTCCGCCACGGCAACGCGATGCGGTTGGGCTTCGGCGCGGTCAGCGTGCGCGCGCGCCGGCAAGGCGCGGAGCTGCTGCTCGAGGTGGTGGACGACGGGCCCGGCGTCGCGCCCGGCCAGGACGTGCTGCGCGCGGGACTCGGCCTCTCCGCCACGGCCAGCCGGCTGCGGCTCTTGTACGGCGACGCGCACCGGTTCGCGGCGGCGAACGTGCCGGGCGGCGGCTTCGCCGTGACCATCGTCATCCCCTTCGCCACGGCACCGGGCGCGAGTGCGCCAGACCCGGCGCGTGCCGGAGCGTTCATGGGCGCCGCGCCCGCCGCCCTCGGCCGCTCCGCCGTGCCCGCCACGTCAATGCATGCGAGTCCTGATCGCTGACGACGAGGCGCCGGCGCGCCAGAAGTTGCGCCGGCTGCTCTCCGGCGAGCGGGACGTCGAAGTCGTCGGCGAGGCGGAGACGGGCGCGGAGGCGGTCCGCGCGATCCGCGAGCGATCGCCCGACGTAGTCTTCCTCGACGTGCAGATGCCGGTGCTGGACGGCTTCGGCGTGGTGGCCGAGGTGGGCGTGGACGCCATGCCCTACGTGGTGTTCGTGACGGCCTACGACGAGCACGCGCTGCGCGCCTTCGAGGTCCGCGCCCTCGACTACCTGCTGAAGCCCGTGACGCCGGACCGCTTCCGCGCAATGCTGCAGCGCGTGCGCGCGCAGCTCGCCCGCGGGGACGCGGCACTCTCCGCGGAGCTCGCGGGCCGGCTCGACCAGCTCGACCAGCTCGTGGGGGCGCTGGTGCCGAAGCCGCGGTACATCAAGCGGCTCCTCGTCCAGGACGGCGTGAAGGCGCTGCTGCTGCCGGTCGAGCGGATCGACCTGCTGCGGGCCGAGCGCAACTACGTCCGGCTGCACGCCGCGGGCGCCATCTACGTGGTGCGCGCGAGTCTCGGGGCCCTCGCCGAGCGTCTCGACCCCGACCGCTTCCTGCGCATCAACCGCTCGGAGATGGTACGGCTCGACGCCGTGAAGGAGCTTCACCCCTGGTTCCACGGCGACTACCGCGTGGTGCTGCACGACGGTACGGCTCTGATGTGGAGCCGTCGCTACCGTGCGCTCACCGACGGGGAGTTCGGCGGCGCCCTCTGACGTCCACGCGGCCAGCGCTGCGCACGTCCGTCCCGCGCTAGTCCCGCTCGTCCCACTTTCGTTGGCGGCCGCGGGCCAGTACCGCATCTTCGCGCCGTGGATGAGCCGTCGCAGCGGCCGCGGATGTACGCGGCGCGCTGACGCGCGAGGTGGCTCCGTCTGTCGCACCAACAACGCTCGTCTCGGTTGATCCAGTGAGAGGCGCTTTGGCTCGCGCCGGGAGCGATCCACGTCGATCCGCGTCGATCCGCGGCCCACTCGCAGTTCATCGACGGCCCATCAACGGCCCATCAGTGGTCGGAGGACATCGTGTCGAACGTACGAATGACGAATCGGGATCGGCGGTGGGTCGTGGCTGCGACGCGGGCCGCGGCGGTGCTCGTCGCCATCGGATCGGCGACTGTGGCCGGCGTCGCGGCCGTGTCTGGCGCGGTGACGCGATCCGCGGCCGATGGCGGGGCGGTGGAGTGGACGGCGTACGGGCGCGACGCGCTGGGGAGCCGCTACGCGCCGGTCGCCGAGATCACGCGGGACAACGTCGCGCGGCTCGCGGTGGCGTGGACGTACCGGACGGGGGAGATGCGGCCGGAGTACAAGACCGACGAGCCGACCTCGCTCGAGGCGACGCCGCTCGTGGTCGACGGCACGATGTATCTGAGCACGCCCTTGGGGCGAGTGATCGCCCTCGACCCGGAGACGGGGCGCGAGCGGTGGGTGTTCGATCCCAAGGTCGACCGCGGCGTGGAGTACGGCGACTTCGCCAACCGCGGCGTCTCCACATGGCTCGACTCCTCGGCGGCCCCGGGCAGCGCCTGCCGTCGGCGCATCCTCGTGGCGACGATCGACGCGCGGCTGATCGCCGTGGACGCGCTCGGCGGGAAGCCGTGCGCGGGCTTCGGCGCGCGCGGCACCGTGACCCTGCGGCGCGGACTGCGGAACATGCCGCACTCGGCGGACGAGTACGAGGAGACGTCGCCGCCGGCGGTCGTCAACGGCGTCATCGTCGTCGGCTCGGCGGTCGCCGACAACAACCGCGTCGACGCGGCGAGCGGCGAAGTGCGCGGCTACGACGCCCGCACCGGCGCGCTCCGCTGGACGTGGGATCCGGTCCCGCAAGACCGGGCAGACCCGGCGTACGGCACGTGGGTCGGCCCGAAGGCTCGCCGGACGGGTGGGGCGAATGCGTGGTCGGTGATCGCGGCCGACCCGGCGCGCGACCTCGTCGTCGTGCCCACGAGCAGCGCCAGCCCTGACTACTTCGGCGGGGAGCGGCTGGGCGACAACCGCTACGCGAACTCGGTCGTCGCACTTCGCGCCTCCACGGGGAAGATGGTCTGGCACTTCCAGACGGTGCACCACGACCTCTGGGACTACGACAACGCCTCGCCGCCGGCGCTCGTCGACGTTCAGGTGGACGGCCGCCCCGTGCCCGCCGTGCTGCAGGCGACGAAGACCGGGCAGCTCTTCGTCCTGCACCGCGAAACGGGGAAGCCGCTCTTCCCGGTGGAGGAGCGGCCGGTTCCGCCGAGCACCGTGCCCGGCGAGGTCGCGGCGGCCACGCAGCCGTTCAGCGCCCTCCCGCCGCTCAGTCCGCACCGCATCGGCGCCAGCGAGGCTTGGGGCGCGACGGCCGAAGACCGCGACGCTTGCCGGCAGATGATGACGGGACTTCGGAACGAGGGGATCTTCACGCCGCCGAGCCTCGAGGGAACACTCGTCGTGCCGTCGAACGTCGGGGGTGCGCATTGGGGCGGACTCGCCTACGACCCGACGCGCCAGATCGCCGTGGTCCCCGTCAACCGCGTCGCCGCCGTCGTGCAACTCATCCCGGCCGACAAGCTCGATCGCGCCGAGGCGAAGCGCGAGGAGTCGCGGCTCGGGTATCAGTACACGCGCATGCGCGGGACGCCGTACGTGATGCGCCGGCGCATCGTGCGGGCGCCGTCCGGCCTTCCGTGTACGCCGCCACCCTTCGGGACGTTGGTGGCCGTCAGCCTGACCACGGGCAAGAAGGTGTGGGAGGTGCCGCTCGGGAGCCTCGGAGCGCTGGTGCCACCCGAGATGCGGAGCCAGGTGCCGGCCGATTGGGGCTCGATCAACCTCGGGGGCCCGGTGATCACCGCCGGCGGCTTGGTGTTCATGGCCGGAACGCTCGACCAGTCGATCCGCGCCTTCGACGTCGAGACCGGGAAGGAGCTGTGGCGCGGGGAGCTCCCAGCCGGCGGGAAGGCGACGCCAATGACGTACCGGCTCTCCGACGGCGGCCGACAGTATCTGGTGGTCGCGGCGGGCGGCGGCAGCGTGTGGGGGGCGGGCGACTACGTCGTGGCGTTCGCGCTGCCGGACAGCGCGCGGGGAACGAAGGGAGGTAGGCGGTGAACCGAGAGCGGTTCACCTAACCCTGGCCCTAGCCCTGACCCTGCAGCGGGTGCTCGGGCTTGGCGCCGTGCGCGGCGGGACGGCGTCGAAGTCATTCGCCCTGCGAAGGGTCAGGGTGAGGGCTAGGGCCAGGGTTAGGGAACTGCCAAAGCAGTCGCGCCCCGCACTTCGCCGCACCTCGCCGGCGGCCTGTCACAGGGATCGCGCGGCTCGTCCCTCCCCGCACGCGGCCGCCGCGCCCGGAGAGTAGGTTCAGCGATGCCGGAGGCGCCCCGCCGCACCTCCGACCGTTCTCCTCCTCGGATGCCGCGCATGCTGCTTCCCCTCCTACTGGCGCTCGGCACACCCGCGCACGCCATCCCGGCCCGGCCCACCGAACCGCCGACCGCGCCCCCGAGCACCGTATACAGCGGGCGGCAGCGCGAGCTCGACGTCCGACTGCCGCGCCTCGAGGCGGGCGTCGAGATCGACGGGAGGCTCGACGAGCCGGTGTGGGCGCAGGCGGCGCTGCTCACCGAGTTCTCCCAGTATGCGCCGATGGACGGCGTCCCCGCCCAGGACTCGACCGAGGTGCTCGTCTGGTACTCGCCGACGGCGATCCACTTCGGCATCCGGGCCCACGAAGCGCACGGCGCGGTGCACGCCACGCTCGCCGACCGGGACCGCATCGGGGGCGACGATTATGTGCAGATCTTCCTCGGCACCTTCGACGACGGGCGGCAGGCGACGCTGTTCGGCGTCAACCCGCTCGGGGTGCAGGAGGACGGGTCGCTCGTCGAGACCGGCCGCGTGCAGTCGAACGGCTTCAACGCCGCGACCGTCACGCGCGAGGCGCCCGACCTGAGCCCGGACTTCATCTTCCAGAGCAAGGGGCGCGTCACGGCCTCCGGCTACGAGGTGGAGGTCCGCATCCCCTTCAAGAGCCTGCGCTACCAGGGGCGGGCCGAGCAGCGGTGGGGGATCAACGTGCTACGCCGCGTGCAGCACTCGGGGTACGAGGACTCGTGGGCGCCGGCCCGGCGCGCCGCGGCGAGCTTCCTCGGCCAGTCGGGGCGCCTCGTCGGGCTCACCGACTTGCGCCGGGGGCTCGTGCTCGACCTCAACCCCGTGGTCACGCAGCGCGCGAACGGCGGGCCCGACTCGCTCGGCCAGTGGGACTACCACCGCGACCACGCCGACGTAGGCGGGAACGTGCGGTGGGGCGTCACGAACAACCTGACGCTCAACGGCACCGTGAACCCCGACTTCTCGCAGGTGGAGGCGGACGTCGGGCAGGTGGCGTTCGACCCGCGCTCGGCCCTGTTCTTCCCCGAGCGGCGCCCTTTCTTCCTCGAGGGGATCGAGCAGTTCGCCGTCCCGTCGCAGCTCATCTACACGCGGCGCATCGTGCAGCCGGTGGCGGCGACGAAGCTCACGGGCAAGGTGTCGGGCACCGACATCGCGTTCCTGTCGGCGGTGGACGACACACTGTCGTCGTTCACGCGGCAGTACCACCCGATGTTCAACATCGTGCGGGTGCAACGCGACGTGGGTGCCCAGTCGCGGCTCGGGCTCGCCTATACGGACAAGCTCGACGGAGCGGACTTCAACCGCGTGGCGAGCGTGGATGGGCGCATCGTGTTCCGCTCGCTCTACACCGCGCAGTTCCAGGTAGCGGGGAGCCGCACGCGCCTCGGGCCGCGCACCGATGACGGCCCGCTCTGGAACGCCGCGGTCGCGCGGAACGGCCGCGCGTTCGGCTTCCGCTACGCGCTCTCCGGCATCGACCCCGATTTCCGCGCCCTGAGCGGCTTCATCTCCCGCCCGGGCATCGTGAACAGCACGGTGACCCACCGCTACACGCTGTTCGGTGCGCAGTCATCGCCCGTGCAGAGCCTCACCACGGACCTCACGCTCTACGGCACGTGGAACTATCGGCGCTTCACCCGCCGGCAGGACGCCATGGAGAAGAAGGCGCACGTCAACCTGAACGCGGCGCTGCGCGGCGGGTGGCAGGCCGGCGGGAGCGTGCTCGTCGAGACGTTCGGCTACGACGACGCACTCTACGCGGACTACGCGGTGGCGCTGCCGACGGCGGGCGGCGGCGTCGACACCGTGCCGTTCACGGGGACGGCGCGCCTCCCGAACCTGGACTACGTGCTCTCGCTCAACACGCCGCAGTTCAAGCGCTTCGCGGGGAGCGCGTTCGTGCTCTGGGGACGCGACGAGAACTTCTACGAGTGGGCGTCGGCGAACATCGTCTACGCCGAGCTGCACGCCGACTGGCGGCCGACGGAGAAGGTGCGCGTCAGTGGCCAATACCTGCACCAGCAGTTCGACCGGCGCACCGACGGGAGCACGGTGGGGCTGCGCCGCATCCCGCGCCTCAAGCTGGAGTACCAGATCGCGCGGCCGCTGTTCGTGCGGGTGGTGGGGCAGTACGACGCCTACCGCGAGGACGACCGGCGCGACGACTCGCGCACCGGCGCCCCGCTCCTGATCTACGACCCCGAGGTGGGGGACTACGTCCGCGCCCTTGGCTTCGCGACCAACGACTTCCGCGCCGACTGGCTCGTGTCGTACCAGCCGAGCCCCGGGACGGTGATCTTCGCCGGCTACGGCAGCTCGATGGAGGAGCGCCAGGCGCTCCGCTTCGGCCGGAGCCTACGCCGCACCGCCGACGGCTTCTTCGTGAAGGTGAGCTACCTGTTTCGGGTGTAGCTGAACGGCGGCGCTCGGCCCTCGGCTCTCGGCTGGGGCGGACCGCAGTCGCCGAGAGCCGAGGGCCGAGCGCCGAGAGCCGCCGTTCTCTGGCACTCGTCCCGCGCCCGCGCATCTCGTCCCTGCGCCATCGCCCACGCCGTCGATGCCACGTACTTTGTGGCATGACCCACATCGCGGCCCGCGGGACCGGCGGCGCCCTCGGCGACCAGACAGCGGCGCACGATCGGCGCGACGGGCGCCCGCCGTCTGCGCCCGGTCCGGGGCTCGAGGCCACCATGTCGTCGGCCCAGGCCCCGCCTGCTTCGGGCGCTGCCCGGCGCCGCCTGCGGAAAGCGGCCGTGGTCATCGGCATCTGGACGCTCGTCGGACTGTTCGGCACCCAGCAGTGGTATCTGGCCCTGGCGCTCGCCGGCCAACCCGCGCCCTGGCTGCAGCTCCTGGGGCTGAGCCTGTCGAGCGTGTGGATTTGGGCGGCGTTCACGCCGGCGATGCTCCTCGCGTCCCGGCGGTGGCGCCTCGATCGGCGCGCCTGGCGGGTGAGCGTCCCGGCCCACGTCGCGCTCGCCTTCGGGCTGGCGTTCCTCGACGTGGTGCTCGATCACGTCCTCGCCCCGTGGATCAGCCCCTTTCCGAGGCAGCCGCTGCTCGGGATGTTCGTACGGCAGCTCGACGTGAACCTGTTCAGCTATGTGGCCGTCGTCGCCATCGACCATGCGGCCGGCTACTACGCGCTGTACCGCGAGCGGCAGCTCGCGGCCGCGCACCTCGCTTCGCAGCTCGCGACTGCGCACCTGCACGCGCTCCGCGCGCAGCTCCAACCGCACTTCCTGTTCAACACGCTGAACGCGGTCGCGGAGCTCGTCTACGAGGACCCTGAGGCCGCCGACCGCATGGTCACCCGCCTGGCCGCGCTCCTGCGCCGCTCGATCGCCACGCTCGGCCAGCACGAGGTCCCGCTGCGCGCGGAGCTCGACTTCCTGGAGACGTACCTGGACGTCGTGCGCCTGCGCTTCGGTGCGCGCGTCGCCATCACGGTGGACGCCCCGCCCGACGTGCTCGACGCGCTCGTCCCGACGTTCCTGCTGCAGCCGCTCGTGGAGAACGCGCTCCGCCACGGCGTGGAGCCGCTCCCCGAGGGCGGGCGGGTGGAGGTCGTGGCGCGCCGGCACTCGGGACCCGGCGACGCGGTGGGCGCGGACACGGTGGAGATCGAGGTGCGGGACACGGGGCGCGGCCTGCCGGGCGGCGCGCCACCGTCCGAGGGGGTGGGGCTCCGCAACACGCGCGACCGCCTGCGCCAGCTCTACGGCGACGCGCATCGGTTCACCGTGCGCGACCGGCCGGGCGGCGGCACGGTCGCCACCGTCTCCGTGCCCTGGCGGCCCGCGGAGTCGGCGGCGTGACGTCTGCTCTCGCGCACGCGGCTCGATGGCACGCGGCTCGATGATTCGCGCCCTCATCGTCGACGACGAGGCCATCGCCCGCCGGCGGCTGCGGCGCCTGTGCGGGCGGGAGGGGGACGTCGAGGTGATCGGCGAGTGCGCGGCCGGGCGCGAGGCCGTGACGGCGGTGGCGGAGCACGCACCGGACGTGCTCTTCCTCGACGTGCAGATGCCCGAGCTCGACGGCTTCGGCGTGCTGGCCGCGCTCCGAGAGGTGACGACACCCGAGCGCACGCCCGCCGTGGTATTCGTGACCGCGTACGACGAGCACGCGGTGCGCGCGTTCGACGTGCACGCGGCGGACTACCTGCTCAAGCCCGTAGAGCCGGAGCGGTTCCGCGTCGCCGTGGCGCGCGTGCGGGAGCGGCTCGGCGAGGCCGACGCCGCCCGGCGCCACGCGCAGCTCGTCGCAATTCTCGGCGCGGGCGCCGGCGGCAGTCGGGCCGCGCCGCCGCCGGCGCCCGTCGAAGTGCCTGTCGCGAGCGGTGCGCCGCGCTACCGCGAGCGGCTGCTGGCGAAGGTCGACGGGCGGATGTACTTCGTGCGCGCGGCAGACATCGACTGGGTCGAGGCGGACGGGAACTACGTGCGGCTGCACGTCGGGCGCGAGGCGCATCTGATCCGCGAGACCATGGCCGACCTGGAACGCGACCTCGACCCGGTCACGTTCGCGCGCATCCACCGGTCGACCATCGTGAACCTGGACCGCGTGCGCGAGATGCAGCCCTGGTTTTCCGGGGAGTACGTCGTCATCCTCCACGACGGCACGCGCCTCAAGCTGAGCCGCTGGTACCGCGACCGCCTCGAGGCGAGGCTAGGACGATAGGGGAGAGTGAGAAGTGGAGAGTGGAGAGTGGCTGCGGATGCTCTCCACTCTCCACTTCTCACTCTCCACTCGTCAGTTCGGTCCCGGCCGATCGTTGCCGCCGTCGACGACGTAGCGCCACGCGCCTGACGGCTGCCTCTTCCACACGCTGAGGTACTTGGTGTAGCTCGTACGCACCGTGCCGTCGTCGCCGGGCGCTTCGAGGCGCGCTTCGCCGACAGTGAACCCCAGGTCGCCGCTCGATGCGACCTCGCCGAGGATCGGCGCCCACACGAGCTTCACCGTCGGCGGCACGGGCCGCGCCCGAATGGCGGCCGGCCCGTAGACGATGCTCGGCGTGTCGGAGAGGATGGCGCCGTCGGGCGCCACGTAGTCGGCGAACGCCGCCGTGATGCCGACGGCCTGCGCCGCGGCGGCGAAGGCCGAGTCGGTGCCCATCATCGCCGCGCGCGCCGCGGCTACGCTCGCGGCCCCGTCGCGCTCGGCCGAACCTGGTGACGAGGCCGCGGTCGGCGACTCGAAGCTCGGCGGCGATGCGTCCGCGGGGGGCGGCGCGGGGCTCGATGCGAGCACGAAGGCGGCGACGCGCCAGTCGCCACGCTCGGCCCGGCGCCAGAACGAGATGTACTTGCCGTAGCGCGGGGCCGGCGTGCCGCCCGTGTCGGGCGCCGTCCATTCGGCGTAGCCGTAGGTGTAGCCGGCCGTCGCGTCGCCCGAAATGTCGGCGCGCACGGCCCGCCACCGCAGGCCGGTGATCGCGCTCGACGGCGCCCCGCTGATGAGCGCGCGTACGGCCCCCTTGCCGCGCACGACCGGCGCGCCGGGTGCGAGATACACGGCGTCGTCGGCGAGGAACCGAACGAAGCCCTTGACGAGCCCCTCCGCCGCCGTGGCGGCGGAGTGCTCCGCCTCGGCGGCGAGCAGGCGCACGCGCTCTCCGTGGGCCGCGACGGGCGCCGCGGCCTGCGCGAGCCGCGGGGCGGCACCGGCGCCGGGGCGGCACCCCGCGGTAATTGCGGTGGTTACGGTCGCTGCGGTGAGGGCGAGCGCCCGAACAGTGAGTGCTCGATTCATCAGGGGTCGTCTCCAGAATGCGGGGGCGCGGCGTGCAGACGGAGGCCGCTCGCACATGGTGGCTCGCGGCCGCCCCGTGGCGCAACGACCGTGTGACAAGGTGCGATGGCGCGTGACGAGGTGCGGCGGGGCCGTCGCCGAGGGGCGTTGCTGAGGGCCGTCGCTCGTCCCGCGTCTCGTCGACTCGTCACACCGAACAGCATTTCGTCCCACGATCGTCGCGAGCGCGATCGGCGGCACCTACCTTCGCAAATGCGGTCGGTCGCGGCGCGCCTGCGCGCTCCGCCACGCCGGCTGCCGTCCGCCACAGGAGGGGTAATCGCGTGAGCCGCTACTTCGTGCATGCCGGCCGCGTCCGCCGATTGAGTCGGCGCGCGGCGTCGATCCTTCCGGGCGCTGTGCCCCACACCGCCCTGCTCGCGTCCGCCGCCCTGGCGCTGGCGGCGTGTGCCGACGACGGACCTGCCGCCCGCGGCGCCGCGCCGGGCCCGGGCGGACCGCCCAGCGCCGCATACAGCCTGTGGCGACCCACCGCGTACGACTCGTGCTCCCCCGCGGTGCACGACGCCTACTCCGTCGTCGGACCGGACGGGAAGCTCTACCCCACCTGGCACCCGCCCGTGGACCCTGCCACCGGCTGCACGTTCGGCCACGAGCACGGGAGGGACCCGCGCGGGTCCGACCTGTACGCCAGCATCGGCCCGGTGCCGTTCGGCGTGGCCAACGAGGCGCTCGACGCCTGGTCGCCCGGCACGCCCCGGCACGAGGACCACGTGGGCCACAAGATCGAGTGGGAGAACGACCTCGAGCTCGCGACGATCTGGCCGGCCGGGCGGCGCACGGGCCGCTGTGACGTCCTGACGAAGCTCCACCAGGGCACGCACTCGCGCGACGCGTTCACGAACAACCTCCACGAGCTTGCTTACCACGTGCGGTGTGACGACGGCTTCGAGCTGCACGCCACGACGCTCGTGGCCATCGGCGTGCCTGGCGAGTTCATACGCGCGTGTGACGGCGTGGCGGTGCCGGCGGGCGCTGCGAGCCCGGCCAACTCCCCGACGGGCCCCGGCGGGCGCTACATCCCCGACGCGCGGTGCGCCGCGCGCATGCTCGTGGCGGAGGGGAAGCTCTCCGACGAGGACGCCGCGCTCCGCGAGCTGTGGATTGCGTTCCAGCGCCTCTCCACGCCGGAGGGGAAGTCGCTCGCCTACTACGATCCGGCGTTCGCCGTCTTCGGGCCGAGTCGCTTCTTCGCGCCCGACGCGGCGAACCAGCTCGGTCGTACGGTCGACATCTGCTACGAGACGCTCGCCGACGGTCGGCGCGCCCGGGGCGGCGGGTGCGCCGCGGTGACGCCCGCCGCGCGTCTCGCCTATGACGACCCGCGGTCGCCGTTCATCGGCGTCCGTCGCGCGATGTCCCTCGGCGCCACGGTGCTCTCCAACGACGACGGCCCGACGGCGTGGTACACGGACCCGTTCGGCGGCAACGCCACCCGCACCCCGTTCCCCGGCTCGGTGCGGCAATACGTCTCGCCGGTCGCGGCCAGGGTGGTCGGCACGGGCGACAACTATCGGACGCCACTCGTCGGCGGTGCCCGCGACTACGGCGGCCACGGCGTGCACGCGCCGAATTAGAAGAACAGGGAGTAGCGAGTAGGGAGTAGGGGCTGTCCACACAGCCCTACTCCCTACTCGCTACTCCCTGCTTTATCCCACGCCCGCCACTTCCTCCGCGAGCTTCGGGGCTCTGATTGAGTAGTGCGACGCCTGCCACACGGGCACGCCGTGCGCGAGCACGAAGGCTTGGGGGGAGTTGTGGGCCGCGCCGAGGCGCTCGGCAACCTCGTCGGACAGGCCGCGCTGCTCGTTGACGTCCACGAGGTACACCGGGACGCCGGGGTGCTGCGCCCGGAGCTGAGTGATCTGCTCGAGCGCGGCGGCACTGATCGGGCAGCGGGTGCTGTGCTTGAGGAGCACCGCCGCCGGCTCGCGGAGCGCCGCCTCCAGATCGTCCCGCGTGGTGAGCGCGTGCATCGTGCCGGGCTGCTTCATACGCGTCTGTGCCTCGTTGCGGCGAAGGTGGGCGGCGCAACGAATCAAGTTGCGCGCCAGCGCACGCCGGCGGCCCAGTGCCCGCGACCCTCTTGTGTCACCTCGGGTCGGGCTGCAACCTCCCTGGTCGTCCGCCGCCGTGTGCCCCGTACCCAGGAACGCCGTGCCGACCGCCAAGCCATGACCGACGGAGATTCGTCGTCTCCACTGCTCGTCCCGGTTCCGCCGGGTACGCGGCCGGAGCTCACCGACGCGGCCGCCAAGCCGCCCGCGGGCACGCCTCGCAGCGAAGAACGGGACGAGCAGTTGGCCGCCCTGCTCGACCGCATGGCGGGCGCGCAGCACGCGCTCTACGCCGAAGGCCGGCGTGCGCTCCTCATCGTGCTCCAGGGGCGCGACGCGTCAGGCAAGGACGGGGTGATCCGCAAGGTGTTCGGCGCCTTCAACCCCGAGGGGTGCCAGGTGACCAGCTTCGGCGCGCCGAGCGAGGCCGAGCTGGCGCACGACTTCCTCTGGCGCGTGCACACGTCGGTGCCGCCGCGCGGGCGCGTCGGGCTGTTCAACCGCTCCCACTACGAGGACGTCCTCGTCGTGCGCGTGCGCAAGCTGGCGCCGAAGTCCGTGTGGTCCCGGCGGTACGACCACATCACCGCCTTCGAGCGCATGCTCGTGGACGAGGGAACGATGGTGCTCAAGTTCTTCCTCCACGTCTCGCACGACGAGCAGCGCGAGCGGCTGCAGAAGCGGCTCACCGACCCGGAGAAGAACTGGAAGTTCCGCGCCGGCGACCTCGACGACCGGGCGCTGTGGGACGACTATACCGACGCCTACGCGGACGCGATC
>Ga0307415_100000315_pt1 | contig 20986 bp, 22 predicted proteins | sample DK1Cmetagenome_FD_204524 | JGI IMG/M metagenome (GOLD analysis project Ga0307415, IMG submission 204524) | Maize rhizosphere microbial communities from greenhouse at UC Davis, California, United States - DK15-C-2 | ecosystem: Host-associated > Plants > Roots > Rhizosphere > Soil | place: USA...
GTCTGTTCGATCGATTGAGGCCATCGCGGCGGAAGTTGGCTTCAGCAGTCGAAGCCATTTTAGCCGCGTCTTCAGGGATCAGTACGGCAATGATCCATCAAACTTCCGCCGCCGCAATTTCCTGGGGTTCGGTTCGGATCAGCCCTCTGATTGATCAGTCCGTTGAACCGAAGAATGTCCTCGTGTTGTCGTCAGACCGCTAATCCGCCGTGTAACCGCCGCGGTATCGCCCACGAGTGTGATTGAGTTGCGATGCCGTGCCCTCCCGCTCCCCAAGGCAAGCCGGCATCGCAACGTCGCCAGCAACACAAGCGTGGAGTGCCAAATGTCTCGGATTGAAGCCGTGAAGCCCGGAATGGAAGTCATCGGCGCCGACGGGGTCCACGTAGGCACCGTCGATGCACTGGACGGGAAACGGATCCGTCTCACCAAGGCCGACTCCGGCGTGGGACGCCACGCCGGTCACCGGCATTATGTCCCGGGCGGCCTGATCGCCGAGGTCGAAGGGAATCGGGTGCGGCTCAGCGCGACCGGCAGCGTCGCGGTCTCCTTCGAGGAAGGGATTTGACGGCTCCAACTGGCGGCGCGAGAAGGAAGGCTAACGGATGAAATCGCTGCAGGAGGCCGCACTTTGCGCGGTCACGTGCGCGGTTGCGATGATTTCGTCCTCAGCTGCGTGGGCCGGCGACTCCCAGCTTTGGACCAGCGGCAGCGCAACCGTCAGGCTATCGGACAGATGGAGCGTTTCGCAGGACGTAACCGCCCGCTTCAGTGATGAACGCGGCGGCCTCTACGAGGTCGAGGCCAACACGATGTTCGGCTTTCAGCTCACAAAGACGCTGAGCCTGTGGGCCGGTTACGACCACGATCCCCAATATTCGAGCGGCCGTTTTGCGGTCATGGAGCACCGGTTCGTTCAGCATCTCGTATCGAGCAACCTCGGAAAGCTCGGTGGCGGCCAACTCAGCGGTCGCGTTCGGTTCGAGCAACGTTGGCGCGAAGGATTCGAGGGCACAGGCTGGCGTGTCCGGCCATACGTCCGCTACAGCCTGCGGATGGGCCGCAATTCGAAAACTGCGCTGGTCCTTAGCGAAGAACCCTATCTCGATCTGAACACGACCACGTTCCAGACGGTTCGTGGCCTGGAGCGGCTGCGGAGCTTTGTCGGCATCTCAACCCCGGTCGGGAAGAAGCTGAGTGCCGACATCGGCTACCTGAACCAGCACGGCTTCGTCCGGAATGGCAAGGATACGAACGACAACGTTGGCTTCGTGTCCGTGGCGCTGAAGCTGTAGTTCGTCGCATGGTACGCTGGTCTGCACGGGAATGGCGCGCCCGGTAGGATTCGAACCTACGACCTCAAGCTTAGAAGGCTCGTCGAGGGCCATACGATAGCATCCTAGATTGTGTATTTCTCTCTAGAATCATGTCCATCAACGTCCCAAAGCGTTGCATAGTGTCTCACAGTTTGTTACCTGTACCGTTACTTTGTGTTTTCTAGGTAACTAGACTCGTGATCGGGACTTGCGACCACAAGCCTGAAACTGAGGCTAGGTAACAGTCGCCCGAACCGGCGCGATGAACGCCGATGCGGCCCAATCTGCTAGGAGGCCTTCGATGCTGACGGACAGCAAGGTTGCGGCCATCAAACCACCGACCGCAGGCCAACTCGAAATCAAAGACAGCGGACCTCGTTATATCCGGGGGCTTCGCCTGCGCGTTGGCTCCGGTGGAAAGAAGAGCTGGATTGTCCGAGTCCGCGCGGGCGAGAAGGTGATCAACAAGAAGCTTGGCTCATATCCTGCAATGCGCCTTGCGGCCGCCAGAACCGCGGCAGAGCGCCTTCTGGAAGCGATCGCCAAGAATGGCAGCACCGAAGCGGCTGACCGCACGTTCGGGGCCCTCGCAGAAGCCTGGCTGCAAAAGAAGCGAGATGATCGGAAGCGCAACAAGTCTGTGGACCTGCAGGATCGACGGCTCGCGCTTCATGTGCTGCCCAAATGGCGTAATCGGAAGATCGCCGAGTTAAAACGTAGTGACGTCCGAGAGCTGATTGGGGGGATCGAGGGGGACATTCTGCCGAACCGCGTGCTGACCGTCGTTCGCACGGTCTTCCGCTTTGCACTGTCGCGCGACTGGATCGAGGCCTCACCGGCCGAAGGCATCGCCAAGCCAAAGGATGAGACGGAGCGCGACCGATTTCTAGACATGGCCGAGGTGAAACGGGTCTGGAATGCTGCTGCGCTACTCGGCCATCCCTACGGCCCGTTTGTTCGAGCACTTCTGTTGAGCGGCCAGCGTCGGACCGAGGTGGCATCGATGCGATGGAACGATGTCGACTTGAGCGCCGGGACGTGGCTCCTGAAGGCGGCGGACACGAAGGGCGAGCGCGCGCATCTTGTGCCCCTTTCTGAGCCCATGGCGGCACTGCTGAAGGGCTTGCCGCGGCTGGGCGATTACGTTTTCACGACGGACGGTAAGACGCATATTTCGGGCTACGCGAAGAACAAGACAAGGCTGGACTCCTTCCTAGCCGCCAACGGCGAACCGCTAGAACCTTGGACCTTTCACGACCTTCGGCGGACGGTCAGTTCACACATGGCCCGTCTCGGCATTTCAAAGGACATTCGCGGACGCGTTCTGAACCATGCGGTCCAAGGTGTCACAGAGCGGCATTACACGCCCTACGATTTTGCGGCAGAGAAGCGATCAGCGCTGGATCGCTGGGGCGCAGAGCTCACGCGGGCCCTGGCGAGTGCCAAACCTGCGAAAGTGGTGCGCATCCGTGGATGAGATGTTGGCGCCTGCACATGAAGAAATGGCAATGGCTGCGCTTCGCGGGATCTTAAACGGCGATCTCAGAGCTGTGGCCGCGTATCTTAGAAGCGACTTTCCGATACACCGGATCGTGCGTACGGAACTGGCTGCGGCAATCGACCATCAGGACCGTCTGTTTCGTGTCACGTCGTCGAGTAGCCGCGAAACCCAGAAGAAATTGGCGGCGCTGCGAAATCTCCCAATCGCGATGTTCATAAAACTGTACGAGCTTCGCCATCCTGGTCCGCGCAAAGTAGCTGTCAGCAAGGCCGTGGAGCAGTTCGACGTGCCGGAGCGGCGAGTCTTTCGGGCGCTCCATCAGTGGGGCGACGCAATCGACTTAAGATAAACTGCGCACTTCTGAAAACCCGCAGCAATTTGTTGTTGGGCTGCATCCAGATGTGGGTAAATTCCGAAACCGTCCAACAAACGTAGAGGGACGGTAAGATGACTATTCTCCTTCGCCTGCCCGCGGTGCTTGACCGCACAGCATTGAGCCGCAGCCGCGTCTATGACCTGCTTGAGCGAGGCGACTTTCCGCGGCCGGTAAAGCTCTCCGGTCGGATTAACGCTTGGCCTTCCGACGAAATCGACGCGTGGATTCAGTCGCGCATCGCGGATCGCGAAGCCGCTTGAGTCGGCATCAGCAGACTGCACCCCAAGAGCAGTCAAGAGATTCGCGGCGCGCGATGCAATTCGGTGAGAGCGCTGTGAAAACTCGTTCGATTGCGCGGAAGGAGCGCTGATAATGGCTGGAATAATGACAGCCAAAAGCGGGCACTGCCCCGACATTGAACCGCAAGGGCTCGCGTTTTCGTCGGGTGTGTCAGCTCGGGCCTTGATGACGAGGTCCTTCGCGCCAATTCGTTGGATTGTTCCGGGTTACGTCGTCGAGGGAATGTCGCTCTTGGCCGGCGCGCCGAAGCTAGGGAAGTCCTGGCTTTCGCTTGGATGGCTGCTCGCAGTAGCCAGTGGCGGCTACGCAATGGGCTCGGTTCTGTGCGAGCAAGGCGACGCCCTCGGTCTGATGCTGGAGGATAATGAACGGAGGCTGCAGCGCCGTCTTCGCCAGCTCGCGCTTCCGTCTCTTCCGGATCGGCTGACGTTGCTGACTCAATGGCCGACGTTGGATGAAGGATGCGCGCACGAGATCGAGTGTTGGATTGCCGGCGTAGAGAAGCCCCGGCTGGTCGTCATAGATGTTTTCGCTCGCGTGAAAGGTTCGAAAGGACGGAACGAGACCGACTATGATGCGGATTATCGTCAAGCTGCGCAGCTCCAGTCTCTGGCGGCCAAGCACAATCTCGCAATCGTCGCGATTCATCACACAAGGAAGATGGCGGCTGTTGATCCGTTCGATGAGGTCAGCGGCACGCGAGGACTCACAGGGGCCGCAGATTCCGTTCTGATCCTTAAGCGGGACGCAGTATTGCAGCAGCCGGTCATCTACGGCCGCGGACGCGACCTCGAGGAAGTCGAGACGGCTCTGCAGTTCAGCAAGGATACCGGGGCTTGGACCATTCTCGGCGAGGCCTGTCAGATAGCCAACACTGCCGAGCGGCGTGAAGTCCAGCGAGTTCTCGGCAGCTCAGTCGAGCCGATGACACCAACCGAGATTGCGAACCGACTGGGGAAGTCGCGACAGAGTATCCAGAAGATGCTCGCAAAGATGCTCAGAGACCGCAAAGTGGAACAGGTCGGGCGGGGTTATTATTGCTTAGTTACTCCGGTTTCTAAGGTTGCTCTGGCGCTTTCCGTCATAGAGAACAGAGAAACCATAGAAACCGATCTGCACGCGCGCGTGCGCGCGGACATCCCGCCGAACCCATCAGTCGCTATCGTAGCAGGCACTAGCTGATGCCGACGCGTGTACCATCCAAGGCACGAGCGACGGCCAGTTCTCGCGGCCGCCGAGTAGCTGCTCGGCCCGCCAAGCGTCCTCCGACCGAGGCAGAAAAAGACCAGATTATCGCAGCATGTCGTCGAAGGCTTGGTCGCACGTGGCCAGTGACTGTCGAGATCGAGGGCAACCAGCTTGCACCGCCTCATTCCGACGCAGGAGGCCATCTCGTCGCACTCCTCGAGGTATTCGGCACCCGTTCGCAAGCTTTCCTTGCGACGAATGCCGGTGCGCTTGAGACGGCTACGCGTCCGAGCGGGACTGCTCGCGAGGATGGTTCTTCCGGACTCAACGCGGGCCTTGCCATGGTCCAGGCGATCGAGCCTCAGAACGAGCTCGAGGCCGCGTTGGCGATCCAGATGGCGGCCACTCATGCCTTGGTGGCAGAGATGCTCGGCAGAGCCAAGCAGACGGACCGGACAGATCACTTGCAGCTATACGGCAACCTTGCCGTAAAGCTCCAGCGGACCTTCACAGCTCAGGTCGAAGCCTTGGCTCGGCTCCGCGGGAAGAGTCAGCAGTCGATTCGCGTCGAGTACGTGTCAGTTCAGCCAGGCGCTCAAGCCATCGTGGGTGACGTCCATCACCATCAGACGGGGGGCCCGGGGAGTCGTCTCGAAAACGGAGTTCAATCCGATGCACAATGCCTCCAGGGGCCTTCCGATGCACCTGTCGCGTCGTTGTCGAGCCCGCACCCGCCGCGGGACCGAGTGCCTTGCGCCGGCCATGAAAAACGGCCGCTGCCGCATGCACGGCGGCACAAATCCCGGCGCCCCAAGGGGTAACCAGAACGCGCTGAAGCACGGGCTGTACACGGCCCAGAGCGTTGCCGCTCGCAAAGAGGTAGCGCGCCTCCGCGGTCAATGGCGAGACCTGGCGAAGCTGATCCGCTAACGCCCCCGCTCCACGCTTTAGCGCCGTCGCATGCTGACCATGCTGTTTTTCGCTAGAAAAATATCGCGAGCTGCAGTCCGGAACTGTCGTTCAGCATGTCGCAGCTCTCGGTCGTAAAATCGAGAGCGCCCCAGAGTTCGTTTTTCATCGTCAGTATTGATTGGGCGAGCGAATTCGCCGCGAGCATCGTAAAGTCGAATGTATTCGGGCTCATCTCCGTGGTCGTCGTGGATTGGGTGCCAGCGACCATGTACGATGCGGTCGCGTGTTCTCGTCAGCTCGGCCAGTCGGTCGAAGACGTCCGGTATGTGATGAGCAGCTCCCGTGCTCTCCCAGCGCTCTCGCACGAGCTTCACTGTCATTTCACGCTGCCGCGCGGTCGAACGACGGGAAAACTCTTCCCAGGCCGCATCGCTGTTCGGAGCCCCGCTCAGAAATTGCCAAGTCTGGAATAGTTCGCGTTCTAGGTCGCTCCACGCCTCTAGTGCATCCACGAACGCATGCAAGAGCGGCGCGGGTAGATCGGCGGCTCTAATCCTCGACAGGAGGCTGGCCCTCCCCTGACTCACCTGACGGCGACCGTTGCTGTTCGGATAAAAGACCAAGCGACTGGGCGAACATGTGGTTGTTGAGCTCCAACGCTATGGCGATCTTTGGCCACGAGCGCATGGCTTCGAGCAGAAGCTCTTCGCGATCAGTGAATCCCTTGCTGACATATGTCCCTTTCAGCAGCCCATCCCTTGTTAGGTCAAAGTCGAGCGCCTGGGCGATCGCTGCGATCAGATCAGACTGCTTTTCGCGAAAGCGCTCGAACTGCTTCGTTGCAGCCGTCTCCTCGGCTGGCACAGGCTCGTTGACCAACGCCAGGTATTCAGTGCGCAAACCAAGGATCCGCTCGTTTCCTTTAAAATCAATCGGGATCAGGCCGATCGCACCCTGATATTCCGGGTTCGCTGGCATTGGCGATGTGCTGATCAGGATTCGCAGCAATCGCTCCTGTTGATCGCGACGCGCTCGTCGTTCCTCGGCCTTCGGTCCGATTTTCGCAGCGATCAGAAGCGCGATGACGATGGCGGTCGCGTTCGTAATGGCGGACAACCAATCGCCACTGCCTATGCCGAGCCAACCGCTTTGGGCTGCAGCCGTTACATGAAACTCCATGGCCGGGAGCCTATGGCTGATTGTTGAACCGTCAAGCACCGACCAGGCCGCAGTAATGCCCAAGCCGCTGACGCCGACTGAAACTCCAGCACTTGACCTTTGGGCCGGCGTTTCGATGGAGAATAAGCACTCACAAGCTTGATAGGCTTGTGGCCGGCGCATTCTCTACGTTCCAATTCTGCCGTTCACTGTTGGCTTTAGGTAACGCTGTAGGTAACTGGCGCTGCGGGTAAGCACTTCCAGCATCTTTCTGCGGGCGAGTTGGCGGCGGGTTCAGCAACGGTGCGCCAGCCAATCTTTGACTTGGCACATTACGACGCTGAATGCTCGGCTAAGCGCACTTGTAAAGATTGAGCGACGGGCCCTCCACAACGGGCCCCCCGCCAAACTCTGTTTAAATCGTCCCCGCCTAATAGCTTCTTGAAAAACTCGCTCAATTCTGAGTCTGGCAACTCAAGTTAGACCCGACATGGGAACTCGCACCGCGCAGTTCGATTCTGCCTGCCGCATGGAGGTGCACGTACGGACATTCCGCGTCAGGCGGCCCAACGGAGCGGATACGCTGGTCGACGAAATTCAGGAGTTCGTGGACGTCAGCCCTCGGCGCAATGGCACGGACCACATCCCGGGTCCAAAGCGCTTGGCGCTTCGAACCGGAGAACCCATCTATAGAGTAGATGAGCTGACGCTGCAGAACGCCCGCGATGGCGAGGTTCTACGGATTATCGAGGAAGTCAGTCCACTGACGCCGTGATCGCCCCAGTTGTTCTTGGTCCGGGCGTCACCTCGTCCAATTGAACATCGGCACCGGGCGAACTGGACGCTGCAGGAGGCTGTCCTTTGCCGTCGCCTCGCCGTCGAGACTGTCGGCGACTTTCAGCAGGGCTTCGCGAGCCTCTTCCGTTACGCACTCCGACGCCATTTCGCGGCATGTCTGCGCGGCCCGATGAAGTTTCAACGGCGATCGGCGGTTCATTCGCCCCCGACTCCGGAAGCAGTTAGGAGTTCCCAGCGTTTCGCAGGCACATATGGCCGGTTGGCGAGCACACTCATTTGGACAAGCGCGCGTTCAGGGGCGGTTTAAGGCCGACATCGCATCCTGGGTCCTCTGCGCTTTGTGGGGTCGTTATGCGTCGCATCATCATCCGATTGGCAGCCATTTCGTCATTCGTTGGAGTAAGTCCCGTGTCGGCCACGCCGCCCCCGCCAATGCCGCCTACGCCGCCAGAAAATCGGCTGCTGTTGGCCACGCCCGAGCCCCGGCTCGAAAGCACGGGCGATGCCAAGGTTGACGCCTATCGGGACCGCCTTCTGACCGATCCTATGAATGCGACTTGGCGGCCCTACCTCCTCCGTCTTTTCGCCGGCGTCCGAGCCGACCCCGCCATCCTTCGACAGTTCGACCGGCTCACAGCCATCGAGACGCCGGGGGAGTATGTGCGTCACTATGTCACTCCAGAGCGCATCCGTCGCGGCCGGCAGCTGTTCCGCCAAGGCGTTGGAAAGGCCAAGCCGGGGGAAATGCCGACCGAGCTGCGACTGGCACTATGGGGCATGCTGTCCGACTATGGTGCGCGTCAGCCGCGGCATGACGCGCTTCAGGCTCTGCTGGTCCTGGGCGCTTACGATCGCGGCGGCGCTGGCTACGAGTTCCAGCTTCACCATGCCGCCATCCAATTGTTGAGTGGCAATGTACCGCGCTCGCGGCTCAAGGCGTTTAGCACGGGCAAGCTCGGCCAGACCCACACACCGGCGGCGCGCTTTCCGGATTGGGCGCGAGACGGAAATGGCGATGGGCGGATCGACATCTGGAGGAGCCAAGCCGACATCCTCGCAACGATCGCGGGGAATAGCTGGGAGGGTTATGCCGGCATTCCGGTGTCCGTGGCCGTGAAGACGCCGAATTTTGATCCCAACGATCGGCGCCAAGCCCGCATGCTCGCCGCGCTCAACGCTTCGCCCAATGTACCACCGGCCATCCTACGACGATGGGATGGACGGGCGTGGAAAGCCGACGAGATTGGCCAGGGCGGGACCTACATCAAACCGTGGGTGAGTGGCGGTCCCGCCTTCATCATGCTCCGTCCGGCATGGCCGGTGAACAGTCATAACCCGATCCTCCCAATGTACGCGGGCAGCGATGTCGACATGGGGTTTGCGCTTGCCGCCAGTCTGCTTGCCGACGCCATCGCCGGAAGGCCGCTGCCGCCGCTGCAATAATCCGACAAAGCGCGGACGAAGGGAATGTAAGTTGGACGCTGCATCAGGCTTCGGCAGGTTTCTCATCGCAATAGGCTTTCCGCTGTTCATCGCCCTCGCGGGATCAATGTTATTCCTCGCCGTGAAGGCGCAGGCGCAGTACCGCGCAGGCCTAGCTCCCATGAATCCCCTTGGTTGCGTAGCTTTCGCAACCTTGCTGCTCGTCTTGTTCGCTCTGGCTTTCGAGTCGAGTGCGACCCCATCGAGGTGATGCGGGAGCCTTTTCGAGGGTCTCACCTCGAGCTTGTCGAGACTACGAACTCCGGCCGAAATCCGTCGGCATCGTCCTCGTGCTCGAAGCCAATCACGGTTGCTCGAGGCTTCCTGTCGAATAGGACGAATGAGCAGGCTGCAGGCAAACCCAAATCTCATTCCGCGCGCCGTCCCGGCGACAGCCGGACGTCCGCCGTACCGCCCTTTTTGCCTAGTTCATCAAAGCGATTACGCACTTGGCTGGGGCCTTGGAATCGCCTCATTACTTCGGCGATGACGTCCGCATTTAGCGGGTCGTCGGCCTTGGACTCACTCGACCACAGTCCGCGCTTGATCAGTTCAGCTTGTCGAGGAGGAGTTTCCACCGGCAAGTCCAAGGTCATGATATGCCGAACCAGCATGTCGCGAATGCTATTCGGATTGAAATAGGGCAGACCAGCCGCTGCAAAGGCGGACTTGAAGATCTCGCGAATGGAGCCGCTGGTGGCCCTTGCTTCTCTTCCCAGTCCTTGGGGCGCGAGTTCAAACCCATCTCAGTTGCGGGAAACAGAGGGTCCCCCGGGCCTCGGCTTACGTCGGCGCGCATCTCCGCATGCCAGTCCCGCGCGGTGCTTTCTACCGTGCAAATCGCATCACGTTATGGATCGAGCTCGCCGGCCGTCCTGAAGCTCATGAATGAGTACAGCATACCACGGCGCTCATGGCTTGCTGGGTAAGAGTTAACAACACGGGCTCAGGGTCGTTTCCGGGCGGTGGTTGGCGGCGGAACGCCAAGACGCTTCACAACTCTGTTCCCGCGCCAAATCTCGCACTTGATGGACCTATCGATTTGTACCCGGCTGATTGCTTCCGCATCGCTTTCGGCCTCGAATACTTCAACGCTGGTTTCCCTGGTCACACGGTGCCAGCGGTACACGCGGTACTCCAATCGACGCCCCCCAAATACGCAGACTTCTCTAAGAAGAGTTGCGTAACACAACGGAAAATTCGATGAGGCTTAACAATGTTAGCTCGCTCTACGCCGTCGCGTAGAATGCGAAAATGCCGATGACGATGAGCAGCCAGACGATCACGAAGATCCACCGCATCAATTTATCATCGTCCAGCACGGCACAGTGTAACGCGCTTTAATTTTGTTCGTTTCGCCGTCTTTGGATGTGTTTTTCTAGGGCGGCGCTAGCGCCAAGAGCTTGATCATATTGCTCTCGGCTAGCGCGCTGAGAGCGGTGCGGAACATCTCATCGTGTGATAGACTGAACCAGTGAGGCAGCTAGGTCTCTTCCTCGGCTTTGTCCTCGCGCTGCTTGTCGTCCCGTGGGCGATGCGGCGCGCGAGCTAATGAGCTACGAGCAGCGGCTTCTGTGGATCACAGCCATTGTCGCGCTGCTGCTCATCGTTAGCTTCGTCGGGCTAGCCTTCTACGGCTCAGAAACAATAGCCTATTGAAGCGTTGGGCGCTGCATGAAGCCGAAAGCGCGATATTACCGCGAGCAGGCGGAACGCAGCCGCGCGCTGGCGAAGAACATGCTGGACCGGGAAGTGCGAAGGCATCTTATCGATGTGGCATCGGAATATGAGAAGCTCGCTACGGAGGCGGACCAATAAGAAGCGGCCCGGTAAAGGCGTCGCGCACAAACCGGGCCGCTTCCCCCCATTGGCGCCACAAGCGAGGGCAAGTCACGCCTCCGAGTGAGACCTACCGATCCGGGGTCTGCTTTTGCCGAGCAAGGCCGGTGGCGGGTCCCGAACACAAGTTAGCAATACCGAGCAGTACCGCCAATGGCTGCCGCTCAAGCGAGCCCCATCGCCCTACCCCAATCCGCTTCACACTGGAGATCCTTAACGTCCTGCTCCGTTAGCTGCCCGTCAAAAACAATGCCGCACTCATCTGCTCCGGACCATGCGACCCGGGCGAGAAGGCTCGACTCGCCGAAGTTGATAAGCAACCGCTCCCCTGGTGGCGGCAGGTTCCGACCTTGCAGCCTAGCACCGGTAGAGGAAAGATCGGGCACCACCACTGAGGTCGTGCACGTGAGCCCCAGGGCTGAGGCGGCCAGCACAACAGGCTGTCGAGCCGATCGCCGCTCGCCACCGGGGGCATCTACTCGTTTGCCGAAGACCGCCATGACAAACCTCCTTTGAACGCGACAAATGCGCGTCGAAGAGTGCGCTGCAGCTCAAGGAGAACAACTAAGCGGAATGGCACTGTCGCAGTTCGGGACGGCAATGAAGTCACACGTTTGGCAGGCTGCCCGATCCTGACAACCATTGAAAGACGGGCCGCCACTGACCGTGTGTGGAGCGCCAGCAGCCCCCTCTATAGCAAAAGCGGCCTAGCGGGGGGGAGCTAGGTCGCTTCGTGACGCTGTCGATAAGAGATCGTGCGCCCGCAGGTTACAGGAGTCCGTGCGACACCGGGCGCGACACCTGAAATTCAAGAGACCCGTTTCGGTTCCACTCGTCCCATTTCGCATCGACCAGAGAGGAGCCCCTTCGTCCGCGAGCCTTGAGTATGCTTGCGATCATTGCAGAATGGAACTCATTGGCCCGAAGTGGACTGTGTATCTCTATGCAAGTCGAAAGCGCATCGCCGGCCTCCTATTGGATCGAGGGCCCTGACGAGCACGGACATCTCTGGGCGTATACTCGCGAAGGACGCGACGTTTGGTACGATGACCTAGGACCGGTTGAACTGGTCGCTGAAATGATGCCGGAATGCTTCCACCTCATGCATGGCGCGGAGACTTGGTAGGCACCCAGCTAATTTGTGGTGGAGAAGCGGCCCGGAAAGCGTCGCGCACAAACCGGGCCACTTCCTGCCCCATCGGCGCCGCAAGCGACGGCAAGTCACGACCCCAATGAGACCTGCCGACCCGAATTTGCGTTTGCCGAGCAAGCCCGGGCGGCGAGTCTCGAACACAGGTTAGCCCGCCCACGGTATGCTCTCAACTCAGACAACGCGACCGGCGGCCCTGAAATACTCATTTAGGGCGATTCTGCCCTTGTCGGTTAGAGCCGCGGTTGTCTCGCAGGGGTCGTCCGTAGCATTGACCGTCAGCACCAATCCCTCATTCACGAGGAACTGTAACCACCGCGAGCAACGGACGCTGGCACCCCCACAACACTGCTGAGTACATCCAGGGGCACGGTGCTGAGCGAAGGGCGCACGTACAAGGCGAGCAGTATCTCGAAAGGAGGTTCGCCGAACATTGCCGGATTCAAAAACCGTTTCCGCGCCTGGCGTCGTGCAATTGAGGCCTTCGCCCGGTGGACCAAGATTTGCTGCTCGGGGCGTCTCCAGGCCGCCTTCGCGTTCAATGCTCTTTCGCGAATGGGGGACCAAACGCGCCAAGCCCGAATGTCGTTCTCATTTGCGGGGCCTGCACCCAACAGACGGGTAGATGCGAGAGACATCCTAGACCTGGCGTTTCGAGATTCCCGTTGAGCCATCGCAGTTGCGTCATGCAGGTCGAAATTCAATCCAATGAAGCGTTTCGGGTCGCTGGCCGTTGCCCGTCCGACGCCCAGGACTTCACAGGTCGACCCGTCCGGACGCACCGTCCTGAAGCGGGCGCAGTAGGTCTTGTCGTTGCGCCCAGCAGCCTCCAGCTCGCCATCGATCGTCAGTAGGTCGTCGGGATGGATCCTCGGCTGCCAATCGTAGCTTGGCAGCGGTCTTCGCCGACTGCCTACCAAGCCAAACATTTTTTGGCTGCGAGGACAAAGCAGAAGCTCGCGCGTTTCGAGGTTTAAGTCCCAGTAGCCCGCGAGAACCTCGACCGCCATCTGCACTCCGCGTTCACCTGCGATTCGGCCCCAAGTCGTTAACAAATATCAGGACAATGTCAGTTTGGGTCGATTGTGGCCCAGCACGATCACGGAACACCCGGTGCTCAGGCCTGTTCAAAAGGCATGCTAGCGATGAGGAGTATGCCTTGGCCGCGTTCTTGACCCTGTTGCTGGGTGCGTTGATCGGCTGGATCGGCAGCTTGGTTATGCGAACGGACTCTTCGGAAGGGATAGTGGTCGATATTGTCGTCGCCGCCATCGGAGCAAGCGCACTGGCGCTTCTACTGGGCAACAGGTCGACCGTAGACAGTCTGTTGGCCGGCTATCTCGGCGCGTTGGGCGGACTCGTGCTACTCCGCCTCATACGGCGAGATCAGTTCGCTTCTGATGGAAAACGCTAGGCAGCTGACTCTCCGGTAGCCTGGACACCACTCCGGCCCCGCGCGAGGGAGTTCAGAACCTGGCGGTAATCCCGAGCCTCGTCATGAGATAGTGATAATCACCAGCGCCGCTCAGGGAATTGTTCGAATATTGCACTTGAGCGAAGGCGTGGAACCCATGCGCGCCACGCGGGCTCTCAACTCGCAAGTCCGCGAGCTTAGCCGCCTGCCAACCGCTGTTGGTCGAGCGCTGAAGTCCGAGACCCGCTGCTGCAAGATACATCCAGCCCGAAGAATCGAACCGACGTATCTGGAGCACCGGTAGGATCTGCGCGAAATTCTTCGGGGAATAATAATCAAATTCGCCCGGACGCGTCGAATGGAAGACGCGGGCGCGCAGCTGGAAGCTCAGCCCAAGATCCGGCTTCACGCCGTGGACATAGTTGCCGCGAAGATGGAGGCGGACGTTGCGTCCGGTGAACTCCTGGACGCCGGCCATGAGATTGACGGTGTCGCGCCTTGAGGCGGGCAGATCGAAGCTTGCGCCGGCGAACGTGTAGTAGATGCCCTCGTTGATGCCGCGAGGGGTCTCCACGATCTCCCGCTCGACGAAGAATTCCTTCGACCAATCCGCGGACCTCAAATTGGCTGACCCAAGCCAGGTGTGGCCGTCGGTGCCGACGCGGGCACGCCACAACCATTTGTCGCGGACCTTGTCGGCAAGATCCACGTAGACTCTCTGGTCCTTGCGAGCGTACTGGCCTGCCGGCTTGAACCAGGCCTGCTCAAGGGCGATCCCTGCAAACTCATCAGGACCCTTATCCGAAAAGAGCGCGCGGCCGAGCAGCTTGACGACGCTGGTGTCATCGGAATCGGTGCTAGCGAAAAGCTCGAGCCCGCCCGCCAGGTTCGCGGTCGGCGGGGGTCCAGCTTCGCCAGTCTGGGCATGCGCGTCAGCGCTTACGACAATGACAAGGCCGGCGCCAACAGCGCGGACCTTACCGGCGAGAGTCATTTGGTTCCCCACTTTTTGCGCTGGCCGGTCAGCTCCGAGATGTATCCCCAGAGGCATACGGGCTGCATGACGATTGCGTAGACGAGCATGTAAAAGAGCAGCCCGCTGACGTTGCGACGTACCTTGAGGCCTTTCGTCTCAAACATGCGGCGCTGGATGATGAAAATGACGGCGTTCCAGACCATCGCGAGCGGCAGGAGCAACAAGGTGAGCGGCCCCGCTATCCAATAATAGCCGAGAAGGCCCGCAATGATGCCCGGGATGAAGATGAAGGTGAACGTCAAGTCGAGGGGCAGGAACAGGAGATTCCACCAGACGAAGAGAGTCATCAGGCGACGCTTCAGGAGGAGGGGGCCGTGTCTCTGGAAGGCCTCGATGAGGCCGCGCGACCAGCGTTTGCGCTGCTGATAGAATTGCCGGAAGCTCGTCGGAGCATCCGTGAAGACGATCGCGTCTTCGGCATAACCGACGCGGTGCCCCTTCTCGAGCATGGCCCAGGTGAGGACGATGTCCTCGCCCACCGTCTCGGGCCAGCCGCCGGCCTCGACGACCGCGTCCTTGCGGTAGAGTGAGAAAGCGCCCTGGGCGACAAGCGTGCCGTGGTACATGCTCTGCATGCGCTTCACGGCCGAGATACCGTGGAAATAGTCCCATTCCTGCGCCGATGTGACAAGGCTCGCACGGCTGTTGCGGACGAGAACCGAGCCGGCGACGGCGACCGTATCTGGAGGATCGGAGAGGAAGCGCTCAACGATCTCCTTGAGGCTGTCCGACCTGAGCCGGCTGTCGCCGTCGATGGTGCAAACAAGATCGTGGCGGGCTTCGGCAAGGCCGCTGTTGAGGACGGCCGACTTGCCTCGGTTCTCCTCGAAGTCGACCAAGCGAATGGCGATGTTGTAGGGAAGGCCGAGACGATCGATGGCGGCCCTCGCGCGCTCCGCCGTCGAGTCCTTCGAACCATCGTTAAGAACAAGAGCTTCAACGGCACCAAGGTAATTGAGTTTGGCAATGCTCTCGAGCGTCGCCTCGATGCCCGCTTCCTCATTATAGGCGGCAATGAGGAGGCTAACGCCCGGATAGATGAGCGGCGCCCGCCGCGGCGGCCTTTTGTCGAGGAGCAGGGAGGTCGCGAGAAACGCGTTCATGAACCCCGGCACGAAGGCGACAAAGGTCAAGGTCCAGATGGCGAAAAAGGGGTTGGTGAGCGCGCTGAGATCTCGCATCCAGGCGCTTGCCAAACCAATGCTGAGCAGCGTCCACAGGACGGCGACAACGAGCGCGATCGTGAATTTCCAGCGGATCGACACGTAGAAGCGGCGGTACTCGCGCGCAGCATGCAGGCTTTGCGTTTTGAGCGGCGCGTTCATGTGTTCTGCGAACTTCTCGATATCTGGGTGCGCCGCGGCACGCGGAACTCGCACGGAGGCCATCGCGGCTCGATGGCTCGAAAGTGCCAGTCCCCCCGCGAGAAGTCCGGCTAAAGCAAAAGGTTAAAGGATGAATTAGCCTTCAACCGGAATGGATGTTTTTTGAGAAGCTCGTCCAAATAGCCGGTCTCGCGGGCCGGGAACGGCTACTGTCGATCCAGCGAAGGTTCCAGCAACGGACGCCACCAATGCTCGTTGGCAAGGCTCTTCGGCTGATTACAAACCGCATGGATGACAAACGATTTGCGTTCTGGCTGATCGTGACCCCGCTGCTGCTGTTGATCCTGTCGATCGTTTCACTTGCTTACTATGGCTGACACGAAGGCTCGTTGAAGGAACGATTCTGCGAGGCGCCGCGAAGTCGTGTGGACGACGATAGACGGCGCGGTCTGACTGACACTGGGAGCGGTAACGGCGTCAGCTAGTCCGCCCGCGCTCCCGAACCGTTGGAGGCTATTTTATTCAGCCATTGGCGGAAAACCCCAAGAGGCGGCGTTGAAGCGCCCAGTCCAGCGGAAGGTCGGCCCGCGAAAGCGCTTTTCGAGTAAGCCCGGCGGGCTGAGTTCCATCAAGGATCGCAGTGACGATGTCCGGGGCGAGATAATTCAGGCGCAACAGTCGTTCGAAATGCCCGTCCTTTCTACGAACTTGCTTGGCAAGCTGGCTAATGGAGCGGGAAGGGCTCTCATCCTGCAAGGCCTGGGCCTTGCGCGCATCATGGATGAGCTGGATCAGCTGCGGAGCGGGGTTGCGGGCGCTATCGGCAGTCGCCGACGCGGCCGGAGAGCGTCCGCGGCCCCGGGTGGTCGAGAAGGGGATGTCGATGAGGTGGGTTTCGGCGCAGCGGGTCCAGCCTTCCTCATCGGCCTTGAACAGGCCCTTGCCGTCCCAGGCGAGATAGCGCTCCACTTCACGCCAGCGGACGACCGCCTTGACCCTGTCTGTCGAGAGCTCGATCCGTACAAAGGCCGAGCGAATGAGCTCGCGCAAATCGCGCGGCTTCAAGTCCAAGACGCGGTTTGCAGCGCTGTCGGTACGCTCCGTCAGCTTTTCCATCCGCCGGTCGACACAGCCGATCTTGAGCAGGCCGGAGCGGACTAGCGCCTTGTCCGACAAGAGATTTTGAAGCGCAGCGCAGACGAGCGGTTCTAGCGTATCCGCACGGACCCAAAGGGCCCTCTGGCCGTGGCGGCGGCCCCAGTCGTTCTGAAGCGAGGCATAATAGTCATTGAAGCGGTCATCGCGGCAGCTGTAGTGGCGCGTCATCAGCCGGCCGTAGCAATCGAAGAGGATTTTGCACAAAAGGTCGGGCTTGTGCCGCCAGCGCTTGCGGCGAGCATGGATTTTTGACCGCACTTCCTGCGCCCGATCCCACAGCTCCTTTTCGATCAGCGGCTCGTGCGCCGCAGCGATGAGCTCGTTTCCAACGCCTGCGCGAATGAAGCCGATGTAGACCGGATTGCCGAGTAGGAAATTGAGAGTCGAGGAATTAGGCGTAATGCCCCTTTTCGATTCCCGGCCTTTGGGATCTTTCCTATTGCACGCGCGCCCGACAATTCCCGCCTGCGCGCATTCGCGTGAAAGCGCGCTGAAACTGCCTAGCTCGACGAACTTCTCGAACATGAATCGCACGGACTGGGCTTCCGACGGTACGACCCGAAGAATTCGCTTTCTGACGCAATAGCCGAGCGGCGGCATTCCTCCGGCCCAGCGGCCCGCTTGCCGAAGAAGCCGCGCCTTGTCGCGGATCCGGTCCCCCATGATCTCGCGCTCGAACTGAGCGAAGGTCAAAAGGACGTTGAGGATCAGGCGGCCCATGCTGTCCGACGTGTCGAAATTCTGAGTGATCGAAATGAACGCGACGTTGTAGCGCTCGAAGAAATCCATCAGCCGGACGAAATCGAGCAGCGTCCGGGAGATTCGGTCCAGCTTGTAGACAAGGACGACGTCGATGAGGCCGGATTCGATGTCGGCAAGGAGCCCCTGGAGCTCGGGACGGTCCAGCGTCGCTCCAGACCGCCCACCATCGTCGTAATGCTTGGAGATCTCGACCCAGCCCTTGTGCCGCTGGCTCGTTACATAGGCAGAGCAAATGGTCCGCTGGGTCTCGAGAGAATTGAATTCCTGGTCGAGGCCAAGTTCGACGCTCTTTCGGGTGTAGATTGCGCATCGTTGCTGCTCTGGAGCAAAATTCTGGGCAAGCACCGGACGGCTCCTTCAAAGAGGTCCCGCCCCGGCCTTGTCTTTAGCATCGCGGAGCCGACAATGCGCTGCTCATCATGAGAGTTGAAGCCTTCAGGGTTCCGTCGTGCGACGCCAGGCCTTTGTAAAATCGATCAGCCGCGGGCGCGCGGAGTTTCGGTCAGCGTCCTCGACATAGGTGCACCAGACCGACCAGCGAAGCATCGGCGGTTCGCCCGAAGCGCCGGTTTCGAAGAGATCGTCCATGATGCGTTTCGCAACCGAAGCGCTGATCTCGCCGTGATCGACGAGCTCGCGAAGCTCCTGTCGATATCGCTCCGCCAGTTGGCGCGGCGTTTCAATCCTCTGGTTCGAAGGATCGGCCACCCTTGATCATGCCTTAAGAAAGCCTGTCGGACCTCTTAAATCATATCGGATTTGGCGATGACGGAAAGAAGCTCGTTCGAGGCTTGGGTTAGAAGGTCTTCCGCTCGGTCCGCCCAGGCGATTTCAAAACATATTCCGCGGGAAGATCGGTGGGGAGCTCGACACTCCACGAGGCGCCCGGATAAAGGCGCCTGCCGGGAAGCTCGCGGCATTGCTTGGCCGGGCTGCATTGCCGGCCGTCGACGATTTCGACGCTGACGTTCCCCTTGTTGTGGAAGGTCAGTTGCCGTCCAGTTCGGCTCGACTTCACGGCGGCGGTGGCGGTGGCAGGGCGGACCAAAACCAGCACGTCGTAGCCGACGACGATCTTCAGTCCCGAATCTTCCGATTGAACGCCCGCGACCACGGGCTTCATCATCACCCGATAGACATGCTCGCGATCCCCGCTTGCCGACAGGTTCCCGATCCGCACAAGCTTGCGTTGTCCGGGCTCGAGGATCAGCCGTTGCGGCGAAACGAGCAGCCCGAGCTTTTCGGGGTCGGGATCCTTGCGGAGGCTCTGGCTGGCGAGGCCGGGCTCGAGGATTTCGCGCGGCTCCACCGAGACGTAGCTGCGCTCGGGCGAATTGTTCCAGACCTCGATGTCGCGCCGAGCGAGCTTGCCGGACTGCAGTTCGACGATGAGGTCGCTAAGGACAAGCTCGGCGCGCGCCGGTGCCGCGGCAAGAAGTCCCGCAGCAACGGCCAGGCCCGCGGCGAGAGCCTTCTTTAAGATCACTGGCAGGTCACCTTCCCGACCGACGCAAAGTCGTTGCGGATGTGAAGCTCGGGAAGCCCGATCTTGCATGCTTCGCGCCCGCTCCTGGAAATCGTGATCGGATCGCTCTTGCGGACATCGACCTGGAAATAGCCTTGTCCGTCGGTTTCGGCGATGCCCCGCGGCGTTTCGACGAGCGCGCCGGCGATCGGCTGACCTTCCCGGTTGAGAGCCTGGGCGAAGATCGTGACGATCCTGTCGGCCTGCCAGCCGAGCGCCCGGACGTTGCCGGGATAAAGGGTGACGTCCCGCGCCGCCGTATCGTAGCTGACGGCCGAGGCCGCGCTCGGCATCAGCCGAACCTTGTAGGTCCGATAGGACGGAACGAAGAGGGAGAGGCGTCCACCGGACCGGACGCGGCCGCGTATCACCTCGTCGACGAGGACGTCGAACATCGCGTCGGGGGCATCGCCGCCGACCGAAACGATCATGGCGCTCTGCTCCATGTCCCGGGCGCCGAGGGCCGCGGCATCGGGACCGATCGCAATCCCCGACTGGAAGGCGACGTCATATTGGGTTTGGGCCCGCCCTTCGAAATTGTGCAGGAGTTCTGCACGAAAATTGCCCAGCGAACTGTTGAGCGTCGCCGCTCCGCGAGCGGTCGAAGAATCGAAGTTGCGGTCATAGCCTCCTTCGAGGCCGACAAGGGCGTCCCCGCCTGTCTGATGCGAATATTGGGCTGTCATGCTGTTAACGACGCGCGCCTCCGTTCCGGAGGCTCCGCCGCCCTTCTGGAAGCCTCCTCCAACCCGGCTTTGCATGGAGAGCGATCCCGAGGTGAGCTGGAGTCGAAGCCCGGCAAATCCCGCCGTGGTGGTGCGCGTCTTCTGGGCCGACGCTTCCAGCACGACCTGGACCTGCTTGCGGGTGAGGATGGGCCAGTTGATGCCCGGCCCGACCGTGTATTCGGCGCTCCGATCGTCGTCCTTACGGTAGGAGCCCACGACCGAAAGGAAGCCGTCGCCGAGGCGAAGACCGATGCTTGCGGTTCCTTGCGTATAGGATCCGCTTGCGAGCTGGACTCCGGTCGGCGGATCGATGTCGAAGCTAGTGGCATAGGATGGCAAAGGAATAAGCGGCTGGCCCTCGTTCGACCAGATCCGGCGAAGGTCGAGGCTGACCGACAGCGGGCCATAGCCGCTGGTGCTCCCTTGAAGGAGCGCGCCGGTATCGCCTGCGCTCGACACGAGGGCGGCAGCGCGGATCCGCCCCGGCCCCTTGATGAGCCATCCGCCCGCCTCGAGAATGGCCTTGTGCTGGGTACCAAGCAAAGCGACGTCGAGCGCCACACTGTTGGAGAGCCGCCAGGCCGTGCCTGCCTGATAGTAAAGGGTCTTCGAGGCGCTGATCGGCCGGTGCCGGCGGGTGTTGGCGAGAAGGCCTCCATAAGCATAGAAAATGGGATGGCCTTCGGGAGCGATCTGGTCGCTCTTCACGAAGAAGCGGCGCTCTTCGCGGACAGTCCCGTTCGCCTCGTGAATTCGAAGGAGAATTGGGTAGGAGCCCGAAGCCAATCCGGACGTGTCGATGGCGTTATTACCCGCCCCATAGGAGCGTGAGGTCATCAGCCGCCCGTCGACGAGGATCTCGACCCGCGCCGGCTGGGCGAGAAAGAGGATGAGCGGCGTTCCCTGGATCGAATCCTCTTCAAGATAGGTGTCAAACTGCGTTCCGAGGCCGGCGCCAATGATCCGGCGCTGGCCGATGAACTCGTTGCCCGGGGCCCAGAACAGGCCGGCCGAATAG
>Ga0307415_100000316_pt1 | contig 20972 bp, 19 predicted proteins | sample DK1Cmetagenome_FD_204524 | JGI IMG/M metagenome (GOLD analysis project Ga0307415, IMG submission 204524) | Maize rhizosphere microbial communities from greenhouse at UC Davis, California, United States - DK15-C-2 | ecosystem: Host-associated > Plants > Roots > Rhizosphere > Soil | place: USA...
AATGAACAACCGGCCTGGTCAGGGGAGCGTGAGCACGACCGGCCCGTCGGCGGTGATGGCGATGGTGTGCTCGGCGTGCGCGGCCCGGCGGCCGTCGGTCGTGGCGACCGTCCACCCGTCGTGCAGGGTCCGCCCGCGGTCGCGTCCGCCCTCGGTCAACATTGGCTCGATGGCCAGCGCCAGGCCCTCGCGTAGACGCATGCCCCGGCCCGGGCGGCCGGTATTGGACAGGTGCGGATCCTCATGCATCGCTCGACCGATGCCGTGCCCGCCGAGCCCGGGCGGGAGGCCGTAGCCGCCGGCTCGGGCCGTCGACTCGATCGCGTGTGACACGTCGCCCAGGCGGGCGCCCGGTCGGGCCGCCTCGATGCCGGCGGCCAGCGCGGCGGTCGTCGCGTCGAGGAGGCGCGTCGCGTCCGCGTCCAGGTCACCGATGCCGATCGTGATGGCGGCGTCTCCGTGGTACCCGTCGACGCTGGCGCCGCAGTCGATCGAGAGCAGGTCGCCCTCCCGGAGGACGCGGCCGTCCGGGATGCCGTGGACGATCGCGTCGTTCACGGACAGGCAGAGCACCCCCGGGTACGGGGTGGGCGCCCACGCCGGGTGATAGCCCAGGAACGACGACGTGGCGCCGTGCTTGGCGATCATCTCGGTAGCCAGTTCGTCGAGGTCGACGAGGCGGACGCCGGGTCGGGCCGCCTCCGCGACGGCGGCCAGGGTCAGGGCCACGACGCGGCCGGCCTCGCGCATGACGGCGATCTCTTCGGCGGACTTCAGGACGACCATGTCTGGGATAGTAATACCAGGATTAGAATCGCGGCATGGTGCGTACGCCCCTGACCGCGGACGAGCGTCAACGGGGGGTCGAGCTCGGCCGGACCCTCCAGCGCGCCCGGGGGCGGCGCAGTGCGGCCGAGGTCGCCCTCCTCGCCGGGATCTCGCTGGACACGCTGCGGAAGATCGAGCGGGGCGCGATCGCCACACCGGCCTTCTTCACTGTCGCCTCGATCGCCCGTGTCCTGCAGATCGATCTGGCCGCGCTCGCGACCGCCTCGGTCGGCCGTTCCGGTCGAGTGGATCATGAGCTTAGGGGCGAGATTTCACGTCGATCATGACCCTAGGTTCATGATCGACGAGGGCCGGTAGGGCGAGGGTCGGTCGGCGGGGTCGGTCGGCGGGATCGGTCGGCGGGATCGGCCGGCGGGTCGGCGGGTCGGTCGGCGCGGGAGGGCCGCGGGCACGGAGAATGGAAGTATGTCGACCTTTGCCTCATATGACGGCACGCGCCTCGCGTACCACGAACTCGGCGACGGGCCGGCCCTGCTCTGCGTCCCGGGCGGACCTGGGCGCGCGTCGGCCTACCTGGGGGATCTGGGCGGACTGTCGGCGTACCGGCGACTGATCCTGCTCGACAACCGCGGCACCGGAGACTCGGACGTGCCGGCCGACCCGGCCACCTACCGCTGCGACCGGCTCGTCGAGGATGTCGAGGCGCTGAGGGCGCACCTCGACCTCGATCCGGTGGACCTGCTCGGCCATTCGGGGTCGGGCGGGATCTGCCTGCAATACGCGGCACGGTATCCGGACCGCCTGCGTAGCCTGGTGCTCGTCGCCCCGAGCGCGCAGACCGTCGGCCTCGACCTGCCCGACGACGAGTGGTTGGACGCGATGCGGCGGCGGTCCGGCGAGTCCTGGTACGCCGAGGCGTACGCGGCCATGGAGCGGCTCATGGCGGGCGACGTCACGGCCGAGAACCGGTTCGCCGCTTCGCCGTTCGCCTACGGGCGGTGGACCGAGGTCGCCGCGACGCACGCGGCCTCCGACGCGTCGCAGCGCTCGGCCGCCGCGTCGGCCGGTTTCCGGGCCGAGGGCTGGTTGGGCGATCCGCAGCGGACGCGGGCCGTGCTCGGTTCGCTGGCCGCGCCGGCCCTGGTTCTCGGCGGTGACCTCGACCCGGCGCCGCCGGCCCGCCTGCTGCGCGAACTTGCGGCACTGTTCCGGGACGGGCGGGCCGTGATCCTGCCGGACAGCGGTCACTTCCCGTGGCTGGACGATCCGGCCGGCTTCGTCGCCGCCGTGCGCGCGTTCCTGGGCTGAGTCGGCCCCACAGGCGCGTTAGGTCACGGGCGCCTGGCCACCAGCACGGCCCGATACGCCAGGCCGGCGGCGAACACGCCGAGCCCGACCAGGACCGCGGGCAGCGGCAGCGTGGCGACGAGGACGGCACAGGCGGCGGCGCCGAGGAGCTGGAGCGCGCGCGGATAGCGGCGCTGTTCGCGCGGCTGGGTGTACGCGGAAAGGTTCGCTATCAGGTAGTAGACCAGCACCCCGACCGAGGAGAACCCGATCGCGCCGCGCAGGTCGACCGTGAGTACCAGGGCGCTGACGGCCACGGCGAGCGCGACCTCGGCCCGATGGGGTACGCGGTATCGGGGGTGGACGGCGGCCAGCCACCCCGGCAGGTCCTCGTGCCGGGCCATGGCCAGCGTGGTGCGACCGATCCCGGCGATGAGGGCGAGCAGCGCGCCCAACGCCGCCGCGGCCGCGCCGATCCGTACCAGGGGAGCCGCCCAGTCCCAGCCGGCCGTGTGCACGGCGTCGGCCAGCGGGGCGTGTCCGGCCGCCAGCCGGTCCGGGCCGAGGATCAGCAGCACGCTGGTGGCCACGGCGGCGTAGACGACGATCGCGATGGTCAGGGCACCGACGATCGCGCGGGGAATGGTGCGGGCCGGGTCCCGCACCTCCTCACCCATGGTGGCGATGCGCGCGTACCCGGCGAAGGCGAAGAACAGCAGGCCGGCCGACTGGAGGATCCCGTACCAGCCGCCGGGCGTCAGGTCGGCCGGCGGCGCCGCCGCCTTGGATCCCGTGAACCCGGCGACGACCACCAGCGCCAGCACGGCCAGCACGATCGCGACCAGCACCCGGGTCACCCGGGCGGTCCGGGTCACGCCGCGGTAGTTGACGGCGGCCAGGCCGACGACGGCGGCCACCGCGACGGGCCGCCGCCACGCGGGCCAGGCGTCGGGCACCGCGTACGCGGCGAACGTCAGCGCCATCGCCGCGCACGACGCGGTCTTGCCGATGACGAAGCCCCAACCGGCCACGAATCCCCACCACTGGCCCAGGCGTTCCCGGCCGTAGATGTAGGTGCCGCCGGAGGTCGGATAGACCGCGGCGAGCTGGGCCGACGAGGTGGCGTTGCAGTAGGCGACGACGGCCGCGATGGCCAGCCCGATCAGCAGTCCGGCCCCGGCCGCCCGGGCCGCCGGCGCGAACACGGCGAACACGCCCGCGCCGATCATCGAGCCCAGGCCGATCACCACCGCGTCCGCGGTGCCGAGCCGGCGGGCCAGCGCGTTGGAGTCCATCGTTGCCAGCATGCCGGCTTCGAGATGATCGCGCAGCCGGGTCGCCGTAGGGTCGAAGGGTGGTCGAGCGGGTAGACGTCATCGTGTTGGGGATGGGACCGGGCGGCGAGGAGGTGGCCGGCCGGCTGGCCGAGGCCGGGCTCGCGGTCGTCGGAGTCGAGAAGGAGCTGGTCGGCGGCGAGTGTCCATACTGGGCCTGCGTGCCGACGAAGATGATGGTCCGGGCGGCCGGGCTGCTGGCCGAGGCTCGTCGCATCCCGGGGATCGCCGGCGACGCGTCGGTCCGGCCCGACTGGGCGCCGGTCGCGGCCCGCATCCGGGACGAGGCGACCGACAACTGGGACGACCGCGTCGCGGTCGACCGGTTCACCGGCAAGGGTGGGCGGTTCGTCCGGGGCGAGGGACGCCTGGCCGGGCCGGGCCGGGTCACCGTCGGCGACCAGGTCCTCGAAGCCGCGCGGGCGGTCGTGGTGGCGACCGGGACCCAGCCGGCCATCCCGCCGATCGACGGGCTGGCCGACACTCCATACTGGACGAACCGGCAGGCCGTGTCGGCGGAATCACTGCCCTCGTCCCTTGTGGTGCTCGGCGGCGGCGCGGTGGGCCTCGAGCTGGCCCAGACCTATGCCCGGTTCGGCGTCGACGTGACCGTCGTCGAGGCGGCCGACCGGCTGCTGGCCGTCGAGGAGCCGGAAGCGTCCACAGTGGCCGCCGATGCGCTGCGGCGCGACGGGGTGTCGGTCCGGATCGGTGCCTCCGCCCGCCGCGTCACCCATGGTGGCGGGTTCGAGGTCGCGCTCGACGACGGCTCCGCCGTCGGGGGCGAGCGGCTGCTGGTGGCCACCGGGCGGCGCTGCGACCTCGCCCGCGTCGGCGTGGAGACCGTCGGGCTCGACCCCTCGGCCAGTTTCGTCGAGACCGACGACCGGCTGCGGGCGGGCGAACGGCTGTGGGCCGTCGGCGACGTCACCGGACGGGGCGCGTTCACGCACGTCGCGATGTACCAGGCCGACATCGTGGTGCGCGACATCCTCGGCCAGGGCGGGCCGTCCGCGGACTACCGGGCGCTGCCCCGGGTCACCTTCACCGACCCGGAGATCGGCTCGGTCGGCCGGACCGAGTCGGCGGCCCGGGACGCGGGTCTGCGGGTACGGGTGGGCAGCGCGGCCGTGCCCTCGTCGGCCCGCGGCTGGATCCACAAGGCGGGCAACGACGGGTTCATCAAGCTCGTCGTCGACGACGACCGGGGCGTCCTGGTCGGCGCGACCTCGGTCGGACCGGCCGGCGGTGAGGTGCTCGGTGGGCTGGCCGTCGCCGTCCAGGCCGAGGTCCCGGTCGACCGGCTGCGGCAGATGATCTACGCGTACCCCACGTTCTACCGCGCCGTTTCCGACGCCGTCCGCGCCCTGTAGGGTTTATACCCCTAGGGGGTATAGTGAAGGCATGGCCCACCCCGTAGACACCCACGCCGACGCGCACGAGGTCCATCGGGACCACGGCGCGCACGGCGGGCACGACAAGCACGCCGGTCACGACCCGGAGATGTTCCGCCGCAAGTTCTGGCTGAGCCTGGCGCTGACGCTGCCCATCGTGGTGACCAGCGACATGATCATGGAGTGGTTCGGCTACTCGCTGGACTTCCCGGGCATCGGCTGGGTCGGCCCCGTCCTGGGGTCGGCGGTGTTCCTGTACGGCGGCTGGCCGTTCCTGGTCGGCGGGCTGGCCGAGGTCCGCGACCGGGCACCCGGCATGATGCTGCTGATCTCGATGGCGATCACCGTGGCGTACGTCGCCTCGATCGCCACCACGTTCGGCGCGTTCGACCTCGACTTCTGGTGGGAGCTGTCGGCCCTGGTCACGATCATGTTGCTGGGCCACTGGCAGGAGATGAAGGCCATCGGCCAGGCCCGCGGCGCGCTGGCGGCGCTGGCCGCGCTGCTGCCCGACGAGGCCGAGCGGGTCCGCGACGGCGGCGGTACCGAGACGGTCCCGCTGTCCGAGCTGCGCGTCGGCGACGCGGTGCTCGTGCGCCCCGGCGCCCGGGTCCCGGCCGACGGGCGCATCGTCGACGGAGCCGCCGAGTTCGACGAGTCGATGATCACGGGGGAGTCCCGCCCCGTACTGCGCAGGACCGACGATCGGGTGGTGGCCGGCACCGTGGCCACCGACTCGGCGGTACGGGTGCGCGTGGAGGCGATCGGCGAGGACACCGCGCTGGCCGGGATCGGCCGGCTCGTCGAACAGGCCCAGCGCTCCAGCGGCCGGGCCCAGGTCCTGGCCGACCGGTTCGCCGCCCTGCTCTTCTACGTCGCCGTGGCCGCCGCCGTCGTGACGTTCGCGGTCTGGTGGGCGCTCGGCGACCTGGACCAGGCCGTGGTCCGGACCGTGACCGTACTGGTCATCGCGTGTCCGCACGCCCTCGGGCTGGCCATTCCGCTGGTCATCGCGCTGTCCACCGCGGTGGCGGCGCGCGCCGGGATCCTGGTCAAGGACCGGCTCGCGCTGGAACGCATGCGTACGGTCGAGGCCGTCCTCTTCGACAAGACCGGCACGCTGACCAAGGGAAGCCACACGGTGGCCGGTGTGGCCCCGTCCGGCGGCACGAGCCAGGACGAGGTGCTGCGGCTGGCCGCCGCCGTCGAGGCCGACAGCGAACACCCGCTGGCCCGGGCGATCGTGGCCGCCGCCGCCGCCGGCGCCGAGCCGGGCAGGGCGACGGGTTTCCAGTCCATGACGGGTCGCGGCGTGCGGGCCGAGGTCGACGGCGTGCCCTACGCCGTCGGCGGCCCGGCGCTGCTGCGGGAACTGGACGTCGCGGTCCCCGACGAGTTGGCCGTACCGGCCGAGGACTGGTCGCGGCGCGGCGCGGCCGTCCTGTACCTCGTGAACCTCGCCTCCCGGGCGATCCTCGGCGCGATCGCGCTCGAGGACGAGGTACGCCCGGAGGCGCGCGAGGCGATCGCCCAACTGCGCCGGGAAGGCGTCGACAAGATCGTGATGATCACCGGGGATGCCCGGCCGGTGGCCGAGGCGGTCGCCGCCGACCTGGGCTTCGGGGACGGGGACGAGGTGTTCGCCGAGGTACTCCCGGAGGCCAAGGACCGCGCCGTGGCCGAACTGCAGCAGCGCGGCCTGACGGTCGCGATGGTCGGCGACGGGGTCAATGACGCGCCCGCGCTGGCCCGGGCCGACGTCGGGGTCGCGATCGGCGCGGGTACGGATGTGGCCATCGAGTCGGCCGGCGTGGTGCTCGCCTCTTCGGACCCTCGCGGCGTGCTCGGCGTGATCCGCCTGTCCCGGGCCTCGTACCGGAAGATGATCCAGAACCTGGCCTGGGCCGCCGGATACAACGTCGTCGCGATCCCGCTGGCCGCCGGGGTGCTGGCCCCCGTGGGCGTCACGCTCGGCCCGGCCGTCGGCGCGATCCTCATGTCGGCGTCGACCATCGTCGTGGCCCTCAACGCCCAACTGCTGCGCCGGGTCCGCCTCACGCCCGACTCCTAGACCTACCCTGCCTCGACCCCGCGTTGATCATGAGGTTAGGGGTCCAGAAACGCGTTGATCATGAACCTAGGTTCATGATCAACGCGGTGGGGGGCGGGGGTGGGGGTGGGGTGGGGTCAGGAGCGGACGAGGCGGGCGATGGCGTCGGAGGCCTCCTTGACCTTGGCCGTCGGATCGCCGTGGAGCGCCGCGTCGACCACGCAGTGGCGCAGGTGATCCTCCAGGAGCCCGAGGGCGACGGCCTGCAGGGCCCGGGTGGCCGCGGATATCTGGGTCAACACGTCGATGCAGTACGTATCCTCGTCGACCATCCGTTGCAGGCCACGGATCTGGCCCTCGATGCGGCGGAGACGCCCGATGAGGGCCTGCTTCTCCGCGGAGTACCCTCGGGTACCCTCGACCTCTGTCATGGACCCCAGAATACCCCCCGGGGGGTATACCCGGCCACGGTGCCGCCGGGGGGCCGGGTACCGTTGCGTGCCATGGGCGTGTCACAGCGGGTCAAGCACGGCTTCCGCAAGTTTCTCCAGCGGCCGGGCACGACGGTCGACCTCGGTCCGCTCCGCAAGTTGCTGCCGGCGATCGCCGAGCGGGAGCCGGAGCTGCAGGAGCTCGACGACGCCGAGTTGACGGAGCTGGCCGGTCAGGCGACCGAAATAGTGGAGATCTGTGCCATCGGCCGGGAGGCGGCGCTGCGGGCGCTGGACCAGCGGGCGTACGACGTACAGCTGCTCGGCGTCATGTCCATGATGGCCGGCAAGGTGGCCGAGATGGCCACCGGCGAGGGCAAGACGCTGGCCGCGTGCATCGCCGCCTACGGGCATGTGCGGCGCGGCAACGGTCCGGTCCATGTGCTCACGGTCAACGACTATCTGGCCCGGCGTGACGCGGAGTGGATGGCGCCCGTCTACGACCTGCTCGGCCTGACCGTCGGCTGGGTGACCGAGTCGTCCACGAAGGAGGAACGCGGCGAGGCCTACGCCCGGGACGTCACGTACGCGTCGGTGAGCGAGGCGGGCTTCGACTACCTGCGCGACCAGCTCGTCACCGACATCGACGAACGGGTGCAGCTCGAGCTGTCCACCGCGATCGTGGACGAGGCGGACTCGATCCTCATCGACGAGGCCCGCGTGCCCATGGTCCTGGCCGGCGCCATCGCCGGGGAGCAGGACGAGGTGCACGCGGCGGCGATGATCGTACGGAGCCTGGAGCCGGGCACGCACTTCGAGGTCGCCGAGGACGGGCGCAGCGCGGCCTTCACGTCGGAGGGCCTGGAGGCCATCGAGGAGAAGCTGGACGGCATCGACCTGTTCGCCGCCGAGAACGCCAGCTACCTCGCCGCGGTCAACGTCGCCCTGCACGCGCGGGCGCTACTGCACCGCGACGTGGACTACATCGTGCGCGCGGGCGTGGTGGAGCTGGTCGACGAGCACCGGGGCCGGGTGGCCCAGCGCCGGCGCTGGCCCGACGGGCTGCAGGCCGCGGTCGAGGCCAAGGAGGGGCTCAACACGACCGACGAGGGCGAGGTGCTCGGCACGATCACGGTGCAGGCGTTCATCGCCCTGTACCGGGTGGTGTGCGGCATGACCGCCACGGCGGTGCACGTGGGCGACCAGCTGCGGGAGTTCTTCAAGCTCGAGGTGGCGGCCATCCCGTCCAACACGCCCTGCATCCGCGTCGACCAGCCCGACCGCATCTACGCCACCCGCGACGAGAAGGACGAGGCGCTGGTCGAGGAGGTCACCGAGGCGCACGAGGCCGGCCGCCCGGTGCTCATCGGCACCCTCGACGTGAAGGAGTCGGAGACGCTGGCCGGGCTGCTGAACAAGTCCGGCGTCTCGTGCGTCGTGCTCAACGCGAAGAACGACGCCGAGGAGGCGGCGATCATCGCCGAGGCGGGCAAGCACGGCTCGGTCACCGTCTCGACGCAGATGGCCGGCCGGGGCGTGGACATCCGGCTCGGCGGCAGCGACCAGGCCGACTGGGACCGCATCGCCGAGCTCGGTGGGCTGTACGTCATCGGCAGCGGCCGCCACAACAGCCGCCGGGTCGACGACCAGCTGCGCGGTCGGGCCGGGCGCCAGGGCGACCCCGGCGGCTCGGTGTTCTTCGTCAGCCTCGAGGACGAGCTGATCCAGCGGCACGCCGCCGGTGAGATCCCGCCGCAGCCGGTCACCCACGCCGACGGCAGCGTCACCGACGAGCAGGTCGACTGGGCGGTGGAGCACGCCCAGCGGGTCGCCGAGGGCGTGGACCACGAGATCCATCGCAATACGTGGCGCTACAGCGTGGTCATCGAGCAGCAGCGCAAGGCCCTGGCCGAGCGGCGCGAGCGCCTGCTGACCAGCGAGGTGGCCGCGGTCATGCTGATGGAGCGGTTCCCCGACAAGACCGACGAGATGGACGCCGAGCTGCTCTCCCGGGTGGCCCGGACCATCGCGCTCTACCACCTCGACCGGTGCTGGGCCGAGCACCTGGCGATGCTGGCCGAGGTACGGGAGGGCGTGCACCTGCGCGCGCTGGGCCGGCTCGACCCGCTCGACGAGTTCCACCGCAGCGCGGTGCCGGCGTTCAACGAGCTGCTTCCGGAGATCGAGGCCCGCACCGTGGCCACGTTCGAGGAGATCGAGGTCGACGAGGACTGGGAGCCCGCCGAGGCGGCCCTGATCCGGCCGACGGCCACGTGGACGTACCTGGTGCACGACAGTCCATTCGGGACCGAGCTCGATCGTCTCGTCTCCGCCATCGGCCGCCGCCTGCGGTCGCAGGGCCGCTGAAGGGAGTAGCTCGTGGCCGACTCGTCGTTCGACGTCGTCAGCAAGGTCGACCATCAGGAGGTCGACAACGCGGTCAACCAGACCGCCAAGGAGCTGCGCCAGCGGTTCGACTTCCGGGGCACCGGGGCGGCGATCGACTGGTCCGGCAAGGAGCTGGTCATCGTGGCCGCCGAGACCGAGTCGCGGGCCGTGGCGGCCCTGGAGGTGTTCAAGGAGAAGCTGGTACGCCGCGGGGTCTCCCTCAAGGCGCTCGACGCCGGTGAGCCCAAACAGTCCGGGAAGACATTCAAGATCGAATGTCGGATCGTGGAGGGCATCAACGCCGACAAGGCCAAGGCGATCGGCAAGAAGATCCGCGACGAGGGCCCGAAGGGCGTGCAGACCCAGATCCAGGGCGACCAACTGCGCGTCACGGCCAAGAAGAAGGACGACCTGCAGGCCGTCATCGCGATGCTGAAACAGGAAGACTTCGGCATCGCGTTGCAGTTCAGCAACTACCGCTGAGCCGTCGTGACGCAACCGAACCTGCCACAGCGCATGACCTTCATCTCGACCCCGGAGGTCGAGACCGGTGTGTACGCCAACTTCGTCAGCCTGTGGCATCAGCCCGACTGCTTCGTGCTCGACTTCTCGGTCTTCACCCAGCCGCCGCAGGTCATCGAGGACCCCGACGGCAAACAGCACGTCGAGCTGCCCGCGCGCATCGTGTCGCGGGTGCGGATCCCACCGGCCCAGGTGTTCGAGCTGATGAAGGCGCTCAACGACCAGCTCTCCATGTGGGAGCGGGAGACCGGCCAGAGCCGGCCCGACGCCCAATCCTGACCCGCCTCGCCGCCGGCTCGGGTCAGAAGCCGGTCTCGGTGACCACGCCACCGGCGATGGCCCGCTCGCGCCAGCGGGCCAGATCGGCCCCGAGCGCGGCGCCGTACAGCACCAGATGTGACACCCGGCCGGCGATCCGGATCCGCGTCGCCAGCGCGAGGGAGAGGCCGAGCCGGCGCAGCGTCGTCGGCGCGTCGAGCGCCTCGTCGACGATCGCGCAGACCCGCCCGTCCGCCGCCAGCGGCCCGCCCATCCGTACCCAGAACTCATCCAGCGACGAGCCCAGCCCGCCGGCGGCGTCGACGGCGAGATTCCACGGTGGGTTCGTCACCACGACGGCCACGGCGCCCGGCCGCAACGGCGGGTGGGCGGCGTCGGCCCGGATCAACGCCGGCCCCACGCCGGCCCGGCGCGCGTTGCGGGCGGCGTTGGCCAGCCGGGCGGCGTCGATGTCGGAGCCGACCACGCGGGCGGTCGGGAAGGCGAGCGCCGACTCGATCGCGATCGTGCCGTCGCCGCAGAAGGGGTCGAGCAGCACCCCGGGCGGGGCGGCGGCCAGCCGGGCCAGGGCGGCGGCGACCGGCGGGTGCAGCGTGCCGGGTCCGGTGTCCTGTTTGTACGGACGCCGGTGCAGGGGTCGCGCTGCCAGCCGGATCGCCGCGGTCGCCATGGTTCCGCGCAGGAACAGCCGGACGGACAGGTCGGCCTCCCCGGGCGACGGCCCCTCGCCGGTCCGGGCCAGGTACGACCCGCCCAGCCGCGAGGCGACGAGCGGGCCGACCGCGGTCTCGACGTCGAAGCGGCTGTACGTGCGGCGACCCTCGACGCTGGCCACGACGTCGACCCGGGGCCGGCGGGGGACCGGGCGGGCCGCGGCCAGGTCGCCGGCCAGGGTGTCGAGCGGCAGTTCGGCCAGGCGCCGGCCCAGGCCCGGCAGGGCGGCCCGCGTCAGGCCCACGTCGTCGAGCCGGCCCACGGTCAGGAAGACGTCGTCGACCGTGCGCAGGTCCAACAGTCCAGAGTCGACGGACGGCAGCTCCAGCGTGACCTCGCGCCGGGCCAGCCGCACGTCGCGGGCCATCGGTAGCCGGGAGGACACCTCGTCGGCACACACCCATTCCAGGCCGTGCACGCACCGCACGAGGATCGTCGTCACCCGGTCAGCGTAGAGGCGGGCACCAGCAGGACGGCGTCGTTGTTCAGGTTCACCTGCGGCGCGTTGATGCCGGGTTCGAGCGGCACGAAGAAGAACTCGTGGTCGTCGTTGACGTCCAGACCCTGGCCGGCCGACGGCATCTCGCCGTCGGCCATCCACTGGGCGACCCGGCGGACGACCTCCATCAGGCGGTTGGCGTTGTCCGGCGTGGCGGCGACCATGACGTCGGGGCGGGCGAACTTCACCATGCCGCGGGTGTGCAGGGCGTGGCCCCGGCCGAACTCCTTCCTCGGCGTGGTCTCGATGATGAGACCGATCTCGGCGTCCAGGTCGAACGGGCGGTCGGGGGCGAGGGCGGCCACGCGGGCACCGTCGTGCCAGCGGGCGGCATCGGGGTCGAGGACGGCGAAGCAACCCCGATCGACGAGCCACCGGGCGACGGCCCACGCCGCCTGCAGGTGAGCGTGGTCCGGGCGGTCCTCCACGTCGGCCACGACCGAATAGCAGTGCCGCGCGGCGTCCAGGCGGTCGGCGTCCGGAAGCTGCATCCGCGCGATGACCTTCATGGCGTCGATCCGCCAGTTGTCGAACCAGGGCGGGTCGTCCTCCCACGCCGTCTGGCCGACCTGGAGTTCCCGTACCGGGCCGGGCGACGGTGCTCCGTACCGGTCCATGACGAACCTGATCTCGTCGGTCAGGAGCGTCTCGGCGAACGCCAGCAACCTGATGGACACGCGGGCGCCGGTGGGGTGATGCCGTGGCCGGGTCCACAGGGGAACGGTCATTGGGCGAGCCTCTCATACCAGTTGTGTTCGATATTTCGAATGCTGTACGTCCGGCTGGATCGGAGCTAGAGTGCTGTCACGCCCTCCAGATCTTGATCGCCATCGAAGGTGACCCATGACTCGTACCCTCCCCATCCGACGCCGGTTGCGCTCCCTGACCACGGTCGCGGCGGTCCTGCTCGTCGCCGCGGTGCTGCCGGTGCTGCGCTTCAGCGCCGCCGAGGCGGCCGTGCAGTTCTCCTCCACGGCGGTCAACGTGGGCAGCGGCCGGTGCATGAACGTGCCCGGCGGCCAGACGACGAACGGGCTGCAGCTGGTCCAGTCGACCTGCAACTCGAACCCCAGCCAGAACTTCACCTTCGTGCCGCTGAGCGCCACCAGCAACCTGTACAACATCCGGACCGTGGCCGCCGGACGGTGCGTCGACGTCTTCGGCGCCTCCACCGCTGACAACGCCACCATCATCCAGTGGACCTGTCATGCCAACGCCAACCAGCAGTTCCGGCTGCAGCCGGTGACCGTGTCCGGCCAGACCAACACGTTCAACGTCGTGGCCAGCCACTCCAGCAAGTGCATCGTGCCGTCGGGCGGGGGCACCGGCGACAACCTCGGCCTGGTCCAGTTGCCGTGCAGCACCGCCGGCAGCCGGGTCTGGCGCGTGCCCGGCTTCAACCCGGGTACGGGTGGCGGCAACACGTTCACCAACCCGATCCGGACCCAGGGCCCGGACCCGTTCATGGTCTACTACAACGGCTTCTACCACCTGGTCGCCACGACCTGGAACTCCGCGCCGACGTCGGACTGCCCCGGATGCGCAGTCATCACGATGCGCCGGTCCCGGACGCTGGCCGGCATCGCCACCGCGCCGAACACGGTCATCTTCAACCTGGCCGCCCGCAACAGCAACGGCCAGCTCCTCTTCCCGCAGGCCTGCTGCAACATGTGGGCCCCGGAAGTCCACCTGCTCAACGGGCCGAGCGGCCAGCGGTGGTACCTGTACTTCACGGCGTCGCGCAACGTGTCCAACTACCTGCCGACGCAACGCATCCACGTGCTCGAGAGCGCGGGGCTGGACCCGATGGGGCCGTACACCTTCAAGGCCGACCTGCTCGACCCGGTCGACACCAGCACCACCCGGTGGGAGCTCGACGGCAGCATCCTGCAGCTCAACGGCCAGCTCTATCTGATGGGCACGTACATCGACGGCGTACAGCCGAACTTCATCCGGCCGATGAGCAACCCGTGGACGGCCAGCGGCACCCGGCGGCGGCTCTCGACGCCCACGCTGTCCTGGGAGACGGTCGGCGGCGCGGTCAACGAGGGGCCCGAGGCGCTGCAGCGCAACGGCCAGACGTTCGTCGTGTTCTCGGCCAGCCATTGCTCCACTCCGGACTACAAGCTCGGCCTGCTCCGGTACAACGGCGGCGACCCGCTGCAGCAGTCGTCCTGGGTGAAGTCGCCCAACCCCATCTTCCAGCGCAACAACGCGGCCAACGTGTACGGGCCGGGCCATGGCAACTTCTTCAAGTCACCGGACGGCACACAGGACTGGATGACCTACCACGCGAACTCGTCGACGAGCCAGGGCTGTGACATCAACCGGACCACGCGGGCCCAGCAGTTCACCTGGAACGCCGACGGCACGCCGAACCTGGGTGTCCCGGTCGGCACCGGGGTCGTGCTCAACTCGCCCGCGGGTGAGCCCACCTCCTGAACCACGCGGCACGGCCGGCGGCCCGGACATCGTCCGGGCCGCCGTCGTGTCTGGCACACTGGAGTGTCCCGTGTGGAGGGAGAGATCGTGGACCCCGAGGTGCTGGTCCGCCGGTTCGTCGACGACGTGTGGAACTGGGGGCGGCCGGACTCCGCGTACGAGTTGATCGCCGACGCCTGTCCCGGGCTGGGCGGCACCGGGCCGGATGCCGTGCTCGCCTGGCACCGGGACCGGCGCGCGGCCTTCCCGGACCTGCGCTACGAGGTGGTCGACGCGGTCGGGGCCGGTGACCGGGCCGCCGTGCGCTGGCGGGCCGCCGGCACGCACCAGGGGCAGTTCGGGCCCGTACCGGCCACCGGCCGTCGGGTCGAGTATTCCGGAGCGACGTTCGTGCGCATCGACGGTCAGAACAAGATCGTGGATGTCTGGAGCGTCAACGAACTGTTCGGAGTGCTCGAACAGTTGGGCGTGCGGTTCATGCCACCCGACGCCAGGTAGGCGCCTCGTCTGTCCATAGTGGCCGCTCTTCGTGTTGCCGGTGTCACCGACCGGTCGTAGCGTATCGATCGATCGGTCCACTTCAACGAGGAAGGATCGCTATGTACGGATCACCACCACGGAGACTGCGCAAGCTCCTGCTGGGGGGTGCCGGCGTGGTCCTGGTCGTCGCACTGACCCCCACCGGGTCAGTGGTCGCGGCCCCACCGTCGACCGACATCACACCGACGTTCACCGCCGCGGCCGCGTTCGACGTGTCCCGGCCGCTGCGCGACCTGCCCACGACGTCGGCCGCGGCCGCCACCGAGGAGCGCGCCGAGCGCGGCGGCGGCCCGGTCGCCGCGGACCGCGGGTACGCGGGTGACCGCGCCCTCCAGGCCGACATCGTCTCCCAGGACGCGACGTCGTCCCGGGGAGCGACGGCCACCGGCGATTCGGCCGCGTCCCGGCGGGCCCGGACGGTCGGCCCGACGCTGGCCAACTTCGAGGGAATCAGCAACCAGGACAACTTCAACCTGCTGGGCATACGGGTCAACCCGCCCGACCCGGTGGGCGACGTGGGCCCGAACCACTACGTCGAGATGGTCAACCTGGCGTTCGCCGTCTACAACAAGGCGGGCACCCGCCTGGCCGGGCCGGCCGCGCTCGGCTCGCTGTGGGCCGGCTTCGCCGTCGACGAGTGCACCGAGAACTCCGGTGACCCGATCGTCATCCACGACCAGTTCGCCGACCGGTGGATCCTCACGCAGTTCACGACGCGCGGCATCGATTTCCCCGACGAGCCACTGAACCCGTTCTACAACTGCGTGGCCATCTCCACCACGCCCGACCCCACCGGCACCTACTTCCGGTACGCGTTCACCACCGGGTTCAACTTCCCCGACTACCCGAAGTATGGAGTCTGGGACGATTCGTACCTGATCACCACGCGCGAGTTCGGCGTCGCCGACGAGACGATCTACGGCATCGGCGTGTACGGGCTCGAACGGGCGCGGATGATCGCCGGCGATCCGGGCGCGCGGGCGGTGAGCTTCCTGCTCCAGGACGGCCGCGTGCCGCTCGAACAGATCGGCGACGGCCTGCTGCCGCCGGACATCGACGGCCGCCGGCTGCCGCGGCGCAACGCTCCGGCCCCGATCGTCGGCACCCAGGACGACGACGCCGCCTACGGTGCCACGGTGGACGCCCTCAACATCTGGGAGTTCAACGTCACGTGGGGGACCGCGCCGACCGCGTCGATCGGTCTGACGCAACAGATCCCGGTGGCCGAGTTCGACTCGATATTCCCGTGCGCGCCGACCGCGCGGGACTGCCTGCCCCAGCCGGGCATCACCAACCCCGATCAGTTCCTCGATGTGCTGTCCTACCGGCAGCGGCCCATCTGGCGGCTGGCGTACCGCAACTTCGGTCTGTACGAGTCGTTCGTCACCAACCAGTCGGTCGAGGCGCGCCCGGGCCTGGCCGGCACCCGCTGGTACGAGATCGTGCGCGTCCTCGGCCGGTACGTCCTGCGCCAGCAGGGGACCTACGCGCCCGACGACGGCATCCATCGCTGGATGGGCAGCATCGCCCAGGACAAGTTGGGCAATATGGCCCTCGGGTACAGCGTCGTGAACGCCACGGACGTGTTCCCCGGTATCCGGTACACCGGCCGGCGGCTGCTCGACCCGCGTGGTCAGATGACGCTCGGCGAGGGCACGGTGGTCAACGGCACCGCGGCGCAGACCCACGTCAACTCGCGGTGGGGTGACTACACCTCGATGAACGTGGACCCGGCCGACGACTGCACGTTCTGGTACGTCAACGAGTACTACACGGTCGAGGGTGCCGCGACGGCGCCACTCGGCAACGGCTGGCAGACCCGGATAGCGAGCTTCAAGCTGCCCGGCTGCTAGACATCGACGCGGTACGGGCGCGCGGGCTCCACGCGACAACCGCGCGCCCGTGCCGCATCATCGAGGGCGGTGGGCCCGAAGGGGCTGGGGGGCGGGTATGAACCAGATTCAGCGGTACCTGGTGGACGAGGTCGTCGAGGACTACGCCGACGGACTCCTCGAACGCCGCGAGGCGCTGCGCCGGCTCGGACTGCTCGGCCTGGCCTCGGTCACGGCCGGCGGCCTGCTCGCCGCCTGCGACGCCCCGAACGCGTCTCCGCCGGTCGCGACCACGCCGGCGCCGGGCGGCTCGCCGTCGACACCGGCCGGGCCCGCGGCCATCGCCACCCAGGCGGTCACGTTCCCGGGTCAGGGCCGCACGCTTCAGGGCGCGTTCGCCGCCGCGCCCGACGCGCGCGGTTCGGTCCTCGTGATCCACGAGAACCGCGGGCTCACCGATCACATCCGCTCGGTGGCGGGTCGCCTCGCGGCCAGCGGTTTCGCGGCCCTGGCGATCGACCTTCTCTCGGCCGAGGGCGGCACGGCCGCGCTCGGTGACCAGGGCAGCGCCATGGCCGCCCTCAACGCGGCACCGACGCAGCGCCACGTCGCCGACATGAAGGCCGGCGTCACCGAGCTGGTGCGCCGCGCACCCTCGATCAAGGTGGGCGCGGTCGGCTTCTGTTTCGGCGGCATGATGACCTGGACGCTGCTGGCCTCGGGCGAGCCCAGGCTGGCCGCGGCCGCCCCGTTCTACGGCCCGTTCCCGGACGGCGGCAACCTCTCCGGCTCGCGCAACGCGGCCGTGCTCGCGGTCTACGCCGGCAACGACAGCCGGGTCAACGCGTCCCGCGCGGCCGCCGAGTCGGCCCTGCGCGCCGCCAACCTGACCCACGAGGTGGCCGAGTACCCGGGTGTCGACCACGCGTTCTTCAACGACACCGGGCCGCGGTACAACGCCGAGGCGGCCGCGGCCGTGTACTCCAAGCTCGTCGCCTGGTTCGACCGCCACCTCGCCGCCTAGGTCCCCATTTCCGCGCCGATCATGAAGTTAACGTCATGATCGGCGGGGTCTGGTGACGCCAGGTCCATGATCGTGGGGATCTTGAGGCGTGCTTCTGTCGGACGCGTGTGCGAACATGTGTTCGTGGCCGGCGAGGCGACGATCCTGCACGCGGATCTCGACGCGTTCTACGCGTCGGTCGAGCAGCGCGACAACCCTCGGCTGCGCGGGCGCCCGGTCATCGTCGGCGGCGGGGTCGTGCTGGCCGCGAGCTACGAGGCGAAGGCGTACGGCGTGCAGACGGCGATGGGCGGCTCCCAGGCCCGCCGGCTCTGTCCGCACGCGATCGTCGTCGAGCCGCGCATGTCGGCGTACTCCGACGCCAGCCGGGCCGTGTTCGAGGTGTTCCGGCACACCACGCCGCTGGTCGAGGGGCTCTCGATCGACGAGGCGTTCCTCGACGTGGGCGGCCTGCGGCGCATCGCCGGCCCCCCGCCCGATATCGCGGACCGGCTGCGCCAGGACGTCCGCGAGCGGGTCGGTCTGCCGATCACCGTCGGCGTGGCGCGGACCAAATTCCTCGCCAAGGTCGCCAGCGGCGTGGCCAAGCCGGACGGCCTGCTGGTCGTGCCGCCCGACCGCGAGCTGGAGTTCCTCCACCCGCTGCCGGTCGAGCGGCTGTGGGGCGTGGGCGATGTCACCTCGAGGAAGCTGCGCGACCGCGGCATCCGTACCGTCGGCCAGGTCGCCCGGCTGGACGAGATGTCGCTGGTGTCGATCTTGGGTCTCGCGTCGGGGCGGCACCTTCACGCGCTGGCCCACAACTACGACCCGCGGCCGGTCGACGTCGGGCGGCGACGTCGGTCCATCGGAGCCCAGCGGGCGCTCGGTCGGTCCTCCCGGACCCACGCCGAGCTGGACGCGACCGTGATCTCGCTGGTCGACCGCCTCGGTCGCCGCCTGCGGGCCGCCCGGCGGGTGTGCCGCACGGTGACCCTGCGATTGCGGTTTGCCGACTTCACCCGGGCCACGCGGTCGCGCACGATGGCCGAGGCGACCGCCTCCACGCAGGCGATCCTCGGTACGGCGCGGGGCCTGCTCGCCGAGGCCGGGCCGACGATCGAGAAACGGGGCATCACGCTGATCGGGCTGGCCCTGGCCAACCTGGACGACGACACCCCCATGCAGCTGCCGCTGCCGTTCGCCGGCGCCGACGGCGCCCTGGACGCCGCACTGGACAACCTGCGCGACCGGTTCGGATCGGGCGCCATCACGCGGGCGGTGCTCCTCGGCCGCGACGAGGGGTTCTCGGTACCGCTCCTGCCCGACTGACCGCCGCGCCGGCCGACAGGCACGGGGGATCAGGCGAGTCCGTCGGCTCGGTCGAGCAGGAGGGTGCGTTCGCGCTCGTTGCGGGTGAGTGTGGCGGCCTTGACGAACTCGATTCTCGCCTCCGCGGCCCGGCCGAGCTTGGCCAGAAGGTCGCCGCGCACGCTCGGCAGGAGGTGGTAGCCGCGCAGCGCCGGCTCGGCCAGCAGCGCGTCGACCAGCCGCAGGCCCGCCTCCGGGCCGTACGCCATCGAGACCGCCACGGCGCGATTGAGCTCGACGACCGGGGACGGCGCTACCGTGGCCAGCGTGTCGTAGAGCGAGGCGATCCGGCGCCAGTCGGTCTCCTCCGGGGTGGCCGCCAGTGCGTGGCAGGCCGCGATGCGGGCCTGCAGGACGTACGGCCCGTCGGCTCGGCCAACGGGGGCGGGGCCCAGGGCGACCCGGCCGAGGGCGGCCAGACCACGGCGGATCAGCAGCCGGTCCCACCGCCGGCGGTCCTGGTCGAGCAGCAGCACCGGCTCACCGTCGGGCCCGATCCGGGCCCGCAGCCGCGATGCCTGGATCTCCATGAGGGCGACCAGGCCGTGCACCTCGGGTTCGTCCGGCATGAGCTCGGCCAGGATCCGGCCGAGCCGCAGCGCGTCGTCGCACAGCCCCGGCCGTACCCAGTCGTCGCCGGCCGTGGCCGAATAGCCCTCGTTGAAGACGAGGTAGATCACCTCGAGCACCGAGGCGAGCCGGTCGACGCGGTCGGGTCCCTCGGGTACCTCGAAGGGCACGTCCGCCTCGGCCAGGTTCCGCTTGGCCCGGACGATCCGCTGGGCCACCGTCGGCTCGGCGACCAGGAACGCCCGCGCGATCTCGTCCGTGGTCAGCCCGCCCAGCAGGCGCAGGGTCAGCGCCACCCGGGCCTCCGTGGAGAGGACCGGGTGGCAGGCGACGAACACCAGGCGCAGCAGGTCGTCCTCGATCCGGTCGGTGAGGACGGCGTCGAAGTCCGCGTCCGGGTCCGCCACCACCTCCTGCCGGTGGCCGAGCTCGGCCAGCTTGCGCTCGTACGTCTCGTGCCGGCGGATCAGGTCGACCGCGCGGCGCTTGCCGACGGCCATGAGCCAGGCGCCCGGGTTGTCGGGCACGCCGTCGCGCGGCCACTGTTCCAGCGCCGCCACGAGCGCGTCCTGGGCCAGCTCCTCGGCCAGCCCCACGTCGCGGACCAGCCGGGCCAGCGCGGCGATGATGCGCGCCGACTCGATGCGCCACACGGCCTCGACCGTGCGGTGGGCCGTCGAGCCGGGTGATACCCCACGGCGACCCATCACAGCACCACGCCGAGGGTCGCCGCGCACCGGGGTCAAGCGCCCCCGGACAGCTGCTCCCGGATGCGCCGTTCGGCCGCCACCTGCTCCTCGGTGAACGTCGGGACCTCGTCGGCCTCGGCCACCTGGCGGATCTCCACCACGGCCTCCCGGTCGGTGCCGCGGATGGCGACCTCCACCGGGCAGCGCTTGGCCCACTCGACCGCCTCGGCCAACGAACGCACCTGGATCAGGTAGAAGCCGGCGATCAGCTCCTTGGCCTCGGTGAACGGGCCGTCGATGACGGACTTGCGGCCGGCCGGCGTGGTGACCACGCGGGCACCCTTGGAACTGTCGAACAGCCCCTCGGCGGCCAGCAGGATCCCGGCCTTGACCAGTTCCTCGTTGTACTTGATCATTGCGTCGACGAGCTCCTCGCTCGGGGCCTCCCCTTGCGCCTCGCCCTTGAGAATCACCATGAACCGCATCTCGTTCTCCCTCTCGTCTCGTGGACAGTCTCACCCAGGACGTCGAACGCGGGCCCGCCGGATCGACACAACGGCCGATGGTGATACTGGCCGGGTGCTGAAGGAGTCCGAGGACACCCGCGTCGCGGCCAACCCGTACGGGTTCTACGACGAGACCGCCCGCGAGTACGTCATCACCCGCCCGGACACGCCCACGCCATGGATGAACTACCTCGGCGAGGGGCGATACGGCGGCATCATCTCCAACACCGGCGGCGGGTACTCCTTCGACCGCGATCCGCGCAACCGCCGGGTCAGCCGGTACCGCTACAACGCGGTCCCGGCCGACCAGCCCGGCCGTTACGTGTACCTGC
>Ga0307415_100000317_pt1 | contig 20838 bp, 22 predicted proteins | sample DK1Cmetagenome_FD_204524 | JGI IMG/M metagenome (GOLD analysis project Ga0307415, IMG submission 204524) | Maize rhizosphere microbial communities from greenhouse at UC Davis, California, United States - DK15-C-2 | ecosystem: Host-associated > Plants > Roots > Rhizosphere > Soil | place: USA...
CAGGTCGACGGTCCCGCCTTCCCGCAGGCGTGCGTGCGGCCAAGTCTCGCGCTGGGACGGCTCGAGGCGAGCCGTCTCTTCCCAGAGCTCCGCCCGAGTCTCGATCGCCCCGGCCGGCACGTGGAGGCGGCAGTCCGCCTCGAGGAAAGGTGGTCCGAGGACGCAGTGGTGGCCCCAGACGAAGTTCGCGGGCTCGTCGGACTCGTTGGTCACGGTCTCCTCGAACACGAGGCGGTCTCCGTCGAGCTGCATCAGGCGCTCCAGGCGGAAGGGCGTGACCTGGCAGCGCACTGAGCATCGAAGCGCGTCCCCCTCCGCGGCCACGTCCCACGGCAGCGTGGCGACCTCCCCGTGAAATGGGACCGTCTCGCCCCGGCAGATCGCCGCGTCGTTCACGTTCGGAAAAAGCTCCTGCCACGCGCCTTCATAGTTCCAGAGGAACTCGAGCTCGCCGCTTCCCTCGCGCGGAGCCGAGCCGGGCGGCTGGAGTCCCCACGGCGCCTTGAACAGCGGGTCGACGCCCGAGGCCAGGTCGACCAGCTCGTAGACGTCGGCGCCCTTGTCGGGAAGGACCGTCACCCGAAGCGCCTCGTTCTCGAGCGTTAGCGCAAGCCAGCCCGCGATCTGCTTCTCGCCGACCGCCACTTACGCTTCGGGCAAAGTCTCGAGTATGAACCAGTTCGCCGTCAGCCCGCAGTCGACGACGAGGTTCTGGCCCGTGATCGCAGACGCGTCCTCCGAGGCGAGGAAGGAGAACGCGGCTGCGATCTCGTCCGGCTTCACGAGCCGGCGCATCGGCACGCGCTCGAAGCTCGTCGTCAGATACTCCATCAACTTCGGGCCGACCGCCCGTTCGGTCATATCCGTGTGGGTGAACCCGGGGCTCACGCAGTTGACGCGGATCCCCTCGGCCGCGAGCTCGAGCGCCATGGTCCGGTTGAGGCCGAGGAGGGCCGCCTTTGAGGCATTGTAGCTCGCGAACGGGCCGTCCCCGCCGAGGGCGTCGATCGACGCGGTGTGCAGGATGACGCCGCCGCCCGTCTTCGCCAGTTCGCGCGCCACCCGCTGGGACATGAGGAGGGGTCCCTTGAGATTCGTCTCGATGACGGCGTCCCAGCTCGCCTCCTCGATCTCGAGGAAGGGCGTCTCGTCGTCGATGCCGGCGTTGTTGACGAGCACGTCGATCCGGCCCCAGCGCTCCATCGCCGCGTCGACCGCCTCCTCCACGTCGGCTGAGCGTCCGACGTCGGCGACGTGCGCCCACGCGCCGTCGCCGCAAAGCCTCGCCGTCTCCTCGAGCGGCTCGCGCGTGCGGCCGATCGCCTGCACGGATGCTCCCTCGGCCGCGAATCGCTCCGCGATCGCGCGGCCGATTCCGCGGCCCGCGCCGGTCACGATCACGTTCTTGTCGGCGAAGCGGGCGCTCTCCGTCAACCCTTCACGGCTCCCGCGGTTAGCCCGCGAATGAAGAAGCGCTGGCCGAAGACGTACAGGATGATCATCGGAAGCGCGGCCAAGAGCATCCCGGCCATGGTGACCGGGACGTCCAGGTTGTAGCGCGACCGGAAGACCGTGAGCCCAACCATGAGGGTCTTGAGCTCGTCCTCGGGCAGGAACACGAGCGCGATCAGAAGCTCGTTCCAGACGTAGAGCGAGTTGACGACGACCAGCGTGACCAGTGCGGGGAGGGAGAGCGGCACCACGATCTGGAGAAGGACGCGGAGGTGCGAGGCCCCGTCCGTGAGCGCCGACTCGATCAGCTCGCGCGGGATGCTGCGGAAGAAGTTCGTCAGCATGTAGACGGAGAAGGGCGTGGTCAAGCCCGCGTAGATGAGGATCACACCTCGATACGTGCTCACGAGCTCGAGTTGGGTGAAGAGGACGAAAAGCGGGAGGATCATGACGACGGGCGGCACGACCAGCAGCGCGACGTTCACCGTCAGGAGGGCGTCGCGGCCGCGGAAGCGCATGCGCGCGATGGCGAAGGCCGCGAGCGCGGCGATTACGGTGCTCAGGACGACGGATCCGACCGTGAAGATCGCGCTGTTCCTGAACCAGTCGGCGAAATCGCCGCCTCCTACCGCGTCCCCGAAGTTGCCCCACGCGAGCGGCCAGGGGAGGCCCCACTTGTCGTCGAGGTACTCGTCCTCACCCTTAAGCGCCGTGGCCGTCATGAAGTAGATCGGGAAGAGGGCGGTGAGCCCGGCCGCCAAGAGGGTCGCCTGCCGGATGAGCTTGCCCACGACGCGAGCGGGAGATCTCCCCGGCCGCCTGGTTGTCTCTCGGGCTCGTACCGTGCTGGGAGCCGCCGTCACCCGAGCTGCTCCTCGGTGGCGCGGGCCCTAACCCTGAACAGGACCGCGATGAGGATGAGCGTCGTCAGCAGGAGCAGCACCGCCACGGCGGAAGCCAGCCCGGGCAAGGAGTTCCGGACGCCCTGGTTGTAGATGTAGAACTCGACAATCTGGGTTGCGTTCCCCGGGCCGCCCTGGGTAAGCGTGAAGACGTAGGCGAAGACCCCAGAGAGCATCGTGATCATCGCGACTACCGCGTAGAACTCGATCGTCCCGCGCAGCTCGGGAAGGATGATGTACCGGAATCGCTGAAACCATCCCGCCCCGTCGATTTGGGCCGCCTCGAGCTGGGTTTCGTCCATCGACATGAGACGGGCGAGGAAGAGGACGATGCCGAAGCCGACCTCTCGCCAGACGATGACAAAGAGGACGCTCCAGAGGGCGAGGCTCTCGTCGCCGATCCAGTCGAGCGCGAGGGCGTCGAACCCGAGTCCGCGAAGGATCTCATTCAGGACGCCGTTCAGCTGGAATACATAGCTGAAGATGATCCCGACCACCGGGATCGCGAGGATGTACGGGAGGAAAAGGACCGAGCGGTAGATGCGCCAGCCGCGCACCCGGTCGAAGAGCAGCACCGAGATGAGGAGCGAGATGACGGTGAGGATGGGGACGGCGAGCAGGAGGAGCGCACTGTTCTCGACCGCCTTCCGGAAGGTCGGGTCCTCGAGCACGAGATCGTAGTTCAGGAAGCCGGTCCACATCCCACTCGCGCCGCGGATCAGCCGCCCGCTGAAGTCGAACACGCGGACGAGTGAGTAGCCGAAGATCAGGGCCAGCAGGCAGACCATCGGTGCGACGTAGAGGTAGGGGACCCACGGGCGGGTCCTAAGCATCGAGCCATCCTCCCGGCATGGCGGCTACCGACCGCGTGGCGCTAGACAGCCGCGAGGTCCTCCGACCATGTCCGGTAGTTCTCCACCAGGTCGGGGTTCCGCTTCTTCCACTTCTCGGTGACCTCATGCGCGAGGTCGCCGGCCTCCTCGCCCGTCCTCTCGCCGCCCAGGATCTTCTGGGAGGCAACGAACATGGCGTCGGTCCAGAAGAGGGTCGGCATCAGGTTCGGGATGTAGGGAAGGTGCTCGCCCTTGATCCACCGTTCCTGAACGTCCTTGATCAGCGGGTTTGTGATCGCGGCCGGGTCGAAGCCCTCGTTCGCGGGAATCTGCTCGACGAGGTCGTAGAGCGCGTTCACCCGCTCCTCCGAGTGGATGTATTCGATCCACGCGGCCGCGGCCTCCTTGTTCTCGGCCTTGGTCGGGATGCCGAAGCCCTGCGAGTCGAGCAGCGGCGTGCCGGCGAGCGCGCCCGTGCCGAAGACGGGGAGCACCATGAACCCGACCCCGTCCTCGCCGAGCTGCTTCTGGGAGGCCGGGAGGAGGGTCGAGACGCTCGTCGTGATCCCGAGCTTGCTCGTGTCCATGAGCTGTATGCCTTGGTAAAGCTCGAGCGAGTTGATGTCGTCGTTCACGAAGCCGGCCTTGTACAGCTCCTCGAGCCGGGTCCAGTGCTCGTGGTAGCGCGGCTCGCGCCAGTCGAGCTCGCCGATGAAGAGGTTGATCGCGTCGGCGGGCGAGTCCAGGTTCTGCGTCAGGGCGTGGCCGAGCCACCACTCGCCGAGGTAGCCGTCCTTGACGCCGCCGCCGAACGGCGCCGCTCCGGCCGCCTTGAGCTTCTCGCAGGCTGCCAGGAGGTCATCCCATGTCTCTGGTGGAGAGTCCGCGTCGAGGCCCGCCTTCTCGAAGAGCTTCTTGTTGTAGGCGACGCCCATGCCGATCGCGTACCACCCGACTCGGTACTGCTTGTCCTCGAAGGTGGAGAGGGCGGTGGCCCCCGATTTCTGGAGCACCTCGTCGGAGATAACCCCGTTTAGCGGCTCGAGGTAGCCGAGCCAGGCGTTTTCCATGTGGTAGATGCCGTTCCAGAGGAACTGGACGTCCGGCGGCTTGCCGGCCGCCGCCGCGTTGGTGAACTGCGGGATGACTTGGCCGGTGTCGAGGAGGTTCGCCTTTACGTCCACGCCCGCCTTGGTCTTGAACTTCGTATTTGTTTCCTCTACCCATTTCTTGAGGCCGGCGGCTTCTTGCTCGCCCCACCACCAGAGCTTCATCTCGCCGCCGATTTGCGCTCCGGAAGAGCCGGATTTGGCGGGTTTCTCCTCCTCGCCTCCACACGCGGCGAGCACGGGCGCAAGGGTGGAAAGCGCGAATCCGCCCGCCGTGTAGCGCAGGAGCTGGCGGCGCGAGAGCGGACGAGTGAGCGGGTCCACGTCTACCTCCTTCGATCTTCCGCGGGTCTACGCAAACGAGTGTTTCCGCGAGACTACGACCCTCTTCCGGTGGCGTCAAGAGGGGGCGGCGCAGCCGACCCGCGGACAACGAGCTCCGGCGGAATGTCGACCATGACGCTCTCGGCGCGCCGGCCGCCGATCTCGCGCAGCAGGCTCTCGGCCGCGACACTTCCGAGCTCCTCGAGCGGCATGCGGACGGTGGTCAGGGGCGGATCCAGGTACGAGGCGAGCGGCGTGTCGTCGAATCCGATGACCGAGACGTCCTCGGGAACACGCAGGCGGGCGCGTCGAACCGCCGAGAGCGTTCCGATTGCGATCCGGATGTTCGCGGCGAAGAGCGCGGTTGGACGGGGCCGAAGGCGGAGCAGGGCCGCCGCCGCCAAATGGCCGGCCGCCTCGTCGTAGGAGGCCTCGGCGACCGACTCGGGCGCTGCCTCGACTCCGCCTAACCGGAGGGCCGCGCGATAGCCGCGCAGCCGGCGCCGAGCCGTGTCGGCGTCCTGCGGGCCCGCCACATGGGCGATTCGCCGATGGCCGAGCTCGAGCAGATGGCGGATGGCGAGAGCAGCCCCAGCCTCGTCATCCACGATGACGCTCGCGATCTCACCCGGCTCCTTGCGGTTCACGAGGACTGCAGGGACACCGCCGAAGAGGGGGCGGCGGTACGAAGTCTCGCTCGTCGCCGCGGCCACGAGCAAACCGTCGACGCGGCCCTGCAGGTCGGCGAGACTTGCTGGAATGGAGCCACGGGCGAGCATGAGCGTGTACCCGGCCGCGGAGGCGCGCTTCTCCGCGCCCAGCGCGATCATCGCGAAGGCCGGATTGGCGAGGTCGGGTACCACCATCCCCACGGCCATCGTGCGTGCCGTCTTCAGGGCGCGGGCAGCCCGGTTGGGGCGGTAGTTCAGCCGCGCGGCGGCTTCGAGGACGCGATCGCGCGTCTCGTTCCGCACAGAGAGCTGGGCGTCCCCGTTCAGGACGCGCGAGGCGACCGAGGCGTCGACTCCGGCTGCTGCCGCAACATCGCGGAGCCGCGTGGGTCGCTGGCCCGGCGATCCGCCGTCGTGGGGTTCAATCATGCTTGACAAGCCTCTTCTGGCGATCCTACTATCGCCGCGCAATCGGTTGTCTAACGTGGAGGCGCTGTGGGTCGAGTCGACGGACGCGTGGCTATCGTCACCGGCGCCGGAACCGGCCTCGGGCGCGCGATCGCGGAAGAGCTCGCACGCGAGGGTGCAGGTGTCGCGGTACTCGAGATCGACGCCGATTCAGCCGAGCGGGCAGCCTCTGAGCTGGCCGCGCGCGGAGGCGACTCCCGGGCATATCCGACCGACGTCGCGAGCCGTGAGCAGGTCGACGCCGCCTTCGAGGCCGTGTCGCGCGACTACGGACAGCTCGACATCGTCGTCAACAACGCGGGCATCAGCCGGGTCGGTCCTCACACCCAGGACGTGACGGACGAAGACTGGAACGACTCGATCGCGATCATGCAGACCGGGGTCTTCTACTGCATGCGCGCAGCTGCGCGGATCATGCTGCCCCGGCGGTCGGGCAGCGTGGTCAACATCTCGTCAATCCGGGGATTCTCGCCGAACCCGGGGCGAATCGCCTACTGCGCCGCGAAGGCGGCGGTGATCATGATGACGCACGTCGCCGCGGGGGAGTGGGCCCCGCACGGCGTCCGCGTGAATGCGATCGCACCGGGCGTGATGAGGACGCCCATGTGGGACGCCGACGTCGCGCGCGGAGTCCTCGACGAGCCCTACTACCTCGAGACGATCCCTGCGCGCCGCCTCGGGGACCCGTCGGAGGTGGGCAGGCTCGCTGTCTTCCTCGCCTCGGACGAGGCCTCCTACATCACAGGCGCCGTGCACGCCATCGACGGGGCCCTGACATCGATTCCGGCGGGTTAGGCGAGGCAGGCCTTGCCCACGACGCTCGACTGCGAGGTTCTTCGTGACCTGTACGGAAGCGCCGAGGTGCGTGCAGTCTTCGACTCCCGGGCGCTCGTTCAGGCCTGGCTGGACGTGGAGCGAGCGCTCGCGGAGGCCGAGGCTGCGGTGGGAGTGATTCCGACCCCGGCCGCGGAGCGCATCGCGAGCGAGGCGGACGCCTCGCTCTACGATCTCGACGGGCTTCGCGAGGGAGTCGCATCGTCGCAACACCCGCTCGTGCCGCTCGTTCGGGCGCTCGCCGAGCGCTGCGGCGAGCACGGCGGCCACGTCCACTGGGGCGCGACGACGCAGGACATCATGGACACGGCCCTCGTGATCCAGGCGCGGGCCGCGCTGCTGCCGATCATGCGTGACCTCGAGCGCTCCCGAGCGGCTGCCGCCGGCCTCGCTCGGGGCTTTCGCGACAGCCCGATGGCCGGTCGCACTCACGGCCAGCACGCGGTGCCGATCACGTTTGGCCTGAAGACAGCCTCATGGGCGGACGAACTCGGGCGCTGCATCGCTCGGCTCGAGGCCGCCAAGCAGACCGCGCTCACCGCGCAGCTCGGCGGCGCTGCCGGGACGCTCGCGTCCCTCGGAGCCGACGCGCGGGCCGTGCGCCGTGGCTATGCCAGCGCGCTCGACCTTGCGGAGGCAGAGATTCCCTGGCACGCGGCTCGGGACCGGCTGCGCGATCTCGCTCACGCCCTCGACGAGCTCTCCGCCGCGGCCGAGCGTATCGCGAGCGAGATCGTACGCCTGCAGGCGACCGAGATCGCCGAGGTGAGTGAGCTGCCGTCGAGCCAGCACGTCGGCTCTTCGACGATGCCCCAGAAGCGCAACCCACTGACTAGCGAATATGTCGTCGCGAGCGCCCGGCTCGTACGCGCGTCGACCTCGGCCATCGCAGGCTCGCCGGCTCACGCCTCCGAGCGGGATATGGCCGCCTGGGGCATCGAGTGGCTGGCGCTTCCGCAGGCCCTCATCCTTACCGGGGGAATCGCAGAGAAGCTTGCGCAGCTGCTCGAGGGCCTGGTCGCCGACTCTGCTCGCATGCTCGAGAACATGGGCCTGACGCGCGGCCGGATCATGGCGGAGGCCGCCATGATGGCGCTCGCCCCCGCGCTCGGCAGGGAGCGGGCGCACGAGGTCGTCGGCGCCGCGTCGGAACGAGCTCTCGCGAACGGCCATGACTTCTCCAGCGTGCTCTCCGAAGATCCTGTGGTCTCGGCTCACCTCACGGCGGAGCAGATTCGCGGCCTCATGGAGCCGTCCCGGTACCTCGGTCTTGCCGGCGAGGCCGTCGACGCAGTCGCGTCGGGGAAGGAGGAGCGGTGATGCCGGCTTGGGATGCCGAGGGCCGGCAGGAGTACGCTCAGCTCTCGCCTGCAGAGGAGCGTCTCCTGGCGCTCGACCATCTGTGGATGCCGTACTCGCGATGGAGCGACTTCGCCGCCGAGGGCGGACCGCGGATCATGGTGCGGGGCGAGGGCTGTCGCGTGTGGGACTCGGAGGGCCGCGAGTACCTCGACGGGATCGGTGCTCTCGAGGCCTGCGCCGTCGGGCTCGGGCGCGCCGAGATCGCGGACGCCGTTGCGGACCAGCTGCGCGAGCTCTCGTTTCTTGACCTCTTCCGCTACGCATCCCGCCCTGCGGTCGAGCTCGCGGCGAGGCTCGCCGAGCTCGCGCCGGGGACGCTGTCCAAGGTTCACTTCACGCCCGGGGGCAGCGAAGCCGTCGAGGCGGCGATCAAGCTCGCCCGCCAGTACCACCACACGGGCGGCGACACGAGCCGGCGCCGGGTGCTGAGCCGTATCGGCGCCTTCCACGGCTCCACCTTCGGCGCGATGAGCGTGGACGGGCACACTCTCCATGGAAAGACGTTCCTCTTCGAGCCGCTCCCGAACGATGTCCGGTTCTTCGCCGGGCCGTACCACTACCGCTGCGAGCTCTGCTCGATCTCGACGGCGTGCACGAGCGCGTGCCTCTCCTCGCTCCGTGAACTGATCGAGTTCGAGGCACCCGAGACGGTTTCCGCGGTGATCGTCGACCCGGCGGCGACCTACATCGGCGTTTCGCCTCCGCCGCCCGGCTACCTCCAGGAGCTCCGGCGGATCTGCGACGAGTACGGCGTGCTGCTGATCGTCGACGAGGTGATCACAGGGTTCGGCCGAACCGGGCGGATGTTCTGCTGTGAGCATGCCGGCGTCGTCCCAGACCTGATGACGGTGTCGAAGGGACTCTCGAGCGGATATCTACCAATCGGAGCCGTGATGGCTACGGACGCCGTTCACGAGCGCTTCGCCGCCGCGGACGAGGCTTTCGCGCACGGACAGACATATGGCGGTCACCCGGCGGCGGCTGTTGCGGCGCTCGAGAACCTCGCGATCCTCGACCGCGAGCACCTAGTTGAGCGCTCAGCGGAGCTGGGGACCTACCTTCTCGAGGGGCTGGACGTCCTCCGCTCGCACGAGTGCGTCGGCGACGTCAGGGGAATCGGCCTCCTGGCTGGGGTCGAGCTGCACGATCAAGCGAGCCGGGAGGTTCCCTCCCCGCCGGGAAGTCTTGGAAGGCGAGCGAGGCTGGCCTGTCGCGACACGGGGCTGCTCACGCTCTCGGTCTACCCCGGCGACGTGATGCTCTTCGCGCCCGCGCTCTCGATCGAGCGCAGCGACGTCGACGACCTCGTCGACCGCTTCGACTCGGCCCTGACACGGCTCTCGGCGGAGGCGGCATGAGATCCGAGCTCGAGCGCTCGGAGAAGCTCGGACGCCGAATCCGGCGCGGGCCGGCGTCCTCGCTGGGGACCTCGACGCATGACCTCGTCGTCGCGGCGCTCGAGGAGGGTGACGGCGAGACCGCCGAGGACTACGTCCGCTACTCGGTCGAGGAAGCGAGCCGCGTCCTCGCCCTTTTCTCGACGTGGATCGATGCCATGCTTGCCTTCGGGCGCGCGGAGGTCGACGGCTTCGAGCGCGAGCTCGCCCGGCTCGAGCGGGTGATCGGCGAGCCGCCACCCGTCCTCAACGACCCGGACGAGGTCGGACGGGCAGAGGCCGAGCGGGCGGTGGCGGCCTCGCGCGCACTCGACCGCGACGCACTCGAGGACGCGCTCTCTCGGCTGAAGGAGGCCGGCCTCGCCGTCCACGATGCGCAGGCGGACTGGTGCTGGGGCCTGCTCACCGTGTTCCGGGACTCGCTCGGCGAGGAGCGGATGGAGGAGACGCTCCGGGTGACCCAGGAGCCCTGGCTTCGAGAGCGCTACGCCCGGTTCGCCGAGATGACCCCGCAGGAATCCCTCGAGCTCACGATTGAGGGAATGCGAGGGCACTTCACCGGCCCCGGACGCGCCGGAACCGTGGACGTCCGCGAGGAGGAGAACAGGTGGGTGCTGAGCTTCGACGCCTGCGGCTCGGGCGGGCGGATGCGCCGGGGCGACCCGGCCCGCGGCCAGACGCCGCGAACCGAGGCTCCGTATGACTTCGGCGTGACGCACGAGGCGCACGACTGGTCCTGGGGCGAGAAGGGTGTGTGTCTCTACTGCGCGCACTGCGCCGTCGTGAACGAAATCCTTCCGATCGAGGCGACGGGCGCGCCCATGCGGGTGGTCGACTACCCGTCCGATCCGGCCGAGCCGTGCCGGTGGACCATTTACAAGTCTCCGGACCTGGTCCCGGACGCGGCGTACGAGCGAGTCGGGAAGGCGAGGCCCGCCGCCCACGGAAGCGACCAGGACCTCGAGAGCTAGAAGAGCGCGAAGAGAGGAGCCCCGTTTGTCGAACGAGACCCACGCAACGGCGACCTACAGGTCGATTGCGATCGTCCGCAGGTTCGAAGAGCGGCTGCTCGAGCTAAAGGCCGAGGGACGAGTGTTCGGTTCGCTCCACCTCTGCTGCGGGCAGGAGGCGATCCCGGTGGGCGCCTGCCGCGCGCTCGAGGAGCGCGACGCCCTCACGGCGACGTACCGCGGCCACGGCTGGGCGATCGCGCGGGGGATTCCCCTTGCGCACCTCTTCGCCGAGTTGCTCGGCCTCGACTCTCCCGTGTGCGGAGGCCGCGCCGGCTCGGCGTACATGTCCTCGGCCGAGCACGGGTTCCTCGGCGAGAACTCGATCGTCGGAGCCGGTCTTCCGATCGCGGCGGGCGCCGCACTCGCGTCCACCCACGACGGGAGCGGCGCCGCGAGCCTGGTCTCGATCGGCGAAGGGACGGTCAACCAGGGGGCCGCGCACGAGGCGCTCAACTTCGCCGCGGTCTACTCGCTCCCCCTCGTCGTCGTCTGCGAGAACAACCTCTACGCGGAGCTCACCCGCTTCGAGACGATGATGCGAGTGGAGACCGTCGTCGAGCGTGTGGCGGCCTACGGCATCCCGGGCTTCCGGGTCGACGGCAACGATGCGGATGAGGTCGAGCAGGCTACGCGTGAGGCGCTCGAGCGGGCCCGCGGCGGCGAGGGCCCCACGGTGATCGAGGCGATGACGGAACGCCTCGTCGGGCACTACGACCTCGATCCCCAGCACTACCGGCCGCCGGGAGAGGTCGAGCATGCTGCGGAGCGAGAGCCGCTGGCCCGCCTGCGTGGCCAGATCGGTGACGACCGCGCCGATGCAATCGACCGCGAGGTGGAGGCGGCCCTTGCGGAAGCGCTCGAGGAGGCGAGCGGGTTTCCCGCGCCCGACCCCGAGACGGCCACGGAGCACGTCTATGCCTGACGTCGCGCTCGCAACTCGGACGACCACATACCTCCAGGCGGTCAACGAGGCCCTGCGCTGGGCGCTCGCCGAGTACCCGGAGGCGCTCTTCTTCGGAGAGGACATCGCGTTGCCAGGAGGAGTGTTCGGAGCGTCCAAGGGTTTACAAAAGGAGTTCGGAGAGCGGGTGTTCGACATGCCAATCTCGGAGGCCGCGATCCTCGGCGGAGCGGTCGGCGCTGCAATGCGAGGCCGCAGACCGATCGTCGAGATCATGTTCGCGGACTTCTTCTTCGTCGCCCTCGACCAGCTTTTCAACCAGGCGGCGAACGTCCGCTACACCTCGCGTGGCGGCTACACGTGTCCGATCACGGTGCGCTCGCAACAGGCAGCAATGCCGGGCGCGTGTGCACAGCACACCCAGTCGGTCGAAGGCTTCTTTGCCCACTGTCCCGGCCTCCGCGTCGGGTTGCCCTCCAACCCCCAGGACGCATACGAGATGCTCCGCGCGGCCGTTGCCTCGGACGATCCCGTGATCGTGCTCGAGAGCCGTGCCCTCTACCAGACGGAGGCGGAGGTGTCCCTCTCCGGTGAGGTGGAGAAGATCGGTGGAGCCCGCGTGGTCCGTCAGGGGGGTGACGTCACGATCGTGACCTGGTCGCGAATGGTTCAGGAGGCCGAGTCGGCAGCCACGACACTTTCGGACCGCGGCATCCACACGGAGGTCATCGACCTGCGCTGGCTCTCGCCCCTCGACTTCGACACCGTCCTCCGCTCGGTGGAGAAGACGTCGCGCCTCGTGATCGTGCATGAAGCCAACCGCAGCGGCGGCTTCGGCGCGGAAGTGGCGGCACAGGTTTCGGAGCTGGGGCTGTGGTTTCTGGAGGCGCCGATCGAGCGCGTCGCCGCGCCGGACGTCCGGATTCCGGCCGCGCCGGTCCTCCAGCGCGCGGTTATCCCGAGCGCGAAGACCATCGTTGCGGCCGTCGACCGCTCGCTGAGCCGTTGACCGGCTCGAGGAGGATCAGATGCACTCTTGTGTCGTAACCGGAGCGGCGATGGGAATCGGGAAGTCGATCGCGCGCAAGCTCGTCGGCGAGGGGATCCACGTCGTTGCGGTCGACTGGAACGAGGACGCGCTCCAGGAAGCGGTGAACGAGCTCGGCGGCTCGATCGAGCCTCTCCGCGCCGACGTCGCCCTGTGGGAGACCCACGTTGGCGCGGCCGAGGCGGCAGAGGCGGTGGCGCCTCTTCGCTACTGGGTCAACAACGCGGGGATCGACATCGCCGGCGGCGCGCACGAGGTGAGTCCGGAAGAGATCGACCGGGGTCTGCGCGTCCTCCAGCTCGGCGCCATGTACGGCACCGCGATCGCGGTGCGGCGCATGCTTCCCGCCCGGGCCGGGTCGATCGTCAACATCTCCTCGATCCAGGGTGTCGCAGCGTTTCCCCGCTACTTCACGTACCAGGCGGCGAAGGCGGCGGTGATCATGATCACGAAAGGCGTCGCGGTCGACTACGGCCCGGCCGGGATCCGCTGTAACGCCGTGCTTCCGGGGACCGTGGAGACGCCCATGACCTACTCCACCCTGCCGCCCAGCCTTCCGCGCGCCGAGGCGCTTCGAATCGAGGGAAAGCTCGCGCCGCTCGGGCGCGTGGGCCGGCCGGAGGAGATTGCGGAGGTGGTGCACTTCCTGCTCTCCGACGCCTCGTCCTACGTCACGGGGGCCAGCATCGCCGTGGACGGAGGGGCGACGGCACGATGCTTCTCCTATCCGGCGTCTAACGAGATCGTCCCCGTGGAAGCCGCGTAGCGAGATGCTTCGGACACGGTGTTAGGTTGGCTCCCGAGAGCGCGATGCGGATACTGATCAGCGACCAGAACTTCGGCGACGACGCGCGCGTCGAGCGTGCGCTCGTCGAAGCCGCCGGCGCGGAGCTCATCGTCGCCACGTGCCGGAGCGAGGACGAGCTCGCAGAGGCGCTCGCGGAGCACCGCCCGGACGTCCTCCTCGTCCAGTTCGCGCCGGTTGGCGCACGTGCACTCGAGGCCGCGAACGGGCTGGCCGGGATCGTCCGGTACGGCGTCGGCCTCGACAACGTCGACGTTTCCGCGGCCCGATCCGCCGGAGTCGCCATCGTCCCGATCCCCGACTATTGCATCGACGAGGTCGCCGACCACACGATCGCGCTCCTGCTCGCGGTCGAGCGCGGCATCGTCGACCTCGCGGCGCAGACGCGCGCGGGGGGATGGGACTTCCGGGCCGCCGGCGTGGTGCGCCGACTGCGTGGTGGGACTCTCGGGCTCGTCGGATTCGGCCGGATCGCGAGGGCAGTCGCAGAGCGCGCGTCCGGCTTCGGTCTACGGGTGACGGCATACGACCCGAACGTCCTGGACGCGGGGGCGGAGAGCCTAGACGCGCTCCTCGAGCAGGCGGACGTCCTTTCCCTCCACGTGCCTCTCACGGAGGAGACGCGGGGCCTGGTCGGCCGCCGCGAGCTTGCGCTTCTTCCTCGGGGGGCCATCGTGCTGAATACCTCCCGCGGGGGCCTCGTCGACGAGGCCGCCCTGACGGAGGCGCTCGGTGCGGGACGCCTGCGCGGCGCCGGCCTCGACGTCCTCGCTCACGAGCCCCCCGCGGCGGACCATCCTTTGCGCTCCGCGCCGGGCGTCGTCCTCACGCCGCACGCGGCCTGGTTCTCGGACGCAGCTGTCCTCGAACTGCGCAGTAAGGCCGTCGAGAAAGCGATGGAGCTGGGGCGGCGGTGAGCCGGCGGCTGGAAGGCAAGAGCTGTCTCGTGACCGGCGGAGGCACCGGAATCGGCCGCGCAGTCGCCCGTCGCTTTGCCGCCGAGGGTGCCCGGGTGGCGCTTATGGGCCGCCGCGCCGACCGGCTGGAGGAGGCGGCCGCCGAGAGCGAGGCGATCTCAGCCGCGCCCGGCGACGTTTCGGTCGCAGACGACGCTCGGCGCGTCGTCCATGGCGTCGTGGGGCGCCACGGCGGGCTCGACGTCCTGTTCCACGCGGCCGGGGTCATCAGACGGAACGAGCGCCTCGAGGAGACGACGGACGAGGAGTGGAACCACGACATCGGGGTCAACTTGGGCGGAGCCTTCAACGTTTGCCGCTTCGCCATTCCGCACCTCGAGCGGTCCCACGGGGCGATCGTGCTGGTCGCGAGCCAGCTGGCCCACGTTGCCGCTCCAGGGTACGTGACGTATGCGGTGGGAAAGGGAGCCGTACTCGCTCTGGCCCGGTCCCTTGCGATTGACCTCGGCCCGAGAGGGGTTCGTGTCAACGCGCTCTCGCCGGGGATCGTCGACACGGACTTCGCCTACATCGGGCGCGACTTCGACGCCGTCCGCGATCAGATCGCGGCTTCGCTGCCGCTGCGCCGCGTCGGGACGACCGAGGACATGGTCGGGCCGGCGCTCTTTCTCGCAAGCGACGAGTCCGCCTGGATGACCGGTCAGTCGCTCGTGGTCGACGGAGGGTCCATCGCCCAGTGAGCTACGACCCCGCTTCGGTCAGCGAGACGCCGTTCGGTGCGCCGCTCGTGCCGCGGTTCCCCTTGCGCATGCGGAACACCGAGATCCTCAGCGTTGTTTACCGGAGCGACACGGTCGCGATCGCTCGTTTCCTCCCGAGCCAGCTAACCGCGTCAGGTGAGCTCGTAATCGTCCATCTCTACCGCATGCACGATGCCGACTGGTTCGGCGCCTACGGCGAGTCGGCGATCCAGATCCCCGTGCGGCACGCCGCGAGTGGGACCGAGGGCGCGTACTCGCCGCTCCTCTTCGTCGAGTCGGATGGCGCGATCGCCGCCGGGCGCGAAATCTATGGGCAGCCGAAGAAGGAAGGTCGCATCGAGCTCGTGCCGGCCGGCGACCTCCTCGTCGGGCGCGTGTGGCGGAACGGCATCGATATCCTCACGGCGACGACCCCGTACAAGCAGCGCGCCGGGGAGCCTGGCGACCTCGAGCGGCACGCCCCCTTCCGGACGAACTTGAACCTCAAGGCGATCCCGGCGGTGGACGGCTCGGGTACCTCGGTGCGGGAGCTGACCGCGCGCACCCTCGAGGACGTCGTCGTCCACGAGGTCTGGCGCGGGCCGGGGACGCTCGAACTGCGCCCGAACGCACAGGCGCCGGTGCACCGTCTTCCGGTCGTCGAGGTCGTTGAGGCCTTCCATTGGCGTGCGGACTTCACGCTCGTGTACGGAACCGTGCTGGAGACGATCTAGTGAGCCTGCTCGAAGGTCGCCACGCGCTCGTCACCGGCGCGGCGAACGGGATCGGGAAGGCGATCGCCGCCCGGTTCCGCGCCGAGGGAGCGCGCGTCTCCGGCGTCGACGTCGAGCCCGGCGTTGAGTTCCAGGCCGACCTCGCGGAGACCGAGAAGCTCCATGCGCTCGTCGACGATGTTGAGGCAGCGGGGGGCCCTGTCGAGGTACTCGTCTCGGTCGCGGCGATCTACGAGCCCGCGGCTGCCGTGGAGATGACGCTGGAGTCCTATCGGCGCGTGCTCGCCGTCAACCTCGATGCACCCGTCGTCCTTGCCCAGCGTTGCGGCCGCGACATGGCGGAGCGCGGGTACGGGCGAATTCTCTCGATCACGTCGATCCACGGCCAGTTCTCGGAGGCGCTCGGCCTATCGTACGACGTCTCCAAGGCCGGGCTCCAGGGCGCCACGCGGACGCTAGCCATCGAGCTCGGGCCGCACGACGTGCTCGTGAACGCACTTGCCCCGGGCTTCGTCCGGACGCGGATGTCGATCGTGGACGGGCAGAACGAGCTCGAGTCGGAGTGGTTCAGGACGGTCTACCTCAAAAACGAGAAGCTCCCGCTCCGGCGTCCGGCCGAGCCGCCTGAGATCGCCGCCCACGCCGCGTGGCTCTGCTCGGGCGAGAACACGTATCTGACTGGGCAGGTCGTAACCGTCGACGGAGGGGTCACGGTGACGTTTTGACGACCTCGCTTCTCCATACCGGGATCACCGTCCGCGACCTCGACCGCTCGCTTCGCTTCTACCGGGACCTGCTCGGGATGGAGGTCGTTTTTCAGCAGGAGAAGCAAGGCGGCTACCTGGCCGCGATCGTTGGATACGAGGACGCGCATGCACGCATGGCTCATCTTGCGTTTTCCGGCGACTCTCATCGGATCGAGCTGTTCCAGTACCTCGAGCCGACGCCCGTGGGCACGCCCGCCGAGCCACGACACCTCGGCATCACGCACCTCTGTCTTCGCGTCCCAGACATCCACGCCCTGTACGCGCGCCTGCTCGACGAGGGGATCGATTTCTATTCCGAGCCGGTCCCGATCGACACGGGCGCCAACGCCGGCGGCTTCGGCCTGTACCTCCGAGACCCCGACGGCATCACGCTCGAGTTGTTCCAGCAGAGAAAGGAGAGCGCGTGAAGCTCGAGGGAAAGATCGCGGTCGTCACCGGCGCGGCACAGGGAATCGGCCGAGCGATCGTCGAGGAGTACGTGCGCGAGGGCGCGCGGCCGGCGATCCTTGACCTGGACGGAGCCGGCGCCGAGGCCTGTGTCGAGGAGGTTCGTGCCGGGGGCACCGACGCGCGCGGATACGAGTGCGACGTCTCGGACCGGGATTCCGTGTTCCGGGTGGCTGAGCGCGTCGCAGCCGATCTCGGCCCCTGCGACGTGCTCGTGAACAACGCCGGGATCGCGTTGATGGGGCCGTCGCTCGAGTTCCCGGAAGACCAGTGGCGCCGCTCGCTCGACGTGATGACGACCGGAGTCTTCTTCTGCTGCCAGGCGTTCGGCCGCCAGATGGTCGAGAGCGGGGGCGGCGCGATCGTGAACATCTCGTCGATGAACGCAACCGTCGCTTTCCCGATGCGCCTCGCGTACAACGCGGCCAAGGCGGCCGTGAAGAGCATGACTGAAGTACTCGCGATCGAGTGGGCCGAGCACGGCATCCGCGTGAATGCCATCGCGCCCGGGGTTACGCGGACGGCCCTCGTCGACAAGGCGATCCAGGACAACTTCGTGGATGAGGCCGCGTACGTCAAGCGTACTCCCCTAAAGCGGCTAGGCCGTCCCGCGGAGATCGCCAAGGCCGCTCTCTACCTTGCCTCCGAGGAGGATTCGAGCTTCGTCACCGGCCACTTCCTCGTCGTGGACGGCGGCTGGACAGCTTTCGGCTACGTGACGGACTGAACTCTTAAAGGGCGAGGTCGTGGCCCGAGAGGATCTCAGGCTCGTCCTCGGTAACGAGCACGACCCGCTCGACGCGGAGGCCCCAGTCCTCCGTGTAGATGCCGGGCTCGAGCGCGACGACCATCCCGGGCTCGAGGATGCGGCCGCTGCCCGGAATGATGCGCGGCTCCTCGTGGAACGCCGTTCCAAGTCCATGACCAGTGTGATGCGGGTAGCTTCCACCTGCGCGCTCGATCGTCTCTCGCGAGGCGGTGTCGACGTCACCCGCGCGAACCCCGGGCCGCAGCAGGTCGATGCCGCGCTGAAGCGCGTCAGTGGCGGCGCGGTGGGCGCGCGTCACCTCTTCCGGCGGGTCGCCGAGGGCGACCGTTGCGCACGAGTCGGCCCAGTAGCCGCCGAGTCTCGGCACGAGATCGACGAGCAGGAGGTCGCGGTCCTCGATCACGCGCTCGCTCGGCGGCCCGCCGACCTCCGCCGTCCGGTCGCCGGTGACCAGGTCGGCGAGGAGTGGGACGCGACCACCGGCCTCGGATTCCATCGCCGCGCGCACGGCGGCCCAGACGTCGAGCTCGCTCCGGCCGGGACCAAACGATCCCCGCGCGGCGGCCTGGCCGGCGTCGGCGATGCTGATCGAGGCGCGGATGGCCTCTACCTCGTCGGGGTCCTTCGCCGCACGGGCGGCACGAAGAGGAGGACCGACGTCGACGAGTTCGACCCCGCGCCGGACGAGCTCGGCGGCCACTCTCCCGGGCAGCGAGGATACGTCCGCGGACACCGCGCTCGCCGATCCGACGGCCTCCAGGGCGAGACGCGCGGCGGCTTCTGGCCGGTCGACGTCCTCGACAGCGAAGCCCGTGAACGTCCGCGACTCAACGCCTTCCGAGACGCCGCCGGCGTCGTCCTCGCTGGTGATCGCGAGGACGGAGCCGTCCGGATCGAGGACGACGAGCGGCGGCGTAGTGAAGGGATTCGGGCCGTACTCGATATCCGTTGCGAGGCCGGTCAGCCACGTCACCGTGGCCAGGTCGCCGCTCAGGAGAGAGCGGCCGTCGGCGATCCGCAAAGCTCGCTCACGGCGCGGCACTCCCATAGGCGAGGGAGCATATCCACTCAATTCGCCAGGTCAGGAGACGACGAATACGGGCGAGCGTCGTCCTGACGCCGCCGTTCCTACCGGCCAGCCTGCAGGCGCTCCGCGGGTGGTGTGACCTCGTACGCGACCATCGTTCCCTCCCAACAGTGGTGTCATGGCTCAACCCTGGCATCGCTCCCTAGCCGCGGGAAACACAGAAGCAGGGCGTCTTCGCGCCCCGCCGACTGGGCCTAGGCAGTGAAAAGGCCCGCACTGCGGGCCTTTCCTATGGAGCGGATGAAGGGGCTCGAACCCTCGACCTTCTGCATGGCAAGCAGACGCTCTACCAACTGAGCTACATCCGCGCGAGAGCGTGCCCATCATAGCCGGTCCTCCGCTGCATCCAGGGCCTCATTCACGAGGGCATCGGCCAGCTCGTTCTCCGCCCGCCTCACCGCGCGGTAGCGGACACGACCGATCTGTCTTCCGAGTCGTGCGGCCTCGAGCGAGAGATCGATCAACGCCGCGTTCTTGACCCGGTATTCGCCATTCATCTGCTTGACGAGCAGCTCGGAGTCCGAGACGACCTCCAGTTCGTCCACACCGAGCTCCAACGCCTTGGCGAGACCCGCCACGAGCGCGCGGTACTCGGCCACGTTGTTGGTTGCCACGCCGATCGTCTCGCCGCGAGCGTCGAGCACGGTCCCGTCCTGGGTCTCGAGGACGTAGGCCGCGGCCGCGGGGCCGGGGTTGCCGCGAGCCCCCCCGTCCGTGTAGAGCCGCGCCTTCACAGGAGGGGATAGACGTCGAAGGCCGGCTCTTCGTACGGATGGGCGCTTCGCAGGGCTGCGACCACGTCGTCGTGGCGCTCCTCCGGGAAGACCGTCTCGAGACGCAGTTCCGCGACACGCTCCTCCCTCCCCCGCTCGCCGATCGACGGGCTCGTTTGCTCGCCGCCGCGAAACGTCCCGGTGCCCGCCGTGTACCAGGAGCAGCGCTCGTAATCGCCGATCCGGCCGGCGCCGGCGGCGAAGAGAGCCTCCCGGACCGTGTCGAGGGCTTCCCGCGGAACGAAGACGACCAGCTTCCTGTTCATGTTTGCCCCCGAAGAGTCGGGACCGTACCGGCGTGGAGGGCGCTTTCACCCATTCGGGTGAGGGTCGTGGCGAGGGCAAGGCCGAGACTCATGGGGGCAAACGGTAGAGCACGAGGTCTCGGCTATGGAACGTCGACCGTTTGGAAGGGACTGGGGGCTCTCCCTCCGCATGGCGCTCGCGCTTGTGCTGCTCGGAGCCTTGTACCTCCCGTTCTTCCTCTGGCTTGTCGCCATGGGCTACTTCATCTGGGGCGGGATGGTTGCTGTCCTCGTCGCCCTCGGAGCGCTCGGCCTACTTGCGTGCGCGCCGTATTTCTCCGAGCTCCTCGCCCTCTCGCTCGCGAGGGCTGACCGCGACGGCGGTCCGGAGACAATCCGCCTCCAGCCGATCCTCGAGCGTTTCTGCGCAATGGCCGACGTGCCTGTCCCACGGCTGGCGGTCATGCCGACGGACGTGCCCAACGCGTTTTCTGCCGGCAGGAATGCGAGGAACGCGATCATCATCGTCACTAGAGGCCTCGTCGATCGCCTCGACGAGAAGGAGCTCGAAGCGGTCCTCGCCCATGAGTTGGCCCACATCGCCAACGGGGACGCGATCGTCATGATGATCTCCGCCGCGCCGGCGCTCCTGGGGCGCAAGCTTCTGTGGGGCTTCGTCTCGCTTCCGGCGACCAGCCCGAGCATTTCCGGGAAGATCGGGTTCGCGATGCTCCTCCTCTACCTCCTGCCTGTCGTGCTGGTCGCCTGGATGACCTACGCCTTCGCAACATTGCTCGTGATGTCGATCTCCCGCTACCGCGAGTTCGTCGCCGACCGCGGTGCTGCTCTTCTCACGGGGCGCCCGAACAGCTCATGAGCGCGCTGCAGAAGATCGCCGACCAGGTGCCGCTCATTCCGAATGAGGATTTGCGAAGAGCATCTGCGATGAACGCCTTCTTCGTCCTGCCGACGAGAAGCGCCTCGCACGGCTTCGAGGTCGATCCGTTGCGCATGTTCCCCACGCATCCCCCACTCGCTCGTCGCCTCGAGCGCCTCGAGGAGCTTGCGCGCGAGCTTGGGCGGGCACGGAGCGTCCCGAGTACGCCAGATGCGGTTTCGTCGAATCGCCGACCGCGCGGCCCGACAACCCTCAGGCGCTCGGTGCCTTCTTTCTCGCGGTCTTCGCTTGGGGAATCCTGGGCGGCGCGTTCCTGTCCGAGCCCGATGTCATCAACGGCGC
>Ga0307415_100000318_pt1 | contig 20828 bp, 18 predicted proteins | sample DK1Cmetagenome_FD_204524 | JGI IMG/M metagenome (GOLD analysis project Ga0307415, IMG submission 204524) | Maize rhizosphere microbial communities from greenhouse at UC Davis, California, United States - DK15-C-2 | ecosystem: Host-associated > Plants > Roots > Rhizosphere > Soil | place: USA...
GGTGGGCAGGCCGGCAGCAGCTCGCTGATCCGCAACTACCTCGGCTTCCCCGCCGGGGTCAGTGGCCGCACCCTCGGCCGCCGGGCCTCCGCGCAGGCGATCCTGTTCGGTGCCGAGCTGGTGTACGCCCGCGCGGTCGGGCTGCGCCTGGCCGGGCCGGACCGGGTGGTCACCCTGGCCGACGGCAGCCAAGCAGTCGGCCGCGCGGTGCTGGTGGCCACCGGCGCCGCCTACCGCCGGCTGCAGGTGCCGGGTGTGGCGGAGCTGCTGGGGGCTGGGGTGTTCTACGGGGCGGCGGTCAGCGAGGCCCGAGCGATGAGCGGCAGCCGGGTGTTTGTGGTCGGGGCCGGCAATTCCGCCGGCCAGGCCGCCCTGCACCTGGCCAAGTACGCCGAGCAGGTCACCCTGCTGGTCCGCGGCGACACGCTGGGTCGGAGCATGTCCGACTACCTGGTCAAGGAGCTGCAGGCCAACGACGCCATCGCCGTCCGCTTGGGCACCCAGGTCGTCGCCGCGGGCGGCGCTGGCCGGCTGGAACAGCTCACCTTGCACCACGCCCACAGCGGCGCCACCGAGACGGTCCCGGCCGCGGCCCTGTTCATCCTGATCGGCGCCCAACCCCACACCGAGTGGCTGGCCGGGACGCTGCAACGCGACGAGCACGGGTTCGTGCTGACCGGCCCTGACCTGCTCCGGGACGGCCGGCGGCCGCCGGGTTGGCCGCTGGACCGCTCGCCGCTGCCGCTGGAGACCAGCCTGCCGGGGGTGTTCGCCGCCGGCGACGTGCGCCACCGGTCGATCAAGCGGGTGGCCTCCGCGGTCGGGGAGGGCTCCATCGCCGTCCAGCTCGTCCACGACTACCTCGGCGAGCACTGACCGGCACGCGGATGGTGCTGGGTTGCGGTCGCCGTCGATCCGATGTGCAACTGCGGGTGCCTGCCGCGATGGCAGGACGCTGACAACCGGCCACCAGCAGGAAGCTGGATCACGAGCCGGGGTTCGGCGGCGACGCGGCCAGCAACCGCGCGACCGCCCCAACCAACCAAGCCGGAGCATCCAGCCAGGGAAGTGGCCGACGCCGGGCTCACGACCAGGTAGCCGCGTGGCAACAGCGCGGCGGGTTCATCTGCCTGCCGGGCGAGGTCAGGCTCACCGGCGTAGCCCACCACCGGCGCGGTCACCTGCGTGAGCACGCGCACGTCCGCTTCGGGCTGAAGGCGCCATCGGCGGTGGGGTGCACGGCCGCGTCGGGAGCGGGCTGCTGGACGTGGGAGGCGGCGTCTCGTCACTGGGACGAGATGGCAGGTCGGGTGCCAGGAGGTGGATCGGGTCGACGCTCGTCGCACCGGAGCTGGTTGGGAGTACGAAGGCGGGCTCCAGCGACTGCTCGCCCTGCTCCTCCCCCACGGGTCCGGGGACTGTCAGGAAGGCGAGGTCGGCTCGGCCGGCTTGCGGGCCGCGAGCCGCTCAACGATGTCGAGCTTGAAGCGCTCGGCCCGCTCGATCTGGAAGCCTTCGGCCTGCACCTGCAACAGCGGGCGGCGTAGCAGGTGCTCCTCGTTGAGCGGCCTGGTGACCTGCTCCAGCAGCCACTGGACCGCCCGCACCCGCCGCGACGTACCGGCCACGTGGTCCAGCAGCAGCAGCCGGCCGCCTGGCCGCAGCACCCGCCGCATCTCGGCGAGCGCTTGCCGCTCATCGGGGATGGTGCACAGCGAGCAGGTGCAGACCACGGTGTCGAAGCTGGCATCGGGCAGCTCCAGCGCTTGGGCGTCGCCCAGGCGCAGGTCGACCTGGCGGCCGAGCCGGTCGGCCTGGCGGCGGGCCAGCTCGAGCATGGCGGGGCTGAAGTCGACGCCGGTCAGGCGGATGCCCTGCGGGTAGTGGGGGAGGTTGCGGCCGGTGCCGATGGCGACCTCCAGCACGTCGCCGGTGGCCTGGGCGCAGACCCATTGGCGGCCGTCGCCGAACAGCCGGCGTTCCCAGAAGGCCATCTGCTTGTCGTAGGTGCGGGCGTGCTTGTCCCAGTAGCGGCGCAGCCGCCGTGCGCGCTTGTCGCTGGCTTGCGTCGACATGCAGACCCTCCTCGCTTTGCGAGCGTCGATGCGGCGGTCGGCTGTTGTGGTGGCAAAGTCAGTTCTACTACCCTACGATAGTAGCAACTACTGAAGAGTAGTAGGAAGGCAAGCGACCGTGACCGTGGGAGGACCAGCGATGGACCATGGCAGCATGTCCCAGCTGATGGGCGGCATGGGCGGCGACATGATGGACGGTCGGATGATGGGCGACGGCTTCATGTGGTTCTGGGCCATCTTCTGGGTGGTGGTGCTGGCGCTGCTGGTCGCCGGGGCCATCTGGCTGGCGCGCACCCTGACCCGCCCATCCAACCCCCCCAGCGGGCCGGGCCCGGCGCGGGCCGAGCTGGACCTGCGCTATGCCCGCGGCGAGCTGGACCGCGAGGAGTACCTGCAGCGCCGCGCCGACCTGGAGGGCACAGGACCGTGACCACCGACCGGCCAGACCCTGCGGCGCAGGGCAACCTGGAGCGTGCCCTGGGCCTGCTGGGCCGGCTGGAGGCCCGCATCATGCGGGCGGTGTGGACCGGCCAGGTCCCTGAGCAGTTCGCCGTTCACGACGTGCGCGCCCACATGCCGGAGCTGGCCTACACCACGGTGATGACCACCCTGCGGCGGCTGGCCGACAAGGGCCTGCTGGTCGCCGACGCCACCGTGGGCAAGCGCGCCTACGACTACCGCTCGGCGGGCATCCCCGAGGCCTTCCTGGCCGCGGCCAGCCAGCGAGAGGCTCAGCAGGTGCTGGACCGCTACGGCGACGCCGCCCTGGCCGCCTTCGCGGCCCGCCTGGACGCCCTCACTCCCGAGCAGCGCCGACGCCTGGAGGAACTGGAAGGACGATGAGACAGCTGGCTGGCCGGCCAGCCCTGCTCGCCCTGGTTGGCGGCCTGGTCGTCGCGCGGCTGGCCTGGCACCCGGGCCGGGCGATCTGCGGGCAGATGACTATGGCCGGCTGCCTAGGGGTCGCGGTGCTGGTGGTGGCGGCGCTCGGCCTTGGGACCTGGATCGTCCGGGCCGCCTGGCTGGCCGCCACCGCCACCCGAGCGGTCGCCGGCCTGCCGCGGCTGGCTGCCCCGGCGGCGCTGGCAGCCGCGGCAAGGCGCAGCGGCGTCAGCAAGGCCGTGTGCGTTGCCGACCCGGCGGCTTCCGCGTTCTGCGCCGGGCTGCTGCGACCCCGGGTCTTTGTGACCAGCGGCATGGTCGCCGCCTTGGCCGCCGAGGAGCTGGACGCGGTGCTGGTGCATGAGGCCGAGCACGCCGGCCGGCGTGACCCGCTGCGCCGCCTGGCCGGGCGCGCCGCGGCCGACGTGCTGGTGTGGCTGCCGCTGGTCGGCTGGTGGACCAGCCGCCGGCTGGAGGAGGCCGAGCTGGCCGCCGACCGGGCCGCCATCGATCGGGTCGGCCGGACCCCGCTGGCCCGGGCGTTGCAGGCCACCGCGATCCCGGCGGCACCGGCGGCGGTCGGGGCCCGGTTTGACGGGGCGGGACCGGCCCGGGTGCGGCAGCTGCTCGGCGAGGAGCTCCCAGCCCGGCGGCCGCCGCTGGCGGCCTGCCTGCTGTCGCTGCTGGGCCTGATCGTGGCGGTCAGCCTGGCGATGTGCGTCGGCCAGGGCCTGGCCAACGCGGTCACCGGCTGAACCTGGCCGCGGCGGTCTTCAGCAGTCCCTGGACTGCCACCTCGACCACCCCGAGCAGCTCGACCGCGCCCGCGTCCGCACGGTCATGCTCGGCATGGCTTCGACCCCACCCTGGTCACCGCTGCTGCTCCCTGGTAGCAGGGCTGGCGAGACGCCCGACCAGGGATCCCTCCATCACCGACCGCGCCAGGGTGTCCATGCAGTTCGGCTAGTGTCTGCCCGGTTCCAGTCCGCGACGCGACGCCGACTGGGCGGCTGCCTAGGTGAGGGTTTGGCGCCAGGCCGCCCGCTCGGTCGCCGACCCGGTGTGGGTCTTGGCCAGCAGGTGGGTTTCCCGGTCACGGTCGCCCCAGGGCAGCACGGTCACCTGGAGCTGGCCGACGACCCCGCTGGTAGCCAGCGCCTGCAGCTGCTCGGCCAGGCCGACCGGCAACACCTCCCCGACCAGCATGGAGAGGTAGCTGCCCGGCGGGGCGAAGCAGAGGTAGACGGTGGCGTGCCGGCCGTCGGCCACCAGATGCAGGTCGCTGAGGTGACACAGCCGGGTCGCGTCCAGTGCCTGGATGGTCTCAAGCAGCGTTTGCACCGCCGCCTCCTCACCCGTTGTGCCGGTCGGTGCCGTGGCCTTGGTCGGTCAGTGGGGTAACGCGTGCACAGCGGTGGCGGTTCCCGGCCGGGTCGCCGCGCCCTCGGTCGACGTGGGCGATGGTCGGGTGGGCGCTCGGCTCATGGTGGTGGCGGTGGGGTGATGGTCACCGACGCGCCGTAGCCGGCGTAGTCGCGGACCATGAAGTGCCCGGGGGCGTGCATCTGCTCGCGCAGGACGCGGTTGGCGTGGTCGACCCACAGCCGATGGTAGGCGCCGTTGGCCGCGTCGATGAAGGCCAGCACCCTCACCGGGGTGGTGCCGAGGCGGGCCGGGCCGAGGTCGACCACGTTGGCCTCGTGGTCGCTCCAGTTGCGCACGGGAAACTTGAGGGTCAGCCCGGGGGTGGTCTCCTTCTTCCATGGGCCGTCACCGTCGCGGGTGTAGCGGGCCTCCCCGACCCAGACGGTGTCAGCGGTGCCCTTGCCGGTGTCGGTGTGCCAGCGGGCCCGGTCGGGCGCCTCCAGGACGTAGTCGCTGCGGACCACCGTCCCAAGGCCGCCGTCCAGCACCCCGTGGATGCGGTAGGAGCCGGCGCTGGCCAGGGCCCGGTCGGCCGCCCGCAGCCGGGCAGCGCCCGAGGGTACCAGCGGCACCGGAACCTGGAAGCGGGCGGTGCCGCCCGGCAGGGCGGCCAGCGCGGTGAGCGGCCCGCGGGGCGGGGCAGCCAGGAACGCCTCGGCGCAGCCAGCGCCGCAGGGCTGCACCGACGCGGCCACCGGCCGGCCCGAGGGTCCAAGGATCCGCAGCGGCCGGGGGGCGGCCGGGGGTGGGATGCCCAGCCCACCCCGCACGCGCACCACCAGGCCAGACCCGGCCGCAAACGCGGTCAGCCCCACCAGCGCGCTGCCCGCCCGACCGCCCAGCACCAGCGCGTCCGACGGGTCAGGTGGCGTCGCACCCGCGGTGACGGGGGCGGCGGCGATCCCGACCAACGTCTGCGGCTGCGGGTCCGGGGCGGGCAGCGCGACCGTGACCTGCCAGCGGCCCGGAACCGTGAACGCGTCGGTGGCCACCCGGTAGGTGGCGGTGGCCACTCGAGGGGCGGTGAGCGGGGTGGGGGCGACCCGGCCGGCCTGGTCGGCGACGGTGAGCCGCACCGCGCCCAGCCCCTCGACCGGCCGCCCACCGCCATTCGTCACCTGGAGGGACAAGGTGTTCAGCCCGACCGTGCCGGGTTCCAGGCCCAGCTGCAGGCGAAGCGGCCCGGCCACCAGCCGCTGCTGCTGCGGGCCGCCGGTGACCTTGGCGGCGGCAAGGGCGTCGATGACCTCGCCAGCCGGCACGGTGTTGGCCAGCACGGCCGCCACCAGCACCACCGCCAGCGCCCCGGCCGCCTCCACGCTGACCAGGCGCCGCAGCGGCCGCGGCGGGTGCTCCTGGTGGGCGCGGGGCAGCAGCCGCAGGCGGACGACGGCCGCCAGCAGGAGCACGCCGGCGGCGAGGCCCAGCTTGACCAGCAGGGCGCGGCCGTAGTCGGTGTGCAGCAGGCCGGCACGACCCGGCACCTCGCCCAGCGCCTCCAGCGCGCCGGTGAGCGCGACGACCGCCACCGCGCGCAGCGCCAGGGCGGAAAAGCGCCGCACCGTGGCGGTGGTCACCCGCCGACCCAGGCTCACCAGCGCCACCAGCCCACCGACCCAGACCGCCACGGCCAACAGGTGGCTGGCCTCCAGCAGCAGAAACCACCAGCGCGGCTGCAGCCCGGTGGCATGCGCACCCAACACCAGCGCCGCGACCGCCCCCGCGGCCGGGGCCACCGCGGCCGTCCCCGGCCGCCGCCCACGGCGGACCTGTCGCCGGACCAGCAGGGCGGCCGCCAAAACCAGCGCGAGCGGGATGCCGAGGCGGGCGGCCGCGGCCGGCGAGGCGGCCACAAACGAGCCGATCGCGCCAGGGAGCAGCCCGCCGAGCAGACCCCCGCCGGTGGCGGTGCCCGCATCGACCACCAGCTCGCCGACCAACCCGACCGCGGCCACCCCAGCAGCACCCAGCGCCAGCCGACCGTAGGCCGGCTCGCCGGGGCCGACCGGGCCGGCCCGCCCCCACAGCACCAGCGCGCTGAGCACCAGGCCAGCCAGGGTGAGCACCCCGGTGACCGCGACCCAGCGGGCGGCGGCCTGCCCGGGCGGTGGCAGCTGGCGCGGCGCTGGGGAGGCGGGCCCGAGGCTGCTGCCGGCGCCCACGGCAAAGGCGAACGAGCCGGCCTCCACGTGCCCGTCGTCGACCGAAACGATCCGCCAGACGGCGGTGTAGGTGCCATCGCCCAGGCGCGGCACGGTAGCGGCCAGGACGTCCCGGTGGCCTGGAGGATGGCCGACGGGGCCCAGCGGCACCTGACCGCGGCCGCCTCGCAGGGCAAGCCCCTGCCCCAGCGGGCGGACCGGCTCGGAGAACACCACCCGCAGCTCCGCCGGCGAGCGCGGCAGCACCGCCCCGGCCGCCGGGTTGGTGGCGACCACCAGCGCGTGGGCGGCGGCGGGCGGCCCGGCCAGCCACCCGACCACAACCCACGCCAGAGCGGCGGCCAGCCCCCACCGCCGACGCCCCATCCCCCTGCCTCCCCGCACACCAGCCCAGCCACCCAGACAACCCGCCCGAGCAGCACACCGTTCCCAGCTCCCGGCCCCGGCATGGAGCGCGGCGGCGCCCAGCAGCGTGGCCCCACCCACCACCCGGGTCATGCTGGCAGGCCAGGTCGGGTCGCTACCCGCCCGGCTGACCCGACCGGTACCGCAGCTGCCAGCTGCGACCACCGTCGCCCGAGCTGACGATGCCCAGCCCCGAGACCGCCACATACAACCGCTCCCCGTCAGCCAGGAACGCCTCCGGCTGCCCGCTGAACGCGCCGCGCCGGCTCCAAGTCTGCCCGCCGTCGCGGCTCTGCCACGCCTGCCCGTCGTCGGTCATCGCCCACAGCGCATCGGGGCGCTTCCAATCCAGCAGCAGCGCGGCCGGCCCACCGATCGGCTGCCAACGGCGGCCCCCGTCGCGGCTGCGGACAAGGCCGCGCTCGGTGGTCGCCACCACCACCTCCGCATCGGTCGGGCTGACCGCGAAGCTGACCAGCTCCAGCCTGGACCGGACCTGCCAGTGGCGGCGGTCACTGGTGACCATGAACCGGCCGCCGGTGGCGTCATAGCCATAGACGCGGCCATGGCCGACCTCCAGGGCGTGGAAGTCGGCCTCCCCCAGCAGCGACAGCGGCTGCCAGCTGCGACCGGCGTCGCGGCTTTCGATCAGCCCCAGCAGCGGCCGGCGGCCCGGCTGATACAGCTGGGGGTCGCGGGCGTCGGGGTGGCCGCTGCCCAGGAAGTGGTCGGCGCCGACGACGGTGAAGCCCATGGTGTCCTGGTAGCGGTCGGCCACCCGGCTGGCGGCGCCGTCGCGGACGGTGAACAGCCCCGTGTGGGTGGCCGCGTACAGCGTGCCATCGGCCGGGTTGATCCCCAGCCCATGGACATGCACCAGCCCAGGATCTTCGAGGATGTTCGCCCCCGGCGCGGCTGGCCGGCCGCTGCTGCAGCCGGCCACCAGCGCGGCCAGCAACCCGGCGACCAGCCACCGGACCGTCCGCGCACGCGTCGGCGGGCGCACCGTCCGCCAGCAGGCCCGCGCCGTCGACACCCGCAGGTTTGGTATCGCGTGGTTACTCATCGATGCGCTCCCTCACACCAGCATCCTCCGACTCTGCCACGTGGGTTCCCGGGCCGGGCGCACACCGCTGCTACCAAGCCCAGCCAGTCCGGGCCGCCAGTCCGGGACCGTCTCAGCCCTACCAGGCCGCCGCGGCAGCCACACCATCACGGGCCGCCGTGGCGAACCCGGGGCAGGCATCTATCCACCTCATTGGATGGAGAGCTTGCAGCCCAGCTCGCCGTGCGTGGCAGCGCCGCCCTCAGCCGAGCCAGCGTCCGGCTAGACCGGCTCGGATCGCCGTTGCGGGGGACGCTCCACCCGCCGCGCCCACAGCCAGACCGGCAACCGGAGCCCCAGCACCCCAATCCGCCCGCCGGTCCCGACCGGCGCGACCACCGCGGCGGCCGCCGTCAGCAACGCCACCAACAGGCACATCGCCCCAGCCGGCAGCACGCACTGAGGGCAGGACGCCATCGGCATCCCCACCGGCAGGCCCACCACCAGCAAGGTCAGCACCAGCAGCACCAGCGCCACCTTGCCCAACCGGCTCATCAGCAACCGCGTCCCAGCCTCGGCGAATCAGCAGGCCGCCAGTCTATGACCATCACCACCACTGCACCGGCCACTACCGGCACACCGCACACCCTCAGCACCGCTCAACGCTACCTGCAACCGTCCATCTACTCCTGCCATAACACTTGACCGTGAGTCGCCCGCCCTACGCTCCACCCGTAATCGTCCAAGGACAGCAATGCGCCGAGGCGCCGCTTGGCCGCCGGCGGCGCGACCCAGCAGCTGCGTGGCAGTACAGCCGGCAGTCTCGCGCTGGCAGGTACCTCACCGTCGAGCCGTCATGGTTGCCGAGCGCCGCGTGTGCCGCCCACAGCAACACGGGTCGCCGTCCCACCGTGCCTTGGTCGCCCTGTCCGCGTCCACATGTCCAGCGTCCGGCCGTCCAGTGTCCGGCGTCCGGCACGTGTCCAGTGTCCGGCGTCCGGTACATGTCCAGCGTCCGCGCCCCTGGTGTCCGCGCGTCCGATATCCAGTGCCGTGTCCGCGTCCAGTGTCCAGTGCGAGCGTCCGGCATCCGTGTCCACTTTGTCCGCACCGGTGAGTTCATGGAGCGCCTGGGTGCGGCAGGCAGCCACACGCCTCGAGACAGGCCGACCGGGTAACTACTTGACCGTGGAGGCCTGTCTCAAGACTGGTCTCACGGCCTAAAACATTTACGATTCGTGACGAAGGCACAGGCCCTCTGTCAAACCGTGTTCGCAACCAGTTAGGAGCCGCTCGTAACTCCACTAGCAGCAGCGACACCCTCTCTCGCTTCTCTTCGACCCTCGCAACACTAAACGCTTTACCATTCCTCCCTACCTATGTCCCCCCGCTCCAAGCCATGCTCACAACCCCTCACCTTCGTGCTATCCTCAACGCAATTCCAGTCGATCTACACATCCGCATCTGCGATGCACGGCTGCCCGCTGGCGCGGGCGGAAGGGTTGGGCCGGTGGCGTTGCCGGTGAAGGCGTTGAAGGCGGGCCAGGAGGCCTACTGGCTGGACCAGATCGCCCGCAACCGCGAAGAGTACTTCTCCGGCCACGGCGAGTCCCCAGGCCGGTTCGTGGGCAACGCCGCCGCCGCGGCCGGGCTGGAGGGGGTCGCGAGGCCCGAGCAGGTGCGGGCGATGTTCCAGGGCTTTGACCCGGCCACCGGCGAGCAGCGCTGTGTGCCGCTCCATCGGGCCGACCCGCGCTCCAAGCTGGCCGCCGGGCCGCTGCTGGCCGCGCTCAAGACCCACGCCGCCGAGCAGGGCGTGGAGGAGCTGGAGGCCCTGGCGGCCTCGAAGGCGCTCAAGGGGGACGTGCGCTCGGTGCAGGCGGCCTGCCGGCTGGGCGGGGTGCGACGGGTCAAGGTCGAGACGGTCGAGCGGCTGTGCCGCAAGGTCCTGGGCGCCGACCCCCGGTCGCTGTACGGCGAAGCATTCGCTGCCGCCTGGCAGTATCGCGGGAAGCGGGTCAACGAGCGCGTGCAGGCCTTCGACCATTGCTTCTCCTCCCCCAAGAGCGTGTCGCTGCTGGCCGCCGCCGGCAGCCCCCAGATTCGGCGGCTGCTGGCTGAGGGACGGGCCGAGGCTCTCCAGGTCGCCATCGGCTACCTGGAACGCCACGGCATCGGGGTTCGGCGCGACCACAACGGGACCGACCGCTACCAGGCGGCTGGGGGGCTGGTGGGGGTGGCCTTCGAGCATCGCATGAGCCGCTCCGGCGACCCCCAGTACCACACCCACGTGCTGGTCCAGAACGCCGCCCAGGGACCGGACGGCCGCTGGACGGCCCTGGACAGCGACCGGCTGTATGCCCATTTGATGGCCGCCGATCATCTGTATCTGGCCGCCGAGCGGGCGGCGCTCACCGAGCGGCTGGGTGTCCGCTGGGGACCAGTGGACGAACGCTCCGGCGCGGCCGAGATCCAAGGATTGGACGACCGGACACTGATCGAGCGGTTCAGCAAGCGCTCGGAGCAGATCGACCAGTGGCTGGACACCTACGGCCTGTCCGGGATCAAGGCGTCCAGCGCCGCTGCGGTCGCGACCCGGGCGCCCAAGGACTACTCGGAGTCCGAACAGAGCGTCTATGCCCGATGGAGGGCCGAGCTTGCGGAGCAGGGAGTGGGTGAGCGCCAGCTGGCCGAGGTCTGCTCGGGTGGACGGGGCCGTCCAGCGACCCGGACCGAGCTGGACGCCGCGCTGGACACCCTGTCCGGTCCGGACGGGCTGACCGGACAGGCGTCCACCTTCACCCGGACAGACGTGGTGGACGCCTTGGCCAAACGCCTGCCGGTCGCCCCGAGCGCGCAGGAGGCGCTCAGCCAGGTCGAGGCGGTGGCCGACCGGTTTATTGAGGAGCGGGCGGTGCGGGTCGGCCGCGACCGCCGCCTCGGGGTCGACCGCTACTCGACGCCGGAGCTGTTGGGCCTGGAGCGGCAGCTGGTCGACGGCGCCACCCAGCGCGCCGACGAGGGCTGCGCCGTGGTCCGGCCCGAGCTGGTCCGCCGCGTCCTGGACCGCCACGCCACCGCTGGGGAGGACCAGGCGGCCATGGTTCGTGACCTCACCCAGGGCGGCGCCGGGGTGGCTGTGGTGGTGGGGCGGGCCGGGAGCGGGAAGACCTGGGCGCTGGGGGTGGCCCGGGAGGCGTTCGAGCTGGACGGCTACCAGGTCCTCGGGACCGCGCCGACCGGGATCGCCACCGTCGGCCTGGCCGATGAGGGGTTCTCGAAGGCCCGCACGGTCGACCGGCTGCTGCTGGACCTGGGCCGCGGCCGGGTGAACCTGGATGTGCGGACGGTGCTGGTGGTGGACGAGGCCGCCATGGTCGCCACCCGCAAGCTCGCCCCCCTCCTCGGGCATGCGGGGCGGGCGGGGGCCAAGGTGGTGCTGGTCGGCGACGACCGCCAGTTCGCCCCCATCGCCGCCGGCGGCGGCTTCCGCGCCCTCCGCCTCCGGCTGGGCGCATCGGAGTTGACGGTGAACCGGCGGCAGGTGGAGGCCTGGGAGCAGCGCGCCATCGAGGACGTGCGCGCCGGCAACCTCGAGCAGGCCATCGCCGCCTATGCCGAGCACGACCGCATCCAAGCGTTCGAGGCCCGCGATGACCGCGACCGGGTCCTCGTGGCCGACTGGTGGCAGGCGCATGAGGCCGGGGAGCAGCCGGTGATCTACGCCCACCGACGCGCCCAGGTCGACCAGCTCAACAGCGTGTGCCAGCGGCTGCGGGCCGAGGCCGGCCAGCTCGGCGCCGAGCGCCTGGCGGTCGGGGACCGGAGCTTCGCGGTCGGGGATCTGGTGGTGCTGGGCGCCAACGCCCCCAACCGCCTGGGCGTGGTGAACGGCACCACCGCGGTCATCCAGGAGCTGGACGTATATGGGCGGGCGATGACCGTCCGGACCCTGGAGGACGCGCCGCCGCGCACCGTCCGGCTGCCGGGCTGGTACCTGGACGCGGCGGTCCGCCCAGGGCAGTCGCGCCGGGTGGATCTCGCCTATGCGCGGACCGACATGCGCTCCCAAGGGCGCACCGAGCGGCGCGCGCTGCTGGCCATCGACGGCGCCGAGGACATGCAGGGCGGGTACGTGCAGCTCACCAGAAGCAAGGAACGCACCGACCTGTACCTGATGGTCGGCCCCGAGCCGCTCGACCCGGATGAGGAGCGGCCGCATCCGGCCCGGGAGGCGCAGGCGCCGGAGGAGCTGCTTACGCGGGTCCTGAGCCGCGACGGCAGCAAGACCCTCGCCAATGACACCCCCGACGTGGTGGAGGTGCGGCGGCTATCCACGCGGGAGCTGCGCGCCGAACGCGACCGGCTGGCGGCGCTACGGGCCGCGTGTCCACCGGACCGCTCCCGGGAGCTGCGCCTGGCCACCCAGCGGGCCGCCGAGGTCGAGCACGCCCGCCAGCAGGCCCTCCGGGACCAGCAGCAGGCCGCTGAGGAGGTCGGCGCACTCCAGGGTCGACTGCTGCGCCGAAGGGACCTCCAGGCCGCCCGGGAGCGGCTGGTCCTGGCCGAGCACGTGCTGCGAACCACGACCGGGCAGGCCGACCAGGCGGCCGAGCGGCTGGGGGTGCTGCGGCGGGCGCAGCAGCGGCGCCTGGGTTGGCTGGAAGCCCACCACGAGCACCTGCGGCTGCAGGAGCGGGCGGTGGCGCGGGAGGCGGCCTGGCGGCGGCGGGTCGACCAGCGCGCCCTGGCCCTGGACCCGCCCGCATGGCTGCTGGCCGAGCTTGGCCCGGTGCCGAGCGCCCCGCGGGAGCGGGCGGTGTGGCGCGTGGCCGCTGCAGAGCTGGACGGCTACCGGCGCGCCTATGGCCTGGAGCACGACCGGCCGGCGAAGCATGCGCTTGGGGTGGCCCGGGAGGGGCGGGCGGCGGCGCCGACCACGGGGCCCGCCGCCGAGCGGGCCGACGCGACCGGCGGGCACCGACAGGACCGCGGTCATGGCGGGCGCGCTCATCGCCCAGGCGACCGACCGCAGCGGCCGACCGTGGCGGCCGACCGCCGGCATCGGGCCGACCCGGGCCGGCTGCTGGGTGCCGAACCCCGCCGCCAGGCGCCCGGCCGGCGCCGTGACTGGCAGAGCGCCCGGGCCGCCCTGGAGCAGCTGGCCGGCTGGGGTCGGCACCGCGACCACCGTGACCACCGGCATCCCGACCGTGAACGACCCGGCCGCACCGCTGGCCGAGAGCTCGGCCACCAGGAGCGGGACGGGCGCTAGGTGCGCTGGCAGGAAGGAGTTCATATGCGCCAGCCCCGCGACGACTTCCACCACGAGGACCCCGGCCGCGACGACGAGGAGGAGGACCTGGAGGAGCTGGGCATGCCGGTCTACCAGGGCAGTGGCCTGTCGGTGCGGGCCCTGACCGCCGAGGAGCTCCGGCGCTTCTTGGACGCCCACCAGGGGCAGCCGGCCGAGCTGCTGGGCAGCGGCTGGGCCACTCTGGACCCACCCGGGCAGCCCCTCGGGGTTCCCCGGACGCCACCAGAGGCTGGCCTTGACCCCCCCAGCCCGCCGGCGGCGGTGTCGGCCAGGCCGCCCAGCGGCAGCCTGGGCAGCCCCGGCCGTTCCGCCCTGGCCGCCTACCGGCAGCGTCGCGCCACCGAGCTGACCGGCTGGACTCGCAGCCTGGCCTGGCGGGCGCCGCTGGTCGCCGCCGCCGGGCTCGCCGCCAACGTGCTCGCCACCCAGGTCGGCCTGCCACACGGCAGGCTGATCGGCCTGGCGGTGGCAGCGGTGGTGGCCTGGCGGCTGCGGTTCCGGCCCTCTGAGCAGGCCCGCAGCTGGCAGCGCGGCGTTCGCGGGGAGCGGCACACGGCCCGCCTGCTGGACCGGCTCACCGGTGACGGCTATGTGGTCTTCCACGACCTGGCGGTGCCCTGGAACACCAGCGCGAACGTCGATCATCTGGTGATCGGCCCCACCGGCGTGTTCGTCATCGACAGCAAGCACTGGACCGGCAGCGTCCACCAGAGCGCGGACGGGCTGGCCTGGCACAACCACTACCCGCTGGATCGCACCCTGGAGAGGGTCCGCTGGGAAGCCGAGGCGGTCGGCCGCCTGCTGGGCACCCGCATCCACCCCCTGGTGTGCGTCCACGGCGCCCATGTCCAGGGCGGCGGCCTACACGCCCAGGACGTGGCCATCGTGCCGGCCAGCGTGCTCCGCAGCGCGCTCGGCTGTGACCGGGTCCTGTCCGACGCCGAAGTGGAGCTGCTCGCCACCACCGCCTGGACCAGGCTCCACCCGGCCGCCTGACCGTCATAAATGCGGCGGGAAGGACCTTGAAGGTGCAACGCGGCCACGCAAGGTCGGGTTGTTGGCTGCCCGTGGTCTCCTACAGCTCTGGCGGTACGACACGCCTGCCCGTAGGCAGGCATGGGGGTTCTCAGCATGGCAAGACCACGACAAACAGCCACCACCGCAACGGCCACCAGGGCGCCCAGGAAGCCCGCTGGCAGGTCCAGCACCCAACCGGCCTCCGGCCGGCAGCAGGCCAGGAAGGGCCGGGAAGCGGCAGCCAAGGCGACCACGGCCAAGCCCAATCCCTTCGATGACATCGCCCGCCAAGTCAACGCCGACCAGGAAGCCAAGGACCGGGCAGCCGGCCGGGACGACCTGACCTTGGCAGCGGCGACATCCGTCGACCAGACGAAGGCAAAGTCGTCGGGCACCCGTCGGGCAGCGACCAAGCCGGCGACGCCGGCAAGGCCCGCCAAGCCCACCCGGCCGACCAAGGGCCAGGCAACCGGGAACGGCGTGAGCTTCAGCGGCCGGCCGACGACCAAGGCCGAAACGGTCGCCGCTCGGGTGAAGCAAGCCGGACTCAGGATCAGGGCCGATGCCGACGTCGATGCCATCGCGGCCCGGTTACGGGCCACGCCGGCCGCGGTCTCGGCATGGCTGGCCACCCGCAACGGTGCGCCGACCAAGCCCCCGGCCAAGGCCACGACCAAGCAACCGGCCAAGGCAAAGCCAACGCAGCGAGCAATGAGCCGGACGCTTGTCCAGGTTATCGCCCAGGTGGCCGTCTTCTTGGAGTTCGCAGATGAATCCGTCCTGAACCTCGATGCGGCTGTGAAGCAGCAGGAGGACATGGCGTTTCGGCTTCAACAGCTTAGCCCAGCGGATCGCCGTGACTTCACCCGCCTGCTGTTCGAAGTCGCCGATAAGTGGCCGAGTGCCGATGGACGCCACTATCTCCGCGCGCTGCCTGGAGCCATCGGCTTGACATAGCTCTCTGCGGGATCATTGTATGGAACGGACTGCGAGCAGTCCTGGTGGTGGGAGCCTCGTTCTCCCACCACGCCCCGGGTGGAGGGATCTGGCCGGACGGTGCTGGCATGCTTGACCCGAAGCCGCAAGCCCTCCCCTCCCCCAACTAACAGCCTGGGCCAGTAGGTCCTTCGGCGGCCCGGCTTCCTCGCGGGCCGCAACGCCGGCGCCCCCGGTGGGTGCTCGCCGGGGGCGCTCGGCTATCCGGCTAATGCTGACGCCTGGCCAGCCCCTGGTGCAGTTCGGCGGCTAGCCGATGTAGCTCCCGGAGGAGTTGGTCGAGCGCCGCGATTCGTCGTAGCGGCTGGGTCTCCACCCTCAGGGCTTCCTCCAGCAGGCCGGGAAGGTGGCTGCATCGGGGACAGGGGTGGGTGGTCCGCCTGGCTGCTCGCTCGTCCTCGGTCGCACCATGGGCGTTCCTGATCCCGCTCCAACCACACCGCCGACAGCGCACTCGGGGCCCTCGCCCGCCAGGAACCGGCTCCAGCATGCCACCCCCCCTCCGGTAAATCCGGACAGGGATGATACTGCCCATCAAGGCCGCTACGCGTCCCTACGGGACCGCCTGTCGGCGGGCCTTGACGGTGGGGCGGTGATGCGCTCAGGGTCGTCGAGGGCCAGGGCGAGCTGCTGGCTCGCCAAGCCGGGGATGTGCCATCCCCGGACCCCTGCCTAGGTGCTGCGTTCCTTAAGCGCGGTAGAGTTGGCCTGTCCGCCTCGTGTTCGTCGTGTCGCCGCCGGGCGGACGAGGGGGACCACATGGCCAGGCCGCCGCTGTACGCCCGACCACCCAGCGACCCGGCCGAGGAACGCATCCTGCGCAGGCTCGCCAGCGCCCGGCACGCCCCTGCCAGTCTGATCCAGCGCGCCCGCATCATTACCGCAAGCTGGGACGGCGCCAGCGTCGCCGAGCTGGCCCAGTCGTTGGGCTGCCACTCCAAGACGGTCTACAAGTGGCTGCACCGCTTCAACGCCGATGGCCTGGACGGGCTGGCCGACCTGCCCCGCCCGGGCCTGCCCTGGCGGATCACCGAGTATGAGCGAGGCCGGATCATCCAGCTGGCCCGTCCCGAGCCGCCCGGCCGCCTGCAGCAGGGCGGCGAGGGACTCCTGGCGCCTGACCAGCCGGAGGCGCCGGCGCACTGGACCCTGGACACCCTGGCCGCAGCCGCCCAGGCCGAGGGCATCCAGGTGGGCCGCAGCCAGGTCCGCCGGATCCTGCTCAGCGAACGGGTGCGCTGGCGGCACACCCGCTCGTGGGCGACCAGCACCGACCCCGACTTCGTCCCAAAAGGGCACAGGTCATCGCCTGCTACACGGAGCCGGCCGAGGCGACGACGGTGCATTTCACCGTGAGCCCAACCGGTGAGATCCAGGCATCTGTCGAATTTGCCAGCGAGGAGTGCACGTAGGCGGCGAGCTGGTCGTTGGTAACCGCGGAGGGGGCGACCGATGGAGAGGTCGCCCCCTTCCTCGTCCGGCCTTGCCTTGCGCGAGCCTCAGGGGCATAGGCGTCAGCGGAAAGCCGTCGCCGCCAGCCAGCATCAGGTTCTCCTGACCGGCCGTGCCCTCGGCGTGTCCTTGCCGGCAGTCACAAGCAGTGACCAGCGGTCAACCACGGCTCCTCGAAGATCGGCCCTGACCTGGCCGTTGGGCGCCCGAGCAGGGATCGACCTGCGCCCCGAAAGTGCCTTCCAAGCTCGTGACCTTGGGGCCACATCGGGGCCACATCCCACCCGACAACAACGGACAACACCGGGCAACGGTGGTCACTTAACGTCGCAGCTCGATAGCCCTTCTCGACCCGCATCGCAGGTCGTCCGACTACCCCGGTTCTCTCTCGCACGGAAGAATCCAAGTCGAAGACCGCCACGGTGGCAACGACAGGAACCGGCCTCAACCCTCGCACCAGGCCGAGCCGAACGCTTACCTCCGCAGCCTCGCTATGACGGGAAGACCGGGAGCGACACAGATCTTTGCGCCGCCCCGGTCGAGCCTTCTACAACTGCTCGGCGAGGCGCGGCCCGGCGGGCGCGGGCGCGCCACTGGGCTACCGGGGCCTGGGCGAGGGTTAGGAACGGCGGAGGTGGGGGGGTGTTCGGCGGGGAGCTGGGGGTGGCAGGTCGGCGGGCGCGGCGGCGACCGCGTCGCGTACGGCGGCCAGGTGGTGGAGCAGGGCGTGGAGGGCCTGGTCGTCGAGCGCGCTCATGACGGCGGTGACCACCTGTTGGACCTCGGGTAGCACGCGGTCCAGGACGGCCTGCCCGGCGGGGGTGAGGTCGATGAGGACCCGGCGGCGATCGGCCGGGTCCGCGTGGCGCCGGATGTAGCCGTTGCCCTCGAGGGTGTCGAGCACCCCCGTCATTGTCCCGCTGGTGATGTGCATCCGGGCGCTGAGCTCGCCGGCGGCCACGGGCCCGCCGTTGCCCTCGATGACGGACAGCGCGTTGAGGGCGGCGTGGGACAGCCGGTGGCGGCGGGCGACGGTGGCGACCAACGCCTGGGCCATGGCGCCAACGTCCTCGAGCTCGCGAAGCACCCGGTTGGCCAGCCACGACGCCCCAGGGTACTCGTGCTCGTAGGCGTCGGCTTCTGGTGGGCGCGCCGATGTGGCGCCCGTCGGTGGGGCGCCACGTCGCTGGCGAGGCGTCGCTGCGGTCAGCTCACCGGTCGTCACAGTGGATCTGACTCGGCGAGCGGTGGACCGATCACGCGCATCCAGTTGTTGCGGGCGATCGCTTCGTAGGCCTCCGGGTCGCCCCGGCCGGGAGCAAGCTCTGCTTGCTGCTCAAAGAACCGGTCCATGCCCGAGGGCGTGAACATCACCAGGATCCGCGCCGGGGTCTGGCCGACGTTCTGGAAGGAGTGGGTGACCCCGCGAGGGACGAACGCGAACGAGCCGGGCCGAACGCGGTGAGTCTGGTCGTCCATCCGGAAGCGCCAGTCTCCTTCCAGGATCCACCACATCTCGTCCTCTCGTGCATGGACGTGCAGCGGCGGGCCCTCCAACGGCGGCCACGTAATCTCGATGAGCACGAACGTGCCGCCGGTTGTTTCCGTCCCCGCCTTGAGGAGCACGGGTCCGCCAACGGGAGCCCGGAGGCGGGTGCCTCCGCCGGGCGAAACCACGAAGCCGCTGGCTGGCTTCAGCATGGCTCATCCCTCCCGGTCCTGTCGTCCACCGCCCGCCAGGCGGGCAGGTCGGCGACCCGGCCGCCGATGATCGTCGTTATCGGCACCGTCCGTTCCCACGATCGATCTTCTTGGGGCCAAGTATCTTGGGTCCAAGGTAAACTCTGCCCACTGGATTGTCAATGGGAATCGCGACCAGACGGACCGGAGTCTCCGTGGCGCAATGTGCTGTCCATGCTGGGTCCGCCCGGCATCAGGAACCGCCGGATCTCGACGGACACGAGCGGTCACGGCCGGCATACAAGAATCCCAAGTCACAGGCATGCACGCCGATGACCGCGGCTGCTGGAGCAGCCTGGTGGTGAGTTTGAACCCCTCATCCAACCGCCGCTGTGGGCCACCCTGGCCCGCCTGTCAGTGGGTCTAGGGTCGGCCCAAGATGTCGACGATGGCCGAGGCGAAGCTGGGCAGGGCCACCAGGGCGACCAGGATCAGGATGACGCGCCCGGCGGTCAACGCGCGGCGGTCGCGCCAGGTGGCGGTCACGGTAGGGACCCGGCTGGCCAACACGACCAGGGCGCCCACGATGGCCGCCACCAGGGCGACCGAGCCCAGCGCCAGCAGCAGCAACAACGGGACATGGGCGACAATGGCGCGAGGGGTCAGAGCAAGCAGCGGCACCGCCCGGCTGAGCCGGGCGGCCAGGGCGGCGACCAGCATGCCGTGGAAGAGCACCAGGGCGGCGAAGGCGGCCACCGACACCCATCCCGGCCCCACCAGGTCGAAGTCGGGGTTGCCCGGACGCAGGGGTTCCAGCCTGGTGCCGGCCAGGACCAAGAGCAGGGCACCGAAGGCGACGCCACCGGTCCAACCGGCGGGAAGCCAACGCCGCAGGAGCAGGTAGGTAGCCCCTGAGGCCGCCCCGAAGAACAGGCCGGTGAAGATCACGAACCCGAGCGTGCCGTCCAGACTGATGCGGCCCACGACCTGGTCGGCCTCGGTAATCCGTCCTTGGGCATCGGGCCCAGCCGTAACCGCCAGCAGCCGCATCACCAGCCGCCCGCCCGCTCCGGCGGCGAGGAAGCCGGCGCCGACGCCGGCGCTGATCGCCAGGCTGAGGTACCAGAGGTAGCGGCGCACCACGAGGCCCACGGGCGGCCGGTCGGTCGAGTCGGTTTCGTCCTCTGTTGGCGTGGGTGGGGGCTGGACTGCCAGGCCGCCCCAGCGAACGATCGCGAGCAGGCCGACGACCACCAGCACGATGCAGACGACGATCACCCACATGGTGGCAGTATCACCGACTCGAGGTGCCGCCGTGTACGGCCCACCGAGGCCGCCGCCAGGGCGTCCGAGGTCGACAACCAGCGACAGAGAACGGCAAACGCTGAAACCTCAACGCGCAGGTCAGGAGCGGTTTGACGCGCAGCAGCCCGGCTTGTGATCTGTGAGCGTCACATCTACGACTTCGAGCCGGACAGCTCATCGAGGGCGTCGCTCACCGCGGCGGCTGCCTCGTCACGGTCGGGGGCGACGCCGCTGCGGACCGTGCGGCCCTCCAAGGTGATGAGCCACCGGTAGATGCCGGGCCGGTTGGCGTCGATCCGGATGGCGTAGCGGCCGTAGCGGGCCGTCCAGAACCTGTGGCCCGCGTTCTCCCTGGACTCGTATTGCACCATCGCCATGCGGCGGATCGTAATCCGCCGGGGGGTCAGGGACCATTGAGACCATGGATCGGCGCAGTGACGGAGCTTCGCGTTCTGCCGGCGTTCTGCCGGCGTTCTGCCAGAACGATCCGGACCGACCTGGACGGACCCGGAGCAGCCTGGATGACAAGAGTCCACCTGACCCTACTGATCAGGGCGAATGCGACGCAGGCGAACCGCGCCGAACGAAGCCGGATGAGTCGCACCCGGGCTGAAAACCGCAAGGTCGGCCGTTCTGCCTGTCTACACAACTAGGTCGGACCCAGACCTGTCTGTCCGTGCGCCACCCAAGGCGGCCCATCCTTCTCGGCATAGATGGCGTGCACGCCTCGCCATGAGTCCAGCGACCCCGCCCTCAATGTGGATGTTTTCCAGACGGTGCCAGCCAGGGAGTGGCCGATGCCCCGGCCGTGATGGCGGCATGATGGTCATGTGCCTGAGGTCGACGATGACCGGCTTGCGGCCCTCCGCCGGCTGCGGGCCGCCTTCGGCCCATCGAGGTCGTCGAGGTCGTTCGCCATGACCGAGTCGTTAGCAATGACCCCGAGGATGATCAGGGAGCACAGGGGAGCTTGGCGAGGGGCGAGAATGGCGGACCCGCGGCGGATGACCCCTGAGGAGCACGGCGAGGCCCACGCGCTGCTGGTTAGGGCGGTCACCGATCCGGAC
>Ga0307415_100000319_pt1 | contig 20813 bp, 14 predicted proteins | sample DK1Cmetagenome_FD_204524 | JGI IMG/M metagenome (GOLD analysis project Ga0307415, IMG submission 204524) | Maize rhizosphere microbial communities from greenhouse at UC Davis, California, United States - DK15-C-2 | ecosystem: Host-associated > Plants > Roots > Rhizosphere > Soil | place: USA...
CACATCGACCGCGCCGGCACCCGCGTCTTCAGCTCGCTGAACGCTGCGATCAGCGATCCCGACTGGTCGGCGAGCTGCTGCGCGGCGACGGCCTCGAGGACGCGGAGCTCGATCTGGCCGACCACCGACCAGAAGTCGGGGCGATCGGTCGCTGCCCGTGCGAGCGAGTCCTGCACGGCGCGCATGCGCTCGACGGCGAGCTCGGCGGGCCGCCGCTCGAGGAAGGCGAGGCGCAGCTCGGCGCTGATGCCGTTCTTCGCCGGGTAGAACAGGTTGTCGGCGTTGGCCTCGCGCGCGAGGCGCTCGGCGTTGCCGTAGTGCAGCGCCATCTTGCGCAAGGCGTCGAGCCGCTCGCCCGCGACCGCAGCGCGGCGGCCGCCGCGGCGCTGCTTGCCGCCGGTCGGCGCGTCGGCGCGCCCTTCGATCATGACCAGCCGCTTGTACGCCGAGCCGAGCAGCGCCTCGCGTTCCGCGGTGGGCTGGATCTCGACCAGCTTCTGCAGCCTGGCGATCGCCTCCTCGATGTCGCGCCGCGCCGCGACCGGATCGCCCCGCGACTCGCCGCGCCGCGCGAGCTGGTTGCCGAGCTCCTCGGCGGCCTTGAACGAGGCGCTGCCGTCGTCGGCGTGGACGGCGGTGCGGTACCACTCGATCGCCTTGTCGATGTCGCGCGCGTCGGCGTAGGCGAGGCCGAACGCTTCCGCGACCGCGCCCATCCGTCCCCAGAGCGAAGCGAACTTCTCCTCGAGGAAGCGGATCCTGTCGCGCTGCGCCTGCGCGATCGATTTCTGCCGCGCCGCATCCTCGCCGCCGAAGCGCAGGCGGATCGAGATCGTCTCGAGCGCGAGCGTCAGCGCCGGCGGCGACGAGACGCCGGCGAACTCGTCGCTCGTCAGCGCGCTCTGGCGCTGGGCGTCGCCGACGTTGCGCTGCCAGGTCCAGCCGGGATCGCCGTAGCACTGGTACGCCGACCAGGTGTTGCCGCCCTCGCCCGCGCGCCAGGCGGCGGTGCGCGCCGCCGCGACCGCATCGATGAAGCGGCTGCCCGAGAGCAGTGCGTCGTAGAACGTCGTCGCGAAGAGCTCGGCGGGCTTGTCCTCGACCGCCCAGCCGGCGGCGATGACGCAGCGCACGCCGACCTCGATCAGCGCCTCGGCGATCGTCGCCGCGAACTCGGCGCGGTCGAACGGCGCGAGCACCGTCTTCGCATCGAGCGCGGCGAGGTGGCAGCAATTGAGGAAGACGAGCTCGGGGACGACGCGCATCGCCTTCACCTCGGCGGCGCCCAAATATGTCCCGCCTGACAGGACGACGCCGCCGTCCGGCCCCGGCGCACCATGGCCGGCGACGTGGACGATCCGGTACGGTCGCTCGAACAGCGCGTTGATGATGTTGCGTGCGTCGTCGTTGCCGCTCGTCAGCGCGCGCACGCGCGCGGCGTCGACGCCTGCCGACCCCGACGTCAGCCGCGTCGCCACCGCGATCGCCTCGGCACGCGCGCCGGGCAGCGGCGGGTACATCGACTCGTCGACCATCGGCTCGCCGATGACGAGGATGCTGCCGTCGGCGGTGGCGTCGGAGACCTGCGCGCGGAACTCCTTGGTGCGCAGCTTTCTCAGCAGCTTGCTGCGGATGGCCCATGGCCGCGGGTCGCTGCCGGAGAGCTCCGAGGACGTGTCGAGCACTTCCCACGGCAGCGCCGCGGTCTCACGCTCGAGCTCGATCACCATCTCGGCCGTGCCGCCGAGGAACGGCTCCATCTCGACCGGCACCAGCAGGTCGAACAGCGTGTGGCCGATCTGCGGATCGCGGTTGGCGTCGTTCGACGCCTTGGCGACGAGCTCGCGCACGAGCGTCGTCTGCGTCTGCTGGGCGCGAACCTCGGTGCGCGCGCGCTTGGTGTCGAGCGCGTAGTTGATGGTCGGCGCGCCGTTCTCGGGCTTGCCGACGGTGGCGCTGATGAAGTCGTACGACGCGCCGCGGTAGCTCGAGTCGAGCGAGCGGCGGAGCGCGCCGGCGCCTGACTGGACGAAGCCGACCACCTTGAGCTGGTTCGGCGCCGCCGTCGCCTGCACCTGCAGCGCGCGCCAGGCGTCGCTCGCGCGGTCGAGATAGAACTCGACCAGGATCAGGCGGCCGACCTGCGGCCAGCCGCTCTCGTGCAGCTTCTGGTTCGCCTCCCACGTGCCCTGGGCGACGAGCTGCGCCGCGGTGCCGGCGCTGATGCCGGCGCCGCCGCTGCCGATCAGCGTCGCCGCCAGCTCGAACTCGGCCGGCGCGCCGCCCTCCTTTTCGGCGAGCCGCTGGGCGTAGGCGATCACCGCCTGGCGCACCGTGTAGACGAGGTCGATCGCGCGGAGCTTGCCCTCCTCGCCGAGCCCGGCGACGACCACCGCGAGCGGGCGCGCCATCGCCAGCACGTTGTTCGGGTCCTTGCGCACGTTGCCGAAGATCTGGTGCGTGCCGACGGCGTCGGGATAGAGGCCGGCCGCGAGCGACCGGCTCATCGCCTTGCTGACCAGGCGGTCGACGACGCCCTCGGTGCCGGTGAGCGCGAGCGAGCGGTAGTGGCCGACGACGAGCGGCTGGTGGACGAACTTGAGATCGGCATTGAGCACCGAGACGTGCAGCGCGCGGCTCGCCGCGCCGCTGCGCGCGCCGTCGCCGGCAGCGCGCGCGGCGCGAACGCCGAGCACGTCGGCCGGCGACGACGGCGGCAGCGACGGCTGCACGCCGCGTGACGGGCGGCTGCGCACGACGTTCGCCGTCGCCGCCGCCGCGGGCGCCGAGCGCAAGCCGGCGACGCTCGCCGGATCGAGCGGCTCGAGCAGGGTGGTGTCGCCGTTGACGAGCAGTTCGAGGTAAGCGTGGAACGCCTTCGCGACGGTCGGCAGGTCGCCGTGCGTCGCGTCGAGCTTCCAGGTGCGAACGCCCGGCAGCAGCGCGCTGGCGAGCGGCACGCGGCCGTCGCCGCCGCCGACCGCATCGGTGTATTCGAGCCCGTTCTCGGCGAAGACGAAGCCGCCCGGCGTGAACGGCGCGCGACCGACGACGAGCAGGGTCTTCGCCGCAATGGCGCTGAAATCCGCCGCCTGCTGGTCGAGGCGTCTGCGCAGGGCGACCGATTGGTCGAGGACGTCCTGCGGCGGCGCGCTCCACTGGTAGACCGTCTTCTGCACGCCTTCGAGGTGCCAGAGGCTGCGCTCGAGAAGCCGCTGCAGGTCGTCTTCGGCGAGCTTCTTCCAGGTCTCGCTGCGGTCGAGGCCGAGCGCGGGGTCGAGCAGCGCCGCCTGCAGCTGGAGGAACCCAGGCATGCCGGCCATGACGGCGCGCGAGCCGCGGTTGTCGAACAGCGACCCGAATGCCCCCAGCGCGTTGCCGAAGGTGTCGTCGCCCGACAGCGTCTGCATCGGCGCCCACGAGCCGCCGTTCGGCGTACCGAGCATCAGGAAGCGGGCGCCGTCGCGCGCCATCAGCCGTTTCCAGGTGTCGGGCTTTTCGAGCGCCATCGTGCGCGCGACGAGGCCGCCCATCGAGTGGGCGAGGATGCGCACGGGCTGCTGGCTCGACGCGCGCGCAGTCAGCGCGGCGTCGATCTCGGCCGCGAGCCGGCGCGCTTCGTCCTCGACCGGCCGCCGCCAGTCGTAGGCGAACGGGATCACCTCGTGCGTGTCGGCGAGACGCTCGATCAGATCGCCGTAGACGCTGCCGATCGGGCCGTCGGGCTCGACGCTCGCCGCCGTTGCCGGATCCCAGGCGAGCGCCTGCAGGCCATTGACGAAGCGGACGCCGAGCCAGATCCGCTTGCCGTCCTTCTTCAGGTTGGAGCCGAGGATGCCGGGCAGGACGAACACCGCCGGCCGGTCGGCGGCGGCCGCTGCGGTGCCGCCGTCGGCGCCACCGCGCGAGCGCCGGACCGCGAGCGCGGCGCGCGTCCCGCTCGCGTCCTCGCCCGCCCACGAGAGCGGGCCGATCGCGGCGAAGTCCGCAGGCAGCTCGTCGAGCAGCGCGCTCGCGATCGCTTGCACGGTGCGATCGTTGGCGAAGTAGTTGAAGTGCGAGACCTTGCCGCCCCGATCGAGCAGGAAGCGCGCGCCGCTGCCGTTCGCCGTCTTCGCGCGCGGCGCGCCGCCGTACATCGAGCGCGTCTGCACGACGAGGTCGTTGTCGGTCCAATAGAAGGCGTCGGACAGCAGGGTCTTGACCCACGAGCCGATCGAGTCGCCATCCATGTCGCCGGCGATCACGCGCAGCTCGCCGGGGATGGTGCCGTCGGCGCCGTTCAGCCAGGCGACGACGGGGCTTTCGGGCGTCATCGCCTCGAGGCCGGGCAGCTCGCCCGGCTCGGCACGGCGGCGCGCGACTTCGTGCAGGAAATCGACGACCTCGGGGACGACCGGAATGCTCGCCAGCTCGAGGCACCAGTTGAGGATCGACAGGTAGGCGTCGAGCCGCTTCGACGCCAGCAGCGTGCCGCGCGCCGGGCAGGCGACCCGAACGACGCGCTCGCAGCGGATGCCCTTGGTCTGCGCTTCCCGGACCAGCGCACGCAGGTCGCTGCGGTGCTGCTCGTAGGCGTCGCCGGCGAACAGCGCGAGGACGTCGTTGCCGATCGGCGTCTTGCCGCCGGCGCAGGCACGCGCCAGCACCTCGGCGACGAGGCCGCCGCGCGAATGCGTCACGAGGTGGACGCGGGCACCGGCCGGCAGCGCGCGCACCAACGTCAAGGCATTGCCGATCGGGCTCGTGCCGAGCGTCGCATGGTCGAGGGCGTAGACGCGATCGTCGTAGCTCGAGAACAGCTGACGCACGGTGGCGTTGTGCAGCGTCCAGAGCTTGCCGAAGGTGCCGACCGTGTCGGAGAACGTGCCGTGGACGAAGACCAGCATCGGCGCGCCGTCGGCGGCCGGCGGCAGCGCGTCGAGCTTGCGGCCGCTGCCCTTCAACGGCTCGAGCGCGTCCGCCGAGAGCCGGTAGACGCCGGCGTCGACCTTGGCGTCGACCTTCTTCGTGATCGCCGCGGCCGCGAGCTTGGCCGCCGGGTCCTTGGCAATGCCGGTCAGCACCTGGAAGCCGCTGAGAAGCGCCTGGCCGAGCCAGCCGCGCGTCGTGCCGCGCGTCGCCTCGGCTTCGAGCCCCGGCCAGCCGAGCTGGGCCGGCACGGGGACCTCGCTCGCACCGGGCACGCCGCTGCCGCGCGTCGCGGCGCCGAGTGCGCTGCGCGTCACCGCAGCGCTCTGCGCGAGCATCAGGTCGCGGGCATCGGCGGGATGGAGGACCAGCGTCGGCCCGTTGGCGACGCTGAGGACGACGACGTCCTCGCCCGGCCTTGCCGTCACGCGCACCGCATCGCTGCTGCCGCGCTCGGTGCCGACGCGCACCGAAGCCTTGGCGACGCCGCCCGTCGCCGAGCGGGCGGCCGGCTGCGGCCGGCCCGGGACGATGAAGGTGATGTCGTTGTTCGTGCTGCCGCTCGCCATGGACGCTCCTGGCCGGTTCCGCCGCCGGCGCTGGCGACGCTATCGCAATCGGACGCGCGCGCCGGTCAGAGGCTGAACGCTTGCTGCGCGAGGAACGGCCCGGCCGGTCCGAGCGTGAACAGGTTGGGCGACTGCGACGCGAGCATGCGCGAGCGGATGCGGGCATGGAAGTTGGCGTAGTTGCCCTGGAACGTGCCCTGGTTCCAGACCCGCAGCAGCTGCTCGGTGAAGGCGCCGTTGTGCTCGCCGTCCATCGAGGTCTGGTTGTCCTGGCAGCCGGAGATGAGGATGACCGCCGGCTCGAACTTCTTGACGATCGCCGACAGCCGCCCGCTGACGGCGACCTGCGCGATCGCCGCGTCCGGGTCGACCGGCTTCTTGCCCGCCGCCTTGGCGACGTTCTTCTGCAGCCCGTCGTAGAAGCTCTGGTGTTCGCGGTACGTGCGCATCGCGACCGACTCGGGCATCAGCTTCGGCCGCTGCGACGGGATCGTCGTCGGCGGCATCAGCGCCGCGCGCGTCACCGTCCCGCTGTGGCAGCTGTCGGACAGCACGAGGATGCGCACGCCGGCGCCGAACCGGCTGAGCTCGTAGTAGAGCTCGTCGTCGATCAGCTGGCCGTCGTACAGGCACCAGGTCTCGTCCTTCTTGTCGTCCTCTTCGCCGGTGACGTCGGGCACCTGGCCGCCGTGACCGGAATAGCTGAGGAAGAAGAAGCCGCCGTTGGCGAGCTCCTTGGCGGCGCTGCGCATCGCGCCGAGCACCGCGTCGCGCGTCGCCTTCTTGGTCAGCAGCACGTTCGGCGCGATCCCTTTCGAGCGCGCCAGCGCCGCCATGTCGTTGGCATCGAACTCGCAGGCCGCGAGCGGCCCGCTCCAGCCCGCATACGCGGCCGAGCTGACGCTGTTCAAGCCGATGTGGAGCGACAGCGCCTTCGTGCTCGCGGCCCCCTTGGACGCCTTCTTTGCCATGCTTTCTCCGGTGTGGTGTGTGATTCGCCGATCGCTTGCGACGGGGCCGAATCATCGGCGTCGCGCCCGGCGGAGGCAAGTCGCTCGGCGCGCTGCCACGGCGGGGCGATTGCAGCACCGCGGCCGAGCGCGCGACATCCCTTCGATTGGTGACGGAGCGCCGTGCTGCCGGTCACAGCGAGCGCGTGTCGATGCGAACGACGGTGCCGCCGGCATCGGCGACGGCTTCGACGAGGTGGCGCGTTCCGCCCGGCCCGTCGCCGCCGCCGCCGTCCCAAAGGCAGATGCAGCACAGCCGCTCGGCGCCGACCGCGAGCGCGCTCTCGAGCAGCCACAGATTGCCGCGAACGAACGGGTCTTCGCCGTCGCCGAGCTTGCCGAGCACCCGCGGCGCTTCGCTCGGCGCGTGGCCGAGCCGCGCCACGACGGCCCGGAAGCGGGCGTACCACACGGCGCCGTCGGTGACCGGCAGCAGCGACCTGGCGACGAACTCGCGTTCGTCGACGGGCAGCAGCAAGCGCAGCGGAACGCCGCGCGCGAGGCACGCCTCGGCGAACAACAGGTCGCCGCCGGCCGCGCCTTGCGTGAACGCGAGGTCGCGCGGCCCGGCGTCGATCTGCGCGAGCGCGGCGTCGATCCGCCGCGCTGCGGCGTCGACCTGCGCGGCAGGGAAACGCGGCGTCGGCCGGTCGGGCGCGTCGACCATGTGGCCGGTGAAGACGATCGCCTGGCGCAGCGTCGCTGCACGCGCAGCGGGCTCGCTCATCGCCGTTCGACGACGACGGGAACGACCTGCAGCGCGCCGCGCGCGCGCTGGGCCGCGCTCTCGGCCTCGTCGCGGCTGCGAAACGGCCCCGCCTGCACGCGGTAGAGCGCGCTGTCGGCGAAGATCGTCAGCATCGGCTCGAGCCAGGACGCGTCGGCGTCGGCGCCGACGCGGCGGCGGAAGCTCTCCGCACCGTCGCGCTGGCGGAAAGCACCGAGCTGGACCCAGAAGCCGGCCGCCTCCGCGGCCGCGGTCGGGGCGACCGCCCCGGACGCAGCGACGAAGGCGATATCTTGCGTCGGCACCGTCGTCGCGGCGGGCGCCACCGGCGGCGCCGTCGCGAGCACGGCCGGCGCCGGCTCGACGCGGTCGCGCAGCCCGCCACCGCCGCGCCAGGCCCCGGTGCGGATCTCGTCGAACGTGATCCGCTCGAGCTCGACCGGCGCGACGCCGCGCAGCAGATCGAGCTTGAGCGCGGCGGTGTAGCTGAGGTCGACGATGCGACCGGGGACGAACGGCCCGCGGTCGTTGATGCGCACCAGCACCTCGCGTCCGTTCGCCGGATTGCGCACCCGCGCGTAGCTCGGGATCGGCAAGGTCGGATGCGCAGCCGTCATCGCGTACATGTCGTAGGTTTCGCCGCTCGACGTCGTCCGGCCGTGGAACTTGCGGCCGTACCACGAGGCGAGGCCGCGCTCGCGAAACGGCAGGTCGCGCGTCTCGGGGACGTAGCTGCGGCCGAGCACCTGGTACGGCTTGTTGGCGCCGCCGAAGCGGATCGGCTCGATGCGCGGCTCGGCGTCCGGCCGGCCCGCGAGGTCCGCCGGCGGATCGGCGCTGGGTCCGTCGACGCCGCGCGCGGCGCCGGCGTCGACCGCAGGCGTGCGCTGGCCCGGCCCCGAAGCGCAACCCCACAGGACGGCGAGCAACGCGGCGCCGCAAGCCGACCGCAACAGCCGCGGCGCCGTCGGGACGAGCCAGGAGCGCATGGCCGCACCTTACCCGATGCGGCACGCGGCTTGCCGAACCGTGTCCGGCTTCGGCCACTGCATCACAACCAAGCCCGCGCCTGCGTCGTTGTCCGGGAGGAGCGCCGCGCGGCCCTCTGACTTGATCGCACTGCAAGACCAGGCGTCGTTGGCCGACCGCGGGTTCCGAGCGGCGAGCCGCCGCACCCTGGACCGGTTCGCGGAGCCTGCCGCCAGCGGAGCCGGTGCCTTGCGATGATCGTCGATGCCCACCTCCACTGCAGCGGCACGGAGCGCAGCGACGACGTGCTGCGCTCGCTCGACGACGCCGGCGTCGACGTCGGCGTCCTGCTTGCGCCTTTTCTGAGCGCCGGCTTCTCGCTCGACGATGCGAGGTCGCTGCGGCGGGCCAACGAGCATCTCGGGCGCCTCGTCCACGGCCGCGGCGACCGGCTGGTCGGCTTCGCCGTCGTCGACCCGCGCGACCCCGAGGCGCCGCGCCATCTCCGTCACGCGATCGAGACGCTGGGTCTTGCCGGCGCGAAGATGGTGCCGACCGGCTGGTACCCGTACGACGCCGATGTCCAGCCGGTGTTCGCCGAGGCGCGCCGGCTCGGCATTCCGCTGCTCTTTCACAGCGGCATCTTCATCGACGGTCGATCTGGCCGCTTCTGCCGGCCGACCTTCTTCGAGGCGCTGCGCGACCACCCGGGGCTCAAGGTCTGCCTCGCCCATCTCGGCTGGCCGTGGGTCGACGAGGCCATCGCGGTCGGGCTGATCGATCGCATTCTCGGCGTTCCCGCCGACGAGTCGATGTTCCGCTTCGACATCTCGTTCGGACCGCCGCCGCCGTATCGCAAGGATGCACTCGGCCGCGCGCTCGAAGTCCTTGGTCCCGAGCTGCTCCAGTTCGGCAGCGACTGCTTCCTGCCGTGCAGCGGCGCCGAGATCGCCGAGCGCATGGGCTGGGTGCACGCGCTGCTCGACGAGCTCGAGGTCGACGTCGAGGCGCGACGCCGGATCTGGGGCGGCACGGCGGCCGCCTGGCTCGGACGCGGCGACGCGCCGGGCGGGCGACGCCACCGCACGGAACCGGTTCGCGACGCTGCGACGCCGGCGGCCGATGCCGGCAAACCCCTTCGACTGCGCGACGTCTGCTGCTGAAAACGATGTCCATGAACAACAACGCCTCGGCCGTTCCGGTGACCGCTTCGGCGCGGACGCACGTCCTCCAGGTCGTCGGCAACGCGATCGTCGGCGGCATGGAGAACTACGTCGTCCGCCTGGTCGAGCGGCTGCCGCGCGAGCGCTTCGGCGTCTCGGTGCTGGCGCCCTTCGAAAGCCCGTTCACCGACCAGCTGCGCGACTTCGGCGCCGACGTCTTCATCACCAAGGTCACCGACGAGCCGTCGTGGCAGTCGATCCAGCTCGCGAGCTCGCTGATCCAGTCGCGCGCCGTCGACGTCATCCAGTCGCACCTGCCGAACGCTCACGTGCTGGCGGCGCTCGCCGGCCGGCTCACCGGCCGGCCGGTCCTGGCGACGGTGCACGGCCGCGCGATGACGACGCTCGACATGGAAGTGCAGAAGCTCGCCGGGACGCATCTCGCCGTCGTCTGCAGGCACAGCTACTTCCAGGCACTCGGCGTCGGCATCGATCCGCGCCAGGTCCACTTCCTGCCGAACGGCGTCGACACCGATCGCTTCCGGCCGCAGCGCGTTCGAACCGGTGCGCTGCGGACGCGCTTCGGCGTCGCGCCCGAGACGCCCCTGGTCGGCTTCGTCGGTCGGCTCTCGATCGAGAAGGGCCCCGACCTGTTCCTGCGCATGGCGCTCGCCGTGCGTGCGCAACACCCGCCGGCGGAGTTCATCCTGGTCGGCGAAGGGACGATGCTGAAGCAGCTGCAGACCTTCGCCAAGCGCTTCGGCATCGCCGACGCGGTGCACTTCGCCGGCAACCAGGCCGACATGCCGGCCGTCTTCAACGAGCTCGATGTCGTCGTCTCCTCGTCGCTCTCCGAGGCGATGCCGCTCGCGGTGATGGAGGCGATGGCGAGCGGCCTGCCGGTGGTCGCGTGCAAGGTCGGCGGCATCCCCGATCTGGTCGCGCACGGCGTCACCGGCTGGCTCGTCGACGAGAGCGACTACGAGACGCTCGCCACGCGGGTCGTCGACCTCCTCGAGGATGCCGAGCTTCGCCTCGCCGCCGGCCGCGCCGCGCGCGAGCGCGCCGCCGCGCGCATGGGACTCGACCAGAGCGTCGAGACGACGATGCGCCTGCTCGCGCAGCTGAGCGCGCAGCGCAGCGACGCGCGCCGCTTCGGCACCCTGCACGAAGCCAGGCCGATCCGCACCAACGGCACAGCGGTCAAGGCCGCGGCGGCACCGCGCTAGTCGTCGGCGCCGATGACGCCGGGCCGCTCAGCGGCAGTCGACGCTGCGGAACTCGACGCGCCGGTCGAGCGCGTCGCGCAGGTCGTCGGTGCCGAGGCCGACGATGATCTCGCGCGAGCCGACGCCGTCGGCGGTGACCTTGGTCGCGAGCTTGCGGTTCTGCCGTTCGAGGCTCTGCTTGACGACGGCAGCGCGCCTCTGCGACAGCACCTCGTTGGCGGCCGGATCGCCGGTCCGGCTGGTGTGGCCGACGACGCGCAGGCAGCCGTCGCGGGCGGCGGCGCGGTTGGCGACCTCCTGCAGCCAGACCGCGTACTGCGCCTGCAGGTCGGCGGCCTGCAGCAGCGTCGTCGTCCCCGGGTTGAAGAACAGCTTGATCGGCAGCCGCTTGGCCTCGAGGCCGAGGTCGACGATCCTGGCGAAGGTCTCGGCGGCTTCCTTCTTGCGGCCCGTCTTCCAGCTCGTCGCGTAGAGACCGTTGAGGACGCGCAGGTCGTCGGCGGGGGCGACGCTCTTCGCCTCGCGGTAGAGCCGGTAGGCGTCGGCGGTCTTGTTCTCGGCGAACGCCATCGTCGCCTCGTTGATGACCGCTGCCGCCTGCAGATGCTGCACATAGCCGGGGGCGATCGCGTCGCCGGCGTTGCTGCCCTGGCAGGTCCGGATGTAGGCCTGCGCGGTCGCGTCGAGCGCCCAGGTCGGACTGTCGCGAAAGAGCGGGATCGGCTCGGCGTCGACGCTGTTGAGCGTCGCCCGGTCGGCGCGCTTGGCGACGAGCTTGCCCGTCCTGAGGTCGGTGAGCGCGAGGCAGACGCGGAAGGCGTCGGCGTTCTCGTCCTTCGCGTTCTTGCTGTTGATCGCGGTCAGCGTGCCGATCAGGAGCAGCGGCCGCGACGCCAGCGCCGTCCTCGTCAGCGGCTGCACGTTCCAGGCCGGGATGCGCCGCGTGATGAGGCCGGCGAGCTGCGCGCCCATCTGCACCGTGCCGTGGGTCTGCTGGCCGGTGCTGGCGTCGATCAGCGGATCGATGACGAGCTCGCGCGGCCCGCTGCCGAGGCTCGCCTGCGCATCCTGGAGCAGCCGCTCGCCGGCGCGCGCGACGGCGTCGGCGAACGGCACGGCGACCAGTGGCGGCGGCGATGCTGCCGGCGGTGCGGCGGCAGGCACGGGCGTCGGCGCTGGAGGCTGTTCGCGTGGTGCGGGCGCCTGCCCGGCCGGGGGCGCGGCGCAGCCGGCGACGAACAGGGCGAGCGAGAGGCCGCGCGCAAGACGCGCCGAGGCGAGGTGCTGCATGTCGATCGCGCGGACGCGCCGAAGTCGGACGGGAGCGAGACTGTAGCGTCGACGCGCTCGCGGAGACAACGGTGAACATCCCCTGAACGCACGATGGACTGGCTCGATCTCGTCCAATGGCCGGCGATGGCGGTGACCGTCTGGGCCGCCTGGCTCGTCGCCTCGACGCACAAGCACCGGCGCGAGATCGGCTTCTGGGCCTTTCTCGCGAGCAACGTGCTCTGGCTCGTCTGGGGCTGGCACACGAGCGCGTGGGCGCTCGTCGTCCTGCAGGTCTGCCTGGCGGCGCTCAACATCCGCGGCGCGGTCAAGACGGCGCCGAAGGAGTCGCCCTAGCGGCGGCACGGCGCATCGACCCCTTCCTACGCGAGACGCCTGCGCCGGCCGACAGAAGGCGGACGGCGGGATTGCGACAGTGACGTCGTCGAGCGCTGGATCTCCTCCCGGACGATGCGGCGCTCGAAAGACCGCAACTCAGCGAGAGGACAGGCATGAACAAGGACCAAGTGAAAGGCCGCGCCGAGCAGGCCAAGGGCAACGTGAAGGAGCAGGCCGGCAAGGCCGTCGGCAATCCGAACCTGCGCGACGAGGGCAAGGTCGACAAGGTCACCGGCAAGGCGCAGGCGACCTACGGCGACACCAAGGAGAAGGTCAAGAACGCCGTCGACAAGGCCTGACGGCGCCACGAGCCGGGCCGACGCCGAAACGACGGCGGCCCGTCACCAGCGGCAGTGCGGGGCGACCTGCACTGCCGCTTCTCTTCGCACCTTCCTGTTCTCGCGCGCTGATCGGCCGGGCGCTCACGCCCATCGCGAGCGAAGGCGTGCGCCGACGTCGACTCCGACCGCCGCCGTGCCCGCCGACTCGCCAGCGCGCTCGAGCGACGCCGGCCCGACGTGCGCGAACAGGTCGTGCAGCGCCGGCGGCAGGAAACGGCTGATCGATCCGTAGACGTGACGGTCACCGAACGCCGACTGCCGGGAGACGTAGAAGCGCTGCGGGACGAGCAGGTGCAGATGATGGCGCGCCCGCGTCATCGCGACATACAGAAGACGGCGCTCCTCCTCGAGCTCGGCGGCGCTGCCGGTCGCCATGTCGGACGGCAGGCAGCCGTCGACGACGCGCAGCAGCGACACCGCGCTCCACTCCTGGCCCTTCGCAGAGTGGATCGTCGACAGGATCAGGTAGTCCTCGTCGCGCCCCGGCGGCCCCGCTTCGTCGGCCGTCGCCGCCGGCGGATCGAGCGCGAGCTCGGTCAGAAAGCGCTCGCGCGACGGATAGCCGCTGGCGAGGCGAACGAGATGGGCGACGTCGGCGGCGCGCGGCGCGGCATCATCGTGCAAGCGCTCGAGCAACGGCAGGTACCAGCGCTCGACCGCGGCCAGCTCGCCGGGCCACGGCGATCCGCTCGCGCGCAGCGCCGCGAACAGCGCGACGAACTCGGTCCAGGCGGGCGTCACGACGGCCGGTGAAACGAAGGCGCGCAGCCGCGCGGCCGCGTCGCCGCCGTCGCCGAGCCCCGCCAGGATGCGTTCCGCGCCGGCCGGGCCGATCCCGGGAACGAGCTGCAGCGCGCGCAGCGCAGCGCGCTGGCCGTGCGGGTTGGCCGCGAAGCGGAGGACGGCGAGGACATCCTTGACGTGCGCCGCGTCGAGGAACTTGAGGCCGCCGTACTTGACGAACGGGATGTTGCGCCGCGCCAGCTCGAGCTCGAGCGCGTTGCTGTGCTGGCTGCTGCGAAAAAGCACCGCCTGGCTCTTCAGCGCCAGTCCCGACTCGCGCAGCCCGAGAACGCGCTCGGCGACCCACGCCGCTTCGGCGGCTTCGTCGTCGACCCAGACGAGCGCCGGACGCTCGCCGGAGCGACGCTCGCTCCACAGATGCTTGACGTGGCGCTCGGCGGCGAGCGCGATCACCGCGTTCGACGCCGCGAGCAACGGCGCCGTCGAGCGGTAGTTCTGCTCCAGCGTGAGCACCGTCGCGGGCGGATCGAAGCCGACCGCGAAATCGAGGATGTTGCGGACCTCGGCGGCGCGGAACGAATAGATCGACTGCGCGTCGTCGCCGACGGCCGTGAGGCCGCGGCCGTCGGGCCGAAGCGCGCGCACGATCGCGGCCTGGATGCGGTTGGTGTCCTGGTATTCGTCGACCAGGACGTGATCGAAGCGGGCCCGGATCGCGGCGCCGACGTCGGCGTCGGCCATCGCCTCGGCCCACCAGACGAGCAGGTCGTCGAAGTCGAGGACGCGCTGGGCCTGCTTCTCGGCGACGTAGGCGGCGAACAGGCGGCCGAGCGCCCGCTCGTGGTCGCCGCACCAGGGAAAGGTCTCGCCGATCACCGCGGCGAGCGACTTCCTCGCGTTGACCGCGCGCGAGTAGATCGCCAGGCACGTCGCCCTCTGCGGGAAGCGCCGCGCGCCGCTGGCGAGATCGAGGCGCTGGCGCACGAGATGGAGCAGGTCCTCGGAGTCGGCCCGGTCGTCGACGGTGAACGACGGTTCGAGACCGATCTGCGCCGCAACGCTGCGCAGGAGGCGCGCGCCGATGCTGTGGAAGGTTCCGCACCAGGGCAATCGCGGCGCCTGCTGCAGCGATGCGAGGCCGAGCGCTTCGTGCAGCACGCGGCCGACGCGCCGCTCCATCTCGAGCGCGGCACGCCGCGAGAACGTCAGCAGCAGCAGTCGCGACGGATCGGCGCCGGCGAGGACGAGGCGGGCGACGCGTGCGGCGAGCGTCAGCGTCTTGCCGGAGCCGGCGCCCGCGACGATGAGCAGCGGGCCGATCCCGGCGGCCGTCGTCTCGCCGTCGATGCCGAAACCGGCGGCTCGCCGCTGCGCCTCGTTGAGGCCGTCGAGAACGGGCGCTGCGGGCGCAAGAGGCGGGCGCGGTGCGGGCATCGACGACAGGCCGAGGCGAAACGAAAGGTGCAGGACTGTAAATCCATCCAGGCACAAAGGCGCGAATCGTGCACGGGCGAGGCGACGGACCGCTTCAGGTCCGCCCCGCGCGGCCGATACGCAACCATGAGCTGGGTGTGCAGACCGGCCCGGCGACGCCATTCGGCGGTCGAAGGCTGACGATGGGATCGGAATCAGGGTTCGCGGCGCTCGCCGACGGCGCCTTGCCTCCGGTCGCTGCGCCGGCGCGCGTGCCGGCGTCGTGGCCGCTCGCGGCGCCCGCGGCAGCGCGGGCGACGGAGGACGAGAGCGAGGCGCGGTTCTCGCGCCAGTTCACCGCCGAGTGGCTCGCCTTGCTGTTCGGGCTCGTCGTCGTCGGCGTTCTGATCGCCTGGTCGTTGCTCAAGGCCCACGAGTCGCTCGATGCCACCGAGCGCGACCGCCTGCGCGTCCAGGCACGCGTCGTCGAAGACAACGTCGGCCAGCATCTCGAAGGCATGAACCGGGCGCTCGCCACCGTCCGCGACGATTTCCTCGCCACCCCGGTGCACAGCGTCTCGACGCTGCTGTCGGTGCGCATGAAGGCCCTGAGCGACGCGATCCCCGGCGTCCGCTCGATGGCGCTGCTCGACGCCGACGGCACCGTCGTCGCGAGCAGCGTCGATTCGCTGCTCGGCCGCGACTTCGCCGATCGCGAGTACTTCCGCGCCGCGCGCAACGGCAACGCCGAAACACTCTACGTCGCGCCGCCGATGAAGACGCCGATCGGCACCTACACCGTGATCTTCGTGCGCGCCATCCGGGCGCCCAACGGCGGCTTCGCCGGCGCCGTCGCCGCGGCGCTCGAGCCGGAGTACTTCAAGGTTCTGCTGCGCTCGGTGCTCTACGCGCCCGACATGTGGGTCTCGCTCGGCCACGGCGACGGCAGGGCGTTCGTGACGATGCCGGAGGATTCGCGCCGGATCGAAGGCGAGTCCCAGCCGGCATTCGCCGCGATCGGCCGGCAGCGGCCGGGCGCGAGCGACACCAGCATCGTTCTCGGCGCGATGGCCGGGTCGAACGAGCAGCGCATGACCGCGCTGACCCTGATCTCGCCGACGTCGCTGCGGATGGACAAGCCGCTTGTGATCGCGGTCAGCCGGGCGCTGCCCGACCTGTTCGCGCCGTGGCGCCAGCAGACCTTGGCGACGCTCACGTTCTTCGCCCTGCTCGGCGCCGGCGCCGCGTTCGGCCTCTACCGCGGCCAGTGGCGCAGGAAGTCGTACGCGCTGCTCGAAGCGAGCGCCGAGCGCGAGCGCCGCCGCAACGCCGAGCAGCTCGAGCTGGCGCTCGAGGGCGCCGAGCTGGGCTTGTGGGACTGGGACGTGCGCAACGACCGCTTCACGTCCAACGAGGTCGTGCGCCGGCAGCTCGGCTACGCGCCGGGCGAGCTCGGCGACAGCGGCGCCGCCTGGCGCGACCTCGTCCATCGCGACGAGGCCGAGCGGCTGATCTCGACGATCGAGGCGCATTTCCGGCGCGAGACCGCGGCCTACGAATGCGAGTTCCGCGTCCGCCACAAGGACGGTCACTGGGTCTGGCTGCTGAGCCGCGGCAAGGTCGTCGAGCGCGACGCCTTCGACACCCCCGTGCGCATGGCCGGCACGCACATGGACCTGACCCGCCGGATCCGCACCGAGACCGAGGTGCAGCGCACCGCCGAGATGCTGCGCCGCACCGGCGAGCTCGCCAACATCGGCGGCTGGGAGCTCGACCTCGCGACGATGCGCGTCGAGTGGACCGAGCAGGTCTTTCGCATCCACGAGCTGCCGCCCGGCCCGACGCCGCGCCTCGAGGACACGATGCAGTACTACGCGCCGTCCGGCCGGCCGGCGCTGCAGGCGGCGATCGAAGCGGGGGCCCGCGAGGGCACGCCGTGGGATCTCGAGCTGCCGTTCGTGACCGCGAAAGGCAACACCCGCTGGCTTCGCGCGCAGGGCGTCGCCGTGTGCGAGGACGGTCGCCCGGTGCGCCTGCTCGGCGCGTTCCAGGACATCACCGAGAAGAAGACCAACGCGCTCGAGCTGCACCGGCTCAACGAGGAGCTGACGCGGCTGTCGACGACCGACGCGCTCACCGAGGTCGGCAACCGGCGCCTGTTCGACCAGACACTGCGAGCCGAGTGGGCGCGCGCGGCGCGGCGCGGCGGCCCGATCGGCCTCCTCATGATCGACGTCGACCACTTCAAGGAATACAACGACCACTACGGCCATCCGGCCGGCGACGCCGTCCTGCGCCAGATCGCGCGCATGGTCGGCGACTCGGTGCGGCGCGGCGGCGAGCTGGTCGCGCGCTACGGCGGCGAGGAGTTCGCGCTCCTCCTGCCCGGCGCCGATCTCGAGGCCGCGTGCGTCGTCGCCGAGCGCTGCCGCCAGCAAGTGATCGACGCCAAGATCGAGCACCGGGCGTCGGCAACGTCGGCCTGGCTCGGTGTCAGCATCGGCGTCGCCAGCCAGATCGCGAGCCCGGCGGTCGACTGCGGCGTCCTGGTCGAGATCGCCGACGCTGCGCTCTATCGCGCGAAGCGCTGCGGTCGCGGCCGGATCGAGTTCTGAGTCGCGACTCCCGCAAGGGGGCGATTGCGCCGTTCGTCGGCCTGGCGCACCGTTCGTCGGCAGTCCGAAAGCGTCCTACATCGGGCACCGAAAGGCGCCGACTGGCCGTGCACGCTGCTTGCCCGTGTAATGCCGCAACGCCACCCGCGACCCAACCGTTCCAAGGTCATGTCAATGCTCGAAGGCCTCGCGTCCACCCTTGCCGAAATGGGTTTCGTCCAGCTCAGCCTGCTGTTCCTGGCGGTCGGCGCCTACTCGATGGCGATCAACGGCTCGTTCGGCTCCGGCGCGCGCAGCGGCGCCGCGAGCGTCGCCTTCGCCTCGGGCGTCGGCTTCTCGACGCTGGCGCCGTCGTGGATGAGCGGCGTCGTCTTTCTCGCCCTGTCGATTCTCGTCGTCGCGCTGTTCGCCGGCGCGACCTGGCTGGTCGCCGCTTTGCTCGGGCTCGGCGCCGAGCGCGGCCCGGTCGTGGTCGGCGAGGAGCGCGCGCCGGCGCGTGCCCCTGCGCTGCAGATCGTTCGCGGCTTCGCGGCCGGCCTGCTCCGCTCGCTCTGAGCAGCGCTCGCCCGGGCCTGTCGACACGGGCCGGGCGGTCGGCGGGCGCTCAGCCCGCGGCGAGGACCAGCGCGAGCGCGAGCGCCGCCGGCAGCGCCTGCACGAACAGGATCTTCCGGCCGACCGTCACCGCGCCGTAGACGCCGGCGACGATCACGCAGGCGAGAAAGAACACCTTCACGCTCGTCCCGGCGGTGCCGAGCGTGAGCCCCCAGAAGAGTCCCGCGGCGAGAAAGCCGTTGTAGAGGCCCTGGTTGGCGGCGAGCACCTTCGACGTCGCCGCCTCCTCGGCGCTGTGGCGAAACGTCTTCAGACCGGTCGGCTTGTCCCAGAGGAACATCTCGAGGACGAGGAACCAGACGTGCAGCAGCGCGACGAGCGCGACTAGGATGTCGGCGGCAAGCTTCATGGCCCTCCTCGGCGCGCCGGGATGCCCAGTCGATGCATTCGTGTCCCGGAGGGCTCCGCGGCAGATCACGCGTTGTACCGCGGCGCCGCACGCCCGGCCAGCCGAGTGTTCCCGGCCGCGGCGGCATCGCCCTCGCGGCGGCCTTGCTCCACAATCGATCGATGGACCGCAACGACCAGGCCGCGACGCTCGCCGCCGGCGCGCAGGCCGCCGAGCGCGCCGCGTTCTACGCCCGCATCGACAAGCTCGGCCTGACGCCGCTCTGGGAGGTGCTCGGCGCGCTCGTGCCGCCGGCGCCGACGAGCCCCGTCGCGCCGGTCCATTTCCGCTACGGCGAGGTCCGGCCGCACGTCATGGACGCCGGCCGGCTGATCACCGCCGCCGAGGCCGAGCGGCGCGTCCTCGTGCTCGAGAACCCGGCGCTGCGCGGCCAGTCGTGCATCACCCAGTCGCTCTACGCCGGGCTGCAGCTGATCCTGCCGGGCGAGGTCGCGCCGGCGCACCGCCACACGCAGTCGGCGCTCCGCCTCGTCCTCGACGGCGAAGGCGCATACACCGCAGTCGACGGCGAGCGCACGACGATGCGCTTCGGCGACTTCATCATCACGCCGTCGTGGACCTACCACGACCACGGCAACGACGGCCGCGATCCGGTCGTCTGGCTCGACGGCCTCGACATCCCGCTGGTGCGTTTCCTCGACGCCGGCTTCGCCGAGAAGAGCGACGTCCGGTCGCGCGCCGACTCGCGGCCCGAAGGCGATGCCCTGTTCCGCTACGGCTACAACATGCTGCCGCTCGGCCACGCGCCGGCCGCTTGGGAGCCGTCGCGGGTCTTCGTCTATCCGTTCGCGCGCACGAAGGAAGCGCTCGCCGGAATCGCGCGCGCCGACGCCGACCCTCACTTCGGGTTCAAGCTGCGCCACGTCAACCCGGCGACCGGGCGCTCGCCGATGCCGACGATCGGCACCTTCGCGCAGCGCCTGCCCAAGACCTTCGCGACGCGCCCGGTGCGCAGCAGCGACAGCACGGTGTACGTCTGCCTCGAAGGCGGCGGCCGCGCGACCATCGGCGGGGGCGACGCCGGTCAAGCGTTCGAGTTCGCGCCGCGCGACGTCTTCGTCGTGCCGTCGTGGCACGCCTTCAGCCTGGCCGCGCACGACGACACCATCCTGTTCAGCTTTTCCGACCGGCCGGTGCAGGAAGTGCTCGGCCTCTGGCGCGAGGAACGGATGGCGTGACGACGGGCCGCGCCGCACCCGTCATCGTCGCCGGCGGCGGCATCGGCGGGCTCGCGGCGGCGCTCGCGCTAGCCCAGCGCGGCTTTCGCGTCAAGGTCCTCGAGCAGGCGGCCGAGATCGGCGAGATCGGCGCCGGCGTGCAGCTCGCGCCGAACGCGTTCGCCGCCTTCGACGCCCTCGGGGTCGGCCCGCAGGCGCGCGCCCGCGCCGTCTACACCGAGCGGCTCGTGATGATGGATGCGATCGACGAGTCGCCCGTCGCCGAGATCCCGACCGGCGAAGCGTTCCGCGCCCGCTTCGGCAACCCCTACGCGGTCATCCATCGCGCCGACGTCCATCTGTCGCTGCTCGAGGGCGTGCGCGCGCAGCCGGGCGTCGAGGTGCTGACGTCGATGCGCGTCGTCGGCTTCGAGCCCGACGGCGACGGCGTGGTCGTCTTCGACGCCGAGGGCGGCGCGCACCGCGGCGTCGCGCTGGTCGGCGCCGACGGCGTCAAGTCGGCCGTGCGGGCGCAGACGGTCGGCGACGACGTTCGCGTCTCGGGGCACGTCGTCTACCGCGCGGTCGTCGACGTCGCCGACTTTCCGGAGGACCTGCGCTGGAACGCCGCAGCGGTGTGGTCCGGGCCGAACTGCCACCTCGTCCACTATCCGCTGCGCGGCGGCGACCAGTACAACGTCGTCGTCACCTTCCACAGCCGCAAGCCCGAGACCTGGAGCGTCAGCGAAGGCAGTCCCGACGAGGTGCTGTCGTACTTCGAGGGCATCGCGGCGCGGCCGCGGCGGCTGCTGCACCTGCCGAAGAGCTGGAAGCGCTGGGCCACCGCCGACCGGGCGCCGATCGCCGCGTGGACGCACGGCCGCGCGACGCTGCTCGGCGACGCCGCCCATCCGCTGTTGCAGTACCTCGCCCAGGGCGCCTGCATGGCGCTCGAGGACGCCGTGACGCTCGGCCGTGCGCTCGCCGCCTGCGACGACGACCTCGACGCCGCGTTCGCGCTCTACCAGCGCTCGCGCGTCGCCCGCACCGCGCGCGTCGTCCTGATGACGCGCGAGATGGGTCGGCTCTACCACGCGCACGGCGTCGAGCGCCTGGTGCGCAACGATCTCTGGCGCGGCCGCACGCCCGAGCGCTTCTACGACGCGCTCGAGTGGCTCTACGGCTGGACCGCCGAGCGCTGCCTGGCGCCGCACTGACCGCGACGCGGCAAGCGAGAATCCGCCACCGTCGACCCACAAAGAGGAGCGGCATG